>Ga0326728_10000517_pt1 | contig 151151 bp, 122 predicted proteins | sample MB3enrmetagenome_FD_207602 | JGI IMG/M metagenome (GOLD analysis project Ga0326728, IMG submission 207602) | Lab enriched peat soil microbial communities from McLean, Ithaca, NY, United States - MB31MN | ecosystem: Environmental > Terrestrial > Soil > Wetlands > Peat | place: USA: New York... | reverse complement strand
TGACGGCGGCGGCGATTGCCAACGAGGCCGGGGTGGATGACTTCCTCGCGCAAGCGACGCCCAAAGACAAGATGGATTACATCAAGAAAGAACAAGCGCAAGGCCGGCTGGTCGCCATGACCGGTGATGGCACCAACGATGCGCCCGCCCTGGCCCAGGCCGATGTAGGTGTGGCCATGAATACGGGGACCATGGCCGCCAAGGAAGCCGGGAACATGGTGGACCTGGATAGCAATCCCACCAAACTGATCGAGATCGTGGCCATCGGCAAGCAGTTGCTGATTACCCGCGGCTCGTTAACCACCTTTTCAATTTTGAACGATGTGTCCAAGTACTTCGCCATCATTCCGGCGATGTTCGCAGCCACCTATCCGGAGCTTGACAAGCTCAACATCATGCGCCTGCACAGTCCGCAGAGCGCCGTGCTGGCCGCGGTGATTTTTAATGCGCTGATCATCATCGCTCTCGTCCCCTTGGCCTTGCGCGGGGTGAGATACAAGCCGCAAAGCGCCGCCGCCATGTTGAGCCGCAACCTCTGGATTTACGGATTAGGCGGGTTCATTGCGCCCTTTCCATGTATCTACCTGATCGACCGGCTGCTCGGTCTGTTGCACCTTGCGTAGGGCCGAGCGGCGCTCGGCCTGGGGCCAAAGGCCATTCGGCCCTACAAAGGAGTTCTCGATGCGCTACCAACTTACCCAAGCTTTTCGCCTCACCCTGTTGTTGACCGTACTGACCGGCCTCGTCTATCCCGGCGTGGTCACGGGCCTCTGCCAGCTCGTATTCTCCCGCCCCGCCAATGGAAGCCTGTTGGAAGTTAATGGGAAGATCGTGGGTTCCACCTTGCTTGGGCAGAACTTCAGCAAGCCGGAATACTTCCACCCTCGGCCCTCGGCCGCCGGCAATGATGGATACGATGCCACCGCTTCCAACGGGTCCAACCTGGGCCCCACCAATCAGAAATTGATCGATCGCGTGAAGGGGGATGTCGCGAAATTCCGCAAGGAGAACCCCGATTATCAAGGTCCCATCCCTGCGGACATGGTTACCACCTCCGCCAGCGGTTTGGATCCGGATATCAGTCCCGCCTCGGCGCTCGCCCAAGCGCCGCGGGTTGCGCAGGTTCGTGGCGCTGCGTTGAATCAGGTGAGGCAGCTTATCGAGGCCCACACCATAGGGCGCCACCTGGGTTTCTTGGGCGAACCTCGAGTTAACGTGCTTCTGCTGAACCTTGCCTTAGACCAGGGATTCCCCGTAAAGAAGCCCTAGCCGGAATTCCCCGCCTCCGAGTCAGCAAGCGTAGCGCACCCCCGCTTTTGAGGTCTGCGGTTTTTCCCTAGACTAACGCTCCAGAGCTCCATGGCAGCGGTCGTCTCTGAGATTTGCGGTTTTTGCAAAAGAAGAACCGCGGACCTCAAAAGCGGAGGTCCGCGCTACACTTGCTTGTGTCCGCCGCCACCCGTCCGTCTTGCCGCCAAGCTTTTCCGATAGTAAACTGCAAGCGAGGAGATTTCCGCTTGTATGCCTACCGATTTTGACCGTAGACCTGATCCCGAAGTGCTCCTCAAGCAGATTGAGGCGCCGGACGACCAACTCCAGCACGAACGCTTAAAGGTCTTTTTAGGTTACGCCTCCGGAGTCGGTAAGTCTTTTCGGATGCTGGATGAGGGCCGGCGCCGTAAGGCGCGTGGCCAGGATGTGGTCATTGGGGCCATTCAACCCGACCTGCCGGCCGAGCTCGAGCACCTGGTTCAGACGATCGAGGTGATCCCTCTCAAGAAAATCGGTAATGGCGAGGCCATGGATGTGGAGGCCATTCTGCGCCGCCACCCACAAGTTTGCCTGGTGGACGGCGTCGCTTACAATAATCCTCCGGGCAGCAAGAACCCCCAGCGCTGGCTGGACGTGGAAGAACTCTTGGCAGCCGGAATCGTGGTGATTACTTCTCTCAACCTTCAGCATATCGAGGAGCGCCGCGAGGCCGTGGAGAGGATTACCGGGAAACACGTCACGGAAACCGTTCCCGAGCGTTTCCTTTACAACGCCAACGAAATCATTCTCGTGGACGTCCCGCCGGAACTCCTTCTGGAACGGGCCGGGCAGCCGTCCACGACCGCTCCGGCCTTGCCGGACACGCCACGGCGGCTCTCCGCCTTGCGGGAAATCGCCTTGCTTCTTGCTGCCGAGGTGGTTGACCACCAGCTTGAGGACTACCTTCTCGCTCATGGCATCGAGCAGCTTTGGGGTACTCACGAACGGATTCTGGTCTGCCTGACGCGCACGGCCAATGCCCACGCCATGATCGCCAGCGGAAGGCGCAATGCGGACCGCTTCCACGGAGAACTTTTCGCGGTGTATATCCGCCACGACCAGCTTTCCGAGAAAGATGAAAGTATCCTTCAAGAGCAGCTCGCGGAAGCGCAGCGGGTAGAAGCGCAAACCGCCGCCCTCGACGGGTACGACCCGATTGAAACGCTGATGGACTTCGCGCGCGCGCACCGGATCACGCAAATCTTTATCGGCCATCCCAGCCGCATCCACTGGTGGGATCGCTTCCTGGGCGGCCCCTTGGATCAGCTCATTCGCGCCGCGGAAGGGATCGACGTGCGGGTGTTCCCGCATTAGTGCTTGGAACTAGGGGCTCGGGACTGGGTGCTGGGGAAAGTGCGGAACTCGAAAGTCGAAACTCGAAACTCGGAGTTAACACGTTGAATACGAGTTTCTAGTTTCCAGTTTCGAGTTTCGTTTCGGACCCCAGGACCCAGAACCTAATCATTATGGACCTACCTCCTCAGAAACGCGGCAGGCTCAAGATGTATTTGGGGTTTGCCGCCGGCGTCGGAAAAACTTACCAGATGTTGCAGGACGCTCACGAACTGGTCAAGCGGGGCGTCGACGTCGTGATCGGTTACCTGGAACCCCACGGGCGCAAGGATACGATCGCGCAAGCCCAGGGGCTGGAACTGATCCCGCGCTGCAAAATGGAATACCGGGGAGCGGTTTTCGAAGAGATGAATATGCAGGCCATCCTCGACCGCCATCCCGAGGTGTGCGTGGTGGATGAACTGCCGCACACCAACGTTCCGGGCTCAACCCATTTGAAGCGCTGGGAAAATGTCCTGGAACTGCTCGATGCTGGAATCGATGTCATGACCACCATGAACATCCAGCACCTCGAGAGCCTGAATGATCAGGTTAAGGACATGACCGGCGTGCAAGTGCGCGAGACCATACCTGACTGGGTCATGAAACAGGCCGACGAAGTGGTCATGGTGGACCTGACCCCGCGGGCGCTGATCAATCGGCTGGAGCGCGGCGTGGTGTATCCTCCGGAGAAGGCCCAGCGCGCCTTGCAGAATTTCTTCAAAGAATCCACCCTCGTCGCCTTGCGTGAAATCGCCTTGCGGCAGACCGCGCACGAAGTGGAGATTCGGCAGGTGACGTTACCCGAGTCCACCGCCGAAGTCGCGGCCACGGCGGCAGAAGAAACGAGCACGGAAGGCAATGACTTTGGCGGCCCCACCGACCGGATTCTGGTCTACGTCACCGAGCATCCCTCCACGGCCATGCTGATCCGCCGTGGCCGGAGAGTGGCGGATTATCTCCAAGCTGACTGTTTTGCAATCTTTGTCCACGCCGAATTCGATTTCAATGCGTTGCCGGCCGCCAAACGGGAAGCCGTGGAGCGCCACCTCAACTTCGCGCGCAACCTTCACATCGAAACCAGGGTCCTGCAAGGTGAGGATATCGCGACAACTTTACTGGACTTCGCCCGGCTCCACAACATCACGCAGCTTTTCATGGTGCGCCCCCAGTACTCCCCCTGGGAGGGATTCATTGGACGCAACCTTATCCATCGAATTGTCCGCCACGCCCATGACATGCAGGTAACCATCGTCGCCGAACGCCGGCCCACACGGCGGGAATAGCCGGCAACGCCCCGCGGCAGAATCTTCCTGCGGATGCACCAATGGTGGAGTTTCTCCACGCTACACCCTCCTTTAAGGGTCATACAGATGAGGCACATACTATACCCTCCTTTCGAGGGTGGTAGCCATCCCGCAGAGGTGTAGCGCATCAGACCTCCGCCTTTGAGGTCTGCGGTTCCGAACTTGAGGGCAACCATCCCTCTTGGAGATTTGTGGTTCTGGCAAAGTAAGAACCGCGGACCCCAAAAGCGGGGGTCCGCGCTACAAATGCTTGCGCGGGAGACGAAGTGTCATTAGCATCGACGGCCGAAGGGCGGCGATCCGTGATGGCAGAAACGGTGTGCCGCGGGATAAGAGCAATGATCGAGTTTCTTGAAAAATGGAGGGGACGATGGACAGCCGATTCAATCGCAGAGAATTCCTTAAAATCAGCTCCGCCACGACGCTCGGGGCGGGCGCGATTGCGAGGGCTTTCCCACTGGGCGCGGCGGAGGAAGCCGTAAAGCCCCTGCGCGTGGGCATGATCGGAGTGGGCGATCGTGGGACGAGCCACGTGCAAACCCTGCTGGCGATGGGCGTGCAGATCCCCGCGGTCTGCGACATCAATCATGACCATCTGGAACGCGCGCAGTCGCTGGTGGAAAAAGCCGGCCAAAAACGGCCGGAAGGCTACGGGCGCGACACAGAGGACTATCAGCGTCTGGTGTATCGCGGCGACCTGGACGCGGTGCTGATCGCCACCTACTGGGAGTTTCACGCTCCCATGGCCGTGTGCGCGATGAAGTCCGGCAAGTATGCGGCGGTGGAGGTGCCCGTGGCGCTGACCGTCGAGGAGTGTTGGGACCTGGTGAACACGCACGAGGAAACCGGCGTGCCCTGCATGATGCTGGAAAACTGGAGTTTCCGTCGCGACAATTTAGCGGTACTGAACATGATCCGGGCGGGGCTGCTGGGAGAAATCGTTCACTGCCACTGCGCCCACTCGCACAACTGCATTGACCACTGGTTTTTCGACGCCGACGGCAACATGCGCTGGAGCGGGGAGTATCTGGTGAAGCACAATGCCAGCCAATACACCACGCACGCGCTGGGGCCGGTGTTTGGCTGGATGAATATCGGGTGCGGCGATTATTTCGCCAAAGTCGTCTCCATGGCCAATCGGTCGCTCGGGATCAACCATTACTTCGCCACCAAGTTCGGGCCAAACCACCCCAACGCCAAACGGCAATACGCACAAGGCGATATCGTTTCCACCCTGGTGAGGACGAAGATGGGCAATACCATCGTCATTAACTACGACATGCAGTTGCCCCGGCCCTACGACAATCGCTGGGAGATTCAGGGCACGGAAGGCCTTTATAACGAGCAGCGCAAGGCGGTTTACCTGAACGGCCGCAGCCCCAATTACGAGGAATGGGAACCGTTCGACCCTTACCAGGAAAAATACGATCACGCCTGGTGGAAGCCCGGCCAGCAGCAGGCGAACGCCCATCACGTCGCTAAGGATGACGCCGGCGACCAGGTCCTGCTGGGGCACGGGGGCACCGATTACCTGGAGTTGCGCCAGTTCCTTAAAGCGGTGCGCAACAAGACGCAAACCCCGCTGGACGTCTACGACTCGGTGGTGCTGAGCGTCATTAATCCGCTCTCGGAGAAATCCATTACCGAAGGATGCCTCGTGGATTGCCCGGATTTTACCCGCGGCAAGTGGGAGACCCGGAAGCCGGTGTTTGCGCTGGAGGCTTCCTAATCCGGGTTTCTCACCAATCAAAGGAAAGGCACATACCGAGACCGGATCGGGTGTATATTATTCTTGGGCTTGAGACCGCAATCACATTCAACTGAATTATTTCATTGAGGAGGCGATGGGAGGATGCAAGAGGTCTCTTTTAGAACCTGGTGGACCGGCCTCCGGGCCGGAGCCCTTTCCTTAACCCTGGCGGTGGGATTTTGGGTTTCCAACCTTTGGGCCCAATCACCTCCGGAGCCGCGTCCCCCCATGACCATGACGGATCAGGTGAAAGATAATTACCACGGGGTAGAAGTCATCGTCCCCTATCGCTGGCTCGAAGATCAGCATAGCCCCGCGACGCGCGCGTGGATTGATGCGCAGAACCGGTACACGCAGTCGCTCCTCGATGCGTGGCCGCAAAGAGAGGAACTGAGGCGGCGGGTGGCGGGCTTGCTGAAGATTGATAGCATCGACGTCCCCACGGAGCACAACGGCCGCCTGTTCTTTACCAAGAGAGCGGCGAACCAGGACCAGGGGGTTCTCTATGTCAGAAAGAGCCGCGACGGGACGGATGAAGTTCTTGTAGACCCTAACCCCCTCAGCGCGGACCATACCGTCTCCGTCACGCTCGAAGCCGTATCCGATGACGGCGCTCTGGTTGCGTACGGCCTGCGTCAGGGTGGCGAAGATGAAGTCAGCGTGCACCTGCTGGACGTCGATAAGCACGCCGAACTACGCGACGCACTCCCCAAGGCGCGTTATTTCACTTTTTCCATCAAGCCCGACAAGAGCGGAATGTATTACTCGCGCGGTGGGGAAGCACCGCGGGTTTACTACCATCGGTTTGGCGAAGACCCGGGGAAGGACCGGCTGATTTTTGGTGAGGGTTTTGGCCCGGACAAAATCATTGTCGCCGACCTCTCGGAGGGCGGGCGCTATCTCATCATCCATGTCTTTTACGGGGCGGCCGGGGACAAGACCGAGATCTATTGGCAAGACCTCCAGGCCCAAGGGCCCATCCAACCGATCGTGAATGATGTTGCCGCCCGGTTCACCGGCCAGGTGGGCGGCGACACGCTCTTCGTACAGACCAACTGGAAGGCTCCCAAGAACCGCATCTTGGCCATCGACCTGCGGAAACCGGCCCGCGAGAATTGGAAGGAAGTGGTCCCGGAATCACCTTCGGTCATCGACTCACTGGCGCTGGCCGGAGGGAAGTTGGTGGTCATCTACACTGAAAACGCCAGTTCGCGAATCAAGATTTTCGATGCGGAAGGGAAGCCCTTTCGCGACGTGCCCCTCCCCGCCATTGGTTCCGTGGCCGGATTCAGCGGCCGCTGGGCGGGTGATCAAGCCTTCTACGGTTACACCTCCTTCCACGTTCCCTTCCAGGTTCAGCGGTACGAGGTCGCCACCGGCAAGCAGGTGCTCTGGGCGGAGTTGAAGGCCGCGATTCACATCGAAAGGCTCGAGGTAAAGCAGGTGTGGTACACCTCGAAGGATGGAACCCGCGTGCCCATGTTTCTCTTAAGCCAAAAGGGGATGCAACTGGATGGCGCGCGGCCCACCCTGCTCACCGGATATGGCGGATTTAACGCTAATGAATCACCTCATTATTGGCCGATGGCGGCGTTGTGGGTGGAAAATGGAGGAGTGTTTGCCGATGTAAGCCTCCGTGGCGGGGGAGAGTTCGGCGAGGCGTGGCACCTGGCGGGCATGATGGAGAAAAAGCAGAATGTGTTCGATGATTTCCTCTCCGCCGCCGAGTGGCTGATCCAGAACCGTTACACCAATCCCTCCCAACTGGCCATCATGGGGAATAGTAATGCTGGATTGCTGGTGGGGGCGGCGCTCACCCAGCGCCCCGACCTCTTTCGCGCGGTGCTCTGTACGCATCCCCTTCTCGATATGCTACGCTATCAGAAATTCATGGAGGCGCAGTATTGGGTTTCCGAATACGGCTCCGCCGACGACCCTGCACAGTTCAAGTATCTCGCCGCCTATTCGCCGTACCAGAATGTGAAGCCCGGCACGAAGTATCCCGCCGTGCTTCTGACGAGCGGGGATGGCGACACGCGGGTTGATCCCTTGCACGCGCGCAAAATGGCAGCGCGGCTTCAGGCGGCTACGGCGTCGGACCAGCCCATTCTCCTCCGGTACGACACCCAGGCCGGCCATTCGGGGGGATTGCCTGTTTCGAAGCAGATCGATCAACTCGCGGATGGTGCGGAATTCCTGATGTGGCAGCTTCATGTACACTTGGCATCGGCAAATCCGTGATGATGCCAGGATTCTTGGAAATTGTTTATGAACCTTGAGCCCGCCTAAAAATGCGGTGAGGCGTCAGGCTTGTTTTCCACCCCGCGCAGCTTTTTCAACGTGACTTGGAACTCGTGTTTGGTAGGCAAGGAAATGGCTCCGGTATCGCACCCTTCAAGGCAGATTTGGCAGCCGGGGAGGCAGCGAAATGGATGTGCCACGAGGGGCCGGCTGCTCTCGGGGTCCCACTCAAAGACGTCGTGCGGACAGAAGTTGAGGCATTGGAGATCGGCGCGGCAGGCCTCCGGGTCAATAGTGGGAAACCACGGGAATTTCTCGCGAAGATGGCTCAACAAGGGCATTCCTCAATCCTTCATGAATCGCACGAATAACCGGACCGGTTATTCCCCACAGGCCCTCAATGGCGCGGCTTGTTGGGATCGGCCAGCTCTTTCAACCGCTCGCGGATTCGGTCCAGGATACCATCATTGGTCGTATTACGTGCGTCCAAGGGCACAAAATGAGTCTCATCGAACCCCGTGTTGCGCAAGGCTTTCTTGAATAGCTTCATCTGGGTTTCTTCCGCGCAGGCGCATGTCAGTACGTAAGTGTCAGAATCGTCCTCGGCAGCGCGCAGCACATCCTGGAGGATTTGATTTCCCCCTTCGGCGCAGAGCTGGGGGTGTACAGCCGCGTAGGAAACGTCGAATTCGGATTCAATCTCGAACGCCAGTGAGTTCATGTCAGCGTAACGGAAGGGATCAAGGCCTTTGCAATTGCAAATCAACGTTTTGACCTTCATCAGAATCCTCCCCCGTCCGCATCCGCATCGGTTCAATTAGAAACCGATATTGATTAACGAGTTGTCCATGGATCTACCTGGGTTCCTGATGTGCAAATGAATGGCCACAAATAGAGGTTTCGCCGGTCCCTCGCACCTTACGAGAAGTCAATGAAAATGAGTCGATTAGCTTCAGTCCTGGGGGCAAGACCTCGGCGGCATGTGACTTTAAAGAGACTTTTGCCCCAGCCAAAAGTGTCACAAATTGGGACCGGCCATCGTTCCCTGGACAAAATGCAATGGAACTTAAGTACTTTCAAGGAATAATTGCTTGAAGAGCCGACAATCTGTAGAATATCACCCGTAGAATAAGCTGGGGGGCTGAGGCCACAACCCGGCGGCGCGTTGGTGCGGGCCGATGAGTGGTGTGTTCCCCAGTTCGGACCGGCCGAGCAGGTAGCGACCGCCTGGCGGATGGCCAGCCGTATATGGATAACAACCCCTTCTCTCCAACCGCAGGTGCGCAAGACTCCGGAACCAGCCGGAGGCGGAGCACACGGATTGATTTCGTCACCACGGTGCTCCTTTCGGGCAAGGATGCGGCGGGAAGTCCCTTTCGCGAGTTTACTCAAACCTCCACCGTGAACCTGCACGGATGCAAGGTCCGAACCTCATATCGAATCATGGTCGGCATGCTCGTCACCGTGGAATGTCCCAAGGCCGGGGCTTCGGGGAAAGGGGTCTGCGTAAGAGTTTGGGATCCCCAACCGGGAGTCGCCGGCCACGACATCGCCGTCCAGCTTATAAAACCTCAAAATTTATGGGGCGTGCCCAATCCGCCCGCTGATTGGGAAATCGTTGCCAAGGCCATGGTGCAAGGGCGGGCGGCGCAAGGGGAGCGCACGGGACGGATCCCAGCTCCGGTCTTGCCGAGCGCGCCGACGCCCGGAGCGGCTCCCACTGAACGTACGACTGGACGTTACCCAGCCCCGGTCTTGGGGGGTTCGCCTTCGCCCGGAACGCCTCCCCCTGAACGTACGACCGGACGGTACGCGGCCCCGGTCCTGCCGGGAGCGTCTCCTCCTGAACGTACGACGAGACAGTTCCCAGCCCCGGTCTTGCCGGGCGCGTCGGCGCCCGTGGCGCCTTCGGTAGTGGCGCCGGCGCGGCCCGCCCCAAATGCCGGCCCGACAGTCGAGCAGCGGCTCGCCGAACTCGAGCGGCGCGCCACGAAATTGGTGGAATCGGTTCTCGATATCATGCGCGGACAAGCCGAGGAATTGACCCGAAGTTGCCTGGAGGAATTCCGGCAGCAGGTCGATGCCCTCCTCCAGAATGCCGAAGAACGGCTGCGCCAGAGCCTCCAGCAAGCGTATGAAGAATCGGCGGCCTCCTTGATAGGCCTGCGCACTGATCTGATGGACCAGATGGCGGCGCGCGGGGCGCAAATGATTCGCTCCACCGAGGACACCTTGCGCGGCCGGCTGCGCAGCCAGTTGGCCGTTGAGGATAAGCCCGCCATCGTAAAACCTCCCCTGAAGGTCGCGGAAAAGTAACGAATCCACGGCGGGCGAGACACCCGCGCTACGTCCGTCCTTCCCCTTCGATGTTCTGCACTCAAATCGCAACTTATGGGCCAAGTTGGCCCTCAGGTTTGATATAATAGGATCGTTGTGGGAGAGGGCCGCCATCATTAGATCGCCGGACTCAGATCGGTCTGGAGTTGAGTTCTAGACGGAATCGCTATGCCTTAATCTGCCCCTCTTCCCGGCAGAACCGCCGCACTGGGGGCGCATCGCGGTTCGAACCTCGTGGCTTGCCCCACGCTTGTGCGCCCCGGGAGTAAACCCCAAACTTCTACGAATACGGAAAGGGAATTCAAGGGAAATCCGATGGCAACCACTCACATTGAGCCGAAAGAAGATTTGGCACCCGCAGAACAAGCATGGAGCATCAACGACCTCAGCATCCAGGTGGCGACGGTAAACGGTTCCGGCAGTCAAACCGCCAACCTCGTTTTGCTCCGGGCGATTTTTCAGATGGGGATTCCGGTATCGGGAAAGAACCTGTTCCCCTCCAACATCGCCGGTCTCCCCACCTGGTTTACGATCCGGGCCTCCAAGCACGGCTACATCGCACGCCGCAGGGACAGCGAATATATGGTGGCGATGAACCCCGAGACGGCCGAAGAAGATGTGCTGGGCCTCAAGCCGGGCGCCGCCTGCGTCTATGACGAGCGGCTGAATTTGAAGCGCCTGCGGGATGACGTGGTTTTCTACCCCGTGCCCTTCGATCCGTTGGTTGCCCCGGTGTGCCCGGACGCGCGTTTGCGCAAGCTCGTCCGCAACATGATCTACGACGGCGTCCTGGCCAAGCTGCTGGGAATCGAGATGGAAGAGATTCACAAGGCGCTCCAGAAGCAATTCCGCAAGAAGGCGAAGGCGGCGGAATTGAACTGGAACGCCGCGCGCGCCGGTTACGAATTCGCCGAAAAAAACCTGGTGAAAGCGGACCCCTACATCCTGGAGCGCATGAACGCAACTCAGGGCAAAATCCTGATTGAAGGGAACGCCGCCACCGCTCTGGGCGCGATGTTTGCCGGGGTTACGGTGGTGACCTGGTACCCCATCACTCCCTCTTCCACCGTCTGCGAAACGCTCACCGATTACATGAAGCGCTATCGCATCGACAAAGAATCCGGCAAGGCCACCTTTGCCATCGTGCAGGCCGAGGACGAACTCGCGGCGCTGGGCATGGCCCTGGGCGCCGGCTGGGCCGGGGCACGCTCGATGACCGCCACGTCCGGACCGGGCATTTCCCTGATGGCGGAATTTACCGGCTTTGGGTATTACGTGGAAATCCCCGCGGTGATCTTCGATATCCAGCGCGTGGGACCCTCCACGGGCCTGCCCACGCGCACCGCGCAGGGCGACATCATCTCCACCGCCCTCCTTTCCCACGGCGACACCAAGCACCCCCTGTTTCTGCCTTGCTCGCCGAGCGAGTGTTTCACCATGGCCATTGAGGCGTTTGACGTTGCCGAGGATTTGCAGACGCCCGTATTCGTCATGACCGACCTCGACCTGGGGATGAACACCTGGATGTCCGATCCCTTCCCCTATCCCACCAAGCCCCTCGCACGCGGCAAGGTACTGAGCGCCGAGGAGGTGAGCCGCATGGGCGGATTTGAGCGTTACAAGGACGTGGATGGCGACGGCATTGGCTATCGAACCCTGCCGGGAACGCCCAACCGCCTGGCCGGCTGGTTTGCGCGCGGCAGCGGCCACAATGAAAAGGCCATTTACAGCGAGCGGGCTGACGTTTACGTGAACAATGTGGACCGGCTGGCGCGCAAGTTTGAAACCGCCCGCCACAAGGTTCCCGGCCCCGTTATCGTGGATGCGGAGAGATGCGAAGTGGGCATCATCGCCTACGGCACCAGCCACTGGGCCCTGGAAGAGAGCCTTGCGCAGTTGCGGCGCGAGCAGGATATCGACGCCGGCTATTGCCGCTTGCGGGCCTTCCCCTTTTCCCCGGCGGTTCATGATTTTATAAACCGCTACCAGCGCATATACGTGGTGGATCAAAACCGCGACGCCCAGATGCTCGGCTTGCTGCGCTTGGAATGCTCCGCCGACCAGATCGCCAAGCTCCGCAGTGTTCGCCACTATGACGGCTCCTCGATTGACGCGCGTTCCGTGACCGACCAAATTGTTTCCCAGGAGGCTCAGAACTAAATATGGCAACGACCACCGTTCCTTCTTCCCCATCCGCCAAGACCAACCGCGTCGGCCTGGAGATGGCTTTCTACAAAGGCAACAAGAGTACGCTCTGCGCGGGCTGCGGCCACAACGCCATTTCCGAGCGCATCATTGAAGCCTGCTTCGAAATGGGCGTGGAACCCCACCGCGTCGCCAAGCTTTCCGGCATCGGCTGCTCGTCCAAGAGTCCCGCCTATTTCCTGAACAGCGCTTACGGCCTGAACGCCGTCCATGGACGCATGCCCAGCGTGGCTACGGGCGCCCTGCTCGCCAATCGCCAGCTCATCGCCATGGGCGTGAGCGGGGATGGCGACACCGCCTCCATCGGCATCGGGCAGTTCGTGCACTTGATGCGGCGCAACCTTCCCCTCATTTACATCATTGAAGACAACGGCTGCTATGGCCTGACGAAGGGTCAATTCTCCGCCACTGCCGACATTGGTTCCAAGCTCAAGACCGGGGTCGTCAACGATCTGCCGCCCATCGATACCTGCGCGCTGGCGATTCAGCTCGGCGCCACCTATGTCGCCAGGTCCTTCTCCGGCGACAAGCGGCAATTGCTGGCGCTCATCAAGGGCGCGCTGGCCCACAACGGGACCTCCATGCTCGACGTTATTTCTCCCTGCGTTACCTTCAATGACCACGAAGGCTCCACCAAGTCTTACAGCTACGTCAAGGGCCATGACGAACCGGTGGCGGACGTAAGCTTTGTGCCGTTTTTCGAAGATATTTCCGTGGAGTATGACCCGGGAACCACCACCAGCATTACCCTGCACGACGGTTCGCAAGTGCTGCTGCGCAAGATCACGACGGATTACGACCCCACCAACAAGGGCGCAGCCTTGCAGATGCTCACCGAATCCCACGACAAGGGCGAGATCGTCACCGGACTCTTCTACGTCGATCCCCAACGGCCCAACTTCATCGACCTGTTGAATGTGATGGAAGAGCCGCTGGCCACGCTCCCGGAGTCCAAGGTCCGCCCGCCCAAGGAAGTCCTGGATCAGGTGATGCAGTCGCTGATGTGAGCGAATCATCGGGTCATTTGGCCATCGGGACATTGGGACATTAACAAACCTCTGACGCAACATTTTGGTTCATCTCCTCACCCGGCATTGCCGATAGCCGAAGCGGAGGAGTGTGTCACGCGGGGAGTTTGTCGTCGGCGCTGCCCGTGCGCTACTTTCTGAAAAGGTGCCAGGTGCCACACTGCCCACTCGTCGTCTAGACGCCATTTCTTGTCCCTCGCCACGGTCCTTGAAACCTCATACACCGGACTTCGGACCTCGGACTCGGTTTTTAGCAACTCCCTTTCTTTTCATCAATATCGTGGAGAGATTGATTTAACTCGTTTGTTTTCATCAACATCGTGGAGAGGCGAAAAACGGGCATTTTTTCTACATTTGTTTTCAATGAGTTACATGATGTCGGCTTCATTTTTTAATCCCCCTTTTTTCCCATGACCCGGCCACCGCGAAATAAGCTAAGCCTTGTAATTTCAATGACATAAAAATCTGTAAGGTTTTCGCGATTCATCGCTAACCCATTTTGTTTCTAGTACATCGTGGAGAGCCATCCTCTTTTTTTCTTCCCGGATTCCGTATTTCAAGCTAACTATCCGTATTTGAACGAGATAAGGCTTCGAGACATTTTGGCGATAAACTACCAACCCCTTTTGTTTCTGGCATATCGTGGAGAACCGCGGTCATTTTTTCTCCCCGGCTCCGGCATTCCAAGCTAACTCTCTTTATTTGAGTTAGATAAGGTTTTCAGGCATATTTACTCTAAATGACGAACCCCTTTTGTTTCTAGTACATCATGGAGAGCCGCCCATGCCGTTGATTACTTTGATAGCCTCTCGACACTGGCCATTCAGACCTTGCCCCGGCGCCTGGTACCCACGGTTTCCCCCCGTTGACCGTCTCCTGCCGTCTACCGGCTTCGAGAAGGTGGGAGACTTGCGCGCGGACATGACTGCACCCCACAGTACATATAGATATTATATCAGTCGATACTATAAAAGTCAAGATAAATCTACCAGCATTAGAGGCTACAAAATGTCGCTTCCGGAAAGCCAGGGTAGCGCGACGGAGCCGCAACCAGATCGTGGCACGGCCATCTTGGCCGTGTCGGTCACGGGCGGCACGCCCGTGCCACAACGTAGGGGGACGGCTTGCCGTCCCCCCCTGCGTTCATTGCCGCCGAACCAGGAAGCGTAGGGGCGCCCCTCGTAGGTGCCCTGGCGGAGGGCAGGCACCAGGCCTGCCCCTACGTCGTGATCGAGTTACGCAAGGTGGGAAGCTCCAAGCAAGGGTAGCGCCGGCCTGTTTTGTAGGTCCGCACCCCTGGGGCACGGCCGGTGAGAATATCCGCCGACATTGTAAAACCAGCCTCACTCTTTTCCGTTCAGGATCTCCATACGCAAGATGTTTCTGAATCGCCCCTTGCTCACGTAGTGATCGGAGAGCAGCCGGCCGTTCCACAACAGACTGAAGGCGCCGTAATAAGACGGCGCGTTCTGGGCCTCGTGCGCGCTTTTGAGAACCGTGACTCGCAGATTCAGGCCAAATTCCGCCGCCATCTGGGAGAGATCATTCACCGACTTCAAGAGCATGGGGCATTGGTCCGCATACACAATGTGCAGGCCTCGACGGCTTGCTCTGTTACCGTCAATATCGCGGAAGCGCGGTTCCGCGCCCTCTCTAAGCCGGTGAACGACCAGTTCGAATCGATCGCGTTCCGCTATTTTTATGAATCCATTCTTCAGGAAGATTTCCTTCCCTGCCATCCAAGTGCCGTCGCTGACCATGGCGGCAACGCCGGTATTGCCGGCTCGTTCCGCTTCCTCGATACAGGCCCGGATCAACCGGCCTCCCAACCCCCCAAGCTGCTGCCCGGCAGCGAACACCCACAAGCAATGGACAAACAGCCACCCCGGGGCGTCGACCGGCCTCCAGGCAAATTCGCCCGGGACATACTCGAGGAACGCCAGCGGCTTTTCCCTCTCGTCACGGAACAACAGGATGCGCAATCCTTCGGCAAAGCGCTTCCGCAGCCATTTGACCTTGCGCCCGTAGCCGGGATTGGCAGGACTTCTTATGCAGCCGATGCCGCATTCCGACAGGTTCTCGGGACCGACTTTTACCAGGGTAACGTCGTTCATGGCGGCAGTCTCCGTACCCGGAAGGGTTGCACAATGGCGAGACTATCATACCCTGGTCATTGACATCCTGATGGCCTGTTCTACAATTCCTCTATGATCCCACAAGACTTGCGTCCGTTGTTCTGGGACACGAACATTGACAAGTTTGACCCGGTTTCCTACCCCGCCTACACCATCGCCCGCGTCTTGGAATACGGGGACGAAAAGGCGATTGCCTGGCTGCGGGACACATTCCCGGAGACCCAGATCGTGGAAGTGCTCCGCACGGAGCGAAGGCTCTCCCGCAAATCTGCGAACTTTTGGGCGCTCGTCTACCACGTACCCGCGGAGGAGATCGCAGCACTCACAGTTGTCATCTGAATTCCCCTCGCATATGCTTCCCCAACAAGGAGCTGACCACAATGGATAAAACGGAACACGGGTGGCATCCGGAAGTCATCAACCCGCCGGTTGAGCGCACCTTGCGCGACCTCTGCCAGAGTCCGCTCCTCACGCCTTTCTACCTTGCGGGAGGAACGGGCCTCGCCCTTCACCTCGGCCATCGACGTTCGGTGGACCTGGATTTCTTCACGCCAGAAACCTTCAGCGAAGACGCCTTGCTCCAGAGAGTTCAGACCCTTGGAAAATTCTCACTCGTGGCAAAGGAACCCGGAACGCTCCACGCGCAGATCGGGGGGACTAAGGTGAGTTTCCTCGCATATACCTATCCGCTGCTTTTCCCGTGCGCGGCATTCCTGGATGTTAAGGTGGCGGATCCCCGCGACATCGCCTGCATGAAAGTGAGCGCGATCGCGAGCCGGGGAACGAAGCGCGACTTTATCGATTTGTATGCTGTCGCGCAGCGTTACGGATTGCCGCAGATTCTGAAATGGTTCAACGAAAAGTTCGCTGTTGCCAATTACAGTTCAGTGCACCTTTTGAAGTCCTTGACCTATTTCGACGACGCAGAAAAGGACCCTGCGCCGGACATGGTTGTGCCCCTTGCGTGGGAGGAGGTGATGCAATTCTTTACCCGAGAGGTCCCACGGTTGTTATAAGCGTGGGTAACCCTGACTCATTTCTTCACACAATCAAAGACAAACTTGAAATTATCAACGCCCCCGCCCAGGCCAACGTCGGCGCGTTCCACTTGCTCAACGCAGCCGTGCCGTTTCAGCGAGATGGAACTACGGCCGGGAAGCAACTCCATCGCCACCATGCCGTCGTCCCCGGTGACGGCCTTGATGTCGTCGAGCACATCTCCGTTGGAAAAAGTGGCGTCGAGTTCAATCCCGCCGGCGGGTTTGCCGCCTGGGTCAAAGACCCTGAGCAGCGCGGGTTTGTGTATCAATTTTTTCGCATCGTAAATCTCGGGCGGATAAAAAACCAGTTGCGGGTTGGCGGTGGGGGCGGCGCTGGTCAATTCCTCATGACGAAAGGTCACGGTGTCGCCGGTGGCAGTCTCGCGGCGCCCGGTGACCCAGTAAAAAGCCAAGGGCAGGTGCGCAAAGGAAAATCCCCCGTCCGGCCCGGTGACCTGCTGGTCAATCAACTGCCCCTGCTCCTCGCTGATCGATACCCGGATGCCGGCGCGCGGTTGGAGGTCCGGACCCACGGTTGATCCGCTCAAGACTCCCACGGCGTCAGGAAGGGCCGGCCGCAATTCGAGCGTCGCGGTGTTGCTCGTCACTTCCCCCTGCCAGAGGGTGGCGCCGAGGTTGCGCTGGAATTCCTCCCCATTGGAATAACTCGCCCCGTACACCACGGCGATCTGGTAGGCTCCCCAAATCGGTTTCTCCCCCTCCGCCAGCGCCGGCTTCAGTTGCACGATCGAGGTCTCCTCGTAATCGCCGCCCGCCGCGAGCTTCGCGAGGCGCGGCTTGGGCATATTCACATATTCGAGGACCCTTCCCTCCGCCGGTGAAACCACTGACGGCACGGCTTTGGCATCGCTCGGCTGAAGCCGAACTTCCACGGTCGAGCCCCCCGTGGTCTCAGCAGGCCGGTTTTCGTCGTAAACGTGCTCCTCAGGCGGGCGCTTTCCTTTGGCGCGCCGGTAGAGCCAAACGGTCTGCGACGTCGGGTTGTGGATATGAAGCACGATCCGTGCCGCATCGGGTTGGGCCACAAAAGGCTGACCCATGGTAATGAGGAGCTTGAGGGCGGGAGCGTTCGTCTGGCCGCGCGCCGGCTCGACCGGCAAGAGGCACAAGAACCAGCCCAAGCCCACCATCACAACAATTCGAGACGCTCCAAATCCTCTATTTGCCATCGCGCTTGTATCTCTTCACAATTGCTGCCCTCCTCCGACGCTAACAGTCTAACTCTGAAATGGCTTGAAAAAAAGTATGTGTAGCGCGAACCCATACGGGTTACGATCTGCTCCTGCTCACAAACTTCCTGCACCATTGCCGACCGCCTTGGGGAATCGTCACAATTCAATCGCAAATGGCCCGGCGCGCCGGGTTCCGGTCTGGTAAAATCTTGGGCGAGGTTTTTCTTGAGATGACGATGCCGAACGAGGCGCCGGAACTTCAGCTTCGGGAAGAATTCAATCGCTGGGCGCAAGCGGGCCGGGGCGAAGAGATGGAGGAAACTCACCTTCCCATCGTCGCCCCCACGCTCGCGCTCATGGGTCTCGAACCCACCGACCGGGTGCTGGATGTAGGTTGCGGAAGCGGGTGGCTGGTCCGGCGCCTGGCCGCGCTCGTGCCCAAGGGCATGGCGATGGGCATCGACGTGTCGGATGAGATGATCCGGCGGGCGCAGCTTGCCAGCGCGGATGTGCCCAACACCCGGTTTCTACACGGAACCGCCGAGGAAATCCCGGCAGACCCGGCCTCTTTCACCAAGGTGCTGTCTGTCGAATCCGCATACTACTGGCACGATCCGGCGCGCGGCGTGGGCGAAATCTTTCGCGTCCTCGCGCCCGGCGGCTCCGCGTGGATCCTGATCAATTACTACCGCGACAATCTCGATTGTCACCAATGGAAGCTCCACTTCCAAATCCCCACGCATTTACTCTCTGCCGACGAATGGCAGGACCACTTCCGCGCCGCGGGTTTCCGCGAGGTTCAGCATCGCTCGATTCCTGACCTCTCGCCCACTCCCGAGACTTACACCGGCCGATGGTTTCGGGACGCAGAGCAGATGCAGCGCTTCAAGACCAAGGGCGCCTTGCTGGTCACGGGCGCGAAGCCGTGACCGGCTAGACGATCCAGAAAAGAAGCATTCTTGGTCTCAGTGTTGGATGCGTGAGTCATTACCCTCCACCTAAAGTACCATTGTCTCCCAGCCATTTGTAGTTATAATCAACCTGGATTTTCGGTTATCTCGCGGAGGCCAGCCAAGTGTCTCGGCCCCGCGACCTCCCCGAGATAGTTTCGATATGAGGCTAGCCCTTGCTTGAACAATCGAACCGGTGGCTGCAAAATCATCCGCGTCTGGCCGGGGGGTTACTGTTTCTCACCACCTACGTAGTCTTTTGTGGCACCCTTTCCAACCTGTTTGTTCACGACGACATTCCCCAGGTTCTGGAAAACCCTTACCTCCGCAACGTTGGCCTCTGGACGCGCATCTTCACGGGATCAGTATGGTCGTTTCGCGGGCCGGCACAGCATGACAACATGTATCGACCCCTACAGTTCATCACTTATTGGGCCTTGTACCGCCTGAACGGCCCCAGTCCGATTGTTTTCCACCTCTTCCTCCTGCTTTTCTACGCCGCCTCGGTGTGGCTGGTTTTCCGTCTGGCCTGCAAACTACTGCCGAACTCACTGGTAGCTTTTGTGGGAGCTTTGCTTTGGGCGCTGCACCCGTTGCATGTGGAAACCGCAGCGTGGATTTCCGCCCTCCCTGATCTGGGCGCGGCGTTCTTCTATTTGCTCGGATTTCTCCTCTTTGTCCGCGCCGAACAATCGGCCGACCGGCCCGTAGGCCGCCACATCCTTGCCGCTGCCGGCTTCTTTCCGGCATTGTTCTTCAAAGAAATGGCGCTCAGCTTCCCTCTCCTCATTTTGGTCTACTGGTGCTTCTTCCCCGGAAGATATTCCTGGAAGAGCAAGTCTCTTCACTGGACGATCTATGCGTCCGCCGTTGCGGTTTATTCGGTCATCCGCATCAAGGTGCTGGGCCGATTTTCCGAAGCGCCGCATCTGCTTCAGGCTTCCTGGCGCATGGGGGCCGGTGCTGCGGGCCTGCTGGGCCAGCACGCCAAGCTTTTCTTTTGGCCCGTTCACCTTTCGATATTCCGTTCGTTTAACTTGGCCACAAGCTTGCATTCGCCCTGGCCCGAGGTGTCTCTGCTCATTCTGGTGGCCGCGCTTTTCCTTCGCCAGCGGGAACCTATGGTAGGCTTCCTGGTAATCTGGTGGGGAATAACTCTATTGCCCTGCCTGGATATTCGTCAAGTGAGCGCGGCGGTGTCAGACCGCTTCTCGTTACTGCCCACCGTGGGCCCTTGCCTGGTCCTTGCATACTTTGCCTTTGATTGGTTGCCCCGCCACGTGGCGCGTCCTCAAACCACCCCAGCCGTGGCTCTGGCGGTAGTGGTTCTGATGGTCGTGTGGATTGTTCAGGACGTGCGTTCGGTCCGCCAGTGGCACGATAATGTCTCCTTGTGGGATCAGGCCTACCTGGCCGCGCCCGACTCCGCGGTGGCCCACATGATGCGAGGGGCATTGCTGCAGCAGAGGGACGGGAAGATGGACGCCGCGACCGAGGAGTATCACCTCGCGCTCAAGCTCAATCAGGCCAGTGAGCGGCCACTGCCCGGGATTACCGCCGAATGTAGCGTGCTGCTCGGCCAAGTTGCCAGCCTCCAGGGCCGGACGCAAGAGGCGATCAGTGATTACCACCAGGCGCTCCGGGCGGTGCCGGGTTACAGCCTCGCCTACAAAGCTTTGGGTATCATTTATTTCCCGCGCGGCGACTATGCCCAAGCGAAGGTGTATTTCCAAAGGGCTGTGGAGCTGAATCCCCAGGAGGTGGAGACCCGCTTTTATCTGGGGACTTGTTATTTGAAACTCGGTGAGCCGCGCGAGGCCGCGAGGCAATTTCATGCCGCGCGCCAGGTTGATTCAACTTATATTGAGGCCTACGAGGCCGAAGCGCGTGCGCTGGAAGCGGCGGGCGATAAGGCGGGAGCGGCCAAAGTTCGAAGCTTGCAGGCCCGGCACCAAGGACAGCAATAAGCACAGGGAGAAGAAGCCAATGGGAGCCTGGCTGAACCGCTGGAATGAAGAAATCGGCCGGCACTCGCGCCTCGCGGGTGGAGTGCTGGTTCTGCTTACCTTCGTGCTCTTCCAGCGTTCCCTGGCCGGAGCGTTTGTTTTTGACGATATTCCGCAAATCCTGCAGAACCCCTACCTGGCAAGGCCGAATTACTGGCAACAGGTATTTCGGGGGGCCATCGATCCTTTTCGTGGCCCGGCGATGCACGCCAATTATTACCGCCCGCTCCAATTTCTCTGGTATTGGGCGCTGGACAGGCTCGCAGGGCTGAATCCGCAAGTCTTTCACTTGTTTCATCTCTGCCTTTGCGCCGGCACCGTGTGGCTGCTCTATCTCCTGGCACGGGAATTGTTGGGCAACGATTTGGCAGCCTTCGCAGGCGCGTTGCTATGGGCGCTGCATCCTTTGCACGTAGAAGTCTTTGCCTGGATTGCCGCCCTGCCTGACGCGGGTGCGGCTTTCTTCATGATTGCGAGCTTTGGGCTCTTCCTGCGAGCAGAGAGGAAGGGCACCCAGCCGCTGGCGCGCCACGCTGTGGCGGCGTTGGTTTATTTCCCCGCCCTTTTCTTCAAAGAGGTGGCGCTTTGTTTTCCTCTCCTCATCATCGCGTACTGGATTTTCCTCGGGGCGAAGGAGTCGTGGGTCGGCCGTGCGGTGCGATGCTTGCCATATGCCCTCGCGGTAGCTGGATACGTGGCGGCGCGCGTCGCGGCGCTGGGCCACTTTTTCGCAGCCCCACAGTCCGGGAGAATCTCGCTGCGCCCGATGGCCGTGGCCATAGGGATTCTTGGACAGCAAGCCAAGTTTTTCTTTTGGCCCTTTAATCTAAACATGGCTCGCACTTTCGACCTATCCGCCAGCCTGCATTCACCATGGCCTTGGCTGACCTTGCTGGCGATCCTCGCTGCGTCCGTCCTGCGGAGGCGCCAACCGGTGCTCGGGTTCCTTGTCGCCTGGTGGGCCATAGCCCTTTTGCCCTGCATGGACGTTCGCCAGGTTGTCGGCCTTCCGATGGCGGACCGCTTTTCTTATCTTCCTTCCATCGGACCGTGCCTGGCCATCGCCTATAGCGCCATGGTGCTGGCGCCGCAGCGCCTGGCGCGCCTTGAACCCGCCCGCGTGCTGGTCCCCGCTATGCTTGTGGTGCTGGGGTTGTGGGCCGTGCAGGACATTCGCACCGTCCCCAACTGGCATGACGATGCAGCGCTTTGGAAACACACTGAACGGGCCTCTCCTGACTCAGCCTTGGCGCACATGTTTCAAGGGATCATCTTGGAACGTCAGAAAGGCGACTTGGACGGCGCTGCCCGGGAATACGCCACCGCCCTGCGGCTGAACGAAGTGAGCTTCAACCCTACGACCGGGATGATCTACGAGTGCTACCTCGGTTTGGGCCGTTGTGCATTGATGAAGGGCCGCACCGAAAGTGCTGTCGCTTACTTCGAAAAAGCTGTCCATGTGGCCCCGGTCCTCAGTCCGGCTTACCGGGCCCTGGGCGCGCTTTATTTTCCCCAGGGCAAATATGCCAAGTCAGCCGAATACTTCGTCCGCGCCGTCCAGCTCGATCCCCAAGATCTGGAAGCCCGATTTTTCCTCGGCACTTGCTGGCTGAAGCTTGATAAGCCGGCACTGGCAGTGGAACAATTCCACGCCGCGCGCGAGATTGATCCTACCTATTCCGAAGCGTACGTGGCAGAAGCGGCGGCATTGGAAGCGGCGGGCGACAAGGTGAGCGCGGCGCGCGTCCGGGCGCTGGTCCCAAAGCACTAGCGAAGCCGGGGGAAGGACTGCCACGACGACGCCGGAATACTCCGTATGGAGTTGACTCTTATGCTACAGGGCTCTGTCCCGAACCCCTGGACCCAGCCAGAGAAAAATAGTGCACCGGGAGCCCTCGGGCGGTGTATATTGCGGGGCGATTGGGAGCTAGAAAGGGAATTCCCGTTCACATTGAAAGGTTGTGAACTGGCGAGCGCCTAAGATCTTCTATGGACCCGTCACCTGCAAAGCTGCGCCTTTATGTAGTGCGGTCGCTTATGGCCCTGGCGTTGTTGTACGCCTTTCTCGCCGGGTTGCGGACGGTGGCTGATTTCGATCTAGGTTGGCAGCTTGCGACGGGGCGATATGTTGTCCAGCACAAACAGATTCCGTACACCGATGTTTTTTCCTACACCATCCCAGGGCAAGAATGGATTTACCCTCCTTTCTCCGGCGTATTGATGTACATGCTTTATGCGCTCGGAGGTTTCGCCGCGCTTTCGTGGCTGAGCGCGGCGGCCTGCGGCGTCACGACCGCCCTGCTTTTGCGGCGGAATAGCGCCATCACCGCAGCCTTGGCAGTCGTGGCGGTACCGGCGATCAGTATCGCCACCACGCCGCGTGCCGAACTTTTTACCACGGTTCTGTTTGCCGCCTTTGTTGCCATCTTGTGGCGCCAATTTCAAGGCGAGCGGGCCTGGCTTTGGCTGCTCCCGCCGCTCATGCTGGCATGGGTCAACTTGCACCTGGGCTTCATTGCGGGCCTGGCGATGATGGGCGCATACGTGATGCTCGAACTGCTGGAGATGCCCTTCGCCGGCCGGCGCAGCGCGGCATGGACGCGCCTGCGGCGGGCCTCACCCTGGCTCCTGGCGACCGGCCTTGCGACCTTGCTGAATCCCTGGGGGCTGCGTATCTATGTGGCGATTGCCCGCCAACAGCGCAGCATGCAGGAGCTCGGCGGTTTCATCAACTGGTGGTTGAAGCCCTCCGCTTCATTTGGCGCTTTGCGAGGAGCCCTCAACTGGCACGATCCCGACAGCGGCTCCTGGTGGTTGGCAGCCGCAGTGATCGTGGCGGTCATCGTTTCGCTGTGGCGAAAGCAGTTGGGTTTGGCCGTGGTGCTAGCGGGGGCTACGTATCTTTCGTTCAACCGGGTCCGTTACCAGGGATTGTTTGCCTGCCTGGCCGTAACCCTGGGCGGCGCGGCTCTCTCCGGTCTGGCGCTGCCCGAATGGAGTACGCGCGCCAGACGCCTCATCGATACCAGGCTTGGGCGTGGCTCGCTCGGTTCCCTGGGACTGGCGCGGCTCCTTCTGCTGGGAGGAACGCTCTTGCTGGTTATGACCCGCGGCGCGGACCTGGTGTGGAACCGCTATTATTTATTCGCCGGCCAGCTTTCACTTTTTGGACCCGGGGTCTCCTGGTGGTACCCCGAACGGGCTGCGGCTTTCTTGCTCCGCGAGCGCCTACCACGCAATATCTTCAACGATTTTAACCAGGGTGGCTATCTCACTTGGCGCATCGGTCCCGAATACCCGGATTACGTAGACGGCCGGCTGATCCCCTTTGGATCCCCTTTCCTGACCCATCAACGGGACCTGATGCAAGAGCCGCCGGAGTCGCCCGTATGGCAGCGTGAAGCCGATCTTCGCAACATCAACACGATCCTGGTCTCGGTGGCGCGTTACGGCGGCCTGGGGAGTTTCCCGCTTCAGCAGTTCTGCGCCGGCGAGGCCTGGCGCCCCGTCTACCTCGATGAGGTGGCAGCCATCTTCGTGCGCAACCGGCCCGAAAATGCCGCGTGGATCAACCACCTTCAGATTGATTGCGCGACGGTTCACATCGACCCCCCCGCCACCGTGGCGATGGGCTCGGGCGCGCGGCAGAACGCTGAACTCTTTAATTTCTATGCCAACACCGGTTCGCTGCTTTACGTGCTGGGCCGGGGAGCAGAGGCGCTGAAGTACTTGCAATCGGCCGAGACGATTTTCCCCGACGACAGTAACCTGCATTTGACCCTCGGGCAACTGTTCCAGGCCTATAACCACCGGGACTTGGCAGAGCAAGAGTACTGGACAGCCGTGCGTCTCCGCCCGTCCGACATGAGCTGGTTTCTGCTGGGCCGCCTTTATGCCGAAAACCGGCGCTTTGATGATGCGGCGAATGCGTATGCCCATGCCGCCGAACTCTCCTATCAGGCCTGCGACCGCTATCTGACGCTGGGTGAGCTTTACGTCCAGATGGGGAGGCCCGCGGAGGCCCTGAAAGCCTTCGCAAGCGCGGTCCGTCTAAGTCCCTATTCGAGCAAATCCCCGTGGGGGAGTTCGTTCTACGCCCGCGTGGCGGCGGGGCGGGCGCGTGTCTACCTGAGCCAAGGCGATGTGGATCGTGCCATCGAATTTCAAAAACAAGCGGTGGAGCTGGCACCGCTCGATCCCGCGCGGGTGACGCAACTGGCAGAATTGTACGAAGCGCGCGGCCGCGCCGACCTGGCGCAACAGGCCCGCCAGCGCGCCGCGGAACTGAACTCGAAATGAAACCCCGGGGGGAGCTGGACATTGTTGACCCGTCTGGACGATCTGCTTAAGAAATATCATGCCATGGCTAGTTGGCTACTGATCCTGGTGGCAGCGGTCGTTTACCAGGGAGCTTTAGCCTGCGGGTTCGTTTATGACGACTTTTATCTGGTCGTGCAAAACTCCTACCTCAAGAATACGCATTTGTGGCGGCAGATTTTTCTGGGGTCGGTGTATTCGTTTGACGCGCCCAGCGCACAGATAGGTTTTTACCGGCCGCTTCATATCTTCTCTTATTGGCTCATCTGCCGGGTGGCCGGCTTTGATCCGGTCGCATACCACTTAATCCCACTCGTCCTCTATGCCTTCAGCATTTGGGTTGTGTACCGGCTTGGCCGCAAGCTCCTCCAGAATGAGTTGGCAGCGTTCGCCGGCGCCTTCCTCTGGACGGTGCATCCGTTGCACGTTGAGGTGGTTGCCTGGGTCTCCGAGATTTCCGACGTCGGGTGTACGCTCTTCTGTTTGCTGGGATTTTGGATGTTCCTGCGGGCGGAGGATCACTCGCCGGCGAACTTCCGATGGCACGTTGCGGCCGCAGCAGTCTATTTTCCGGCACTGTTCTTCAAGGAGGTGGCGTTCTGCTTCCCGCTTCTCGTGCTGGCTTACTGGTTCTGCTTTTCATCCTCAGAGTCCTGGTTCCGGCGAGCCATCAACTGGCTTCCCTATGTGGCGGCCGCGGCGATTTACGCGTTCATCAGGGTGACCGTGATGGGCCACTTTTCTCAAACCTCCTATTTCGGGAAATCTATTCCGCGGGTGGTCTGGGTGGCGATAGGCTTGCTGGGCCGTCATGCCAGGCTTTTCTTCTGGCCCCTAGACCTCAGCGAATTCCGCGATTTCGACCTCGCAGCCAGCTTGCGTTCGCCCTGGCCCTGGGCAGCACTGGTGGTCCTTGCTGCCGTATCCGTGTGGCGCCATCGCAATCCCCGCTTGAGCTTCCTGGTGCTGTGGTGGTTGGTTACGCTCCTGCCCTGTCTCGACTACCGCCAGCTCAGTAGCCCGCTGGTTGCGGATCGATTCTCCTATCTGCCCTCCGTGGGTCTTTGCCTGGCGCTTGGGTACCTGGCTTTCGATTGGCTGCCGCTGCACTATCCGAATGTCCGTCACGCCTGGGTGGCGGTGGCAGCACTGACGGCCGTGGCGACGCTATGGGCGGCCCAAATCTTGCGGACCATTCCTCACTGGCGCGACAATGATACGCTCTTTAACTACGCTCTCCGGGTTGCGCCCAATAGCGCCGTGGCACATTACACCCATGGCGCGGCCCTGCAGCTCCAGGAGGGAGATTATGCTGGCGCTGCCCGTGAATTTCAGACCGCCTTGCGGCTGAACGCGCAGAGCCTCCGGCCTATTACCAATGTGACTTACAGCGTTTACATCGGCTTGGGCCAGATCGCCCTCGCCCAGGGCCGCGAGGCGGAGGGGCTCGATTACTTTAACAAAGCGGTTCACCTGTTGCCTAGTATCGACTATGCCTACGAGGAGCTGGGCTCTTTCTATTTCCCGCGCCGCGACTACGCGCGCGCGGCGGAATACTTCGAACAGGCGGTCCGCGTGAGCCCACAGGACGTGGAGGCGCGATTCTATCTGGGAACCTGTTGGAAGAAATTGGGCAAGCCGGCGCAGGCGGCGGAGCAATTCCACGCGGCGCGCGAAGTGGATCCCACTTTTCTCCAGGCCTTCATAGCAGAGGCGGCGGCATTGGAAGCGGCGGGCAATAAGGCGGAGGCGGCGCGCGTCCGGGCATTGATCCCGAAACACTAGTGGTACTCGTGGCGCTGCCCTTTAGGGCGGCACTTCGCGACGCTTCTCCCCTTGGCGCAGAGAGACCCATGAATAAAGCGCGAAAAACCAAGGGTTCTTTTTCCCTCGCCCCGTTGGGGGGAAAGGGAGGAAATTCAAACCGCGGAGCTGGGCATTGTTAAACCGTCTGGATGATCTGCTCAAGAAGTACCATACCATAGCCAGTTGGCTACTGGTTCTGGTGGCGTCCATCCTTTACCAGGGAGTTTTGATTTGCGGGTTTGTTCATGACGACATTGAACAGATTCTGAAAAACCCCTTTGTAAAGAATCCGCACCTGTGGAGGCGGGTCTTCCTGGGCCCGGTGTGGTCGTTCCAGGGAGGCGGTCTGCAGCGCGGTTTTTACCGGCCGCTTCATATCTTCTCGTATTGGCTCGTCTGTCGGGTAGCCGGTCTCAATCCCGGCGCCTACCACTTGTTCCAACTTGTCCTCTACACACTCACCATTTGGATTGTGTACCAGGTCGGCCGTAAGATCCTCCGCAACGAGTTGGCGGCGTTTGCCGGGGCCATGCTCTGGACGCTCCATCCGATGCATGTCGAGGCGGTGGCATGGGCGGCCGCCATTCCTGAAGTCGGGTGCGCCCTCTTCTGCTTGCTGGGGTTCTGGTTTTTTCTGCGGGCGGAGGATCGCTCGCCAGCGAACTTCCGATGGCACGTTGCGGCCGCAGCAGTCTATTTTCCGGCACTGTTCTTCAAGGAGGTGGCGTTCTGCTTCCCGCTTCTCGTGCTGGCTTACTGGTTCTGCTTTTCGTCCTCAGAGTCCTGGTTCCGGCGAGCCATCAACTGGCTTCCCTATGTGGCGGCCGTGGCGATTTGCGCGGTCATCCGCGTGACCGTGATGGGCCACTTTTCTCAAACCTCCTATTTCGGGAAATCTAATTCGCGGGTGGCCTGGGTGGCGATAGGTTTGCTGGGCCAGCATGCCAAGCTCTTTTTCTGGCCCCTTAACCTCAGCGAATTCCGCGATTTCGATCTCGCCGCCAGCTTGCGTTCGCCCTGGCCCTGGGCAGCACTGGTGGTCCTTGCTGCTGTATCCGTGTGGCGCCATCGCAATCCCCGCTTGAGCTTCCTGGTGCTGTGGTGGTTGGTTACGCTCCTGCCCTGTCTCAACTATCGCCAGCTCAGTACCCCTCTGGTTGCGGATCGATTCTCCTATTTGCCCTCCGTGGGTCTTTGCCTGGCACTCGGATACCTGGCTTTCGATTGGCTGCCGCTGCACCTTCCGAATGTCCGTCACGGCTGGGTGGCGGTCGCAGCACTGGCGGCCGTGGCAACGCTATGGGCGGCCCAAATCTTGCGGACCATTCCTCACTGGCGCGACAATGATGCGCTCTTTAACTACGCTCTCCGGGTTGCGCCCAATACCGCCGTGGTCCATTACAACCACGGCGTGGGCCTGCAACTCCAGGAGAGAGACTATGCTGGCGCTGTCCGTGAATTCCAGACCGCCCTGCGGCTGAACGCGCAGAGCCTCCGGCCTGTTACCAATGTGACTTATAGCGTTTACATCGGCTTGGGCCAGATCGCCCTCGCCCAGGGCCGCGAGGCGGAGGGGCTCGACTACTTTAACAAAGCGATTCACTTGTTGCCGAGTATGGACTATGCCTACGAGGAGCTGGGCTCTTTCTATTTTCCGCGCGGGGACTACGCGCGCGCGGCGGACTACTTCGAACAAGCGGTCCGCGCGAACCCGCAGGAAGTGTCGACGCGATTTTATTTGGGAACATGCTGGATGAAGCTGGGCAAGCCGGCACAGGCGGCGGAACAATTTCACGCCGCGCGCGAAGTGGACCCCGACTACTCCCAAGCCTATGAGGCGGAGGCACGCGCGCTCGAAGCTGCGGGCGATCAAGCTGGCGCGGCGGCGGTTCGACGCCTGATGGCCCGGCACTAGGGAGAGCCAAAGTCGATCGATTCGATGCGGACGCGTTTGACCGCGACAGCTTCGCTGATCATAGACATTTAACCGCCTACAACATTAAATACCGAACGCCCTTCATTCCGACAAATCTGGTTCTTTACCTTGGTTCTCTCTCGTGTTAGATTCTAATAAGGGACAAGGGCCGATAACTGGATAATTGCAACTTGAAACGCCTCAGAAATGGAGGGACGACCATGGAGTCCACCGAGCAAACACGCGCACCTTTAAGCAGCTTCGATGAGTGGGAAGACTTCCTCAAGCAAAGGTATCCCGCTGCACCCCCAGAAGCAGGCAGGCTGGCGACGGCGAAGCCGGTGCCGGGCATGGACTCCGACAAGAAGGCCGAGGATTTCCGTGACCACAGTGCCGATACAAAGGCTTCAGTGAAGGAGTTCTATCGCCTCAACCACACCTATCAGACGCGCGAATTCGTCCTCGCCAAGAAGCGCGAGTTCGCCAGCCGGCAAAGGACGCAGATGGGGATTTGGGAGGCCATGGAGTATCTCAACACCCTCGTTGATGATAGCGATCCGGACACCGACCTGCCGCAGATCGAGCACCTGCTCCAGACCGCCGAGTCCTGCCGGCGCGACGAACAACCACGCTGGTTCATCCTCACCGGTTTGGTTCATGATCTGGGGAAGATCCTGTGCCTCTGGGGCGAGCCGCAGTGGGCCGTGGTTGGCGACACGTTTCCCGTAGGCTGCGCCTATTCTCCCAAGATCGTGTTCCCCGAATACTTCGCCGCCAATCCGGACTCGACCGTGCCCGAGTACCAAACCAGGCTGGGCATCTACGAGGAGCACTGCGGATTGGATAAGGTGGACATGTCGTGGGGCCACGATGAGTATATGTATCACGTCGCCAAGGATTACCTGCCGGAGGAAGCTCGCTACATGGTTCGCTATCACTCTTTCTACCCCGCCCACCAGGAGGGCGAATACGAGTACCTGATGAACGACCGCGACAAGACCATGTTCAAGTGGGTGCGCGAGTTCCAGAATTACGATTTGTACTCGAAGAGCGTGGAGCGGCCCAATCTCCCGGAAATTCGTCCTTATTACGAGCAACTGATCGCCGAATACTTTCCGCGCCAGATTTCGTGGTAGGGATCGATGCTCAGAACCAGCGGCTCATGATGACCTTCTGCTCAGTGTAAAACGCCACGGCGTCTTTGCCGTGGGCGTGCAGGTCTCCGAAGAAGGAATGCTTCCATCCGGCAAAGGGGAAGAAGGCCATGGGGGCGGCGACGCCGACGTTGATTCCCACCATACCCACTTCAATCCGTGATGAATACTCGCGCGCGGACTTGCCGTTGCTCGTGAAAATTGACGTGGCGTTGCCAAAAGGCGAGCGGTTCACCAATTGGATGGCCTCGTCCAGCGTCTTGACCCGAATCACGGAGAGAACGGGCCCGAAAATCTCCTCTTTGGCGATGGTCATGTCGGGCGTGACGTTGTCGAAAATGGTAGGCCCCAGGAAAAATCCGCCGCTTGCGGACTTGTAGCGGCGGCCGTCGCACAGTGGCGTGGCCCCTTCGGCGAGGCCCTTTTCGATATAGCCCGCGACGCGTTTGCAGTGATCGGAAGTCACCAACGGCCCCATCTCAATTCCCCTCTGCGAACCGTCACCAACGGCCAAGGCTTCGGTGCGTTTGGCCAGCAAATCGAGCAATGGGCCGGCGGCCTCCCCCACGGGCACCAGCACGCTTCCCGCCAGGCATCGCTCCCCCGCGGCGCCAAAGGCCGAGCCGATGATGGCCTCGACGGTCTTGGGCATGTCGGCGTCGGGCATTACCACCAAGTGATTCTTCGCCCCGCCCAGCGCCTGCACGCGCTTCCCTTCCGCCGCCGAGGTGGAGTAGATGTATTTGGCCACCGGCGTCGAGCCCACAAAGGAGACAGCTTTGACCAGCGGGTGGTGCAACAGCGCGTCCACCGTTTCCTTACCGCCATGGATCAGGTTTAGGACGCCCGCCGGCAGACCCGAGTCCGCCAGCAACTCGATGACGCGCGTCGGAGTGAGCGGAACCTTTTCCGAGGGCTTGAGCACGAAGGTGTTGCCGCAGGCAATCGCGAACGGGTACATCCACATGGGGACCATGGCAGGGAAATTGAAAGGCGTAATGCCAACGCATACACCCACAGGTTGCCGAATCGTCTTGCAATCGATCTCGCGCGCCACATCGTTCAGCGAATCGCCCATCATCAGGCTGGGCATGCCGCAGGCAACTTCCACCATTTGTATACCGCGGCGAACTTCCATCTTGGCGTCCTCAAAGGTTTTGCCGTTTTCGCGGGTGAGGATGGCCGCCACTTCCCCGGCGTGCTCCTCCAGCAGCGCTTTGAAGCGGTAAAGCACCTGTACGCGCTCCACCACCGGTACGTCGCGCCACTTCAGAAATGCCGCGTGCGCGGTGCGAACGGCGCGGTCGACATCACACTCCTCGGCGCAAGGCGCCTCCGCCAGCACGGCACCAGTGGCTGGATTCGTGACCGGCAGAGTCCTGCAGCCCTGCGGCTTCTCCCAAACTCCATTGATGTAAAAGCCGACTAAGCCCACGGCAGATTCGGTTGTAATCATACTTTTTCCCTCCCCCAAAGGCGTCTCGTAGGGGCACCCCTCGTGGGTGCCCTTGTCGAGGCTTATCCCTCTCCCTCCGGTCCCAGCAGCATGGGGACGAGCACGATGAGGTTGCCCAGCAGGATGGTGCCGATGGCCTGCCACCAACTCATGCCGCTTGGCCAACCCCGCGTACGTTTATGTTCAACCCCTCCGGGGTTGGCGAATAATTGGGGCATCCAGTTACCGTAGGTTTCACCTACGGCTAATGATATTGGGTCCCTTCGGGACCCCACGCGCCGGTTCCAATCCAAAATCCAAAATTATCGCCACGCCCCTCCCCGCGCGGCGCGCTTCAGGTATTGGCCGCGGCCGGGCTTGCCAAAGAATTCGCCCTTGTCCACGATCACCTCGCCGCGCGAAATCACCGTGCGGGCGTTGCCTTTGATTCCGAAGCCCTCAAACATCGAGTAGTCCACGCGCATGTGATGCGTCTTGACGCTGAGCGTATGGACCGCTTCGGGGTCCCAGATCACCACGTCGGCGTCGCTGCCCGCCGCGATTTCACCCTTGCGAGGATACATCCCAAAAATGCGCGCCGGCGCGGTGGAGGTAATTTCCACAAAGCGATTGAGACTGATCTTCCCCGCGTTCACACCGTAGTGATAGAGGAGTTGCAAGCGATTCTCAATGACCGGGCCGCCGTTGGGAATCTTGGTGAAATCATCCTTGCCCAATATTTTCTGGTCGGCATAGCAGAACGGGCAATGGTCGGTGGAGACCACTTGCAAGTGGTCGTGCTTGAGCCCGTCCCAGAGTTTAGGCTGGTGCTCCTTGGGGCGCAACGGCGGAGTGAAGACGTACTTCGCGCCTTCGAAGCCCGGGCGCGCCAGTTCTTCAATGGAAAGCACCAGGTACTGCGGGCAGGTTTCGGCAAACGCCGGCAGGCCGCGGTCGCGTGCTTCGCGGACCTCGTTCAAGGCGTCTTCCGAAGATAGGTGCACGATGTAAACCGGCACGCCGGCGATTTCCGCGAGCGCGATGGATCGGTGCACCGCTTCCGCCTCGGCTTTAACCGGTCGCGTGAGCGCGTGGTAGATGGGCGCTTTCTTCCCTTCCGCCACCGCGCGCGCCACAATCACGTCAATCACGCTGCCGTTTTCGGCGTGCATACAGATCAGTGCGCCGTTCTTGGCGGTTTGGGAAAGAGCTTTGAAAATCGTGCCGTCGTCCACCATTAGCACGTTGGGGTAGGCCATGAACAGCTTGAAGCTGGACACGCCCTCGCGCACCAGGTCGTCCATGTCTTCGAGGCCCGCGCCCGCGAGGTCGGTCACAATCATGTGCAGGCCGTAGTCGATGGTGGCGCGGCCCTCGGCCTTTTTCATCCAGATATCGAGCGCGTCCCTCATGCGCGTGCCACGCGCCTGGATGGCGAAATCGACGATCGAGGTGGTGCCGCCGAACGCCGCGGCGCGCGTCCCCGTCAGGAAATCGTCACTCGACATGGTGCCGCCGAAGGGCATATCGAGATGGGTGTGGGCATCAATACCGCCGGGGATGACGTACATGCCCGTGGCGTCGATCACCCGGGCATCGGACCCGGCGGCAAGGCCCAAGCCAACCTGGCTGATTCGTTCCCCCTCAATCAGCACATCGGCCTTGCGGGTTTCTTGTGACGTCACTACCGTGCCATGGCGAATTATCGTGGTCATAGAGGAGCTTCTTTCCACCGGCTGCGAATTCGTCGAAGCCTCAATGGCGGCGACATCATGCGGCCCACAGGCCGACATGGCGCCAGGAAAGCAACGGTCTTACCCACCCATTTTCAGCAAAAAATGCACATTTTCCGGCGGACATTTTGTCGTCGTCCCTTGTGTTTTCAAGGATATAATCGGTTCATTCTTCATTTTTAGAATCTTTTTTGTTTCCGTGCCCACTTCGACCGGCGTTAAACTTAACTTCCCTGTTTTCAATAACTTGATTTTTGGTTTCATCCCTGGAATTTTGCCTCGTTTGCGACTAACTCATTGTGTTTCATAATTATAGTCGCCTTCCATTTCACGAGTTGGACCTCCTTGGAGGGGCGACTCGCTCGCCCGAGTCCTCAACCTCCCAGATTAGCCTAGAGCACAGATGATTTGTCAATAGAATTTTTCCCACTTTTCCTGCCGGTAGGAAGAAATTTTCACGAATTTCTCTTCGAATTCCTGCCGGTAGGAAATGGGTTCTTACGAATCGTCAATGCGGAACCCTAAGTCCCTAGCCCGCCGCGCCGGTCCGCCGCTCCCAGCTTTCAAATGCGCGTCCGGTTTCGACTTTTTCCATGGTGATCGAACCCGGTACCGGGCACACCAGCCAGCACAGGTTGCAGCCCACGCACTCGTCCTCGTCCACGCGCGGAATTCTCTCGGGGGGTGTTTTGCCGTCCGGCCCCGCATGGGAATCGAGTTTGGCGATAGGAGTCACGGCGATGCGGGCGCGGGTGGCCGCCTCCGCCGCTTCCGGCTGGGCGTAACCGTCGCGATGGATGCATTGGTGCGCGCCATCCCAGCAGGCGATGTAGCAGAGGTCGCAGCCAATGCATTTCTCGGGATGGATGCGCGCCACGATGCGGTGATTTAAATCCAGGTGCTTCCACTCGGTCAATTTGGGGAGCGAAAGGCCGCTGAAATCGTCAAGGGTAGCGAAGCCCTTCTCATCCATCCAATGGGAGAGGCCGTCGATCATGTCCTCGACGATGCGATAGCCGTAGTGCATGACGGCCGTACACACCTGCACGCTGCCGCAGCCGAGCAGGAAGAATTCGGCGGCTTCCCGCCACCCGGCGATGCCGCCGATGCCGGAGATGGGAATTCCCACTTCCGGATCGGAGGCAATCTGCTGCACCAGGTGCAGGGCAATGGGCTTCACCGCCGGCCCGCAGTAACCGCCGTGGGAGGAATAGCCGCCCACGTCCGGCCGCGGCACGAGCGTGTCAAGGTCGATGCCGGTGATCGAATTGATGGTGTTGATGGCGGAAAGCCCATCCGCGCCGCCTCGCTTGGCGGCCCGCGCCACGGTTCGAATGTCGGTGATATTGGGGGTGAGCTTCACCAGCACGGGGGTGCGCGCCACTTCCTTCACCCATTCGGTGATCATGCAGGAATAATCGGGCACCTGGCCCACCGCCGAGCCCATGCCGCGCTCGCTCATGCCGTGGGGGCAGCCGAAATTCAGCTCCAGGCCGTCGGCCCCGGCGTCTTCCGCGCGCTTCACGATGTCGTGCCAGGTTTCGCGCTTGGATTCCACCATCAGCGAGGCGATGACAGCGTGCTTCGGGTAGCGCTTCTTTACTTCCGTGATTTCGCGCAGGTTCGCTTCAATCGGCCGGTCGGAGATCAGCTCGATGTTGTTGAGCCCCATCATGCGCTGGCTGTTCCAATCCACCGAGGAGTACCGGGAGGTGGTGTTGACGATGGGCTCGCCGATGGTCTTCCAGACGGCGCCGCCCCAACCCGCGTCAAAGGCGCGCATCACCTGGCCGCCACAGTTGGTGGGCGGACCGGAAGCCAGCCAGAAGGGATTGGGGCTTCGAATGCCAGCGAAATTGGTAGAAAGGTCAGCCATCGTGTTCACCGTCCGCAGTTCTATACAGAGCGACATAAATGATTGCGCATTCGGTTGTAGCGGCGGTCTCCGACCGCCGTCGTCGATCGGAGATCGACGCTACAATTTATGTCGCTCTGTGTAATTGATGCAATCCACGTCTCGTAGGGGCACCCCTCGTGGGTGCCCTTGTGGAGGGCACCCACGAGGGGTGCCCCTACGAGAGTTGGGCCGCCATGGCGAGGGCGGCGCGCTTGCCGTCGGCCACCGCGTCAACCACTTCGCGCCCGCCGTTGATGCAGTCGCCGCCCGCAAAGTAGCGTGGGTTGGTGGTGCGGCCCGTGGCGCGGTCCACCACCACCAGGCCGTTCTTCACGGCGATGCCGCGCGTGTTTTCGAGCAGCGCGGTCAGCCGCGCCTGCCCGATGGCGGGAATTACCATGTCGCATGCAAACTGATATTGCGATCCCGGCACGGGAATGACGGCGCTGTGGCCGCGGTGGTCAGGCGCGCCCAAACGCGTCTCCACGAATTGCACCGCCGCGGCGCGCCCTTCGAAGCCGATAATCTCCATGGGCTGCGAGAGCCAGTGGAAGCGCACGCCTTCCACCTTGGAGCGATCGTACTCGGATTTGAAGGCGGGCATTTCCCGCTCCGAGCGGCGGTAGAAAACGTGGACCTCCTCCGCGCCCAGGCGCCGCGCGGCGTTGGCAGCATCGATGGCCGTGTTGCCGCCGCCGATCACCACCACCCGCCCGCCCACGCGAAAGTCCGGCGCCGTCTTGTAACGCTCGATAAAGCGCAGCGCGTCAATCACTCCGTGCAACGATTCACCCGGGATCCCCAGGCGCTGCATGGTGCCCAAGCCCATGCCCAGAAAAATGAGCGTAAATTCCTTCTCGATATCTTCCAGGCTCGCCGCCTCGCCCACCAGCGCCTGGCGAAACTCCACGCCTTGCGAGCGGATCATTTCCACTTCGCGCAGGCTGTCTTGGGGACGGAGCTTGTATTCGGCCACGCCGTAGGTATTCAATCCGCCGGGGAGCGGACGGTTGTCAATGACGGTTACGGCGTAGCCCCGCCGGCGCAGTTCCGCCGCGCAGGCAAGCGACGCGGGGCCGCCGCCCACGCAACCCACCCTTTCCGCGTGGGTGATGGGGGTTGGGGCACGCCATGGCGTGCCCGTACGCGCCTCGTCATAAAACCGGTCCATGGCGAAGCGCTGGAGACGGCCGATTTCGATGGGCTTGAAGTTTTCGCGCACCATCACGCACGCACCCTCGCACAACACATCCACCGGGCACACGCGCGCGCAGCTCAGACCCAGCACGTTGGCGCTTAAAATCGTCAAGGCCGAGCCGCGCAGATTGCCGGTGGCAATTTTCTTGATGAAGCGCGGCACGTCGATGTGGGTGGGGCAAGCCGCGGTACACGGGGCATCGTAACAGAAAAGGCAGCGGCTCGCTTCCACGGCGGCGGCGTGCGCATCGAGCGGAGGATGGATTTCCGGAAAGCGCTGGTCGGAATTCGGGACACGGGACACGGGATACGGGACACGGGGTTCGGGACTCGGGGTCTTGGACGCGATTTCGATTTTGTTCATGTCAAGCCTTCATCTCAGTGACGACTGACGAGGCAGCAAGAGACGAAACTGGAAGTCCGATAGTCGCAGCGAGTTTCGAATTTCGATTTTCGAGTTTCGTCCTTTCCCCAACCCCTAAGCTTTTACCAGGGCCTCGTACATTTCCGGACGCCGGTCCCGGTAGAATTGCCAGGTCTTGCGCACCTCACCGATCATGTCCAGGTCGAGATCGGCGGTCAGCACCTCATCACGATCGCGGGAAGCCTGCGCAAAGATGCGCCCACGCGGATCGCAGAAATAGCTCGAGCCGTAGAACTCGCCGATGTTCCACGGAGCTTCGGTTCCCACGCGGTTGATGGCGCCAATAAAGTAGCCATTGGCGACGGCGTGCGCGGGTTGCTCCAGCTTCCACAAGTATTCACTCAATCCTGCCACCGTGGCGGAGGGATTGAAAACGATTTCCGCCCCGTTCAACCCCAACGCCCGCGCCCCTTCAGGAAAATGGCGGTCGTAGCAGATGTAAACGCCGATCCTGGCGAAGCCCAGGTCAAACACCGGGAAGCCCAGGTTTCCGGGGCGAAAATAGAATTTCTCCCAAAATCCCGGCGCCACGTGGGGGATGTGAGCCTTGCGATACTTGCCGAGATAGGTTCCGTCGTTGTGAATCACCGCCGCGGTGTTGTAGTAGACCCCTTCCTGCTCGCGTTCATAGATGGGGACGATCAGCGCCAAGTGATGACTCCGCGCTTGCTCCTGCATCAGGCGAATAGTAGGGCCCTCGGGCACTGGCTCCGTGAAGTCATACCATTTGGTGGTTTGTTCCGCGCAAAAATAAGGACCGTAAAAGATTTCCTGCAAGCAGACGATCTGCGCTCCGGCGTCTGCCGCCAGGCGAATGTAGCCCAGGTGCTTTTCAATCATGGCTTGTTTGGTGACTTCGAGTGAAGCCTCGGGAGGCGCCACGTTGGAAGCCTGAATCAAAGAACAACGAATAATCCGAGGCATAATTCCTCCCGCAAGCTAAAGCAGCATGAAATACCAAAGCCCCTCCGGCCGCGTAACGGACGGTGGCGGGTATTATGAAGCGTCTGCTACGAGGAATCAATCGAATGTCGCCTTCCCCCCTACACGTGTTTGGGGACAGGAGGCAATCGATGCGGGACTCCCTGCGGACTCCTTCCCGCGCAAGAGACTATTGCCCGGGCTCGAAGGGCGGGAAACTGAAGTATACTTGCGGGCGCCGGAAAGCCACAAGGCGAGCCCCGGCCTGGAATCAAGAGGTCAGCTCTGGGGGAAGCTTGGCGGTTCCTCTGTCTCATCTCACGAAAAGCCTCGAGGAGTAACACCGATGGGCCTGTTGTTCTGTTTTCTGGGAGCGATTTCCTTCGGCCTTTTAGGGAGTGCGTTGAAGGCGGCGGAACGAAGGAAGGCCAACGCCGCCGGGTTGGTGGTGGCGGCCTATGCATGGCCCGCATTGATGATGCTGGTGCGGACCCTCCTTCTCAAGTCCGGTGGCCATGTTCCTGCCAAGGTGTATGTGATCGCCGTGATCTTTGGAATTTGTGCGGCCGTTGCCTCTTTGGCTTTTCAAGTGTCGATCAGCATCGGCAAGGTCACCGTGGGCTGGCTGATGATGAATCTCTCCGCCGGGATTCCGGTGGTGGTTTCGATCTGGATGTATAGCGAGAAATTGACCCCTCTAAAAGTTGTGGCGTTCGGGCTGGTGCTCATCTCAATCTTCTTCCTGGCTTACGGTCAAGTGATCGAAAAACGCGCTATTGCCGGCAATCCTGCGAAAGGAGAATGAGTCTACCATGTGGTTCCTGCTGATGCTCGTGATACTCGTCACCAACGGAATGAGTGCCTTCGGTCTCAAGATGCTTGCAGGGTGGGGGCTTCCCGAGACCGTCAAGTACCCCTACCTGACCGTTTGGTACGCCGGCGGCTTGGCGGCGATTGCCCTTCCCATGCTCCTAAAAGGGATGCGCGTGGGGAAGACGGAGATCTTTTGGGGAGGTGTGGCCGGAGCCCTGAGCATCGGAGGGCAAGTGGCGATGGCGGTTGCGCTGAGTTCCGGTGTCCCTGGACACGTGGTGTTCCCCATCGCCATTGGCGGGTCGATTTTCGTGGTGGCCCTGGCCGGGCGGCTGGTGTTCGGCGAGCGCATGAATCCTCCCACCGTCCTAGGCGTGGCCTTAGGGTTTGTGGCCGTGATTCTGCTGGGCGTGAGCTGAAGAATTAAACCAGCGTCTTACTTCCCATCCACTTTGAACCACGTCGCCTTTACGTCCTCGATCACCTCGAGCGCCGCTTGCTCAACCTGCTGGGCTCCCCACTGGGGGTCGAAGTGGGCACGTGGGTCCTGCTCCTCCCGCAGGGTGTGGTCAGGCGTGGGCACGCAATCAAAGGTGTCACCATCTACGATAGCGTAATCCACATTGGCGAGCTTGCCGGCGGAAGGGAGTTTGGACAGATCCACGGAGCCCGGCCAGGTGGCTTCCAGCATCGAGGTTTCTTCCGACGCCGCGTGGCCGATTGCTCCCGCCACCAGGGACCGCGGGAATCCCGGGTAGACCCACATGACGCGCTTGGGCTCGAAGCCGGTGTTGAATTCCCGGCACAAGCGGTCCAGCACGGCGCGCTGGTTGTCAGCGCCGTGCCCATTAACGATCAGCACGTGACGGAAGCGCATGCGCGCGAACAGGATATGCAGGGCGTCGCGCACCACCGCGGCAAAGATTTCTTCACGAAAATAGGCGCTGGCCACAGAATTCTTGGGGAAATCCATTCCTTCGATAAAGGCATCGCGGTTGAACCCCAGCGACTCCAGCATATTGGGATTACGCTCGCGCTCTGTCCCCACGAACAGCGGGGGGTAATACGGACACCGAAATTCGCGAGCCAGGCGGCGCGCGAAGGCGTGCGCCAGCAGGTTGTCGCAGCCCATGGCCAGGTGCGGCCCGTGCCACTCAACGGGCGCCAGCGGCAGCAGCACCAGGCCATTGCGTTCCCGCGCCGCCGCCACCTCATCGGGAAATAGAAAGGCCATGTTCCAGTCCCCTTGCTCAAGGGGGCGTTTCGCCTCGACTCGCTTGGTATCCGGCATATCATTCCTCCACTTTGTTCATGGCGGTTCGAATCCTTGACAAAGCATTCATGGGCATTACAAATGATTCAACCTTACGTCTGGACTTAGAGATCGGACATTGAGTCGCAAAGTTTAGGGACGACTTTTTGTCGCCCGGTGGCGAGGCAAACTCGCCGCCTGGACAGACTCTACCACGACCCAGATATTTCTTTCGAGAAAGGCTTACAGGGAATTATAATGCACCTCTTCCAATAGTGGTGGAGGTGTTTATGGGCTGCACTCTAAACGCTCCCGGCAGGCGCGGGGCGACTGTGGGGCGGCACTGGGACGTGTGTCTCCTCTTCGTTTTGATCGGGTTTCTCACATTAAACCTCAAACCAAATTTTCCCCTCCACCGGCCGGTGCAAACGACCGCTGGCGCGCCAGTCAGCCGTCTGGATGCGACCTACGGCAAGCTGCCTCTGAGCTTTGAGGCGAATCAGGGGCAGACGGACCGGGCGGTGAAGTTCCTTTCGCGCGGGCGAGGCTATGCTTTGTTCCTCACCGGGGACGAGGCGGTCTTGACCTTCGAAAGAGCAAGTCAAAAGGCAAAAGGCAAAACGCAAAAGGCAAAAGTAAAGGCAGGCGTAGCGCCGGCCTTTAGAGCCTGCCCTGAGCCGTGCGAAGGGTCGGCAGATGCCCGTGTAGCGCAGCACCCGCTCTTCGGTGCTGCGGTCCTTCCAGAACCTCTGACTTTAGCGATCCCAACGGAAAAACCGGAAAACAGAGTGGAAAAGCCGCGGGACCGGAGAGCGGGTCCCGCGCTACCATCTTCTTCTCGCCTGGCCGGCAGCGGCGAGAGTTCGGCGGTTCTTCGCCTGCGACTGGTTGGCGCCAACGCCGGCGCGGCAGTGGTGGGCGCGGAGGAACTGCCGGGCAAGGCCAACTACTTCCTTGGCAACGACCCCAAGAAGTGGCGTACCAACGTGCTGACTTACGCCCAGGTGAAATACCGCGACGTTTATCCGGGTGTTGACTTGGTTTATTACGGCAGCCAGGGCGGACAACTGGAGTATGACTTTGTGGTTGCGCCGGGCGCCGACCCAAGTGTGATTTTGCTGGATGTAGCGGCGGGTTTATCCCGCCACCCATCGGGCAAAAATGGCGGCGTGAAGCCGCCGCTACACGTCGCGGCCAACGGCGACCTCGTAGTCGAAACCGACGGCGGCGACCTTCGCTTTCACAAGCCGATTGTCTACCAACCCGAGCTGGCATCAAACGTGTACTCCTCGGGCTCGTCACAAGTCACTCGTCACTCGCCACTGGTCGAAGGCCACTACGTCCTCACCGCCTCGAACCAGATCCGCTTCGCGCTGGGCGCTTACGACCACTCTAAGCCCATAGTGATTGACCCCGTGCTCAGCTATTCCACCTATCTAGGCGGGAGCCAGCCCGACGCAGGCCAGGGTATTGCTGTTGACTCCGCCGGCAACGCCTACGTGACAGGATGGACTTACTCGAGCGACTTCCCCCTCTCCGGCCCATTGCAGGGGACCTACGGGGGGGGGCCCCTAACATCCAACGCTGGTGGCGACGCATTTGTAGCCAAGCTGAATGCGACCGGAACGATCCTGATGTATTCCACCTTCCTGGGCGGCAGCGGTGATGACATTGCCTACGCTATCGCCGTTGATTCCGCCGGCAACGCCTATGTTACGGGAAGCACGAACTCGACCGACTTCCCCACCGCCAACCCGCTTCAGACGACGAACAAAGCACCCGACGGAACCGCGTTTGTGGCGATGCTGAATGCCGCCGGCTCAGCCCTGGTCTACTCTACCTACCTGGGCGGCAGTAATTACGACTCGGGCGCCGGCATCGCCGTCGATTCCTCCGGCAGCACCTACGTGACAGGGGGCACTCAATCGACCGACTTTCCTGTCGTCAATCCCTTGCAGGCTACCTTGAATGGCGCCAATAACGCGTTTGTGGCGAAGTTGAACCCCGGCGGCTCAGCCCTGGTCTACTCCACCTACCTGGGCGGCAGCGGCAATCCTGGTAACTCTGCCAGCGGCATCGCCGTCGATTCCTCCGGCAACGCCTATGTGACGGGGTATACCTATTCGACGGACTTCCCCACCGTAAACCCACTACAAGCGAATTACGCCGGTGGCAGTGACGCGTTTGTGGCGAAGTTGAATGCCGCCGGCTCGGCCCTGGTCTACTCGACTTACTTGGGGGGCAGCGAACAAGATGAGGGCAATGGCATCGCCGTTGATTCCTCCGGCAACGCTTACGTGACAGGAACCACACAATCGCTCAACTTTCCCACCGTCAATGCGGTGCAGCCAACGTACGGCGGTGGTTACGGCAACGCATTTCTGGCGAAGTTGAATGCTACCGGCTCGGCCCTGGTTTACTCCACTTACTTGGGCGGCAGTAATGTTTACCTTGGCAACGGCATTGCCGTCGATTCCTCCGGCAACGCCTACGTGACGGGCGCAACAGGTTACGCCAGCACGAATCCACCGATTCAAGATGCTTCCCTTGCCGCGTTTGTAGTCAAGCTCAATGCGGCTGGATCGGCCATCTTGTATTCTACCGTTTGGGGCGGCCCCGCCGTCCAAAACCTATATGGATTCGGAGTTCAGGGATTTGGAATTGCCGCCGACTCCGGTGGCAACGCCTATGTGACGGGGGAGACGGGCTCGACCGACTTCCCCCCTGTTACCACGGCGGGCTGGGGGCCCTCACTGCTTGCGAGTGATTGCTATGGTGCACTGATAAGTTATCCCTGTCCCGATGCTTTTGTAGCCAAGCTCTCACCCGCGTCATCGGCAAGCCTTTCCGGAGGTAGCCTCAGTTTCGGGAGTCTGCCGGTCAACGCGACGAGCCCAACGCAAAGTGTGACTCTGACGGCTGGCGGCGACGCTTCACTCAATCTCACGAGCATTACCGCCAGCGGCGGCTTTGCGCTCGCCACCACCGCCACTTCCTGCCCTTATGGGGGCGGGGCAATAGCTTTCCAATCCACGTGCACGATCGATGTCACTTTCACGCCGACGGCGACGGGGAACTTCACCGGCACGGTGACGATCACGGACAACGCCCCTGGCAGCCCTCAAACCATCGCGCTAACGGGAACGGGAATCGTGTCCGCTCCGACCGTCTCTCCCCTGAGCCTGACCTTCAGCAGCCAACTTACCGGAACCACAAGCGCTTCGCAACCGGTGACCGTCACGAATAACGGCGCAGTACCTCTGAACATCAGCAGCCTGGCGATCTCGAGCGGCTGGACGCAAAGCAGTAATTGTCTTCCTTTCGTTGCTGCCAACGGGAGTTGCACGATCAATGTGAGCTTCCAACCTACCTCCAACGGGCCGCTTACCGGCGTGCTGACTCTCAGCGACTACGCTGCCAACAGCCCGCAAACGATAACCCTAAGCGGTACGGGACTGGCGCCGGTGGTCAGCCTCTCGCCAACCAGCCTGACCTTTGCCGGGCAATCCGTTTCAACCTCTAGCGCCTCGCAACCTATCACCCTAACCAACACCGGCACGGGTATGCTGACCCCCCTCGTGATCGCGGCCAGCGGTGACTTTTCCCAAACCAACAACTGCCCTGCCCCGATTGCCCCGAACGCTGGTTGCACGATCAATGTCACGTTCACGCCGACGGCCATCGGGAGCCGAACGGGCGCACTGACGCTGACCGATAACGCGCCCAGCAGCCCGCAAACCGTCAACCTCAGCGGTACGGGTAACGGAGCCACGGCGACCTTGTCAGCGTCAACCATGACGTTTGGGAATCAACCGGTGGGACCAAACTCTGCCTCGTCAGGGCAGGTCACGCTTCAGAACAACGGCAACACGGCGCTCAGCATTACCAGCATGACCCTGGGTGGATCGAATCCCGGCGACTTCTCGCTCGGCCCGCCTTGTGGAAACTCCGTTGCCGCCGGGAGCAGTTGTGCGATCACCGTAATATTCGATGCCACGGCTCGGGGCACCCGCAGCGCTACCCTTTCCATTGTTGACAATGCCGCGGATAGTCCGCAGACGATTTCCATCACGGGCACGGGCATTGGTCCGACGGCGAATCTCTCGCCCGGCAGTTTGACCTTCCCCGGCCAGTTCGTGGGCACCAGCGGACTGCCGCAGAACATCACGCTCAGCAACAATGGTGAGTTGCCCTTGACCATCACCAGCATCCAGTCGAGCAGTGCGCAGTTCGGGACCAGCAATGGCTGCACCAGCAGCCTGGCAGAGGGAGTGAATTGCACCATCAGTGTGTTCTTCGATCCCTCGGCGGCGGGGACACAGACGGGAACCCTGACCCTTACGGATAGCGCTGTCGGCAGCCCCCAGATCATTCCGCTTTCGGGGGCGGGAATGGACTTTGCCATGTCCAGTTCCACGACCAGCGACACGGTCTCGGCGGGGCAGACGGCGACTTATGCATTGACCGTAGCGCCGGAGGGCGGGCTGAACCAGACGGTGAGCCTCGCGTGCAGCGGCGCGCCCTTGCTCGCCACCTGCACGGTCCCCAGTTCCGTGACACTGAATGGAACGACATCCACACCGGTGACGGTGTCCGTCTCGACCACGGCGGGGACGATGGCGCCGCCGTGGGGGAACGTAGGGCCACGCCATGGCATGCCCCCACGAGAATTGGAGCGAATGCTCTGGCCCTACGCGTTGTTGATGCTGGCGAGCCTGGCAGCGCTGGCCGGGGCGCGGAAACGTCGGACCGCTTACTTGCTTGCGTTTTCCCTCGTGGTGATCATGCTCTGGAGCGCCTGCGGAGGAGGGGGGCAGGTTGTACACACGCCCGGCACACCCACGGGGACCTATGCCCTGAGCGTGACCGCGACCGTCACCTCCACCGCCGCGTCCACCCGGCTTACGCACACTATGAGTCTTACATTGAATGTGAATTGAGTTTGGGTGCTGGGTACTGGGTGCTGGAGTCGTAGCCACGGTCACGGCTTTTTGTGACCGTGGGCACTTCTCATGCCCGATCCTCGGAGGGCAGCCGACCGTAAGATCGCAAAGGGCACGAAGAGCCGCGGACCAACAAAACAGGTCTGAGGCGCTACGCCTGTGGAAAGATAAACAATCTCGCGCCGAGACCCCGGGGCGCCGAGATTCGAAATAAACCACGGTGCGGGGCACGGTGATAATCAGAGTTGAACGGCAGGGTTACTCGGCATACAATCCTGGACCGATGTGGAGATGAATTTGCCCCCTGAGGGCAATTACGGTTGGGCCCTTCGGGAGTGGCGGACAGGGATGGCAAGAAATGCGCACTAGCGACCGGATATTCATGGAGATCCCGATCATCATCTCGGGAACTGACCCTAACAACCGGCAATTCGTGGAGAACACCAAAGCCCTGGTGCTCAGCCGGCGGGGCGCCAAAATAATTTCCACACATGCTTTGGTTCCCCAGCAGACGCTGACGTTGCGATGTTTGAAGACCGGCCTGGAGGCGGCTATACGGGTGGTAGGCCCCATCATGGGAGAAGTGGAGGGTTGCCACTACGGGGTTGCCTTCCTGCACCCCGATGTAAACGTCTGGGGCATCAATTTTCCATTGCTGGACGGCACGGAGAACCCGGCGGGCCGGGTGTTTCTGGAGTGCGCAGACTGCGGCGCTCAGGAGGTCGCGCACCTCGACGTTTTCGAACTGGAAGTTCTTTTAGCGAATGAATGCCTCTCACGCCCCTGCAAGCAGTGCGACGCTACCACTTTGTGGATGCGGTCCGCGTCGCGAGAGGAGCCGGCTCCGGCCAGTCAAGCCGCTCCCGCCTCCCGCCATACGATTCAGGAACGGAAGTGGCCGCGCATCAACCTCAAAGTCGTGGTTTGTCTCCGTGAGCCCGTACAGGGCGAAGAAGTAGTCTCTACGGAAAACGTTTCGCGGGGCGGTTTTCGCTTCATAAGCCACAAGGATTATCCCGTAGGCACCGTCATCGAAGCTGCCCTGCCGTACTCACCCGGGGCGGCCAACATTTTTACGCCGGCAAGAATCGTCCATAGAGAATTGGGAGTCGGCGCGGAGACCTTTGCTTACGGGGTCGCCTATATCCCTTCCCAGTTGGCTCCCTCACTGACGGGGATGCGAATCACTCACCCCAAATAGCCTCCCGTGTTACGCCCGTCATGAAAATTTAACGGAGAAAGCCGTCTGACGGAAAGAAGGCACGGCTAACCTCCCGCTATCTCCCGAATCTTGGTGACGAGGGTGTTGGGATCGTAAATGGGTTTTTCCAAATAGGCGTTGGCGCCGGAGGCGGCGAGCAGACGCTGGCGGTCGCCTTCCATGGCGTGGGCGGTGGCCAGCAGAATGGGCAGGGACTTGCCTTCGGGGAGTTGGCGAATCAGTCGGGCGAGTTCCAGGCCATCGACGGCGCGCCCTTGATAGCGGCAATTGCGCAGAGACACATCCAGGACCAGGGCGTCGAAAGCAGAGGCCGCGACCTGCGCCAGAATGGCCTCCACATCTTCGTTGAGGGTGACTTGGAAGCCGCCGGCGCGCTCCAATGCCAAGCGATAGAACTTGGCAACCAAGGGGTTGTCTTCCACTACGAGAATGCGAAGCATATACGAGGTTCCAGGTGTCAGGTGCCAGGTGCCAGGTCGCCTTTGCCGACAGCCAACAGCTCACAGCCTACAGCCAACGGCCCTCAGCGTATTGTCCACTGCCTTCTGCCCACTGCCCTCTGCCTACTGCCTTCTGCCTACTGCCCACTTTCGCTCCCGGCCGCCAGCTTCGACTCGCGCAGGATTTCTTCCAGCCGCGCCAGGAATTTCTCCCCTTCCAGGGGTTTCTGCCAAATCTCCGGCGTGATCTGAAGTAGCGAGAGCCGCTCGCGAACTTCTGCGGGCTCGTAGCCGGTGACCATAAAGCAGTGAATCTCGCGAATCAGCGCGCCGGTTTGGAGTTGGGCCACCAAATCCGCGCCGTCTCCGAGTTCCGCCCCCGGCCGTTGGGGCAGGGCCAAATCCACAATGACGATCTGCGGATGGAAGCGGCGCGCGGCGTCGAGCCCGTCGTCGGCGGTCGCCGCGGTCAGAACATAGTAGCCATACTTGGTCAGCAGGGTCTTGAAGTAGTGGCGGAATTCCGCATCGTTATCGACCACCAGAACTCTTGCGCCACTCTCGTCTCCCGCCGCCCACAGGGCTTCTTTGCCCTTCACGTGCACAACGTCTTCCTGTTCCCGGCGCACCGGAAGCGAGAAGGTCACGGTGGTTCCGCAACCCACGCCCGCGCTCCCAAGCTTAATGCGCCCCCCCATCATTTCCACCAGGCTGCGGCAGATCGATAGTCCCAGGCCGCTGCCCCCTTGCTGGCGAGTGAAGGTGCTGTCCAACTGGTGGAACTTTTCGAACAAGTGCTGCTGCTTGGCCGGAGCGATGCCGATGCCCGTATCCTGGACCTCCAACTCCACAAAACCACGTTCGGGGAAAGATCGTCCGCGCAGGGTGATCCATCCCTTATCGGTGAACTTCACCGAGTTACCCAACACGTTGATCAGGACTTGTTTGGCGCGCGCCTGGTCCGCGGTCACCAGAGGCAACGGCAACGCCTCCGTCTCATCGATCAGCGTCAGGTGTTTGGCCGCCGCCTGGAGGCTCACCACGGCTTTGGCTTCCTGGATCACCGACTTCAGGTCAACGGTCCCCGGCGCCAGGCGCAGTTTGCCCGCCTCGATCTTCGCCACGTCCAGCAGGTCGTTGACGATGGTAAGCAGGTGTTCGGCGCTGGAATAGACGTCGCGCAGCAGTTCACGTTCCTCATCGCGGCTGTCGCACAGGCCATCGAGAATCAGGCGCGTGAACCCCAGAATGGAATTGAGCGGGGTGCGCAATTCGTGCGAGGTGGTGGCCAGGAATTCCGTCTTGACGTGGCTCAGTTCCGCCAATTCAAAGTTGGCGCGTTCGAGTCTCCGGTTCAAATCGCGCAGGTGGTGGATGCTTTCCTGGAAATAAGACTCGCAGATCATGTTCAGGTCGAGGTTCAGAATTTTATCCAGGGCAAGCCGGGTGATTTCCAGTTGCTTGGGCTCGTCAAGGAAGATCTTATCCAGGCTTTCCTGAAGGTGGGTGCGCACCACCCCCATGGCGCTGATCATGTAACGCTGGGGCAGGCCGATCTGGACGTGCCGCACGCCGATTTTGTAACGCTCGGCCGCGTAATTCTCATCGAAAGGGCCCCGGAACAAGCGCTTCGCATAAACTTGCAGCGTGCGCTTCAAGCGATCAATCTGTTCCTGGCCCCCGGTGAAAACCTTGACCGCTTCGGGGTGCTGGGGGATCTGGTCGTAAAAGCGCTCCGCCATGGCCGCCAGGTAGGGGTCCATGCGCGCCCCTACAGCTTGAAGCAAGCGCGCATCCTCTTCGCTGAAGCCGACGTAACGCTTCATCTCCTCGAAGAATGTCTCGGGCTTTCTGGTCACCTTATGGGCCTTGTGATAAAATTAGTCACTTCGAGTCACTGAAAAGGAAATATCATAGCATTGGAACGGGCAAGGCTAAAACGTCTTTTGCATTTTCCGCCCACCTTCCGTCAGAACCTGGTGGTGCTGGCAACCTCGCTGGCCGGAATTGTTTTGCTGGTGAGCGTGGAAGGCTATCGGCATGGCCTGACCCTCACCGTGGGGCTGGCATTGGCGATGCTGGCGGCGCTCTCTGCCGCCACGGGGATGCTCATTTACCAGGAGCGCCAGTCTTGGGCAATTCTGGGCGAATTGCGTGGAGCCATCAGCAAAATCGCCCCCACCTATCCCCCGCTGGTTCAGATCGGACCACCGCCCAACAGCACGGTGGCGCTCGAAAAAGAAATTCGCGCGCTCACCAATAACTGGCGCGAGTTCTGCGACCACTGCCAGCGCGTCCACGATACCGAAATGGTGCAGGCGGAGCACTTGGCGACCATGGGGGAGCTGGCCGCCGGTGTGGCGCATGAAATCCGCAACCCGCTGGCAGGCATCGCCGGCGCGATCGAAATTATCAGCAAGGATTTCCCCAAGGATCACCCCGACCGCGAAATCCTGGATGACCTCCGCCAAGAGGTGCGGCGCATCGAGAAGGTGTTGAACGATCTGCTGACTTACGCGCGCCCCAAAGCGCCGCAATTCGGTATGGCGGATTTGAAGGATACGGTGGCACATACCTTGCAGCTTGCGCGCCAGCAGATCGGCAGCAAGAACGTGGAGTTCTCCATCCAGATTCCTTCGCCCCTCCCGCGTTTCCGCATGGATCCCGAGCAACTGCACCAGGTGTTGCTGAATTTGGTGCTCAATGGTATCCAAGCGCTCGACCAGGAAGGTAAGATAACCATCCAGGCCCGCGTGCTGGTCGGCTCGGGCACCCCGAATCGGCCCAACTATATCGAAATCGCAGTCAGTGATACGGGCGGGGGAATTTCACGCGAGCAACTCGAGAAAATCTTCCGGCCGTTCTATACCACCAAACGGGGCGGGACGGGGTTGGGGCTTTCACTTTGCCGCCGTATCATCAGCCAGCACGGCGGGACGCTGACCGCTGAAAGCGAACTCAATAAGGGAAGCCGCTTTATCATCCGCCTCCCGATGCGCGAGGCCGTCGAGGAAGCGCAAGTGCTGGGGACACGGGACTAGGGGCTGAATCCATTATGAATTATGAAGGGTGAATTATGAATGCTCGACCAGTTGGCCGGTGTCGATGAGGGCCGAGGTACGCGGTGTTTCATAATTTATAATTCAGAATTCACCATTTCCCCAGCCCCGTGCTCCTGTGTCCCGTGCCCCGAGGATTGTCTATGCCCAATGAAAAAGTCCTGATCGTCGACGATGAAAAACTGATCCGCTGGTCGGTGCGCCGCCAGTTGGAAGAGTGGGGTTACACGGCCATCGAGGCGGAGAGCGGCACGGGTGGCCTCGCGCAGATTCGCGCCGAATCGCCTGACCTCATCCTGCTCGACGTGCGGCTGCCGGATTTGAGCGGCATCGAAGTCCTGCGCGAAATCAAGCAGAACAACCTTTCCATTCCCGTCATCATGATTACGGGCGACCCGCAGCTCGATGACATCAAGACCGCCATCAAGCTGGGCGCGCTCGACTTCATCAAGAAGCCGCTTGATTTCGATGAGCTGCAAGTCACCCTGGCCAACGCCATCGACCGCTCGCGCTTGCGTTCCGAACGCGACAGCCTGCGCGACGAGGTCCGCAAGCGCTCCGGCTACCACGAAGTGGTGGGGAAATCTCCGCGCATGCTCGACTTGATGAACTTTGTCCGCAAGGTGGCGGTGAGCGAAACCTCCACCGTGCTAATTCAAGGCGAAAGCGGCACAGGAAAGGATTTGATCGCCAAGTCCATCCACTATGACAGCGTCCGCAACGACAAGCCCTTCGTGACCATCAACTGCTCGGCCATTCCCGAGACCTTGATGGAAGCCGAGCTTTTTGGGCACGAACGCGGCGCCTTTACCGATGCCAAGGCGCAGAAGAAGGGGCTGTTTGAAGTCGCCGACGGCGGCACCCTTTTCCTGGACGAAATCGGGGAGTTGTCCACCTACCTGCAAGCCAAACTGCTGCGGGCGCTGGAGGATCAAACCATCCGCCGCATCGGCGGCGTGAAGGATATCGGTGTGGATATCCGGGTCATCGCCGCCTCCAATCGTGATCTGGAGCAGGGCGTGCGCGATGGAACCTTCCGCCAGGACTTGTTCTACCGGCTCAGTATTATCCCGATCTTTATTCCACCCTTGCGTCATCGCAAGGAAGATATCCTGCCCCTCGTGGAGTTCTTTATCGAACGCTACAATTTCCGCTTTCGGAAGATGGTGAAGGGCATCACCCAGGATGCTCGCGACCTGCTGCTCCAATACGACTGGCCGGGCAATGTGCGCGAGTTGAAGAACGCCGTGGAACGCGCCATGATCCTGGAGGATTCGGATTACATTCGCCCCACCTACCTGCCCATCCAGGTGACCGGACATGTGCAAGGGTACGATAACGCCATGCCCGTGAGCGTGCCGGCAGGAGAGTCCACCGATACTCCCCTGATGGTCAGCAGCACGGCGGCGTCCTGGCAGCCGCTTCCCTCGGGAAGAATGATCCCGGTGCTCGAACTGCCCAAGCAGGGCACCTCGCTCGAGGAAGTGGAGCGCGAACTGGTGGGCCTGGCGCTCAAGCAAACCGCCGGTAATCAGACCCACGCCGCCAAACTGCTGGATATTTCCCGCGACGCCCTGCGCTATAAGATGAAGAAGTTTGGATTTGATGCGGAAGCAGATAACTAGCCGAGATTTCCCGAAACTCTTCCATACCTCGCGCATCTGAAGTATTGGACAGCGGGACACAGGTGCGCTGGCCCCGTACGTCCTCGTTGTAACCGGTCAAGGAAAACCCATGGGATTGCTTCGCGATACGGATGTGGAAGAAATCCGCGAGAGGCTTCAGGAAATGGTGAACCCCGTCAAACTGGTTCACTTTACCCAGGAGTTGAATCTCGAATACGGCCGCGAAGCCCGGCAGTTGCTCGAAGAGCTTGTCCAGATTTCCGATAAGCTCTCGCTCGAAACCTACAACTTTCTGATCGACAAGGAGAAGGTCGCCGAATACGCGGTCGATAAAGTCCCGGCCACCGTCATCCGCAATGGTAAGGACTACGGCCTTCGCTTTTTTGGCTTGCCCGCCGGGTACGAGTTCGCGGCCCTGCTCGACGCGATTCTGGCCGTTGCGGCGGGGGATTCGGGATTACTTCCGGAAAGCCGCGAGAAGCTCGCGCAACTCACTCAGCCGCTCCACCTGCAAGTGTTTACCACACCGACCTGACCCCATTGCCCGCCGGCCGTGCGCCTGGCTTACCAATTTGCCATGGAAAGCGCGCTTGTCCGCGCCGATGGCATTGAAGCCACCGAATTCCCCGACCTCGCCGAAAAGTTTTGTGTCTTCGCCGTCCCCAGGACCATTATCAATGGGGAGGCGCATGTCGAAGGCTCTCTGCCGGAAGGGCTTTTCCTGGACGCGATCCTGAAAGCAGTCGATAGTCGATAATCGTGAGAGCAGTTGATAGTCGATAGTGGATAGTCGATAGTTCATGGCGACTCGTTTTAACTGTGAACTATCGACTATCGACTATGAACTATCAACTTCTCTTCAATACTTCAGAACCGAATGCACCGCGTACTGGCTGAGCTTCTCGCGGCCCTTCAACGCTTCCAGTTCAATCACGAATCCGATTCCGGCCACACGTCCGCCCAGTGATTCCACCAGGCGCGCGGTGGCGGCGGCGGTTCCCCCCGTCGCCAGCAGGTCATCAATGATCAGCACTTCCTGTCCCGGGCTGATGGCGTCGCGGTGAATCTCGATCGCGTCCTTTCCATATTCGAGGCTGTAAGGCATGCTGGCCCGTTCGGCGGGCAACTTGTTGGGCTTGCGCGCCGGCACAAATCCCGCGTTCAGGCGGTAGGCCACCATGGGCGCAAAGATAAACCCGCGCGCCTCGATGCCGATGACCCGATCAATCTTCTGCGCCAGGAAAGTATTGGCGAGCACGTCCACGGCCCAATGCAGGCCCACCGGATCTTTCAGCAGCGTGGTGATGTCGTAAAAGAGGATGCCCGGCTTGGGGTAGTCGGGGATTTCCCGAATCAGTTTTTTGAGATCGATCACAGGTCCTCCGCAAATAAGGGTAAAGGATAAAGGGTAAAGGGTAAATGACAGTTTCTAATCGTCGGTGCATCGAGCGATGGAGGAGCGCACTCCATTACCGTTTACCCTTTAAACCTTACCCTTCGGAATTTTTTACCAGCCTCCCTCAATCATGAAGCGAATGTACCGCTTGTCCACGGGCTCGTCCGATTCATCGATGGCGGCTATGCGCGCGCTGCGCGGGCCCTCGGCCAGTTGGCGCTTCAGTTCCTCCAAAGCCAGCGCATCGCCAATGGCGTAGACCTCCACGTTGCCGTCCCAGAGGTTCTTTACGTATCCGCAGATGCCGAGTTGGGAGGCCCAACGCTCGGCGAAATAGCGATACCCGACACCCTGGACGCGCCCCATGATCAAATACTTCTTGGCGATTTTGGGAGCTGTCTTGGCCATGGACATAAAGGGTAAAGTGTAAAGGTTAAAGGATAAAGGGTAAAGTGAAGCGCTCGTCCATTACTGGAGCGGAAGGGCGTTCAGTCCACCATTTACCCTTTATCCTTTAACCTTTACACTTTATTCCGCGCTTGCTCGATGTGCTCCAAAACTTCTGTGAGCCTGGCCGGATAGTTGGTGAGCAGGCCGTCCACACCGTCCAGAATCTTGCGCCGCATGTGCAGCGGGTAATTAACCGTCCAAGGGATAACTTGCAACCCGGCGCGGTGGGCGCGACGAATGAGTCCCCGCGAAGCAATCGCCCAGTGCGGCAGCAGCGCCTCCGCGCCCAGCGCCAGAGCGCGGCGAATGGGCAGGAGGCGGCCGGAGAAATCCAGCCCCAGACGCGCTTGCTCGCTCAATTCCCTTACTTGCTGAAGCGACGGCAGGTCGAAGGAGACCACCCGCGTCAAATGCCAAAGGCCGGCGCGCTCGATTTCCTGAAGGACTTTGGCCGCGGCGCCCGGCCGGAAATCCTTGATCTCGACAAAGGCCAGGCATTGGTGCGCTTTGACCCATTGCAGAACCTCTGCCAACAGGGGAATGCGCGCCCCCGCGTACCGTTCGCGGGCGCGGAGGCGATGACGGCGATTGAACCACGATCCCGCATCGAGCCGGCGCAGCACGCTGGCCCGATGTTCCCAAACCCAACCGCTGCCGGAAGTCGTGCGGCGCAATCGGGCGTCGTGAATGACCACTGGAACATCGTCGGAGGAGAGCTGAACATCGAATTCAATTCCGCTCACGCCCTGGCGCCAAGCCAGCTCAAACGACGCCAGGGTATTCTCCGGCGCTTCGCCCGCCGCCCCGCGATGGCCGATCTTGAGCGGCGGCCAAACCAACGGCGCGGGGCGGCGTTCGAGAACTCGCTTCAAAATGGGAGAAATAGCAACCACATTAGTTCACATCAGGACGAGTGCCCTTCTCGCCTATCTTAACCTAACCCTGACTGCACAGAACCATCTTTGGAGTAGGAAGAAACGGGCAGAGGATTGATCAGACGCACCCCCGATCCGCTGAATTGACTTCTCCCGGCTGCTCAGCTACGCTGAATTTCTGGGCAAACAAGGCAGAAATCGGCGGCAACGAATGCTGCCAACGGGATTTCTGAAGGGAACATGAAGAGGGTTTATTTCGACAACAACGCCACCACCCCGCTCGCGCCGGAAGTGTTCGAGGCGATGCGCCCGTATCTGTTGGAAGACTACGGCAACGCCTCGTCGATTCACTGGTTCGGGCAGCGCGCCAAAGCGGGGGTGGAGAAAGCGCGCGAGCAAGTGGCGCGATTGCTGAACGCGCGGTCGAGCGAGATTGTCTTCACCAGCGGCGGGACGGAGTCTGACAACGCCGCGATTCTCGGCATCGTGGAGGCGGCGCGCGCCGAGCGGAAGCATGTGGTGACGACGGCCATCGAGCACCCCGCCGTGCTCTCCACCGCCACGGCGCTCGAGAAGCGCGGGGTGAGTGTGAGTTATGTGCGCGTGGGCTCAAGCGGAGTGGTCGACCCGGCCGGTGTGGCAAACGCGCTTCGGCCGGAGACCGTGCTGATCAGCGTGATGCACGCCAACAACGAACTGGGCACGATTCAGCCGCTCGAGGAAATCGGGCGCCTCGGGCGCGACCGCGACGTTTACTTTCACACCGACGCGGTGCAGTCGGCCGGCAAGATTCCCGTGGATGTGGAGAAACTCGGCGTCGATCTGCTGGCGCTATCCGCGCACAAACTGAACGGCCCCAAAGGCGTGGGCGCGCTCTACGTCCGCAAGGGGACGATTCTGCGGACCCTCCTGCACGGCGGGCATCACGAGCGCGATCGGCGTCCGGGGACGGAAAACGTGGCGGGGATCGTCGGGCTGGGTGCGGCCGCGGAAATTGCCCGCGCGCGCCTGGACGCGGAGCATCACCGCGTGGCGGCTCTGCGGGATCGCCTGGAGGCCGGCATCCTTGCCGCTGTACCGCTGGTTGCCGTGAATGGCGACCGCACGCGCAGGGTACCCGGCACCACCAACCTCACGTTCGATTATATCGAGGGCGAGGGCTTGGTGATTGCCATGGACCTGCGCGGCATCGCCTGCTCAACCGGCTCGGCATGCTCGTCGGGGTCGCTCGAACCCTCGCACGTGCTTTCCGCCATAGGACACCGACCGGAGCAGGCGCGCGCCAGCATCCGCTTCAGCCTGGGCCGCTTCAATACGGACGAGGATGTTGACGCCGCGCTCCGCATCCTGCCGGGAGTGGTGGAACAATTACGCTCAGTGTCGCCGCACTACAAAAGCCCAGTGACGAGTGACAAGTGACGAGCCAGAAAGAATCGAAATTCGAAAATCGAAACTCGAAAATCGTGGCGAGTTTCGAATTTCGAGTTTCGAGTTTCGATTTTCGGTCGCACCATCACTTTTCACCTAACGGTAAACGGGAGTATCGAGCGCAATGTCCATCGCCATCGCCATGAGCGGCGGGGTCGATAGCTCGACGGCCGCGGCTCTGCTGGCGGATAACAATTCGACCAACCCCTCTGGCTCATCGCCGGAGGTGGTGGGTCTGACCATGCAGCTTTGGAACCAGCGCCGCCTGCCGCAATTGCTGGGCGAGGAGGCGGGGGAGGGCGGGCATGCCAGCGGGCGCTGCTGCTCGCTCGACGACGTCTACGATGCGCGCGCCGTGGCCAACTTCCTGGGCATACCCTATTACGTCATCAACCTGGAAAAGCAGTTTGAAGCTACCGTGGTGCGGCCCTTCGTGGAGGGCTACCTGGCCGGCGAGACGCCCATCCCGTGCAGCCTTTGCAATACCGAAATCAAGTTCGCGCAGTTCCTCAACACGGCGCGGCAGATTGGCGCGGAGCGCATCGCCACCGGGCATTACGCGCGGATTCGTCGCGATCGGAATACCGGCCGCTACCAGCTCCTGCGGGGCGTCGATCGTGCGAAAGATCAGGCCTACTTCCTTTTTGGGCTGACGCAGGAGCAGTTGGCGCACAGCGAGTTTCCCCTGGGCGGAATGACCAAGCAGGAGGTGCGCGCCATCGCTCGCGCCCGGCGCCTGCCCACGGCGGAGAAGCCGGACAGCCAAGAGATTTGCTTTGTCCCCACGGGAAGCTATCGCCAGTTCATTGACGCTTACTTGGCGGAGCAGCAGCGCCTGCCGGAATCGGCGGCGGGCGAAGTGGTCTCTACAGACGGCCGTGTTCTGGGCGAACACCAGGGCATTCAAAACTTCACCGTGGGCCAACGCAAGGGACTGGGCATGGCAGTGGGCTCGCCGCTCTACGTGATTGCGCTCGAGCCGGAGAAGAATCGCGTCGTGGTGGGGGAAGACCGCGACCTTTTCCGCAGCCGCTTTCGGGCGCGCGAGGTGAACTGGATCCGCCCGCTGGCGACGGGCGACGCCGTGGAAGCGCACGTGAAGATTCGCCACAACCATCCCGGGGCCGCCGCGCGCGTGGAAGCCCATGAGGGCTGCATAGCCCTCGTGGAATTTCACGAGCCGCAGCGTGCCATTACGCCCGGCCAGGCCGCCGTGATTTACGATGGCGATGAAGTGGTGGGGGGTGGATGGATCTCGCAGGTGGAGCAAGTATAGCGCGGACCTGTTCTCGTCTGCGGCTCTTAAATTCCGAATCTCGCCTTATGGCCCGGAGAGGCACCCTACCTGTTTTCGTGCGTTGCGGTGTGGTGGCAACAGTTGACGGAAGGGCAAAGCGGCGACGAAAAACCGCGGACCTAAAGAACAGGTCCGCGCTACGACTTTTTCTACTGGCGATGCACGCTTCCGAGCAGGGAATTGAAATCATTCTCGGCCGCTGCCACGGTGTTGAGTGGACCGGTGAGTTTGAAGAAAACTAAACCCTCCGGGGCCTCGACGATGGCGCCACGCATGCGGAAGTTGGGCTTCTTCACTTGCTCCTGAGTCATCATTCCGCCCCCTCCCAGATAGGTCCCCGAGACCGCGAGGGTCGAGACCTTCAGCCCCGCGATAACCCGCGTTTCCATTTTTGCCGGTGGTGAGAGGGATTGGCCGTCAGGCGAGGTAAATTGGTGGGCCCAACGATCGAGGTTTGCCTCCACGGTGCCGCCTTGCCCGGTTCCAAAGAAGTAGACCGCGCATTCAGCGTCTTCCGGATCGCCGGCGATGGCGTGGAGGCGGTAGGTGGCAATGCGCATCTGGCGTGCGGGCTCAGCTTCCCAACCTGGAGGAACCGTCCAGGCAACTCCCGCCGCCTGGCTGGGTGGACTACTGAGCTCGTGCACGGAGCCGGGTGCGGTGGGCAGCACGGGCGGTTGCTGGGGAGCGGACTTTTCTGCGACGGGCGCATTTGCCGCTTGCTTGCACGCGATCATGCTTACCAGGGTAACCAGAAAGGCGAGGGCGCCCAGAAAAGATAGGGATCGTGTGATCGTTTTCATCCGAGGGTCACCGTGCAGCAGAGGCTTTGATTGAGCCTCGAAGAGTAACACCCAACTCCCGCGCCGAAGGAGCGCGCCATTGGGCAGGTGAAAAGCCCGCACCGGCTTCCTCATCCGCCGCCAGCGTGGGCGTCAGATAAAGAGTTGCTCGTCCTGGGTCGCTTCGCTCACGTTGGTCACGCGGCGGCGCGAGAACAGGAACTCCAGGCCGGAACGCACACCCTTGACCACCGCCGAGACTTCCTGGATGGGACCGAGTACGCCCTTTTGCACGGAGTCCGCGGTGGTCTCAACTTTCTCCACCAATTCGGAAACCATCCGGTCCACGCGGACGATCTGTTCCCGGCTCTTTTCCAGCAACTCAGCGGCCACCCGATCGGCACTGGTGGTTCGGTCGCGAAGCACTTGACTGATTTCCGCCAGGTTCGCGGTGATGGTCCGCAAGGGCTCGCGCGAATTGTTGACAATCTCCAGGGCCGATTGCGCCAGCGGATCGAGCCGCTGCTTGATGTCGGAGCGCACGCTTTCAATCTGCCCGGGAACTTTGCGGATGGCCAGCCAGATTCCCAGCATGGCCCCCGCCTGCATCAGAACCGCGATCGCGACCAGAATTAAAGCCACGGTCAGCCCCGTATTTTGCTCCATGGTTAACTCACATGAGGCTCAGCCGCCTCAGGCGCCTTGCTTCGTTTTGGTCTTTTCTTCTTCGTACGCTTGCTTGCCCGCTTCGAGCGCGGCGGAAAGCAGTTCTTTCTGTTTATTCACCATGTCCCTGCCCTTATCCACCGCGTCTTCCGCCTGCTTGCGGAGTTCCTCGGACTTCGTCACCACGTAGTCTCGGCCTTCCTCCGCCTTTTGCACAATCATGTCCCGGGTTTCTTTTCCGGAACGTGGGGCAAAGAGCAGGGCCATAACTGCGCCGGTTCCCAATCCGGCGAGAAAGAAACCTACTTTGGATCCATCGTTTTCTTCGCTCATTGCTATCCTCCCCCTCACTAGCGTGCAAAGGTTTCACGCGCCGCTTGCTTGCCTGACTCCAACACATCTGCCAGCCGCGCTTTTTGCTTGGTCACCAAGTCCTTGCCTTGATCGACGAGATCTTCCGCTTGTTTGCGGACCTCGCGGCCCTTGGAGGCGACATAATCCTTGCCTTCTTGTGCCTTCTCGGCAATCTGCTTCCTTGTTTCTTCCCCGGATTGGGGTGCAAATAGTATGGCAATCGCCGCCCCGATCCCTAGGCCTGCCACGAAGTACGTCACCTTAGTCGTGATATTGCAATCTGCCATGATAGACCTCCTTTCGGAGTCTCTAATCTAGCACTGGCCAAATCGCAAGGCAAGACAATATTCTAATTTTTCTTGTCATTATATTATAGACCGTCCAGTCGGATTATATATTTTCGCCTCGGTTGATGGACAGATAATCAAACACCCGCTTGGCCTGGGACTGCTTGATGACTTGGGCCATTTCCTCCAATGATACCTTGCGAAGTTTACCTACGCTTCCAAACTGACTTAGGAGCTTGCGGGTAGTTCGTTCTCCCACTCCAGGGATCTGTAATAGCTCGGAAGTCACCTCGCGCTTGGCGCGCCGGGCGCGATGGAAAGTCACGGCGAAGCGGTGAGCTTCATCCCGGATTTGCTGAATCAGGTGCAACGCCGGAGAGTGGTGGTCGAGCACAACGGGTTCGTTCTCGCGCCCGAGAACGTAGAGAATTTCCTCCCGTTTGGCGATACTTGCGACTGCCTGGTTGATGATTCCCAACTCTTCCAGGGCCGCCGCTGCCGCATGAAGTTGGCCTACACCGCCGTCGATCAGCACCAGGTCCGGAAGGGTTTTCTTTTCCTCCTGCAACCGCCGGTAGCGGCGCCCCACCACTTCCTTCATGCTGGCGAAGTCGTCGTTCTGGGGCACGGTCTTGATGATGAACTTCCGGTAGTCGGACTTCTTCATTTTCCCGGCTTCCCAAACGACCATGGACGCAACGATATCGGTTCCTTGGATATGGGAAACGTCGAAGGCCTCGATGCGGTTCGGCGGTTTGGGAAGGTCCAGCGCCTCGCTAAGGCTTTCCAGCACTTCTCGCGCGTGAGGTTGGAGGATGCGGAAGCGCCGCTCAAATGAGTGGCGGGCGTTCCGCGCCACCAATTCCTGAAGGGCGCGCTTGGGCCCCGCCTGCGGGGTGAGAATATGAACGGGGCGCCCGCGTCTTTGCGAGAGCACCTCCTCCAGCGCTTCGCGATCGTCAAAGTCGGCGGGCGCGTGAATCTCCCCCGGAAGATACTGCTGGTCCAAATAGATCTGCTTGAGGAGTGAGGAGAAGAATTCGCGCGGGTTAAATCGCTCCAAATCCTCCCAGAAAAACTCGCGCCGGTCCAGCACGCGCCCGCCGCGCAGGTGAAAAAGGTTGACGGCCACCAGCGGGCCTTCCTGGTGGAAACCCAGGATGTCGGCTTCCTCACCGGAGTTCGCCGCCATCTTCTGCCGTTCGCGAAGTTCTTCCACCGTGCGAATCTGGTCGCGATAGCGCGCTGCATCTTCGAACTCCAGCAAATTGGAGGCTTCCGCCATACGGTCGTGCAAGCTGCGCACCAGATCGTTTTCGCGGCCTTCCAGCAGCAACCGGGCGTCCCGCGCCGCCTCCGCGTAGCGCTCCGGCGTGGTCAAGTTCTCCACGCATGGTCCAAGGCAGCGCTTGATGTAAAACTGCAAGCACGGGCGCGGATGGTAACGCGTAAGGTCCACGTGGCACGAGGGGACCAGAAAGCGGCGGTGAATGAAATCCACGATCCGATAGGCGAGGTTGGCGGGAAAGTACGGACCGTAGTAAATGGAGCCGTCTTTCTTCACGCGGCGCGTCACATAAACGCGCGGGAAGCGTTCGGCGGCGGTGAATTTGATATAGGGGTACGACTTGTCGTCGCGCAGCAGGATGTTGTAGCGGGGCTTGAACTGCTTGATCAGGTTGTTCTCAAGCGCCATCGCTTCGTGTTCGTTGTCCACGAGGATGGTCTCCAGGTCGTGCGCGGCGTCCAGCATGAGGTCGCGCTTTTCATCCGCCGAGCGCGACTCCTGGAAGTACGAGCGCACCCGCGCGCGCAGCGATTTCGCCTTTCCCACGTAAATGGGTTGGCCCCGCTCGTCCTTGAAGACGTAAACACCCGGCTGGGCGGGCAGCGCTTCCGCTTTTTCGTGAAGGATCGAGTTCACCGGTTCCTCACCTCCCATTATCCCTGACCCTTCAGGGTTGTAAAAGGGGGGGCGTGCAGGCGAGGGTGGAATAGTCCATTGACACACCCCGTAACGTCGGGGAAAATTTCAGTTATGCAGCGTTTACTGAAAGCATTGCCCATCGCCGCATTTGGGATCTTTTTAGTAGCAGCCGCAGTCCGCGCGCAGGTCCCTGAAAAGCCTCCGTCTCCCCCAAACGATGATGATTGGAGCTACACCAGCCCCGGCCCAGCGAAGTGCGTGGAAATCGGGAACGTCTATCTGCACAGGGGAGCCCTGGCGGGGGCGCTCAGCCGATTTCAGGAGGCGGTGAAGATCAACCCCCACTACGCGCCGGCGTACCTCGGCTTGGGCAAGGTGTACGAACGCATGAAGGAAAAGCAGAAAGCCCTCGAGGCCTACCAGCGTTACCTCGACGAACTACCCTCCGCCAAAGACGCCGCCGAGGCCAAGGACGCGCAACGGGCCGTGGCGCGCTTGCAGAAGGAACTGGGGCCGAATAACCACGGGTCAGGGACGAGTGACAAGTGACTGGTGGCCTGCCATCGGACAGGTGTTAGGAGTGGGAGTAAGGTAAGAGGAGAGACTATCCCGGCGGCCAATGAAACGCGCGGCCTCCCAGCACGTGGATATGCAGGTGGAACACCGATTGCCCCGCCCAGGCACCGTTGTTGATCACGGTGCGATAGCCTTTCGATTCCAGTCCCCGCTCGCGCGCCAGTTGAGCCGCCACCAGTAAGAGATGCCCTAGCAACGCCTCGTCTTCGTCGAGCGCCTCGCGCAGCGAAGTGAGATGCTTGCGCGGGAGCACCAGCAGGTGGACTGGCGCTTGCGGGTGAATGTCCACGATCGCCACCGCGCGCTCGTCCTCATGAACGATTTGGGCGGGGGCCTTACGGTCGATGACCCGGCAGAAGAGGCAATCCACGCTTAGTTCATCCTGACCACAAAAGTTTCCGTCGCCAAATTCGCGCTGCGTAGCTTTTCCGCCAAATCGCGCGCCGCGGCCTCGGAAGTTTCGTGGCCCACGCGCACGCGGTAGAAGAGGCCGTCGCCGCGGTCGAAATTCAGGATAACCACCGGCCCAAAGCTCCGCTCGATCAGGGCTTTCAAGCGCTCGGCGTTGGCGGGGTCGCGAAAAGCGCCGACCTGCACAGCAAAGACCGCGGGCTCGGAAGTGACGCCCAGCCCCAAGATTTCCAGCCGCACTCGCGCAATGCCCGGCATCCCGATGGCCTGCGCGGCGGCGTAGGAGAGATCAATGATGCGGCCCTTCACAAATGGCCCGCGGTCATTGATCCGCACGTCCACGGCATGGCCGTCCTCGAGGTCGTGGACGCGCACCTCGGTGCCAAACGGCAAGGTGCGATGCGCTGCCGTCATGGCGTACATATTGTAAATCTCCCCGCTTGCCGCGCGACGCCCGTGATAAGGATGGCCGTACCAGGAAGCAATGCCCTCTTCCCCCTGCACGATGGGCACAGCCACTTTGTGGTGGTGCACGCAGCCCGCGGCACAGAAAAGCATCGCCATCGCCACGCCCATCCGAGCAGCGGGGATATGCCATCTTCCGAGCGGTCCTCCCGTGACGTGGCTCAGCACGGCGTCAGGGTTTTGCCTCTTCTTTTTCCAATCGCTCTGCCATTTTTGTCAGACGGTCTGCGGACTTTCTTAGGAACTCCACCGTCTCCTTACGAGTTTGGGGGCGGATCTCGTTACTTAGATACTTCCGCAGTTTGTCAAACTCGGCATCGAGCGCGCGCCCTGCATCTTCGAATTTCATGACCCTGCTCCAATCCAATGCTGGATATTCTAGCCAAGCTACGGGCGCGCTACAAATGAAATTCCTGGAAAGAAAGTCCCAGATCCGGAGTCCGCAGTCCGAGGCCAAAACCAAGCAGGATCTGACGTAAATGCCCGCAAGAGGCCTGCGGCGCAGTCAATCGATAGTTTCCGCACTTTTCCTGCACGCTGTCAGATATAATCGAAATGAGTATTCCGTCAAGATAAGGATGGAAATGACGATGCGTCTAAATTTGCGGCTCCACCTCGGACCTCGGACTTAAGCATGTCCGTACCACCCAAGCTATGGTTTCAGTGGCAGCGGCTCAAGAAGGCTTTCTCCTCGTCCTGGGGCGCGCAGGACAGCACGCCCAGCAGTGCGGTCCGCATGTGCCCGCACTGCCGAGCCCTGATCGACCGCAATGCCAAGGTGTGCCCCCTGTGCGGCGAGGCCACCGGCCCGGTGCGCGCTCGCGGTAGCAGCACCCCCGGCCACATTATGGGGGTGATCCCCATACCCACCACCGCGACCTCCGTAATCGTCATCGCCAACCTGGCGCTCTATGCCATCTCCTGGTATATGACGCAAAATACTGAGGCCTCGCAACTGTACGGAGCGCCCTCCATGGGTGGAATTGATGGCAACGTGCTGTTGCGGCTGGGCTCCAAGGCTCCTTACATCCTGGCTGGTCAATGGTGGCGGCTGGTGACGGCCATGTTCCTGCACGCCGGCTTGCTCCACATCGGGATGAATATGTGGTGCCTGGTGGATTTGGGGCCACAAGTGGAATCGCTCTTCAGCACCACCAAATTCACGGTGTTCTACCTGGTAACGGGGGTCGCGGGGTTCGTGCTAAGCCTTTGGTGGCGCCCCTTCGGAACCTCGGTAGGAGCGTCCGGGGCCATCATGGGACTTATTGGAATCTTAATCGGCGCGAGCTTTCATCATGGACATCTGGGAAAACAATACCGCAGCCAGCTCTGGAAGTGGGTGATCTACATTGCGATTTTTGGAATCTTCTTTAACGTTGATAACGCCGCGCACTTCGGAGGGCTGGCGACCGGCCTCGCGCTGGGTTACCTGGTCCCGGAAGGTGAACCGGCAACCCGTCCGAGCGAAAACCTTTGGAATACGCTCGCCGTGCTTTCCGTGATGGTCATCGCCGCCTCATTCGCGATGATGACCTTGCAACTCGGCGCGCCCGCCCGCTAAGCCGCAAATCATTAACCTGGATTTCTCACCGCCGAGGCGCGGAGGCGCAGAGATTTAAAAAAACGGCCTTTCTCAGCGTCTCAGCGCCTTCTGGCAATTTAGGCTTTGCGTAAGCGGCGAGTTTCCAGATACCGAGCGGGCGTGACGACTAAAATCCCTTCGATTCTCTTGTCGAAATAAGGCCCGAAGTGACGTATATCACCCGTAATGAGATGGGTGGCTCGTGCTTCAATTGCAGCGAGCAAAATCGGCCTATCTTTCTCCGGCAAAGAAATGCTGCCCGGAAGTTGGCGGGGAGTAGCGTCGAACCATTGAACGCTTCGGGCTAATCTTGCAAGGCGGCGCCTTTGAGGGCCCTCCGTCAGGTTGACCTTTGCCTCCTCGAAAGCGTAGCGTGAGGAGCACAGAACTGCGGCCCTTAACTTCCACAGCCCAAGAAGCCCTGCCTCAGGCCGGTAAGCGGCAGAGAAGAGTATGTTGGCATCCAAAAAGAGACGGTCCATTTATTTGGGCCGACGATGTGGGATCGAGTCGGGATCAAGACCGAGCTTCTCCACTTCTTCTCGTGCCTGCCGGTAATCTTTCTCCGTTGTCGCAGTGGAAAGGAGAAACTCTGCTTTGCGCTCAGGTGTGTATCTTTCCATGGGAACTACAGCCGCGGGGCGAATCAGCACCCCATCCTTGCGTGCCTCGGCAGTGACGAACGCACCTGCCTCAATGCCAAAGCGTTTTCGCAACTTGGAGGGAACAACTATTGCGCCGCGTTTTCCCACCTTCACCGCTTCCATAATGTTCTCCACTGCAATTATATCAGAGTTGTCGCCTCTCATTTCGCCGCACGCGCGATAAACGGCAACGCACCAACTTCTGCCGTCACCCCGGAAGCGAAAGTTAGTTTAGCGCCGGGCTCGGAGAATTCGCGGCGCACGTAGGCGAGGGCGATCGGCTTGCCGAGCGTGGGTGATACACAGGAACTGGTGACCTCCGCCACTTCTCTTCCTTCCACCATAGCTTTCTCGCCCGGCTCGAGTGGCTGCTCAGCATTCACGATCAAACCCATCAGTTTCCAGTTCACGTGTCCTCGGCTGCGGGTGCGTTCCACAATTTCCTGCCCGATGTAGCAACCCTTGTTGAAGCTGAGCGCGTTCAAGAGACCCGCTTCGAGGGGAATCACATCTTCTCCCAATTCCGCCCCGTAGCGCGGAATGCCGGCCTCGATGCGCAGACTTTCCAGCGCCTCGCACCCACAGGGGAGCATGTTGTAAGTCGGCGCCTGGCCACATGCGGCGCCCCAGACGGCCTCCATCCCCGCGGCATTCACCCACACTTCGTAACCTTCCTCGCCGGTGCTCGAGGCGCGAACCACGCGGATGGGGAAGCCCGCGTAGTTCGAGGCACTGTGGTCAAACTCCTGCATCGCCGGCAGGCCGATGTGCAGCGTCTTCTCCAGCAGCCCCCGCGCCCGTGGCCCCTGGAACGCCAAAGCGTAAAGCTCGAGCGGCTCGACTTCGACTTGGTCAGCAATAATGTAACGGCGAAAACTTTGGATGGCTTTCTCGCGCAAGTCCGCATCGGTGTCCACCAGGAAGCTGTCTTCAGCACAGTACAAGCGCAGGTCTACCACAATGTGCCCTTGCGCGTTGAGGAGCGTGGCGTACGTGCCCTGGCCGGGGGTGAGCTTCTTGACGTCGTTGCTCACCAGCCGCTGGAGCAGGCGCGCGTGGTCCCGGCCTTTCATTCGGAACTTGACGCGGAAAGAAAAATCGAAAAGCCCGGCGGCGGTGCGCACGGCGCGGTTCTCGCTAGCGGGATCGGTGAAACGCGCGGGAACGATCGCACCGTGATATTCCGCGAGCGTGGCGCCTTGAGAGGTGTGATAGGTATTGAGTGGAGATGTCATCATGTGATTTGTGATTTGCGATTGGTGATTTGTGATTTGTGATTGAGAGAATCCCCTGAAAATCGGTGATTGCTGAATAATAAATTGTGAGCGGTGAGGGGGGGGCCAGCGAGCCGAGTCATCGATCGGTGGCAATCACAAATCGCAAATCACCAATCACAAATCATCTATCAATCTCAAAAGAACCCTAACTGTAATTTGGCGGCTTCCGACATCATGTTTTTGTCCCATGGCGGTTCCCACACCACATCCACTTTGACGTTCTTAGCCCCGGGGATCACCGTGATTTTGTCTTCGACCTCGCCGGGAAGCGTGCCGGCGGCCGGGCAACCGGGCGCCGTCAAGGTCATCTTCACGTAAACGGCACCGGTGGGTTCCACCTTCACATTGTAGATCAGGCCGAGATCGTAAATGTTGACGGGGATTTCCGGATCGTAAACGGTGCGCAATCTCTCGATGATCTTGTCGTTGAGCGCCACGATTTCGGACACGTTCAGCGTGGTCTCTGCAGGGGAAGGTACCGCTGAAGTTTTTTCAGCCATAATGTGTTTCCTTAAGACGAAAATCGAAACTCGAAATTCGAAACTCGTCGCGATTTTCAAGTTTCGAATTTCGAGTTTCGAAGTCTACTCTGAGCTGGCAACCGCCGGGCTTCCCTCCAGCGCGCTCTTCAGGGTGTGCCAGGCAAGCGAGGCGCACTTGACCCGTACGGGAAATTCGCAGACGCCGGAGAAAACCGCCAGCTTGCCGAGGGCGGGAGCGCCTGCGGATTTAACGGGCTGGCCTGTTACCAGGCCGTGAAACTGTTCGAAAATCGCCTCGGCTTCCTTGCGGGTTTTGCCTTTCAATGTCTCGGTTAGGATCGACGCGGAGGCCGTGGAGATGGCGCAACCGGAACCCTGAAAGCTGATGTCCGTAATACGATCGTCCACCAGGGTCAGATAGATGGTGACCTTATCGCCGCACAGAGGGTTGTAACCGTTGGCGTGATGGTCAGCATCCTCGATCCTGTGGAAATTTCGCGGCCGCTTGGCGTGATCGAGAATAACTTCTTGATAGAGATTGCTTAGCTCCGACATAAATCCTCTACAATTGGTGATTGGTGATTGGTGATTGGTGATTGCAGGCATTGGCGATTTGTGGTTGCTGATTGGCGATTAACGAATTCCAGTCATAGGCTTCTTCCATCGTCAGTCTCCTCAATCCTCCATCGTCAAGGCTTTCAATCACCAATCACCAATCGCCAATCACAAATCCTTGCAATCACCATTCACAAATCACCTATAACCCATTCTCTCAGGCAAACATGGCTTTCACATGCTCCAGGCCCGCCGCCAGGGCGTTAATCTCCTGCTTGGTGTTGTAAAAGGCCAGGGAGGCTCGCACCGTGGCGGGCACGCCGAAGCGCTCCATGACCGGCTGCGCGCAATGATGGCCTGTGCGCACCGCAATGCCTTCTTGATCCAGCACCGTGCCCACATCATGCGGGTGGATTCCTTCCAGCATAAAAGAAAGAACTCCGGCTTTCTCGCGCGCCGTGCCGATCAGGCGCACTCCGGGAATCTGGCTAATGGCCTCCGTGGCGTAAGTCAGCAGGGCATGTTCGTAAGAAGAAACATTCTCCATCCCCACCCGCGAGAGGTAGTCGAGAGCGGCCCCCCACCCGATCGCCCCCGCGATGTTGGGCGTCCCCGCCTCGAATTTATTCGGGATGTGATTATAGATCGTCTTCTCAAAGGTAACAGAGAGAATCATGTCACCACCGCCCTGGTAAGGAGGCATGGATTCGAGCAGACTTGCCTTACCATATAGTGCGCCGATCCCTGTCGGCCCGAAGAGCTTGTGGCCTGAAATGGCATAAAAATCGCAATCCAGGGCGCGGACATCGATCTTCATGTGGGGCGCGGCCTGGGCGCCGTCGATGAGCACCGGGATGTTCCGGGCATGCGCCATCTCCACAATCTGTTTGACCGGATTGATGGTGCCGAGGGCATTGGAAACATGGGCGACGCTCACTAAACGCGTCCGATCGCTCAAGAGTTTTTCAAATTGATCCAAAATCAGTTCGCCACGATCGTTGATGGGGCCGACGCGCAGGCGGCAGCCTTTTTCCTCACAGAGCATCTGCCAGGGAACAATGTTGGAGTGATGCTCCATCGCGGTGATCAGAATTTCGTCGCCGGCCCCGATGCGCTGGCGGCCGTAGGTCTGCGCCACCAGATTGATGCCTTCCGTCGAGCCACGCACATAGACGATTTCGCGCGGCTCAGCGGCATTCAGAAACCTCTGGAGCTTGACGCGCGCGTCTTCGTAAGCCTGGGTGGAGCGCTCGCTGAGCAGATAAACGCCCCGGTGAATATTGGCGTTATACTGCGTGTAATAGTGCACCAGGGCGTCAATGACCGCCTGGGGCTTTTGGCTGGTCGCCGCGTTGTCGAGATAAACCAGCGGTTTGCCGTGGATCTTTTGCTTGAGAATGGGGAAGTCCTCGCGGATCTTCCGAACATCGAAACCCGGCGCCGCCACTTCGCGTGGCGGGGCCTGGACGAGATTGCGTATTGTTGCCATCAGATACTCCATTGTCGATTGCCGATCGCCGATTGTCGATTTCCCATCATCAACTACATCAACAGTTCATCACCAATCACTTCAATCGGCAATCGACAATCATCAATCGGCAATTCTCTTTGCCAGCCTTGCAAATAGCCGCTCCGTGAGCCGCTCGCGCAGTGGCTGGAACTTGATGCGCTCCATGACGTCGTTGGCGAAAGCGTAGGTGAGCAGCTTTTTCGCCTCTTGGGCGGCAATGCCGCGGGAGCGGAGATAGAAAACCGCTTCCGGATCAATCTGGCCGACCGTAGCGCCGTGCGTGCATCTTACATCGTCGGCAAAGATTTCCAGTTGCGGTTTGGTATTGATAATCGCGTCCTCGGAAAGCAACAGATTTTTGTTGCTCTGCTTGGAATCGGTTTTTTGCGCGTCAGGACGGACAATGATCCTGCCGTTGAAGACCCCCTGTGATTTGCCCTCCAGCACGCCTTTGTAAACCTCGCGGCTGGAGCAGTGTGCCTTGGCGTGGTCGATGATGGTGTGGTTGTCCACGTGCTGCCGGCCGGTGATCACATAGAGGCCGTGTAAAAGCGATTCCGCGCCTTCGCCGTCCAGCACCGTATGAACTTCTTCGCGGGTAAGATCGCCACCCAGTTGAATCGAGTGCGTGGCCACGCTCGAGGAGCGCTCCTGGTGCACCTGCACGCGCGCGTAATGAAACGCCGCGTCGCTTTCCTGTTGCACCTTGCAGTAGTCCACCAGCGCGCCCTCGCCCGCCACAATCTCCGTGACCGTGTTGGTGAAAGTCGTGTCTTCCTCCAGGCTGAAGAAGGTTTCGATAATGCTCGCCTGGGAGGTGTCACCGACGAGAATCAAATTGCGCGGATGCGAGATCGTGGTCCGGCCGCCGCCATGGGAAACCTGCAAGATGTGCAAAGGCTTCTGGAGCACCGCCCCCTTGGGAACTTCGATGAAAGTCCCATCCTCAAAAAATGCGGTGTTGAGGGCGACGAAGGCGTGAGTCTTAGCGTCCGCGTACCGCCCCAAATGGCGCTCCAGCAGCGCGCCGTGGTTTTTCCAGGCGGAGGCCAGGCTGCCTGCCCTCAGCCCCTTGGGAATTTCCCGGAGTTTCGAGAGCTCGGGAACGTAGCAACCGTTGAAAAAGGTCAGGCGGCTGCAACCCAAATCGGCTAACGGCAGGCGCTCAATCCTCTGCCGAAGTTCTTCCGTCAGCTTCACGCGCGCCGGCACAAACGGCACGGAGGCTAGCGGCGCGACGTTGGTGTAGAGCCACTCCTCGTCGTGAGTTGTAGGAAAGCCGAGTTCGGCAAAGCTCCCAATCGCCGCATGGCGAAGCTTGGTCAACCAAGCCGGCGCATTCTCATTGAGGGCCTTCTCATGGTGCGTGAAGCTTGCGAGGTAAAGCCCTTCTTGCTCATTGACAGCAGTCATCAGATTTCTGTTTTCCTTCCTCTGCACATATCGAATGCCCTAGATCGCTCGGAAGAACAAGTCAAAACGCAAAAGTCAAAATGCAAAAGTTAAAATCCAAACCGGAGATGGCATCCGTCGGTTGTAACATCGGCTTTGACTTTTGCCTTTTGCGTTTTGACTTTTGACTTGATCTTCTGTCATTGCAAAGCACGTCTCCGATTGCCCAGGAAAAGCCGCGGACCTACAAAACAGGTCCGCGCTACATTTGCTACTCGCGACTGACTGCTGACAACTGACCACTGACGTCTTCTTCCAGCCATCCATAGCCCCTGTCCTCGAGCTCCAGGGCCAGTTCCTTGCCGCCGGACTTGACGATGCGACCGTTCGAGAGTACGTGGACAAAGTCCGGAACGATGTAGTTAAGCAGGCGCTGGTAGTGCGTCACCACAATGGTCGAGCGGTCGGGTGCGCGCAGGGCGTTGACGCCAGTGGCCACGACTCGAAGCGCATCGATATCCAGGCCGGAGTCGGTCTCGTCCAGAATGGAGAGCTTCGGTTCAAGCACCGCCATCTGGAAAATCTCGTTCCGTTTCTTTTCGCCACCGGAAAATCCTTCATTCACGGAGCGCGACATCAGGCTTTCGTCCATATCCAGCAGCTTCATCTTGCCGCGCACCAGGGTGAGGAAGTCCATAGCGTCGTATTCCTCAAGGCCCCGATGCTTGCGGATGGCATTGAGCGCGGCGCGCAGAAAATAGGTGTTCGAAACGCCCGGAATTTCCACGGGGTACTGGAAGGCGAGAAAGATGCCTTCCCGCGCGCGCTCTTCCGGCGCCATCTCGAGCAGGTCTTTGCCCTCGAATGTCACCTCACCCTCTGTAACCGCGTAAAGTTCGCGGCCCGCGAGCACTTGCGCGAGCGTGGATTTGCCGGAGCCGTTCGGCCCCATGATGGCGTGCACTTCGCCCACGTTCACTTGCAGGTCAATGCCGTGCAGGATTTCTTTGTCTCCGACTGTCGCGTGCAGATTCTTGATCGTTAGCATTCATTGCTCCGTTGTGGTAAATCGAAATTCGAAACTCGAAATTCGAAACTCGCCCGGGTACGTGCCGTCACGATTTTCGAGTTTCGAAGCTCATGCCTTTCCCCGCAGCCCGTCGATGCTCAGGGCGCCGGCGCCACGCACCGCCAGGTACAAGAAAAAGAAACAGTAAAGTACGGCCAGTTCGCCATGATTCAAAATGGGCCAAAAGCCCCCCGGAAAGTGCATCTTGAAATAAGCTATCGCCATCTCACCGCACAGCACAAAAGCCACCGGTTGAGTGAAGAGTCCCAAGGCGATGAACACTCCGCCTCCAACTTCGAGGATTCCCGCCGTCAGCATCCAGGGATTGTGGAGCATGGGGTGTCCGCCAAACGCCCCAAAGAGCTTCATCGCCCCGTGGCAGGCGAACAGGAATGCATATACCACTCGGGTCAGCGCGAGAACGAAGTCTTGGAGCTTGGACATGGTGGATGCCCTCTCTTTGCGGTTTCCTTATCTCCGGCTCTCGCCAGAGCCGTCGCATGCCGCCCCTTTTTAGGGGCTCATTCCCTCTTCGCCAGTCAAAATCCCGAAGAATTCAGAATTCACAATTCAGAATTCCGAATTACCCCACGCTTCCCTCCAAACTCACGCCCAGCAACTTCTGCGCTTCGACAGCAAATTCCATGGGCAGTTCGCGAAAGACCTGCTTGCAGAAGCCATTGACGATGATGCCCACCGCATCTTCAGTCGAGATCCCGCGCTGGCGGCAGTAAAAAATCTGGTCCTCGCCGATTTTGGAAGTCGAAGCTTCGTGCTCGACGGTCGCCGTGGAATTCTTCACTTCCAGGTACGGGAACGTGTGGGCGCCGCACTTATCGCCAATCAGCAGGGAATCGCACTGCGAGTAATTGCGGGCGTTGGCCGCGCCCTTCAGGATGCGCACCGCGCCGCGATAGCTGTTCTGGCCGCGTCCGGCGCTGATTCCTTTCGAAACAATCGTGCTTTTGGTGTTCTTGCCGATGTGAATCATCTTGGTGCCGGTGTCAGCCTGCTGGTAGTTGTTGACAACGGCGACGGAGTAGAACTCGCCGACGGAATTGTCGCCCTGAAGGATGCAGCTTGGATACTTCCAGGTGATGGCCGAGCCGGTCTCAACCTGGGTCCAGGAAATCTTGGAATTCACACCCGCGCACTTACCGCGCTTGGTCACAAAGTTGTAAATGCCGCCCTTGCCGTTCTTGTCGCCGGGATACCAGTTCTGCACGGTGGAATATTTCACTGTGGCGTTGTCCAAAGCCACAAGCTCAACAACGGCGGCGTGAAGCTGATTCTCATCGCGCATCGGGGCCGTGCAGCCTTCCAAGTAGCTGACGTAAGCGCCCTCGTCCGCGACGATCAAGGTGCGCTCAAACTGGCCGGTATCCTTGGCATTAATGCGGAAGTAGGTGGAAAGCTCCATCGGGCAGCGCACGCCCTTGGGAACGTAAGCGAACGACCCGTCGCTAAACACGGCCGAATTTAGGGTGGCGTAGAAGTTGTCGGTGTAAGGTACCACCGAGCCCAGGTACTTGCGCACCAGTTCGGGATGCTCGTGTACCGCTTCCGAGAAGGAACAGAAAATGATGCCCAACTCGGCCAGCTTCGCCTTGAAGGTAGTGCCGACGGAAACGCTGTCAAACACCGCGTCCACCGCCACGCCCGCCAGCAACTCGCGCTCCTTGAGCGGAATGCCAAGCTTCTCGTAAGTCCTCAGCAACTCGGGATCAATATCATCAAGGCTCTTCGGGCCCGCGCCTTTCTTCTTGGGGGCCGAGTAGTAGCGAATCGCCTGGTAATCGATGGGGGGAAACTTCACGTTCGCCCACGTCGGCTCCTGCATCTTCAGCCAGTGGCGATAAGCCTTCAGCCGCCATTCCAGCAGCCATGCGGGTTCGCCCTTCTTGGCGGAGATCAGACGAATAACGTCTTCATTCAAGCCTGGCGCCACGGTTTCCTGTTCAATGTCCGTAACGAAACCGTATTTATAATCCTGTGTCGCCAGAATTTCGACGTCGGTTTGCGGTGTAGCCATTAAAACCTCCAGTGATGAGTGCCTATGCCGCCGTTCGCTCCATCGCGCGCAACCGGTTGACGGTTTCCACCACACGGCCGAGGCAATAGTCGATTTCCTCTTCCGTGGTAAGGCGGCCCAGACCGAAACGGAGCGGCGTGTTCGCGACCTCTTCCGAAACGCCCAGGGCTTGTAACACGTAAGAAGGCTCGGGAGTTCCCGAGTTGCAAGCTGAGCCCGACGAAAGTGCGATGTCATCCAAAGCTGCCATCAGGGTCGCAAGATCGAGGCCGGGGAAGCTCACGCTGAGATTGTTGGGCAGCCGATGCTCCAAGCTGCCGTTAATGTGAATACCCTTGAGCCCGGCCAGCAGTCCGTCTTTAAGGCGGTCGCGCAGAACCGCAAGGCGCTGCGATTCTTCCGCCATCTCCTGGCGGCAAATCTCGCAAGCTTTACCCAACCCCACGATGCCCGGCACGTTCAGCGTCCCGGAGCGCAATCCGCCCTCGTGGCCGCCGCCATCCAGAATGGGCAAAATTTCCACCGGGGCGCCGCTTCGTATTACGTAGAGGGCTCCTATGCCCTTCGGGGCATACATTTTGTGCCCAGCGATGGACAATAAGTCGATCTGCATGGCTTCAACGTCAAGGGGGATTTTACCCGTGGCCTGTGCCGCGTCGGTGTGAAACAGCACCCCGCGCTCGCGGCATAGCCGACCGATTTTCTCGAGGGGTTGAATCACCCCGATTTCGTTGTTCGCCGCCATGATGCTGACGAGTAAGGTTTTGTCGGTAAAAGCTTGTTTCAGGTCCTCGATGTCCACCAGGCCATCGGGGTGCAAGCGCGCATAAGTCACGCGGAAGCCTTCCTGGGCGAGCCGCTTGGCGGAATCGAGCACGGCCTTGTGCTCGGTAGCCACGGTGATGATGTGGTCGCCGCGGTCACGATAGCGGTGCGCCACGCCCTTGATGGCCAGGTTATCGGACTCGCTCGCGCCCGAGGTGAAGACAATCTCCTTGGAAGTGGCATTAATCAGCTTGGCCACCTGCTTGCGCGCGTTCTCGACTGCCGTGGCCGCCGTCCAGCCAAACTTGTGGTTCCGGCTGGCGGGGTTTCCGAAGGTCTCGGTGAAGAAAGGCAGCATCGCTTCCAAGACGCGCGGGTCCACGGGGGTGGTGGCGTGGTAATCGAGGTAAATGGGAAGCTTCACAGCAGGCCCCCCTCGATCTGCACCAAGCCGGTGGTATCGCTCGAGAGGCTCGAAATGGTGACGGCGCTCAGGGCCTTGACCAGCGTTTCATTCACCTTCTTCAGGGGCTCGCGAATGGTGCAACTGGTCATCTGGCCGCACTCGCGCCGGTCGGTAACGCAACTGGTAATGAACAGCGGCCCCTCGATAGCTCGGATCACCTCGAACGCGGAAATCTCTTGCGCGGGCCGCGCCAAGGCGTAGCCGCCATTGGTCCCGTGTTGGGACACCAAAAGGCCGTTCTTGGCGAGCTTCTGGAGGATCTTGGCGAGCAATTCGGTCGGAATTCCGTAGGTGCGGGCAATCTCCTTGGCGCTACACGCCCCCGACAACGGCTGCTGAGCCAAATGCTGCACGGCAATCAATCCGTAATCCGCCTTTTTGGACAGTTTCAGCATAGCGATATCCGACTATAAGAGTCGGATATAGAATGCCACGGGGGGATGGGCCTTGTCAAGTGTTTCGTGAGGTAGGGTTGGGAAGCGGGGACTGGAAATATCCCAACAGAACCTGAGTACGAGGTTTCAGAAGTTCGCCCACGTATTCCGGTCGGCACATGCTGAGATGGCACTTCGCCGGCGGCGATCCGGCATCTTCCGAGTACGCCATCCAGGATGGACCAGCAGGCGACCATGGGCATTAGGTTTATGGTTTCGCGACTTAAAGGACCATCTGTACTCAGGTCCCGGCTTCGTGCGGGTAAGAGGCACCGGCCGAATGCTGCTGGGCTCACCGCTCCTGGCGCTGGGTGTTCCCTTCGATAAGTACATCTTCTGTGAAAGTGACCCGGAGCTTCTTGGAGCCTTGCAGTCGCGTTTCAGCCGGTATTCGCCCACCGCCAATGCGACCTTTATCTGCGGCGACTGCAATTAAAGGATCGACGAGATTTGCGCGAGCATTCCCATGCCTTCACCCGGGCGCGGTGTTTTGACCTTCTGTTTCATCGATCCGTTTGATATTTCCATCAAGGTCTCGACGGTAAAAAGGCTGTCAGTGCACTACATTGATTTCTTGATTCTCCTGGCGCTGCACGTCGACGCCAACAGAAATGTTGAGCATTACTTCAATTCCGGGAACTCGAAAGTTGACGAATTCCTGGGTTTGCCGGATTGGCGCGAAAGGTGGAAAATTGCGGAAAGCCAGGGAGGTCGACTTCCGCGGTTTCTTGCGGAAGAATATTCGGGCCAGATGGAGAGGTTGGGGTATCTGCGTCAGCCATGGGACAGAATGAAACAGGTACGATCGGATGAGAAAAATCTGCCCTTGTACCAGCTCGCGCTGTTTTCGCGGCACCCGTTGGCATACCAATATTGGGATGAGGTCCTGGAATACAGTTCAGACCAGCGGAAACTTGGGTTTTAGTTTCGAGGCGATGGATGGGGCAGGCGTCGACAATTGAGTGGACCGAATCCACATGGAACCCGCTCACGGGCTGCACCAAGATCAGTCCGGGGTGCAAGCATTGCTACGCCGAGCGGATGGCCCTGCGCCTGAAAGCCATGGGGCAGCCGAACTATGCCAATGCTTTTGACTTGGCCCTTCACGAAAACGCCCTGGAATTGCCGCTGAAATGGAAGAAGCCGCAGACCATCTTCGTGAACTCCATGAGCGATTTGTTCCACAAAGACGTGCCGGTGGAATTTATCGCCAAGACCTTCGATGTGATGGGCCGCGCCAACTGGCATAAATTCCAGGTTCTCACGAAGCGGTCGGACCGATTGCTGGAACTCCCGCCCATGCTTCCGTGGGCGTCGCACATCTGGATGGGCGTCAGCGTAGAGACCCTAAAATACACACCGCGCATTGACCACCTTCGCCAAACCGGCGCGATGGTCAAGTTCCTGTCCCTCGAACCGCTGCTGGGCCCGCTGCCCGGACTGAATCTTGAAGGAATCGATTGGGCGATCGTAGGCGGCGAATCCGGCCCCGGTGCCCGCCCCATGGACCCGGTTTGGGTGTTGGAAATCCGCGACCAGTGCCTGGACGCCCGCGTTCCCTTCTTCTTCAAGCAGTGGGGTGGGACCAGAAAGAAGAAAGCCGGACGGGAACTTGAAGGCCGGACTTGGGATGAGATGCCGACAGCGGCACCAATCCTGGCCTAACACAAGCAACCAAGCAGCGCGCCTCATGGTCCGCGGCTTTTCGTTACCGTTTCACGCCGCTAACGGGCAAGAAGTTCGTTGAGCAACCTCCTCCACTCATCTTCAAAAACAACTTCGTAGGTGATCTCTTTTCCTTGCATCGCCGGAACGAGTTCGTTCCACGTCTTGAGCTTTGCGTGCTTATTGCAAAGCGCAAATACAGATTTCTTGTAGTCGGTGTTTTCGTTCTTGAGATGCAATCCCTTTGTCTCCAGGACGAAGACCTTCCGGTAATCCTCTTTGGTCGCGGTGGCGCCGTTGGTGGTGAAAATGAAATCGGCATAAATTCGCGATTTCTGCCAACCCTGCACGTAGTAGCCGTGGTGGGGAATGTTTCGGTACCAGAAGTAAAGCCGGCTCTGCTCGTCCAGGAAGCTTGCCACCTCATGCTCGAGAGAATTCAGCGAATCCGCCGCCATCGGTTCATACAGGTTCAGTATGAATTGATTGCCGTCGAGCCGCGTCGCCTTTACAAAAGGCTTCCGGATTTCGACCTTTTTGGGTGGGCGGTTCACCCCCAGGTCATGCAGGACGACCATGAAGCGCATCTGGTCTTCATTCAACAATTTGTTGAACACTTCTTCAGCCAGGCGGTCGCGCTCGTGTTCCAGACGCTTCCGAAGTTCTTCAAGAATGAAAACCAGGTTATTGGCGACGACCCGCTCTTTTCCCTGCCACTTCGTCAGTAGCTCAGTAAACGTTCGCTCGACAAACTCGTACCCGACCCAGGGATTCGGCACGGTATCCAGCAGGTGCGCCGCCGCGTACGCATAGTCAAGCTTCAACTCACCGCCCCCATTTAGACTTTGCGCCGCATCGCGCTGCAAGCCGGCCAGGTCCTCGACCAAGCCAGCGCGCAGTTCCACATCGCGCTTTTCCTCCAAGCTCAGCGTCAAGTTGAACAACGGAGAGATGTCTGCTTTGTCCCACGGCACGCGGGAGAGAATATCCTCCTCATAGCTTACCAGTCGCCAGTCCTTTCCATCGGGGATAAGAAAAGCCGGCAGGACCATGTTCGCGGAAGCCACCTTGAAAATCTCCCGCGGCGCCACCCGCTCGATCTCGGCAGTCTCAAGGTCCTTCGCATCCATCACCACCCGGCCTTCCAAACCTTGCAAGCCCTCGCGGCTGAAACCTTGCCGGATTTCCTCCAATAGTTTGGTGCGCTGGAAGCAAAACACGTAACTCTCGTCGAGCGCGGTCACGTGTGTCTTGCGCGCGTAGGGCTGACGCAGAATGCGCCCTACCAGTTGGGTCAGCGCCGTCTTGGAATGGGGGTTGGTCAGAATCGTCAGCACGTAGGCAAAGGAGCAATCCCAGCCTTCTTGCAGGGCTTGCTTGGTAATGATGTAGCGAATGGGGCAGTCTCGCGACAGTAGTCCCCCGATGTCCTCAAATTCCTTCAGCTCGTCAATCTCCGCTGACTTTACCGCAATCCAGTCCTTCGGGACTCCCTGTCCAATCAGGTACTCGCGCACGTCCTCGGAGTGAATCCATTGGCTACCGCGTTGTTCCTTTCCTGTCCGTTCCACCTGGACAAGGCAAATGGGCCGGATATGAACGTTGGTGTTGGCCTCGTAGGCGCGGGCTTTCTCCTGCAAGTCATCCCGCCGTTCCATCGCGGCCCGCATCGTGTCCCGCCAGTTGGTGCTGGCCTTGTTGATGACGTGCAAGTCAAGCCTGATCATTTCCTCCTGATGGAGTTCGGTGCCGCTAATGCTCACCAGCTTGTTCGACTCCTTCGGCGGCGTGGCCGAAAGCTCCACGATCATAGAGGGGTTTAGATTCCTTAGCGTATCTTGCGCCTGTGCGCTGTAAGCCTTATGCCCTTCATCGAGGATAATTAGAGGCTCCAGGAGCCGAATGGTGTTTCCCAGTGAAGTCTTGACCTGGCTTCCCCAGAAAGGGTCCGCCTCGTCGAACGTTTGCAGATTCGGAACGCGCTTCAGCAGTTTGGCGTGGCCATCCTTGTCTTCCTCGGGAGGGAAAAACGCCTGAAATGCCCCGCTGTCCTTGAACATCCGCAAGGCTTCCTTGTTGGCTCGTGACGCCGAGGGAAGCATCAACATCAGCACGGCAAGATGTTCGTCCACATCCTGCGGCGTGAAGCCGTCTGCCTTTTCCAGAATCAGCGTCCTGCCCGCTGAGACCATGTCCAGATGCTGGCGGTAGGGATCATCGCGGTCCTTCAGGCGCAGTAGGGTTTGCCGGTAAATCTGCAGGGTGGGAACAATCCACACCACGAGCCCGGTCTGCCGCTGGCGGTAGATGCTTTGCACTAGGTCAATCGTCTTTACCGCCAAGAGCGTCTTGCCGCCGCCCGTCGGAATCTTGAGACAGAACACCGGTAAGGGCCGCCCAAGCCCGTCCTTCTTCTTGAGGTACATCCCGCCGATGCGCGCCTTTTCCCAGGCCTTCTCGGCAAAATCGAACAGCCATTCGTCGTCCTGGCGCGCCTTTCCGCGCCAGACAATGAGCTGTTCGAGGAAGCGTTTCACTTCCCGCAGCGCGCGCTCCTGATACTCCTTCAGTTTCATCGTCTGGGCTTCGCTGCCTTATAGATTTCAAACAGTAACTGGCAGAATTCGATGCTGTGTTCGTCCAGATGGATGCTGTCCAGGTATTTTGTCGGCGCAAACACCAGCCGCTTCTTTCCGCTACCTTTTGGCAGACCCCGCGCGACATCCAGTGTCAGCGCGGTGCTCTTCAGGTAGTCGAGGCTTGGCGCGTACAGCAGATATACGTCGTATTGCGCGCTCTCGCCGATGAACCCTGTTTTGCGATTGATCTGGCGGGAGTCAAAGTCCTCGCCGGTCGCTGTGTAAAAGATGTATCCGGCAAGATCCTCATACGATGGCAACTTTTCGGCCTTCAGCATGGTTTCCAGTTGCATCGGACGACCGACCTCGATGAAGGAGAACGACCCACCCAAGCCTTTCTGTAGCGCCTCGTCTTTGGCCTTCGGCACTCCCTTAATGACGCGACGGATGCGCTCGGCAGTCAATGAGTCGGCAAAGTCCTCGTTTTCAATTACGATGAACTATCGATTGCCGCCATCCCGCTTGTTTTGCTGAAGGACAGCCTGTGCGGTAGAGCCTGACCCGCCAAAGGCGTCCAAAATTCGGCTGTTTTCGTCGGTGGCGATGTCCAGGATGCGTTCGATCAAGGCAGTTGGCTTCAACGTCGTGAAAACGTCTTCTGATTTTTCAAAATCAAGCACAGCAAGCAGTTCCTTCTTCGAGTCCTGTGTGTGCCCGACATCTTTGTGAAACCACAACGTTTGGGGTACAACTCCGGATTTTACTTCCGAATGAAACCGCTTTAAGCGTGGCATGTTGCCGCCATCAGTCCCCCACCAGACGCGATTATCTTTGTCGAGTTCTTTGAATTTGTCTGGCGAGACCCGCCAATATGTTCCCATCGTTGGTTTAAACTTCTTTCCGGAAGGACTCGTTACCTCGTATGTCCCTAGACTGTAGTAGTTTCGCGCTGTGAGGTCACTGGAGGCCCAGGGGCCGCGAGTATCGCTGTCCGGATTCTCGTAACGCGCTTCTGCTTCTGCGCTCCTTTTTAAGAGGTTGGGAATCCAAGATTCAAGACGTCGAGCGTATACGATGATGTAGTCATGATCCTCGGAAAAATACTTCGCCGTGTTTTTTGGCGCGAACACTTTTTGCCAAATCACAGTGGTTACGAAGTTCCCCTCACCAAAGACTTCGTCCATCAGCCCACGGAGCCAATGCACCTCGTTATCGTCAACCGATACGAATATCGCGCCGTCATCGGTGAGAAATTCGCGCAAGAGTTTGAGGCGCGGCATCATCATGCAGAGCCATTTGTCATGGCGAGTCAGGTCCTCGCGGTCCACCACCTTGCCCAGCCATTCCTGAATCATGGGCGAACTGACGTTGTCGTTATAGGCCCAGCCTTCGTTCCCGGTATTGTAAGGCGGGTCGATATAAATGCACTTCACTTTGCCATGGTAATAGGGCAAAAGCGACTTGAGGGCCTTAAGATTGTCGCCATGGACCACCAGGTTGTCGTGCAAGCTCACCTTGGGTGTCAAGCTCTTGGACTTCACCGGCTTCAGTTCGTGGTAGGGCACCAGCAGGTGAAAATTCTGCACCAGCGCTTTGCCCTTAAAATTGAGGGACGGCATACGGAGATAATACCACCTCTGGGGATTCGGTCGGCCGATTCAAATCAAGGGAACACCCGCCCGGCCGTCGCAGGTTCCGGCATGGTGCTCGCCCGCTGCAACACCTCGGGCCTAAAGCCATTCACCGCCTCCAGCAGAGACTCGGCGGCCAGCTTATCGTACTATCGAACAATTCTGCTGTTCCTAACTTTCTATCGGTGGAAGTATGTCCCTACATGAGCCTGAGATTGCCATCTCCGCGGCGAAAGAGCCGCTAAGCGTCGCGAACACGAACGATGGCGTGATCCTCGTCGGGATCGACGATACGGGCCACGTCAAGGGTTTGGACCTCGACTTCAAGCGGAAGGATGCTTTGGAAAGGCGAATCCACCAGCTTGCCCGCACGCGCATAAAACCCGCTCCGCCAGTGGAAGTCGTCTTCGAGGAAATTCGAGGAATGACCGTCGGTAGAATCTCCGTGGCGCGCGGCGAAAAGCCGTTGTACACGCTGGACAATGTGGTTTACCTGCGGCGAGGGTCTTCCGACGTTCAGGCACAGCCCGACGAAATAATCTCCCTGGTCACCCAATTCGCCTTCTAGAATTCTGGCCCCGGTGATTTCGGCCGCGTGGTACAGAGCAAATCCCTGCGATGGCTCGGAACGCTCAGGTTCACTGTGCGCTAGCCACCCGGTTGTTGCATTCGTACGTCGATTACATTATACGTCAACGGCATCGTACGACCGCAGCGTCCTCTCGACAACGGTCGGTCTGGACGGAGGGGACAGACACCAGCGTCCCGCCCCCGCGCGTGACGCCCCGCGCCGATGCCGGCCGCGAGTTGTTATGCGCCAATCTCGCGCACTTCGCCCTTTTTCACAAGGGGAAGCGTTTTCAGCAAGGCCGGGACGATGGGCCGAAGGTCGCTTAAGCGATTGGTGGGGGCTGTCTTTTCCCTCACTCCTCCCAATCTGCCAGTGACAAACCAACAACCCGTTCGAACTCGCGGGTGTTATGGGTAACCAGGGTGAGGCCATGAGTGACGGCGATCGCCGCGATCATCAGATCATTGGGGCCGATGGGGCGGCCGACCTGTTCCAGCGCCGCCCGAATACGACCGTAAGCTGTCACGCACACGTCATCAAATGGCAGCGATGTGAAAGGCGCCACAAAGGTGGCGATGCGAGCCATGGTGCGCACGGGGTTGTGAGACCGTGCCGCCCCATAAGCCAGTTCCGCTTTTACGACCGCGACAAGCAAACATCGTCTGGCTTAAGCGCTTCGAGGTGCTTCTTGATTTGTGGAGATCGTCCGTTGAGATAGCGGATGCAGGTGTTGGTGTCGAGCAAGTAGGTCAAAGTAGCTTCTCGCGGGCCTCATAGTTAAGTTCCGGCGGGCGGACGAGGGGTTCATCCGCCAATGACCCAAAGGTGGTATCAAAAAAGTTTGCGGGCCACGAATGGGCCGTGCCAGCATTGGCGCTGCCCGGGTTCGCAGGCCGTATGACCAGCAACACGTCAACATCGCTCTCGGGTAGTCCGGTGGAAACCGCCACTTGCAGCGTGCCGTCCGGTTGGACTCGCGTCTTGACAGAAATTGAAGTCATACCCCTTGCTCCTGCCTCTATCATACCGATCCTTCGACAGCGTTTCAATGTGAGGACCATGCGAGCCAGGGGGTTGCAGGATCTTCACTTGACCTCGGCGAGGACCTTGCCCTTCGCAGTCTCCAGCAACACCACCACCTGCTGGCGCGTTACGGTGGGAAAGCCCGCCAGGAAATCATCAATCGTGTCGCCGGCCTCCAGGCACTCGAAGAGGGTTTGGACGGGCACGCGGGTGCCGGCGAAGACCGGGGCGCCTCCCGTGATGTCTGGCGTATTGGATATCAGATGATCGCCCATAAGAAGGAGTCTAAGGGCAAAAGCGGTCTGCTTGCAAGCGGAACAGTATCGAGCTCGATGATGCGGGGCACTTCAAGGGTTTGGACGTCGACTTCAAGAGGAAGGGTGATTTGGAAAGGCGAATCCACCAGCTTGCCCGCACGCGCATAAAACCCGCTCCGCCAGTGGAAGTCGTCTTCGAGGAAATTCGAGGAATGACTGGAATCTCCGTGGCGCGCGGCGAAAAGCCGCTAGCCTCAGTAGGAAAAGCCAGGGTAGATGAAGGCACCCCGGATCGTTTCGGCGTCATTCTCCGAGACGCCGCAGGCGCGAACGATGTCGTGCCAGCGTCCAACTTGCTCGCGCGTGTCCGCGATGATCTTCTCCGCCTCGTCCTTCAGTAAAAGAAAGCGGGCGTGCTGGGAAAGAAGGTTTTTCGCGTTGGCGAACCGGCCTTGGTCTCCGCCTACCAGCGCCAGATCTCGGCGGTCCAGGCTTACAACCGGTGAAGGGGTGAGGTCGTATGCGGGCGACAGTGCCCAATCAAGGTTTCTGGCGATGAAGGCGTGGTTGCGGGGATGGTCGTCAAGGTTGGAAATAAGGGCGTTGAAGCAGATGCGCCGAAAGAGTTCGTGGGCGTCTTTTTCCGGTTCCGCGACGATACGGCGCAGCTCTTCGACGAGGATCACATAGGACCACCGTGTTCTGGCGTCATGGGTATCGTCGGAGCGCAGCACCGTCAGGCCGCTGATCATGCGCGCGCGTGTGTATCCCTCCGTGGTCCTTTCGCGGTCGAAACGTTTGACGAGCAGGACGTCTTTTCCGCCCACCGTTTCGATCCGGCTTTCGGACACGTTGATCCCGCATTGCCGGGCGAGCCGGAGCATCGCATGTTCAACGCGTGCGTAGTTCCACCGGTCATCCGGCCGGTTGAATTTTGCCACCCAAAGCCCTTGATCGTCTTGAACGACAGTTTTGGGACGGGCCCCGCCCATCGACGTGCCGAGGAGGAGCAATTCTTGAACTTGGGGAGCCGCCGGGTCGGAGGGAATTTCATCCTTGAAGAGAGCGTCCGCCAGCTCCTGAAGTTTGGCGAGATCAAGCGTCTTGTTGAATTGCCTTCGAGGGGCGGGCGGCACCTTGTTCAGCCCAAAGCCCAGCGCGCCCGCACGGTCATCGGGCGATTCCAAGAGGTAGTCCATTTCTCCTAAGGTCGACTTGCCGGCATGCTTTTCGATGACGCGGCGCCCCCAGTAGTCAGGTCCGGCATCGCGCAACGCGCCGAAAACGCCTTTCAGCCGTACGGTATGGTAGGTGGTGCTGGACAGTTTCAGTTCCAATGGATCGATGGGGACTGCATCGGGATTTTTGAGGTAGCTTCGCCCGTAGACAAAACGGCCGAGAGGGCCGCCAGGGCTCGTCGGTTCCAGCACAAACTTTCCCGCCGTCACGGCTGAAACCTTGCCCGGCAGGGTAATGTAGACGAAGCATTCCTGCGGAGAATTAGAACTCATTGTCGAGAGCTCCACTCTTGCGGGCGCGTTTGCTTTCTTTGGCACCCGCTAGTGCGAGGCCTTCCTGGTCGTTGAGGGGGTCCGCCAACTCGCTGAGCGGATCGAGCAAGTCATAAGCCCAGAGCAAGGCGGCGTAGACGCCAACGCCCGTTGATGCTTTACCGCTCTCGGCATCGCGCAGGGCGCGGACCCCAGTCCCAATTCTCCTGGCGACCTCTTCGATAGTTTGTTCGCGTCGCAGGCGCGCCAAGCGAAGATTGCCGCCGAGCTTACTTAGGGCCTGTTCGACAGCGTAAGGCGGGGCCTCTAGCAGATTGTTACGAGCAACCATATTCCCTCAAGAGCACTTTAAGTCTCATAATGTGCTCTTAAGAGCATATCCAAGATCACTCGGAATTTCAAGTCAATGTGCTCTTGAAAGCACGTTAGGACATATAACATGCTCTTAAGAGCACGTCTCCTGGCTTCTCAGAAGGACACATCCTGCGTGGATGCCATAGCAAAGAATGCGCGGACCAGCACTCTGAGGAAATAGCTCCTGCCCTATCGCCAAGGGTTTAGTAATCGCTGCGGGCGTCGCCACGTCGGGCAACAGTGACGAGAAACGAACTAATCGTGAAAATGGCGAGGGATACTCGTCTCCCATTGCTCTGTCGTACGCTGGACCGGTCAATTGGGCGTATGGTCGCGGGCTCGGAGAAAACGCTTAAGCTGGAGACCGGCGCCGTTTCCCCCAGAGCCCGTTCTCTGGCGCAACGGTTTCGTGTTGCTCACCGAACCCGAATCGCCCGTCCGAATACGTTAGCGTATTTATGAATCGGAGTACTGAGCAAGCCCCGCCCGGACATCTGCTTGATGCCCGCCTGCCGCCGGGCCGGCCGTCTCGTCTACGCGAGAAGCTTTTTCACGACGTTACCGGAAATATCCGTGAGCCGGAAATCCCGGCCTTGGAATTTATACGTCAGTTTGGTGTGATCCATACCCATAAGGTTAAGAATCGTGGCATGCAGGTCGTGGATGTCGATGGGATCTTCGACGACGTTATAACCCAGTTCGTCGGTCTGTCCGAGAGTCGTGCCGGGCTTGATGCCTCCCCCCGCGAGCCACATCGAGAAGGCGCGCGGGTGGTGGTCGCGCCCGAGAAATTTCGATTGGTTGCGGGCTTCATTCATCGGGGTACGCCCGAATTCTCCGCCCCAGACGACCAGCGTGGAATCGAGCAGCCCGCGCTGCTTCAGATCCATCACGAGGGCGGCGGAGGCTTGATCGGTTTCCCTGCATAGCCTCGGTAGCCCATGGACGATGTCCTCGTGGGCGGAGGTGCCGTGCGTGTCCCAGCCGCGGTGATAGAGTTGCACAAACCGCACGCCGCGCTCCACCAGCCGCCGCGCCAACAGGCAATTGTTGGCAAAGGATTTCTTGCCCGGCTCCGTGCCGTACATCTGGTGAATGTGCTCAGGCTCTTTGGCAATGTCCGCCAGGTCGGGCACGCTGGTCTGCATCTTGTAGGCCATTTCGTAAGAGGCGATGCGCGTGGCAATTTCCGGATCGTTCGCCGTTTTCAGATTCATCGCATCGAGATCCTTCACCACATCCAGCGATTCGCGCCGCTGTTCGGCGGAAACCCCCTCGGGATTGGTGAGGTAAAGCACCGGGTCACCCTGCGAGCGGAATTCGACTCCCTGATAAACCGAAGGGAGAAACCCGCTTCCCCAACAGGACTTGCCACCGTCGGGCTGGTTTTCGCCGGAAAGCAGCACCACAAACCCCGGCAGGTCGGCGCACTCGCTGCCCAGGCCGTAGGTGAGCCACGACCCCATGCTGGGACGGCCAATGATCTGGAAACCGCAGTTCATGTAGATTTGCGCGGGGGCGTGATTGAACTGGGTGGTGCTGATGGATTTCACAATCGCAATGTCGTCGGCGACTTTCTGAAGGTGGGGGAGAATTTCCGAGATTTCCGCGCCGCATTTGCCGCTCTTGGGGAAGTTGTAAGGCGAGCCGAGCAGGCGCGGAACCCCCTTGATGAAGGCGAAGCGCTGGCCTTTCATAAACTCCTGGGGAATAAGCTGGCCGTTGTACTGTTGCAGTTTGGGCTTGTAGTCGAGCATATCCAAATGCGATGGCGCCCCCGCCATGAAAAGATAAATGACGCTCTTGGCCTTGGCGGGAAACATGGACGGCTTGGGGGCCAGAGGATTGGGCTCGGGAGCGGCCACCCCCGGCAGCGCACCTTCCGCGGCAAAGAGGTCGCGGCGCAAAAGAAGAGATAGCGCCGTAGCGCCGACGCCGATCCCCGCTTGTTTGAAGAAATAGCGCCGGGTAAGGGCTTTTGCCAGCTCTTCGGGATCGTGCGGTAATCTGTCGCTCATCGTTTATTCCTTGGTGATGGCCTCATCCAGATTGAGCAGGACATTGGAAACCATGGTCCATGCCGCGGCCTCCGGCAAGTTTGCCGGCGGTCCGGTATATCCTTTGGCCACCGAGCCGGCGGCCTTCGCGTCATTTTGGAAATACGCGACCTCATGGTGGTAATACGCGAGGATGCGATCCAGTTCCGGCGCGGTGGGGCGGCGCGTCAAGCACCGGCGAAATCCGTAAGTAGCACGCGCCGCGGCGTCCGGCCCCCCATCTTGCAGAATCTTGCGCCCCAAGGCCTGCGCCGCGACAAAAAAGGCAGGATCATTGAGCGTCGTCAAGGCCTGGAGCGGCGTATTGGTGCGCACGCGGCGCACCGTGCAAAACTCACGGGTGGGCGCGTCAAAGGTGGTCCAACTGGGATAAGGTGAAGTGCGCCGGATGAAGGTATAGAGAGAGCGGCGGTAGTGATCCTCCCCCTCGCTCTCCACCCATTTATCGTCGTTGTAGGGCCGGTCCCAGACGCCCTCCGGTTGGTAGGGGAAAACGCTGGGGCCGCCAATCTTGGGGCTGAGCAAGCCGCTTTCCGCCAGCGCGGCATCGCGCACCATTTCCGCCGGCACGCGGAAGCGTGGACCCCGCGCCAGCAGCAAGTTGTAAGGATCCTTTTCCTCGAGTTCCGGCGTGGCGTGGGAGGATTGGCGGTAAGTGGCGGAGGTCACGATCAGCCGCAGCATTTTCTTCATGCTCCAGCCGTCGCCCATGAATTCCGTCGCCAACCAATCCAGCAATAGCGGGTGCGTGGGGGGCGCGCCTTGCGTTCCGAAATCTTCGCTGGTCTCCACGATGCCACGGCCAAACAACTGCTCCCAGTAGCGATTCACCGTGACCCGCGCGGTGAGGGGGTTCGAGTCCGATACCAGCCAATTGGCCAATCCCAAACGGTTGGGCATTTGATCGTCAGGCAGAGGATTGAGGATAAAAGGGACTCCCGCGCACACCTGGTCACCAACGCTCAGGAAGGCGCCGCGGATATGGAGGTTTGTGCAGGGTCGCTGGAACGAAGCTGTTTCGCCCATGACCAGAGTCGTGGCGATGCCGAGCTTGGAGTCCTGTTCCTCGATCTCTTTCTTTTTGTCGCGCACCGGCTTGAGCAGCGGGGCAATGGCCCGATAGGCGGCGGCAAGGTCGGCGGCGGATTTTTCCGGGCGCTGGGCGGGGGGAAGGTCCAGCACGTTGCGAAGCCGCGCGGGAACGCTGACCGCGGCACGTGGATCGGCCAGGGTGGTAACGGAAATCCGGAAGCGCCCGATTCCACACTTGGAGAACGCCATATCGTGCTTCATTCGAATGGTCAGTAGGGTGCCACCGGTAAATCCGAAGGGCTTGTCGGGGAGGAGAATTCCCCGGCGAATGGTGGTCGATTTGTCGTCGGGCGTCTCGATGCCCCAACCCTTAGGCCGCGGCTTGTCGTTCACGAGGTTGTCGATACTGTACCCGGATTGCGATTCGTCCGCCGCCGCCTCTTTGAAAACGATTTTCTGGAGGCTGGCAGGCTTTTCCGCGGGAGCAGCTTGCACTTCGAAATCACTCAAGAAGAAATTGCCTTCCGCGTCGCGGCCCGGGCCTCCGGCCGGCAGGCTGGGGTCATTCATCACTTCCAGGCGCACCCCGGTAATCCCGGTCAGACCCGTGCTGGCCGAGAGTTCGTAGGCATCAGCGTCCGGATTCTTTCCGCCCGCCAGAAGCGATCCGTCAGGCAAAAGCTTGAGGGTGGCGCCACCCAGCGACACGTAGTGGCTGGGTTGAAGAACGGTCCATTTTGTTTCCGCCGCTTTGATCTCCTGTTCCCACTGCGCTTGCGCGGCGGCCAGTGCGGGGGTGGGCGTGTCCAAGACGGTCTGGAGGTTGGCGATTTCCGCGCGCAGTTCCTTACTCTTGGCAGCTTGCTCGGGGGTAGGCAGCTCGAGGAGGGCTTCCTGCGCCCACGGACCGTCCGTGCTGTGGTCGACTTTGTACTTCTCCCCGGCAAAGAAAGCCAGGAAGCGGTAATAATCCTTCTGCGTGAAGGGATCGAACTTGTGGTTGTGGCATTCGGCGCACGCCAGGGTGCTCCCCAGCCAGACGGTGGCGGTGGTGTTTACCCGGTCCACTTGTGCGTACCAGTAATACTCTTCCGGGTCGACGCCACCTTCCATGTTGATCATGGAGTTGCGATTGAAGCCGCTGGCGATCAACTGTTCCATGGTCGGTTGCGGCAGCATGTCGCCGGCGAGTTGCTCGATGGTGAACTCGCGGAACGACATGTCTTCGTTCAAAGCATTGATGACCCAATCGCGGTACTTCCACATCGTCCGCCGATTGTCCTTTTCGTAGCCATGCGTGTCGGCGTAGCGTGCCAAGTCAAGCCACACCGCTGCCCAGCGCTCTCCAAAGTGCGGAGAGGCGAGCAGACGGTCAACTACCTGGTCATACGCTTGAGGACTGTGGTCGGCCAGGAACGCATCAACTTCCTCCGGGGTGGGCGGAAGACCGATTAGATCGAGCGACACGCGGCGGATCAACATCTCCTTGCCGGCTTCGGGCGAAGGCTTGAGGCCCTCCGTTTCCAGCCGCGCGAGTACGAAGTTGTCAATTGGATTCCGGCACCAACTGGCGTCTTTAACCTTCGGCAGGTCGGGCCGCACCGGCTGGACGTAGGCCCAGTGTTTAAGCGGCTTCGCGGCGGCCATCAGCGCCGTCGAGTCCGGGCCGGGAGCCCCCTGGTCAATCCACTTGCGAATCAGTTCCACGTCGTCAGCAGGGAGTGGCGGGCCGCCGTAAGGCATCTTCGGACGGTCGAGGCCCAGGATGCGCCGCACTAAAGGACTCTTCTCGCTGTCGCCGGGGATCACAACGCTGCCATTCGCACTACCCTTCAGAATTCCTTCCAAAGAATCCAACCGCAGCCCGTTCTGCTGAAGCTCCGGCCCATGACATGAGTAGCAACGCGCGGCGAGAATCGGACGTATCTCCGAGGCGAAAACTCCTTCCCCCGAAACCTGCTGATGCGCCGCGACCAGCGATGTACTTGTAGGGCCGAACGGCGTTCGGCCCTCGGGCGAGCCCTGCTCGCCCCTGCCTTCCGCGAAAGTGTTCTGATCAATCCAGGCACGAATCAATTTGATTTGACTTGCCGGAAGCGGATCGGCGCCCACCGGCATGCGGGCTTCCTCTCCCACCCCCAGCAGACGCTTAACCAAGTCGCTCTTTTCACTATCGCCGGGAATGATGACCTTGCCGGATTCGCCCCCCTTCAGCGTGGCATCTTCGCTACCCAGGCGCAGCCCGCCTTGCGGCTTTTCACCGCCGTGGCAAGTGAGGCAGTTCTTTTGAAAGATGGGGGCGATGTCATGCGCGAAAGTGATCTTGACGCGCGGCTTGGGAGTGGTGGTATCTGCTGTGGCACGGCCATCTTGGCCGTGACCGTTCACGGGCGGGACGCCCGTGCCACTTCCAAATGACACCACCACCTGCGGCTTAAGAGGAGTAGCCTGGGGCTGGGGGGCGATTTGCGCCGCAACTGCTCCCAGAGCCGCGACCAGAAGGCAGAGGCTGCCCGCCAGCAGCGCGTACTTGCTGCTGCCGCGCCCGAGTTGGCAAGTAATCCTCATCGAGCTTGGATGTTGACCCGAAGGCCGGCTCTGTTTTCTGCGCACGCCGGGAAAATCTTGGGAAGCGGATGCCCTACAAGCGAAATTAAAATATAGCGCCACGCGGGGTGAGGATGCAACGAAATCCTTTTCAAACGTATGTTGCGATTTTATAAAAGAGGAACTAAACTCTGCGCCTATGGCCAATGAAAAGCGACGAGTTCCCCGCTACTCTACACATCTGAAGGCGAGCGTCAAACTGCCGGGGGAGAGTACCGCCCTGCCGGTGATGGTCGAGGACTTGTGCGTCCTCGGATGCTTGCTGGAGTATGCCCCAACCCTGGAAATTCACCAGGAGTGCGATTTTGCCATGACGTGGAAAAGCCGGGAATTTCGGACTCCTGCCATGGTCGCCTGGAAGGGGGAACTGGATCAAGTGGGATTGGAATTCCACAATACCGACCCGGCGAACCACCATTTGCTGCGGGAATTCTGCGCCGAATTAATTATGAAACCGCTGGTACGGCTGCCGGAAGGCCCCGCATAGCCTGCCTCAGGCAGCATGGCTCGGGTCTCCGCCGGCAGGGATTTGATGAAGGCTGGGGGACCCGCTCCCGGTTCCGAGGAGGACAACCGTGCGGTGTTCATATACGTGGCTGCGCATTATGGCGCTCGTCATTCCGGCGTTTGTACTGCTTGGCACGGTCGGGAGATCCAGCGCGTCCGAGGATGATTCCACGCAATCCGTGCTGACTCCGGAGGCGTTCAACAAAATGCTGGGCGCGTTGGGTGACTTCCGCGCCAAAAATATTCCCATCAAAATTGGCGCCGGCGACCCGGACGCGGAGATTGCCAATCTGCAAAAGCAGCCCAAGGTTGAAAGCATTATTAAGAAGCGCGGGCTTTCGCTGCGGGAGTTTGTCCTGACCTATAAGGCCGCCGCCCAGATTCGCGAGGCGGAGAAGGCTCGAGACAATTGGCAAAGGATCTTGCAGGATCCGGGCACCTCGCCCCAAGCCAAACTCGACGCGACGCAGAAACTCGGCGACTCGCTCAAGAGCAATTTGTTCACGCCCGAACAAATCGAACTGGTTCGCCACAAGATGCCGGACCTGGAAACCCTGCTGCCCACTTCCAAATGATAAGCGCCGCGCCCCGCTAACGGGATGTGTCCTTGGCCAGCGAATCGGTGTTATAGTTCTGGCCGCAGTGGCAAGAGGATTCAGCCGGGAAGGCCTGCGGTGCACGGGGTTTTTGCATTTTCTTTCTGAATCATTGCGCCGCGCGATCTCACAAAATCACCCTGGGGAAATCAATTATGACCAAGGACGTCACTAACCACAGCACCCAATACGCACTCACGCGGCGTTCCTTTTTACAGGGTGTCGCCGCCCTGGGAAGCTTGGCGCCCTTCAGTCAATTGGCGCTGGCCAGCGCGAGCTTCGAGCAGAGATTCCTGTCGCCTCCGGGCTCGGCGCGCATGTGGACCTGGTGGTTCTGGCTCTCTGATCGTGTCGACACGAAAAGCATCACCGCCGACCTCGAGGCCATGAAGGCTCAAGGCATCGGCGGAGCGACCGTCTACAGCCTCAGCGGCCCCGGCGTCGACACCCAACTACGCGGCCCCGATTATATGAGCCCCGGCTGGCGCGAGCTTTTCCAACACACGGTCAGGGAGGCAAAGCGCCTGGGCCTGGGACTGAGCACCATGCTGTGCAGCGGCTGGGATGCCGGCGGCCCCTGGATCACCCCAGAGCAGGCCTGCAAGTGTCACACCCACTCCGAGTTGACCCTTACCGGACCCCAGCACTTCCGCGGCGAGCTGCCACATCCTCCTTTTGATCCGCGCTTCTATCGTGACATTGCCATTCAGGCCTTTCGAATTTCCCGCCACCCCTCCCCGACTCCTCCCGACAGTGCGCAGGTGGAAGCCTGGAACGCTCTGCTCGCTCTAAAGAACGGCATGGATTCGCTTGGTGAATCGGGCAAGGTTCCCATCCAGGAGATTTGCGACGCACCGCTGCGCCCGTTGCCACCGGAGCCCGATGGTGACATCCTCGATCCGGGCAGTTGCATCGACCTCGCGGGCAGTTTCGGCGAGAGCGGAATTCTCGACTGGGCCGTCCCCGAAGGCACCTGGGTGGTGCTCCGTTTCGGCTGCACCCTGACCGGGAAGATGACGAGTTGGTCCTCGCCGACGGGCGAAGGTCTCGAAGGCGACCCCATGGACTCCGCCGCCATGGAAGCCCAATTCCAGCACATCGCGGCTGTTCTGCTCAAGGACGTCGGACCTGCCGCCGGCCCGATCTTCCAATCGGTCGAGATCGACAGTTGGGAAATCCTGCTGCCGAGCTGGACTATGAAATACCTGGACGCCTTCCGCCAATATCGCGGCTACGACCCCCGCCCCTACCTGCCTGCCCTGGCGGGCCGAACCGTCGGCAACGCCGAAATCAGCGACCGCTTCCTAAATGACTTCCGCAAGACCCTCGGCGATTGCGTCGCGGACAATTACTTCGGTCCATTGACGACGCTCGCGCAAGCTGCGGGCATCATCCAGCAAAGCGAAGCCGGGGGCGTTTGTTACCCCAAAGTGATGTCCATGGATGCCTTGAAGAACCTGGGCCGTTGCGCTGTACCCATGGGCGAATTCTGGCAAGACTCGTCCTGGAAAGAAAAGAACGACCAGAACACGAATGGCAAGCAGACCGCGTGTGCGGCGCACCTCTACGGCAAAAGGGTTGCCGCCGCCGAGGCCTTTGCCTCCTTCTGGCACTGGGTGGACTCGCCGGCGACTCTCAAGCCCACCGCCGACCGCGCCTTCTGCGAAGGCTTCAACCAGTTCTGGATTTATTCGACGGCCACGCGCAGCGACGAAGGCACGCCCGGCACTGAGTTTATCGCCGGTACGCATTTCAACCGGCGCGTCACGTGGTGGAACCAGGCACGCCCGTTCTGCGATTACATCGCCCGCTGCAGCCATCTCTTGCAGCAAGGTCTGTTCGCCGCTGACGTGCTGTTTTACAACGGCGACGGGTGTCCGAATTTCGTCGCGCCCAAGCACATTGACCCGGCAATCGGGCCAGGCTACGACTACGACGTCTGCAACCCCGAAGTCCTGCTGACTCGCCTAGCGGTCCACGATGGCCGCATCGTGCTGCCCGACGGCATGAGCTACCGCCTGATGGTCCTGCCGGATCGAAACTCCATGCCGATCGAGGTTGTACGGAAGCTGAAGGACTTGGTTGCGGCCGGCATGACCCTGATCGGTCCCAAGCCCGAGCGAACGCCTGGCCTGGCGGACTACCCCGCATGCGACCGGCAACTCAAAACGGAGGCGGACGCCTTGTGGGGCGATTGTGACGGGCGCACGGTGAGGGAACACCCCTTCGGGAAGGGCCGCGTCGTGTGGGGCGTGACCCCTCGGGAAATCCTCCGGCGTGCCGGTGTTTTGCCGGACTTCGAACACGATGGCAACGGTGAAACCTTCCTTGATTGGATCCACCGCTCGGACGGTTCCCGAGAAATCTATTTTGTCGTCAATCGCAAGGACCGGGAGGAATCTCGATCATGCACCTTCCGCGTGAGCGGGCGACAGCCGCAGATATTCGATCCGGTGACGGGCGCCGTCCGCGACGCCCGTGCCTTCGCGCAATCTGCAAAGCGTACTTCCCTGCCGCTGGAATTCGCACCCTTCGGCTCCATTTTCGTCATCTTCGAGAAGGAGATTCCGGACACGCAGAACGGCGCGGGCCGGACGAATGCGGAAGTGCTCGCCCCTGCAACCACGATAGCCGGGCCATGGAACATTCGGTTCGATCCTAAATGGGGTGGCCCCGCTTCGGTGCAATTTCCGGAGCTCGTCGATTGGACACATCGCCCGGAGGACGGCATCAAGTACTATTCCGGCACCGCCACGTACTCCAACACATTGGTATTCAATGCGGACCGCAGCCGGCGGGTATTTCTGGATCTTGGCGACGTGAAAGAAGTGGCCGAAGTCCGGTTGAACGGAAAGCAGGTCGGCATTGTGTGGACGCGGCCCTATCGGGTCGAAATCACGTCGGCGGTCCACGCCGGTGAAAACAAGCTGGAGATCGACGTAGTGAATCTCTGGCCAAACCGCATGATCGGCGACGGTCCGCTTCCGCCCGAGAAGCGCCTAACGGTGACCAACATTCCGATATATTACGAGCACAAGCCCCAGACTTTGCTGCCCTCCGGCCTCCTCGGCCCAGTGACCGTGCTCGTCGGATCCTAGCAGCAGGGAACGCCTAAGAGTTTCGCTCTTAAGAAACTCAGCGACTCCTTGTTTTCCGCTTCGCACATTCTTATGGTTCGGGGCGAGCCTGGTCATGAAGAACAAGAAAGGGCCGCCTGCGACGGCGGCCCTTTTCGATACTATTGGGACAAGGGAGTTTAGACAGCAACCTTCTCCTCTTCTTTCGCAGTAGCGCCAATCTGCACGAGGTCTGATTTGGTTTTCTGAAGGACCATGTCCTCATACACCTTCCGGACTTGTGCAGCCTGCTGCGCTTCCCACGCTGCTTTACGGCGAGCCTTATCTTCTTCCGCCGCGGTCTGCGGCACGTCTTCGAGGGTGCGAACGCGCGCCGCGTCCTGTGCGTTCACCGTAAGGGAGTGCTGGGTGGTATCCAGTTCCACGCTCTTGCCCTTGGCATAGATCGCGTGCTTGCCATGGGTCTTGTACCACTCCGCCACGCTGGCGTTTTTGTACATGTTCTCGATGATTTTTCGCCAGCCGATGCCCGTGTTGTACGCGCAGAAGGAGATTTCTCCGAGTTGGGTCGCATACGGGATAATGCACATTTCGGTGCGGCGAAAGTCGTAGTTGAACAGATCCTGGAACCACATCCCTGCGATGAAGAGAAGGTTCCACGGATCGGAGCGGCGCTTCAAGGCGTCTTCCAGTGTCCGGTTGGGGTCCGAAGCGCCGTACTTCTCGCGCGTCTTCTTTTCCCCGGAAAGCGCGAACGACTTGTCAAATTTCTTGATCAGGTCCATCAGGGCCAAGCTCTTGGGCGCCTTGAAGGGCTTATAGTTTTTCAGGATCCCCATGGCCAGCATGAAATTCGAGAACTTTTTCCCGCGGCCAGCGTCGGTGATTTTCTGAATATCCTTCACCAGTCCGGGGACATTCAGAAATTCCGGCACCGGGGCCCATTCCTTGGTTTCCTTGTTGATCATCAGCGCCGTGCCCACGCCGCAATTCGGGTGGCACCCGCAACTGACCATGCCCCACTGCGCCTCCGGACCTTTCACCAGGTCCGCGAAGTCGGCGAACGCGCTGAACATCGAAATGGGGAACCAGTCGCGCGTGGGTTCGGTAATGCCCGTCTGCTTCTTCACGTCGCCGGCGAGGTGGGCAAGCGTGTAGCGCTGGCGCAACCGGCGCTGCGGGGTGATGTCCTCATCGCGCCCGGTAAAGGAAACGGGTTGGAAAGCGACGAAGGCAATTTTCTTGGGGTTCTCGCGGGCGAAATTTACGATGGGGCCCACCTGGTCGTTGTTGACGTTATTCACAATGGTGATGACCAGGATGATCTCGATGCCGGCCTCGTGCATGTTCTCGATAGCCCGCAGCTTGACGTCAAACAGGTTGCCAACCTGGCGATGGCCGTTGGCATCGTTGCCGATACCGTCAAATTGCAGGTAGGCGTAACGCAACCCCGCTTCGAAAGCGCGGCGGCAGTAATCCTTGCTCTGGGCAAATTCGATGCCGTTGGTCGCCGCCTGCACGCTGTTGTAACCCAACTTGCGCGCGTAGCGGATCGCGTCAAAGAAATACGGCGACATGGTCGGTTCGCCGCCCGAAAATTGCACCGACATCTGGCGGCGGGGTTTGATCTTGATGGCGTTGTCGAGAATCTCTTTGATGTCCTCCCAGGTCAGTTCGTGCACAAAGCCCACCTGGTTGGCGTCCATGAAGCAGGGGTCGCACATCATATTGCAGCGATTGGTCAGGTCCACCGTCAGCACCGATCCGCGCCCGTGCTTGATGGAACTGGATCCATGATTGTGCAGACCCTCGTCATTGTGGGCGCGAATGTCGCGGCCCGGGAAGTTATGTTCAATCCAGTCCAGGAACTTGGCGTCGACGGCCATCATGTCTTCGCAGCGCCCGTGGATGGGGCAATCCTTCACCATCCAGACCTGGCCATCACGCTCGATGATGTTGGCTTTCACCTCACCGGTCTTTTCCGTGAGCAACGACTGCCAGTTCTCGTCGCCGTTCATAATCTTGGCGCGCGCTTCCTTCACGCACTCCGGACAGAGTGAGTCGGTCTGGCGGGGCCAGCCCAATGGGGGTTTGGTCTTCTCGTAGGATTTCAAGAGCGGCTTGTCAGACCACTTGGGTATGAAGGTTGCACCCGGGCGGTACTTGTTGAAGAACTGCACGGTATCAAACACGGCCGTAGCCGTCGAACAAACGGCTTGGTCCACGTACTTCATGAGCCGCTGACCTTTGATTCTCGGCATGGCGAATTATCCTCTCCCCTTCAAGATGTCGAACCATCACTTCAACCGGTGGTGCGTAGGCCTTCTGTGCGGCCCTTCGGTAAATGCTTCCTCGAAATCCCCCGACCGTTTGCTTGACAAACCATGAATGCCTAAGCATGCCCATTACAAAGCCGAACAATTCGAAGCTGTCTTTGCCCTGCTTCGCGCCGACTTCGGCAGGCTATATGTCCGAAAGTCTCGGCGCGTCGATCATGCGTGCAAATCATACTAATTAGAGGAGTTAAGGTTAAGGAGTTTATATTAAACGGTTGTTTTGGCCGGTTGTATGGCTCAAAAAGTCCATTGAACGGGTTTCTAAGTCTCTCTATATTATGCTGTCGAGCAGGCAATTTAATGACATGTGTCACAAATCGCTGAGCCCATGAGTTTAAGCCTCAATTGAAATTGAATGGCGTGGGACGAAATGCCGTTACAATGTCTCGGTCACCAAAGTTCAGCATTTCGAGGGGAGGTGCAACATGGCGATCAGCAGGAGACGGTTTTTGGATCGCAGCATCAAGGGCGGATTCAGCGCGGCGCTGGGAGTGGCGGGAATGCCCAGGGCCTCTAAAGCGGTTGCGCCGAGCGACAAGGTGGTCATCGGGGTTATGGGGATGGGCGGGCGCGGGACGACGCTCACCACGTTTTTTGCCGCGCGGCCGGACGTGGAAATTGCCTACGTTTGCGATGTCAATGCCAAGAAGCTTCCCGACGCCGTGAAACTCGTGCAGGACAAAAAGGGGAAAACGCCCAAGGCGGTGGGCAATTTCCAGCGTATCCTCGAGGACCAAGGTGTGGACGCGCTGGTTTGCTCGACGCCCGACCATTGGCATTCGTTGGCTACCGTGCTAGCCTGTCAAGCGGGCAAGGATGTCTACGTGGAAAAACCGGCTTCCAACGCCATTGGGGAAGGCCGCAAGATGGTGGAGGCCGCGCGCAAGCACCGCCGGGTGGTACAGGTCGGAATGCAGAATCGCAGCAGTTCGTATTGTGCATCGGCGCGCGAGCTGATCCAATCCGGCAAACTGGGCAGCGTTCATCTGGTTCGCGTTTACAATATGTTGAACCGGGAGCCGGTGGAGCAAACGCCGGACACCGCTCCGCCCGAAGGGTTTGATTGGGACATGTGGCTGGGTCCGGGACCGCTGCGGCCCTATAACCCCAAGTATTTCCGCCGGGTTTTCTGGGACTTTAACGGCGGCATTATGACCGACGATGGAATCCATCAGTTGGACTTGGCCCGCGCGGTGATCGGCGTGTCATTTCCCAAGTCCGTTCACCACGCGGGCGGGAGGCTCTTCTTTAACGACATCGCCGAGACCCCCGACACCTCGATTGTCACCTATGAGTATGACGGGCTGACGCTGGTTTTCGAAGAGACCTGGTGGACACCTTACATGATCAAGATTCCCACCAGCGTGAGAGAGAGCACGACCCAGTTTCCCGATTGGTATCCCTTTATCGCGACCCGAATCGAAATCCACGGCAGCAGCGGCATGATGATTCTGGGCCGCCACGGAGGGGGATGGCAGTCGTTCGATCGCGAGGGGCATAAGGTGGCGAGCGACAAGCAAACATTCTCGGCGATGCAGGCGGGCCATATCGAAAACTTCGTCAGTTGCATCCGCAGCCGGAATCGCCCCAACGCCGACGCGGAGGAGGGCCATATTTCCGCTGCCTTGTGTCACATGGCGAACATCTCCTATCGATTGGGGGACCGCAAGGTGGTGTTCGACAGTAGCCAAGAGGCCTTTGCCGACGACCGCGAAGCCAACCAATACCTGAACCGGACGTATCGGGCGCCTTGGGTAATGCCCGAAAATGTGTAGATTGACATAGGGAATGGAAAGCAGGTCATGTTCCCCGAAGGGGAACAATATCATTAGCCGTAGGTGAAACCTACGGACGGTGACAGAAACAAGAAAAAATCTCTCGACCCTGAAGGGGTCGAACATTCGACCCCTTCAGGGTCGGAACCCGATTTTGGGGTTTCCGTTCCGTAGGTTTCACCTACGGCTAATGATATTCCTCCCCTTCGGGGAGGCCCCGGTATGAAACCACGTTGTGAGGTCCAATCATGATGGATAAGCAAGTTGATTTATCTCGACGGAACTTTCTCAGCAGTGTGGCGGGAGCGGGAGCGCTGGCCGGCCTTCCGAGCCTCGCGTCAACCGCGGGAGCAGGCAGCCCACCGGCGCGTCGCCTGCCGATCGTTTATTTCTCCAAGCACTTGCAGTGGCTCGACTGGGAGCCTATGGCGGCGACCGCGGCGGACCTGGGGTTCGACGGCATTGATCTTACCGTGCGGGAAGGCGGGCACGTCGAGCCGGCGCGGGTGCGGGAAGACCTGCCCAAAGTGGCGAAGATTATTCGCCAGGCGGGCCTGGAACTTCCCATGATCACCGCCGGCATCGTGGATGCTGATTCCCCTCACGCCGAGGAGATTATTCGCGCCGCGAGCGAGGCGGGGATTTCCCGCTATCGCTGGGGTTGGTTCGCCTGGTCGGATAACCGGAAATTGCCCGACCTTTCGAACCGCCATGCGGCCATCCCTAGCTCTTCCAGCCTGCTGGTCAATGTCCCGGACCGGCTGGCGGAGTTGAAGAAGCGGGTCGGCGCCTTGGCGGAATTGAATGAGCGGTTCAAAGTCTGCGCCATGTACCATAACCATTCCGGCCCCTTGGTAGGCGCCTCGGTATGGGATCTTTGGGTACTGCTTAAGGACTTTGACCCGCGCTGGGTGAGCTCGAATTTCGACGTCGCCCACGCCGTGGTGGAGGGGGGACTGGGCGGATGGGTGAATAGCACGCGCTTGATGGCGCCGTTCATGCGCGGCGTGGCCATCAAGGATTTCAAGTGGGGCCAGAACGCCAAGGGCGACTGGGAGCCCATGTGGTGTCCACTGGGTGAGGGAATGGTGAACTTCCCGGCGTTTTTCGCCATGATCAAGGAGGCCAATTTCTCCGGGCCGGTGCAGTTGCACACCGAGTATCCTCTGGGCGGCGTGGAAAACGGCAATAAGACCCTGACCATGGACAAGGAAAAGGTTCTGGCCTCAATCCGCAAAGATCTTAATATCCTGAAAGGCTGGATGAGGCAGGCGCAATTGATCTGATTTCGTCGGAGCGCGCACGGATTTGAACCAGATTGCGTCATTATGGATGAAAAAGCCGCAAACCTTGAACCGCAGGTCCGAGCTTGCTTGCTTGACGAAATTGACGAACTCGTGCGCAGAATATTGTCAGGAAAGGTGCGCCGAAGTCGGACACCTGACCAGCCCAAGCAGACAATGGAGGCCGGCAATGAAACCTGAGGCACTGCTGAAAGAGAAGCGGGAGGAGATTCTGCGCATTGCCGCCCGGCACGGAGCGCACAATGTGCGAGTGTTCGGTTCCGTGGCGCGGGGTGAGGCAGATGCCCAAAGCGACATTGACCTGCTGGTGGAGTTTGAGCCGGACCGCAGCCTGCTGGACCATGCCGCGCTCTGGCTGGAGCTGCAGGAGCTTCTCGGCTGCAAGGTGGACGTGGTGAGCGAAGGCGGCGTGAAGGCCCGCATCCGCGATCGCGTCTTGCGGGAGGCCCTGCCTGTATGAGGGACCCCAAAGAGCGACTGCACGACATTCTCGATGCCCTGAACCATATTGAGAGATATACCTCGCGCGGCCGCGAGGCGTTCGAGCGCGAAGAGCTCATCCAGGTGTGGGTGGTGCATCATCTCCAGATCATCGGTGAGGCGGCAGCCCGGCTCGGGCGGGACTTTCATGCGGCGCATCCGGGCATACCCTGGCCAAAGATCGTCGCCATGCGAAACGTGCTGGTGCATGAATACTTCGGCGTGGATTTGAACGAGCTGTGGAACGTTGTCCACCGCGACCTCAAACCCATCCGAGGGCTGGTGGAACAGTTGCTCCCTGAATTGGACCGGCAGGGGCCGAAGGCTTGACGTCGCCGGACCTCCGTCGCAACCGGGGAGATCAATTTGGAGCTCTTCAGCGCGGACCTGCCCCTCAAGGTCCGCGCCACGAGTTCGATGTGGGCGCGCGGATTTGAACCAGATTGCGTCATTATGGATGAAAAAGCCGCGGACCTTGAACCGCAGGTCCGCGCTACTTGCTCCACGGCTACACCTTCCCGTTAACCGCCGTTGGCAAGGGTCTTGATCCGCTGGCGATGCAGGGAAGGGTCTACCTGCCGCGCCATCGCCTCCGCGTCGAGAGGGATCTCCAGAAACCGCACCATGCTCTCCGCCTGGCCGCGCGGATCGGCTATCAAATCGTGGAAGTTCACCTTTAAGACCACGAGATCCGGCCGGCTTCCGAGCCAGGCGTTTACCTGCGCCAGATGAGCTTGGAGCGCGGCCAGCATGGCGGCGGGCGGGAGCGGCGGCCCCTGGGTACCGCGATGGCGTAGCATCACGGCTTGCGAGGCCAGCACCTCCTCGAGAGGACGAAGGAGGAAGACGACACGGTACGGGCGGCCGGGAGGCAAGGAGAACAGGAGGGAGGAGATCACCTTCAGCGCTCTGCCCTCGCCCTCGGCAATGATACTCGGCTCTTGCGGCAACAACTTGATCCGCTCCCATTCATAATAGCCGCGAGGGTTGTCGGCGTCGGCCTCCCGCAGGCCGTCGCTGAGTACAGGGAGGCCGCCGGCGGCGAGCATCTGCATGGCGAGTGAGGTGCCGGAGCGGGGAAGGCCGGAGACAACAGTAATCATAGGAAGGAGTCTTCAATAAAATGTGCGAAGCACTTTTGGAGTGCGGTCGCGAAGCTGCCGCTTTGCCCCTTGCCCGCGGACCGCATGAATCAAGGGCGGAAAGCGGCAGCTTCGCGACCGCACTCCAAAGTGCCTTCGGCACATTCAATTTCAAAGCAGAGGCGCAGAGGCCAGAAAACAAAGACTCCTTTCTCTGTGTCTCTGTGCCTCAGTGGTTAAAACCGCATTTTTTCACAGCTTCTCGGCCTTTCCACACAGCGGAGCGGCCGACCCGCGGGGAGTTCGACAGTCTTCCGCTAATTTGGACAGCAGTGATCACGCGACGGCCGCGACCTTCGCCAGCCACTCCCGCCTCCGTTCCATCAGATCCGCCGCCAGCTTCCGATGCGTCACGGCCTTTTCGAGATCGCCGCCGGGACGCGAATACAGCGCCGCCAGCCAGCGGTGGCCGTTGACAAGCCCCGGAAGCATGGAAACCGAAGTCTCAAAGGCCAAAGTGGCGCGGTGAGGATGCCCGAGCCGTGCCAGCGCCACCCCGAGAGCATAGTGGCCCAAGGGCAGGAAGTGCTGGAGGCCCACGGCGGCCAGAGACTCCTCCGCGGCGTCTTCATTTTGACGGCGGCGCAGATACACCTGGGCCAGGCCGAGATGGGCTTCGGCGCTGTCGCCATCGATATCGAGGGCGCGGCGAAACGCCCGCTCGGCATCATCCAGTTGCAGGCGGCGCAGGTAGGTCTCTCCGATCCGCAGGTGCAGATTGGGCAGGTGCGGTTCCGCCTGCTCGGCGCGCAGCAAACAGGCCAGCGCCTCTTCCGTGTCGCCCTCTTCGAAGTGGATCACTCCCATCAGCCAATCCGTCCAGGGGGTGGGAGCGCCGGGCGCAGCCGATTCGAGCGACCCTTCTTGAGCTGCCTGCGGGGGCACGGCCAATGCCGGTTCGAGACCAGGGTGCGCCGTGGCCGCACCGGAAAGACCACCGGCTTCACCCTCCGGGGTGGCGGGGAACACCAGCTCAGCGCCCGCCGCCGGCTGCTCCGCTGCCGATTCGGGAGGTTTGGGGAGCTCGGGCGGCTTGGGAGGATGGGCCATCAGGTCCTCGAGAATCCTCTTCGCCTCATCTCGCTGGCCGAGCAGGTAGTGGCACTGCGCCAGGTGCTGGCGAAAACGCGCTTCGTCGCTTCCCCGCACGATCTCCTCGAGCAGTGGCAGAGCTTGCCGGGGCCGCCGCGCGTCCAAGTACACGCGCGCCAGGTTGTAGTTGGCCTCGCGCACGGCGCTTTCCACGGCCTTCTGCTGGTTTTCATTGGGCGGCTGAATATAACCGAGGGCCACAAACTGTTGCAGCACGGCTTGGGCGGCGGCGGGGTCCATGCGCAGATCGGCCGGATGCATGCCGCACTCACCGGGTACCTGCTCCCAACTCGGGATGCGCGTCACTTCGGGCGGCTCCTCGAAAGCCTGCACCAGGGCGCGGCCATCCATGTCCTCACCGACCGGCAACCCGAACAGGGTCAGGATGGTGGGCGTAATGTCGAGCAGTGTGGCGCCGTAAATGCGCTCGTCCTGCTTGATGTGGGCGCCTTTCATGCCGACGATCCCGAAGGGGCGGTGCTGCACCGACGGTCCGGCGGGCTCGGTGGGAATGCCGCGCGGCCGCAGGTGATCGGAGTAGAAACCGTGGTCGGAAACCAGAATCACCGTGGCCTCCGGCCCGGCGAGTTGCAGCAGGGTGTGGAGGCACATGTCATGAAAGCGGTAGGCATTGTTCACAACGTCTTTGTAAATCTCGAACTTGTCTTCCGGCACGCCTTCCATGCGGGGGGGATGGAAGTGCATAAAGCCGTGGCAGAAATGGTCGATGCCGTTGTAATAGACCGCCATAAAATCCCAGGGTTGAGTGTGCAGGATCCAGGTGGCGGCGTTGTGGATGCTCAGGTTCTCCGCCAGAACCGTCGCAAATGAGGCGAGTCCCTTGTCTTTTTTCTGGTCGATTTCGGCCGCTTTGGGAATCCAAGGCATAATGGCCGCCGCGGTGACCTCCTCGGGATGCATGCGCAACTCGGCAAAGGTGTCGCGCAGGCTTTCGGGATGGACGGTGCCGGGTGGCAGGGGCCAGGGCTTGTCAAGCGGCGCCTGTGGGTAAGGGTATAGGTCTGAAACTGAGATGCCGTTGATGGGCTCGGCCGGGTGCCCGGCGAACCAACCCAGCACGTGCGTCTTGTAGCCCTTCTGGGTGAGGATGTTCCAGATCGCCTTAACCTTGCGCGAAGTGCTGGAGACCGGCCGGACGCCGCCCGCATGCGGGTCGGGTTCCATAAAGCCGTGGATGCCGTGCTTGTCCGCCCGCATGCCGGTGGCAATGGAATTCCACAGCAGGGGTGAAAGGATGGGGCGCAGCGTGGCCAAGTTGCCCATCACGCCGTGGTTGACGAAGTCATTCAGGGTAGGCATCAGGCCCTGGTCCATGAGGGGTGCGGCGAGTTTCCAGTCGGCCGCGTCCCAGCCGATCAGCAGGACTTTCTTGGCAAGGGGTTCAGGCATCGCAGTGTTACCTCGTTGAAAACCGTCGACCGCGAGCCCGCGTAGCGGGCGGGGTCATTTAGCCCACGGCGAGCCAGCCGTGGGATGCCGACGGCATTCGAGATTCCGCACAGCCCTGCTAGGGGCGGCATCCGGGCATTGTGCGGGAATAAGTTACCGGGGTGCTCCCTCGCGGGCGTCATTCCTAACCAGATGTCGCCCCATACGGGGCTCCGTACCCCTTCTGCCGCCTGGTTTCCCACGGCTGGCTCGCCGTGGGCCACATGACAACGGGCTTTCGGGCACCGCTTACTCTTATTCTAGCGCCTATGCCCCCATACCCCTCTCCCCCAAGGGGGGGAGGGGAGAGTTAGTTTTACTGCCCTCGCCCCCTTGGGGGAGAGGGTGGCCGGCCACCGGCGTTTTCATCAGCCGGGGCCGGACGGGTGAGGGGGTCTAGTCTATGGTCAAACCTAATATGGGACACCACACTAGGAGGCTCGTTATGTTTCACTCGTCACGGCGGGTTTCTTCGCTGGTTTCTTCCGCCGCCAGAGTCCAAGTCCCAGCGACCCAAACGCCAGCAGAGTGAGGGTAGCAGGCTCAGGTGTGACTCCCACGCCTTGGCCTGCGTTAATGGGTTGATTAGGGACAGTGTTGAACCCGGTGGCGATTACCCATGCGTTGAGGCCCACTCCTCCATGCCAGTTCACTCCTGAACTACCGGCAGGGTATACGCCCAGTTCAGCCCACCCATAATACGTTTCGCTTGGCCAGCTTGATGCCGGACCCGGCTGCGTATGAAGCGTATACTCAAGGCCCATATAAGCCTGCTTGCCAAGCCATGGTCCTGAGTGATACGAAAAAGTACCGATCCAGAGATGTCTGACGTGATACGCGAGGGTGGTGGCACTCGATGTCGAGTTGGGGAAGCTGACAAAATTTCCGCCCGGCCCGATGGGTGTGCCCTTCGGGATCGGATTTCCGCCCGAGAGAACCCCTCCGCCTTCGTAGACCCCCACCCGGACCACATCACTACTTTCAATGAGCCTGTTGGTAAGAAAAAAGGATCCCACGGTCCTCGGAGAGGGAATCTCTCCATACTGACCTGGGCCGACTACACCGTTCACATAGGTGTAGATAATGTCGGCTTTCGCGGCTGGCGGGGCGGCAAGTAAGCCCACTCCGGCCGCACCCGCCGCGGCATAACCGACCCAGCGCTTATTGAAGCGCTCGTTCAACTCGATGGTTTTTCGCCTTTTCATAGATCCCTCCTCGAGTTCGCTTGCTCGCGAACCCAATCCGGAACTGGCTCGAACGAGTCGAGCTGCTCTTGTAAGCTGAGAGAAGCTTGCCCTGTCATTACTCATTCAAAAGGTAGCCGACTGCCAAGCGAAATGTTCCTCCGCCGAGTCCGAGGGAAACGGAGCTTGCCGCGAGCTCTGTGTTACACAGGATCCCCTTGCCAAGTGCCTACTGCTGACTGCCTACCGCCTTTCGCCGCCGCCAGAGTCCAAGTCCCAGCGACCCAAACGCCAGCAGGGTGAGGGTAGCGGGCTCAGGCGTGACTCCCACGCCTTGGCCTGCGTTAATGGATTGATTAGGGACAGTGTTGAACCCGGTGGCGATTAGCCATGCGTTGAGGCCAACTCCTCCGGCGAAGTTAACTCCTGAACCAGCGGCTGGGTATATGCCCAGTTCAGCCCACCCATAATACGTTTCGCTTGGCCAGCTTGATGCCGGACCCGGCTGCGTATGAAGCGTATACTCAAGGCCCATATAAGCCTGCTTGCCAAGCCATGGTCCTCCGTGATACGAAAAAGTACCGATATAGAAATGTCTGACGTGATAGGCGAGGGCGGAATTAACTAACGCTGGCGAGGAGGGGAAGCTGACAAAATTTCCGCCCGGCCCGATGGGTGTGCCCCTCGGGATCGGATTTCCGCCCGAGAGAAATCCTTCATTATTTTGTTCAGCCCATAGCTGGACCCCAGCACTATTTCCGTTGTCGCCGTTGAATAGACCAATGCCCCCCTGATAGCCAAACTCTGTACCCTGACCTGGGCCGACTAGAGCGTTGTAAGAGTTGTAGATAATATCGGCGTGCGCGGCCGGCGGGGCGGCAAGTAAGCCCACTCCGACAGCCCCCGCCGTGGCATAACCCAGCCAGCGCTTGTTGAAGCGCTCGCCCAACTCGATGGTTTTTCGCGTTTTCATAGATCCCTCCTTCATGTTCGCTTGCTCGCGAACCCAATCCGGAGCTGGCTCGAACGAGTCGAGCTGCTCTTGTAAGCTGAGAGAAGCTTGCCCTGTCATTACTGATTCAAAAGGTAGCCGACTGCCAAGCGAAATGTTCCTCCGCCGAGTCCGAGGGAAACAGAGCTTGCCGCGAGCTCTGTGTTACACAGGAGCCCCTTGCCGACTGCCTACTGCTTACTGCCTACCGCTTTTCGCCGCCGCCAGAGTCCAAGTCCCAGCGACCCAATCGCCAGCAAGCCGAGGGTGCCCGGTTCGGGAGTGGGCGCCATCGGTTGATAATGCTCCTGGCCCGCTAAGAGCGGCTGGCCGGGAACCGTGTTGTAAGCGTAGCCAATCAAGGTTTCCTGGTAGGAAAAGTCCTCAGTGATATTTTTCACCCCAACGTCGACGCTTGCCCACCCGTAATGCCAGCCATCAGGGGCAAGGAACTCAAACCCCAAGTAACCGTTGCCGCCGCCCCATTGACCTGCGGCCTGAGAGGCCTGCAAGGGGCCAAGGAAGCTACTACGGTGGTGCCGCCAACTGTGCCCGTTCCAGCTATTGCTGCTTGCGAAGAAGCCGAAGTTCCCTCGCTCTGACGCCATGACAGGCCCACCTATTCCAGGCATTGCCAGGGACGCACCTAGGTAAGCACCCCTAGGCAATTGGGCAACAGAGTTCCCTTGCCCGGCCATAATAACATTCGGACCGCCAGCGCTCATTCTCGCCCCTCCAAACTCATGCCACAAACAGCCACCATTTCCTAAAGGGAAACAGGTGCCAAAGACGCTGGCATGGTTCGTCAGGCTGAGGGCGGTGACGCCGTCCATGTTGATAGACACAGTACCGGAAACCGGGGTGTTTGTCAGGGTGTAAATAATGTCGGCATTCGCCGGTTGTGCACCGCCGAGCACTCCAACCCCGGCTGCACCCGCGGCTGCCGCGTAGCCCAGCCAGCGCTTATTGAAGCGCTCACTGACCTCGATCGTTTTTCGCGTTTTCATAGACCCCTCCTGGAGTTCGCTTGCTCGCGAACCCAATCTGGAACTGGCTCGAACGAGTCGAGCTGCTCTTGTAAGCTGAGAGAAGCTTGCCCTGTCATTACTCATTCAACAGGCAGCCGACTGGCCAAGGAATGTTCCCTCCCGAGTCCGAGGGACGCGGGGCTTGCCGCGCGCCCCTGTGTTACGCCAGAGCCCATTGCCGACTGCCTACTGCTCACTGCCTACCGCTTTTCGCCGCCGCCAGAGTCCAAGTCCCAGCGACCCAATCGCCAGCAAGCCGAGCGTGCCCGGTTCGGGAGTGGGCGTTATCCCCTGGCCAGCTAAGATCGATTGGCCGGGAACGGTGTTGTAGGCGTAGCCTCCCACAACTTCCTGGTAGGAAACGGAGCCAGTTGTAATTGCTTCATGAACGTCGATGCTCGCCCATCCGTAGTGGAAGCCATCAGAGGCAGCGAACATAAACCCCAAGTATCCCGTGCCATTGGTGGCCCATTCACCCTGGGTGTAAGACGCCGCGAATGGGTGGCGGAAGTTGAAAAACCTAGACCGCCACCCTCTTCCGGGGTAGTAGATCTCGTCGCGACTAGTGACACCAAAGTTCCCGCGCACTGACGCCATGGCTCTGGACCCACCGAAGCCGAATCCCCCATTCGCGTACGACCCGATGAAAGCACCCAACGGCAGTCGGGCAGCATTGCTTACACCGCCCACTACCAGACCATCAATAGGCGCAACACCCATTCTCGCTCCTCCAGAGAACAAAAAAAAGCTCCTGTCTACCCAGACACTGTGGAAGCTTGCAGCGTTTGACAGTGAGACAGCGCCGACGCCGTCCATGTTGAGAGTCGCGGAGCCGGAAACCGCAATGTCTGCACGCGTGTAAATAATGTCGGCCTTCGCCGGTTGTGCGCTGCCGAGCACTCCCACTCCGGCTGCACCCGCGGCTGCCGCGTAACCCAGCCAGCGCTTATGGAAGCTCTCGCTGACCTCGATTACTTTTCGCGTTTTCATAGACCCCTCCTACTGCTTACTGCCTACCGCTTTTCGCCGCCGCCAGAGTCCAAGTCCCAGCGACCCGACCGCCAGCAGGGCGAGGGTGCCAGGCTCCGGTGTGGGTCGGAGCGTACCTTCGCCGGCGCCAATGGATTGGTTAGGGACTGTATCGTACGCGTAGCTGACTAGCGTGGCGTTGAGGGACTCTCCGGGGCCAGGGAAGACGGCCAGCTCGGCCCATCCGTAATGGAGGGAGCCATCAAGGTCAAACTGAAGGCCAAGATAACCATGCACGCCAAGCCATGACCCGCCGCCATAGCTAAGCTTACGGTTACCGATTCCCAAAAATGCAAAGCGCCACGCAAGCGAGCCATCCCCAAACTCACCTTGAACAGCACTGGCAAATTGTCCGCTCGGACCGATGGGTGAGCGCTTGCCTAATGGCAAACCGGACGAGAGAAACCCGACGCCCGATCCAGCACGATGCACCCTGAGGAAACCCTGCCACTGATAACTGCCTGCTTGGGAGAATTCAAAGTCGACTTTACCCGGGCTAAAGTCAAGGTCTACGGTCTGACCTTCCCTGATTGGAGTGTTCGCATAGGTGTAGATAATGTCGGCCTTCGCCGGGTGTGCGCTGCCGAGCATACCAATCCCGGCGGCACCCGCGGCGGCCGCGTAACCCAGCCAGCGCTTATGGAAGCGCTCGCTGACCTCGAAGGTCTTTCGGGTTTTCATAGACTCCTCGTTGAATTCGCTTGCTTGCGAACCAAATTAGGAGCCGGCACGAATACGCTGCGATCGAGACTACCGTCTGGAGTTTGATTGACCCGCCCTGTTTGGGTCAGCGCCGACTGATGACACAAAGTCTACTTTCAGGGGGCGATGATGTCAAGCAGATTCGGAGGGCTATTCAAATTTCTACGTTTTTACATGCGCGCCCACAACCACTATAATGCTATATCAAGTTCTGGCAGGCTTTGGGCCGTGAACAGGGGAAATGGCCTTGACAAAGAATAGACTTCGGTCCTCGCTCCTCGTCTTGCTGGGGCTCACCCTGATCGAGACCTTCGCAGCGAGCTGCGCCTGGCGGGACCCCAACGTCAGGAAGCAGGAATTTTACCAGAGCGCGGTGAGTTACTTCGAAAAGGGGAAATACCCCGAGGCCGCCATCCAGCTCCAGAACGCGATTCAGATCGACCCGAAGTATGCGGACGCTCACTACAAGTTGGCGCAGTGCGACAAGAAGCTGGGAATGTGGGCGGAAGCTTTCGCGGAGCTTAACCGGACGGTTGATCTGGCTCCCCGGAATTGGCAAGCCCAAATTGATTTGGGGAACGGACTGCTTGCCGCTCGGCAATTTCGGCAGGCGCAAGACAAGGCATACCTCGTCCTGGCGGCGGAGCCGCAGAACGTGGAAGCGCACACGCTCCTGGCCAATGCCAATGCCGCGCTGGGCAATCCGCAGAGCTCCCTGGAGGAAATGCAGAGAGCCATTCGACTTGACCCAAACCGGTCCAGTTCCTATATCAACCTGGCCATGCTGCTGGTAAACGCGCAGCAGCCCCTGGCGGCCGAGGAAAGCTACAAGCAGGCGATTGCGCTGGGCCCTAAATCGCCGGCGCCCGCAATGGCCTTGGGGGCCTTTTATGCGGGGCAACGCCGCTTCCAGGAAGCGGAACAGCAGTTCCGGAACGCCATCGGGCTTGACCCCAAGAGCCCCGCCGCGCGCGCCGCCTTGGCGCGTGTTTACCTGGCGGACGAGAAAGAAAATGACGCCGTGGAAGTGTTGAAGCAAGCCAAACAGGCCTTCAGCGGGAACTCCGACGGCTACCGGATGCTGGGTGAGTTTTACGCTCAGTCCGGCCAGATGGACAAGGCCATCGAGGAGTACGCCTCCCTTTACCACGACCACCCTAAGGATCTCCAGGTCAGCCTAAACTACCTCCAGCTCCTCATCGGGACCAATCGTCTGGAGGAGGCGACGAAGCTCAACGACAAGATCTTGAATGAGAATCCCAAATCCACCGAGGCGATCTTCGCCAAAGGTCAGATCTGGGTCCGCCAGGGCCGGGCGAACGATGCCATCGCTTTGTTCCAGTCGGCGCTCAAGACGGATCCGAAAAATGCTTTGGGGCATTACTCGTTGGGCCTCGCCTATGCCCAGGCTGGCTATCTGGAACAGGCCCACATGGAGTGGCAGCAAGCCGTAAAGCTCCAACCCGACCTGGTGCGGGCGCAGGCGGCTCTGGCACAACTGGGGCTTCAGCAGAACAACCTTGACGAAGCCGCGCAAAGCGCGGGGGCGCTGATTGCCCTTCAGCCCGCTTCCGCCGGGGGGTACAACGTTCGCGCCGTAGTGGAAGCACGCCGGCATGACCTGGTTGCCGCGGAGGCAGACCTAAAAAAGGCCATCGAGGTGGCGCCGCACGATCCGCTGGCTTATACGCGTCTGGCCAGGGTCCGGATCGTTCAGAAAAAATACCCCGAGGCCGAAGCACTCTATGATCAGGCGCTCGGCCAAAACCCGGCGTTCACCGAGGCCCTGGGCGGCTTGTTGCAGACTTATGTCCAAGAGAAAAAGCCGGCCAACGTCCTCATCAGCCGGATTCAAGAACAGATCACGCGGGCGCCGAATAATAGCGCGTATTACCTGATGCTCGGTCAGGCATTCAACGGCCTGCGGGATTTTGAGAAGGCGCAAAACGCCTTGGAGAAGGCCGTCGAAATTGACCACAACAATGTTAACGCCCTCCTCATGCTGGCCGATACGCAGGCCGCCCGCGGTTCGCTTGCCCAGGCCTTGGCCACCGCCGAGCGCGCGGTCCAGCAAAATTCCCGCGCTGTGCAAGGTTATGCGGTCTTGGGGGTTCTGGAAGAGAAAGCCGGGAACTGGCAGAAAGCCGAGGAAACTTATCAGAAAGTCATGCGGATTGATCCCGGATACGGAGTAGGGGCAAACAACCTTGCGAGCCTGCTTCTCGATCACGGGGGTGATGTGAAGGTAGCCCTTTCGCTGGCACAAACGGCGCGCCATAGCTTGCCGGATTCTCCGAATACCGCCGATACGTTGGCCTGGGCCTATATCCAGACCGGCGTATACTGGTCGGCAATCAGTCTCTTGCAGGAAGCCCTCACGCAAACCCCCGACAATCCCACCTACCGGTACCACCTTGGCGTGGCTTACCAGCGAACCAAGAACCCCGCGGCTGCCGCCGGCCAATTCCGGCAGGTTCTCAAACTCGATCCCGGATATGTGAAGGGAGAAGAGATTCGCAAGTACCTGGCAGACCTCAGCAAGAGCTAAGGACTGCGTTTTATTGGGGCCTCTGGCCTATCGCAGAGCCCCTTGCCCATCCCGAACAGCAGGATGCCCGCGCTCCATGCAGGCCCCGCCTTTCCGGCAACGCCTTCCAGGCGTGGTGAGAAACCCGGCCTAATTCCTCGGAAAATTGTCCGCTTTGGCCGGAGCGGAGCCACCGGTTTGCGGCGTGGTGAAGTACTGTTTCGGCGCCTGTGTCCATTCGACCATGCTCAGACCCGAGGGATCGTAGAGAATCCGTCCGCCCCGGACGGTCATGCGGGCCACCAGCTTGAGGTTTCCATCCATGCGCGCCCATCCGTCATCGATGTAACCAAAGTGGCCGTGGAGCACTTCGAGTACCGCCACATCGGCTTCGCGCCCCACGGACAACGTCCCCAATTCCGGGCGGCGGATTTCCCTGGCGGGATTGATCGTTGACCTGCGAATGATGTCTTCGAGCGGCACGCCCATGGCCAGGAACTTCGACATGACCTCCGTCATGCTGACATAAGTAAAGTCCCCGCTGTGGAGGTCGGTGGACATGGAATCCGGAATAAAGCCTTGCTTGACGGCGGGAACGGCGTTGCGGAACCAGAAACTGCCTGCGCCATGCCCGACGTCAAAGATGACGCCGCGCTGCCGCGCCTCGGTCAGGATGGGATTGAGCTTGCCGTCCGGGAGGAGAATGGGAAACTGCTGCGCGAACACGTGGGTGTGAATATCCCCCGGCCGCATCTTCTTCAGGATCAGGTCAGCGTAGGTCCGGTCGGGGCGGGGCCAGAAATCCATCATGACCGGGACACCGGCTAACCGGCCACATTCCTCGGCGCGATCCACCGCCGCCCAGGGGGGATGTTCGGCGTCCCAGGGCTTCTCCGTCCAATAGTGCGCCGTCTTCACCCCCACGATAACGTCGGGAAACTTCCGCACCGTTTCCGCGCAGGATTGAACAATCATTCGGCTGACGTCCTGTTCGGTCCCCCCCACCATGCCATCGGCAACAATATTCAGGAAAGCCAGCACGCGCACCTTGGCACGATCGATCACTTCCTGCTTTTCCTGGAGAAAGGTGTCGGCGCCGGCCGTCCCCGCGTCGACCAGGGTCGTGACTCCCGCCGTCAGCGCGAGGTCCGCCGGAATCCCCAGCGGGCTGGTGTGCGCGTAGGCCTCCTTGGTGAACCAGTTCAAGGGAGCTCCCCCGTGGCCCACATGAAAGTGAATATCAATCAGGCCGGGAGTTACATACAGGCCGGAGACATCCACCACTTTCCCCGCCGCGCTCGAGGGAAGGTTCTCGGCCACCGCCGCAATCTTCCCCGCGGAAATCGCCACGTCCATGACTTTGTCGATTTGACTGGCGGGATCGATCACATGACCGCCTTTCAAAAGCAGGTCGTAACGCGGCGCCTGGGCATTCGCGGCAAATTGCGGGTCAACTGAAGGCATCGAATCTAGAATAACCATAAGGAGTATTACCCTTTTCAATGTTGACATCATCTAGACCTTTTTCCCTGATATCCGGCCTGAGGTAGTTTGATGTCGTAGCGGCGAGTTTACCCCGCCATGCGGCGGCGTAAGGCCGCCGCGAAAATGGCGGGGTAAACCCGCCGCTACGTCAGACTGCGCCGATAACATATACCCGACCGCTGGCGAATACAATTGAAGGTGGAGTGCACACACTCCATTCCATGGTATGTTGTCGGCGGAGGAGCCTCCATGCAGAGACGTGATGTCCTAAAAGCGCTTCCTCTGTCGATTGCGGGAATGACCGAACTCGTTAGTATGGGCCCACAGATTTCGGGGGATGCGGCGAACCTGCCGAGCAGTCCTCTGATCGCTCAGGTTAAATTCCATCATGGAACCCCGACCCTCTTCCTCAACGGTGAGCCGGCTTTCGCGGGAATGTGCTGGGTCAGCACTCCTTCGAAAGAAGGCTGGCGGGATGGTGAACACGCCCGCGCGGTGGCCGAGGCGGGGATTCACATTTATTCCTTCGACGCCGGGAAAGATTTTGAATGGGTCGGGCCCCAGGCGGGAAGGACCGACCCTTTCGATTTCTCCACGGTAGAGGCCCGCTTCGGGAGGATTATCGACGTTGACCCGCGCGCTCGCTTTCATCTCCGCTTACACTTCGAATTCCAGCCGGGCGACTGGTGGATGAAGGCTTACCCCGCGGAGTGCGAAATCTCGTCGGACGGCAGGCCGGTTGGCCAGTCCTTTGCTTCGGAAGTATGGCGCAAGCAAGTGAACGAATTCCTGATGGCCTTCGTCGCCCACCTCCGCCGCACCGGCCTCATCGATCGGATCACGGCCTTTCAGCCCGGCGCCGGGCACACCGGAGAATGGGTGAAGGGCGAGACTTCCATGTCTGCGCTTTGTGGTGATTACAGCGAGCCGATGCGGCGCCAATTCCGCTCCTGGCTCCGTCACACTTACCACGACGACCTCGCCGAGTTCCGCGCCGCCTGGCACAATCCGGCGATCAGTTTCGAGATGGCGGAGGTTCCCTCTGCGGACGAACAACTCCAGGCCCGGCTATACACATTTCGCGATCCCGCGCGCGAACGCAACGTCATCGACTACTACCAGTGCCTGGCGGACCTGAGCGCTGACCTCGTCATCGACTTCTGCCGCACCGTGAAGGAGGCGACGGACAGGACGAAATTGGCGGGCGCCTTCTACGGCTATTTGATGGAGCTGGCATGGAACGGGGGTTTCTTCGGGGAGAGGCCGGATAGCGATTACTCCACCACTCAGCGCAGTGGCCATTTGGGGTTGCGACGGGTTCTTGCCTCACCTTACGTGGACTTCCTGGTTTGCCCTTACAGCTATGGGTTTCGCGGAATCGGCGGTGACGCGCCCGCGATGCAACCCGCCGAGTCGGTGCGGCTACACGGCAAGCTCTGCATCATCGAAGACGACACGCGGACTCACATCAGCCACGACCCAGATTACGGACACGTCAATTCCCTTTCCGCAAGCGTCGCCCTATTGCAGCGCAACTTTTCTCAGGTGGCCACCCATGGTCAGGGCATGTGGTGGTTATTTGATTCGATCGATCCCGCCCGCGAGCCGGCGTTTGCGCCCTGGCTGCGTAACTTTCGCGAACTGGGCGACGTTCTCATTCAAACCGACCGCGCGCCCAGCGCTGAAATCGCCGTATTGCTGGATGATGAAAGCTTCTTCTACGAATCCAACCGGATGAATCTGGACCTCCCCTTGATTTTCCAACAGCGACTTTGGGGCCTGCCGCGAACCGGCGCGCCTTTTGACGTTTACTTGTTGGAGGATTTCATTGATAGGCGTTTAAAACCCTATAAACTTTATATTTTCCTAAATGCCATGCATCTGGGCCGAAGCCGTCGGGAAGCTTTGAATCTGGAGCTGCGCAAGGAGGGGCGCGTGGCGCTGTGGATTTATGCGCCCGGATACCTCGAAGATGAGCCTTCCCTCGAAGCCATGCGGGATTTGACGGGGTTCAAGTTTGCCATGGGGAAGCAACCCTGGGGCCCCCTCCTCCACATCGTCGATTTCACCCACCCCATCACCACCGGTCTGCCGCAGGACATGTTCTGGGGAACCAACAACAAATTGAGTCCCATCTTTTACCTGGATGACCCGCAGGCGCGCGTGCTTGGGCAAGTGGTGTTCTCGCAGGGAAACTGCAAGCCGGGCATGGGCGTCAAGAGTTTCCCCCAATGGACTTCGATTTACGTGGCCGCCCCCAATCTGCCTGCCCCCCTGTTGCGTGGTATCGCGGGCTTTGCGGGGGTTCATTTGTACAACCGTGACGGCGACGTCTTGTATGCGACCCGGGATCTCTTGGCGGTGCACACGGTGGCGGGTGGTGATCGAACCTTCCGCCTTCCGAGGCAAGCGGAGGAAGTCTACGACCTCTTCGAACGCCGTACAGTGGCGCGAGATACTGGCGAATTTCGGGTGATGCTGCCGCCAGCTTCGACAGCACTTTATTACACCGGAGACGCGGCGTTGCTCTCGAAGCTGAAGGCAGCCCGCGCCGGTAGTGCTTGAAGGAGTTGTACCTTGAAATATCGGGAAAAGAAAGAACCCTTGAGCCGCCGGAACTTTCTGACGGGATCGGTAGCGGCGACGGTGGCCTCGATTGCCCTGCCGGGAGATTTGCCGGCTCGGGCGGACGAGAAAACAGGGCGAGGAACTGCCACGCCCGCCTGCGAAATTGCTTTTCGCTCGGGCAAGCCCATCTGGCCGCAGGGGCGGGAAAAAGAGATGAACCTCTGGGTCGGGTTCCGCGCGGTTTTTGAAGCTCCCTCCGGAGAACATGTTTATTTGCGCATGGCCGCTTGCACGTTTTACCGGGTCTATCTGAATGGCGAGTTCCACGCTTGGGGACCGGCTCGCGGCCCCAAGGACTACTTCCGGGTTGACCTCTGGGATATTACTCCGCGGCTGGTGCGGGGCAGAAATTTCATCTGCGTCGAAGTGGCAGGCTACAACGTCAACAGTTTTTATGTGTTGGACCAACCTTCTTTCCTCCAGGCCGAGGTGGCGACGGATTCGGAGGTGCTGGCTTCCACCGCAGGAGCCGGGCAGCCCTTTGAGGCCAAGATTCTTCCCGAGCGCGTGCAGAAAGTACAGCGTTACACCTTTCAGCGCACCTTCTCCGAGGCATATCACCTGGATGCGCAATCCGCGGCGTGGCGCGAGCACCCCGGCGCTCCCCTGGACACCGTGAAGTGTGCGGTTTTTGCCCCCCGAAAGTATATTGCGCGCCGAGTTCCCTACCCCGACTACGCCAAACGCCAGCCGGGAATGATCGCCGCCGAAGGAGAGTTCAAGTGGGGCGCCTCGGCTCCCAAGAGTCTGGCAGAGGACCGCTCCATTCCCTCGGCCGCCACGATCGGCCCCAATCTTCTGGGTTACACGGAGGCCGAACTCGCCGAGATTCCCTACCTCGAGCTGCAAAAGACGGCGACCACCATCAACAAACGTATCGATGAACCCTATGTCCCGGATCAGCCCATGCGCCTCGGCGCGGGCCAGTTCAAGACGCTCGATTTTGGCACGAATCTGCCCGGATTCTTCGGCGCGCATGTAACGGTTCACACTCCCACCAAGCTCTACTTCACCTTCGACGAAACCCTGGTGGATGGCGACGTGGACTTCAAGCGCCTCATGTGCGTCAACGTCGTCGCGTACACGTTGGCCCCCGGCGTCTACCATCTCGAGACCTTCGAGCCCTATGGACTTCAGTTCCTCAAGTTGATGGTTCTCACCGGGGAGTGCGAAGTCGACCACGTCTACCTGCGTGAATTCGCGGCTCCGGATGTCTGGACGGCGCACTTCAACTGTAGCCATGCAGGCCTCAATGAGCTATTCGCGGCGGGCCGGGAATGCTACCGCGCCAATGCCCTCGATACCTTCCAGGATGAACCCAGCCGTGAGCGCGCCGGATGGCTTTGCGATCCCGTATTTTCGGCGAGTGCGGCTCCCCTCCTCAGCGGGCACACCAAGGTGGAAAAGAATCTGTTTGAAAACTATCGGCTGCCCGAGCACTTTCCGGATATACCCGATGGGGTATTGCCCATGTGCTATCCCTCGGACCATCTCGGCGGACTGTTTGTGACCCAATGGCCTCTCTGGTTCGTCATCCAACTGGAGCAATACCTGGAGCGCAGCGGGGACGATGAGATGGTTGCGGGCCTTCGGGCACGCGTGCTCAAACTGTTCGACTACTTCCGGCCCTTCCAAAATGCCGATGGGCTGCTTCAGGACCTGAAGGGCTGGGTGTTTGTCGAGTGGTCAAAATCCAACGACTATGTGCAGCCCTTGAACTACCCCACCAATATGCTCTATGCGGCGGCGCTCGCGGCGGCGGGGCGGCTTTACCAGCTTCGGCGATTTATCGAGCAGGCCGCAGCGTTGCGGGAGGTCATCCGGCGGCAGTCCTACGACGGTCAGTTCTTCGTCGACAATGCGGTACGCCAGGAAGGGAAACTCGTTCCCACCCACAACCGCACGGAAACGTGCCAGTACTACGCATTCTTTTTCGACGTGGCCACGCCGGAAACCTATCCCCGGCTTTGGGAGACCCTGCGCAGCGAATTCGGCCCGCAGCGGCACAGCACGGGAGCGTATCCGGACATCCCTCCCTCCAATGCTTTCATGGGCAACGTCATGCGGCAGGACCTCCTTTCGCGCGCCGGCCTGACGGATCAACTGGCGCGCGAAGCCATCTCCAACCTGCTCTACATGGCGGAACTCAGCGGCACCATGTGGGAGAACACCAGCAATGAAGCCAGCATGAACCATGCTTTTGAAGCGCACATCGTGACGGCGCTTTATCGGGATATTCTCGGCCTCTATAAAGTGGACATGGTGCGCAAGGAGGTCCACCTGCGCTTTACGGATTTATCCCTGGATTGGTGCGAGGGGCGCGTTCCCACGCCGGAGGGGTTCGTGTTCATGCGCTGGACCAGGACCGCGGACGCCCTCACCTATCAGATCGATGTTCCGGCTGGATATAGCGTCCACACACAGAACCTGGGGAAACTCAATGTCGTCCAGAAACGCTTTCCCCATGGAAAAGTCAATTTTGGTATCAAGGTGGAAGGGGGCTATAAGTAACCTGGGCCTGTGAATTGAATTCACAACCCTCGCCCCCTTGGGGGAGAGGGTGGACCGCCACCGGCGCATTCTCCAGCCGGGGCGGGACGGGTGAGGGGGTCAAGAATCATCATGCCACCAACGGCTAGAAGAAATTTCCTGAAAGGATTTGCCGCCACAGTTCCGGCCGCAGCGGTTCTCTCCGGCTATCGAGCCATGGCTGCGCCGCTCCTCAAGAAAGTCAAGATAACTGACGTGAAAGCCATGTTCGTCCAGGCGCACACCGAAACGAACCTGGTAAAAATCGAAACTGACAGTAGTGTTACAGGAATCGGCGAAGCCTACTGGGGGCGCGGAGTCAAAGATGTGATCCTGGGTTACCTGCGCAATCTCGTGGTGGGCCACGACCCTCTCGACATCGAGCCGCTTTACACCGAAATGATTCGCTCCACAGGTGGGGCAGGTTCACAGGCGGGAGTGACGGTGACCGCGATCAGCGGCGTGGAAATCGCGCTGTGGGACTTGGCAGGCAAGATTCTTGGTGTCCCGGTGTGCAAGCTGCTGGGCGGCCAGTATCGCGACGGAGTTCGCGCCTATTGGACGACCGGGCCCAAGGATATGCTTGACCCCGCCTCCTGCCGCGAGTTTGCCGCCGTACTCAAGAGCCACCCATTCGGCATCACCGCCATCAAGTCGGATGCGGATGCTTTTCCCAAAAAGTATGACCCCGAGAGCCGCGAACCCGGCCACGATCCGGTCACCAGCCACCTGACGCCCAAGGACATCTCGCGCATTGGGAAGGGCTTTGGCCAATTGCGCGAGGCGGTCGGGGAGGATATCGACATCGCCGTGCATTGCCATTGGGAGTTCGATTGGACCGACGCGCTCGAGCTGGCGCGAGCCGTCGCGCCCATCAATCCTATGTGGCTGGAAGATCCCATGCCGCCGTATTACTCACCCTCCTGGAGCAAGCTGACGGCGGAATCGCCGGTGCCGATCCTGACCGGAGAGAACCTTTACAAGCGCCAGGGCTTCATGCCCTTCATCCTGAATCAGGGCTGCCACTTGGTGCAGATTGATATTCCCAAGGCCGGCGGGCTGCTGGAGTCGAAGAAGGTTGCCGATCTGGCGGAGCTGTTTGAAATTCCTGTCTGCGCCCACATCGCTTCCACTCCCGTCGGGGCGCTGGCCTCTGCGCATTGCGCCGCGGCGATTCGGGATTTTCGCGCCCAGGAATTTTCGCCCGGGCGGATGCTGCCGGAAGACTGGGAAAAATTCATCATCTACGACGGCCCGGTGATCAAGGATGGAAAGTACCGGGTTTCGGCGAAGCCGGGCCTCGGTTTGGAACTCAACGAAGACTTTGTCCGCACACGTTTGATGCCCGGTGAGACATGGTGGGGATGAGTGGCAAGCTCGTGGACGCCGACGCCGCCGGTGCGCGACACAAAAGTGAAATGCGAAAGTAGCGCGGGCGTCACGCCCGCTGTCGCGGGAGCGTCCCGCTCCCGCCGATGCTCGTGGCACGGCCATCTTGGCCGTGGTGGCTCACGGGCGGGACGCCCGTGCGAAAGCGGGCAGGATGCCCGCGCTCCGTCTACACCGTGCTAAAGTACTTAAGGTAACTCTCTGGATATTGCTTGCTCTTCAGGAATTCCAGGTATTTTGTGTGAAGGTCGGAAGCCATACTGTGCTTTTCATTTATGAGGTTCTTCTTGCAGGCGGGGTCCTCCTCCAAGTTGTAGAGTTCCGGCAAGATCTTTCCTTGCAGGTTCTTAACGTCCCGAATGACCGAGTCCACAGAGGCGGTGTGCGCTGGGCCGCCATTTTCCTCCATCTGGGCGCCGTATATCAGTAGCCACTTGCCATCGGTGATCGAACTTCGGTTTGCAGGCGAGGGAGGCACCTTGCCAGTCCCCGATACCGTGCTTCCAAACAGCGCCGGAGAGGCGACAGCGATTTCTTTAACATCGGAAGCGCGCCCGGCAAGCACGGGTACGAGGGAGGCTCCTTCTACCGAGGGAGGTATAGCAACTCCCAGCAAGTCGAGGATCGTCGCCATCAAATCGACCGGCTGAGCCAGAGCTTTGATCCGCGAGCCGCCCTGGCATCCGGGGAAGTAAATCATCATGGGAATCCGCGCGACCTCTGGATACAAAGGCAGGTATTGGAAGGAGTCGCCGCGGATAAGGGATTTGCCGATGTAGCCGTGCTCACCCAAATAGAAACCGTGATCTCCAATATGGATCACGGCAGTATTCTTCAGCAGGTCCAGGGTAGCGATTCGGTCCAAGAGAAATCCCAACCAGCGATCGACCATGGTGACTTCGCCGGCGTAGAGAGCCCGGCAGTGCTTGAGTTCACTTTCAGACAGAAATTCCCGCCAGAACTCATACCGCGGATAAATCACCTCTTCCCCGGAGTAGCCGCGGTCAAACTGCTCAACATAGTAGTGCGGCGGATCCCACGGCTCGTGGGGGTCGAAGGTATCTAAATAGAGGAAAAACCGGCGGCCGTCGTTATTCTCCTCCAGCCACTCCGCGGCTTTGATCATCGTCTGGGCCACGAAATAGTCCTCTTCCCTGCCGCGTTGAGCGACGTTCCGAAGGTACTGTGTAACCGTCTTCTCGCCTTGACGTAGTTTGCCAGGATTGCACGGGAGCTTGACCGTCCGAGGCGCACTGCGGTAGGCATCACCCTCCTGCCCTCGATTGACTTGCCAAACTTCAAAGTCGCGCTGGTAATTGTACCCAGGAGTAAAGGGATGGGGAGTATCCGCGATGAGCGAGGTCAAAACACCGGCCTTCCCGAGCGTTTCCGGCAACGTAATCGCGTCCGGATCGATGGGAGACCAATCCTTGTAAGTAAATGTGTAGCGACCCGTCAAAATATCATTCCGGCACGGGACGGTTGGAAAAGAGGAAAGAAACGCGTTTTCGAAGAGGACTGCCTGGCGGCTAAAACGGTCAAGCTGAGGAGTACGAATCCAGTCCGAGCCATAGGGAGTTAGCGCGTCCCTCCGCATGGTGTCCGTGATGATGAGGATGACATTGTCAAAGCGCAGATCACCCGCGGGCGAACTCGCGGGGCGGGACTTCACCCATCGAGGCGTTGCCGCATAGGCGCTTAGTGCTCCGGCGCCAACTTTGAGGAAGTCTCGCCGCGAAGCCTTGGTAATCTCACGATTAGTTTTCATATTGCCTCCTCTGAGAGATCTGCCCGGCTGGGTATTGTGTTACAAATTCCGAGTCAGTCAGCCTTGCCGAAACAGTTTCCTGACCCGGAAGCAACTTGCCTGCATATATTTGAACTTATAGAGCGCTCCTTGCCGGTCTCTAACGAGTCGCGCCGGAGGTCTACACTTTTTCCGGAATCGTAAACGGCGCGCGAAAGCCGCGGTCCTCGCCGCGCAGGTAACGGTTGGCTTCGTCGTCGCCTATCACCTTTTGGTTCACGGGATCGAACTTCAGCGTGCGTCCCAGCCGGTAGGAGGTGTTCGCAAGGTGGATCAAGGTGGCGGAAATGTGGCCTTCCTCGATCGGCGCTGGAATATCCTCCTTCTTGCGTGTGCGGACGCAGTGGATGAAATTCGCCCAGCGGTCCCCGGAGCGCGTCGCGCTGGGGCCGGGCTCATTTTCACTCCCGAGAAAAGTTCGATAGGACTCGTAGCCGGTCATCGCCATATATCCCTTGGAGCCATAGATCAGATTCCCGCACATGGCCTTCGGTTGTTGAATGTGGGTGTGGCCCGCGGTTTCCGGCAGGGCTCCCGCGCCGGCTCCAAAGCCGGGCATGCCAATGTCCGCTTCGGTGTTGGTCATCCAGTGGCGGACTTCGAATTCCAGGACGCGCCGGGTTCCATCCGGCATGTCGTACTCGAACGAGCAGTTCAAGATATTGGGAGTTTCCTGATCGTCTTTGAACATGACGTGGCCGCCGACAGCCGAAATTTTATTGGGGAACTCCACGCCCAGCGCCCACCGCGCCAGGTCCATTTCATGCACGCCTTGATTACCCACGTCGCCGTTCCCCGTGTCCCAGATCCAATGCCAGTTATAATGAAAACGGTTGCGAGTGAAAGGCTTGAGGGGAGCCGGGCCGGTCCACAAATCGTAGTCCACGCCGTCAGGAGTCGGCTCTACTTTGGCAATACCAATCGTATCGCGCCACTTGAAGCAAAGCCCGCGCGACAAGTAAACGTCCCCAATCACCCCTTCGCGGAGCTTGCGCACGCCCTCGATGTAGCCTTCGGCGGAGCGGCCCTGCGTCCCGTGCATGACGATGCGATCGTATCGGCGCGCCGCCGCCACCAATTGGTGGCCCTCCCACCAGCAATGCGAGCAGGGCTTCTCAACATAAGCGTCCTTCCCCGCCTGGCACGCCCAGATGCCCATCAAAGAATGCCAGTGGTTGGGAGTGGCAATGGAAATCGCGTCGATGGACTTGTCTTCCAGGAGCTTGCGAACATCCTTGTAGACTTGGGGCTTGGGCATATTCCAGGTCGCCATATCCCCCAGCCGCTTGCTGATGACGCTGTCGTCGATATCGCAAATGGCGGCGATTTCCGCGTCGGCGACCTGACCGAATCCCTTGAGGTGCTCGCCCCCTTGGCCACGCACACCGACCACCGCCATCCGGACACGATCGTTGGCTCCCCAGACCCTCGCGGGGAGAATGCTGATACCGCTCAGGGCTGCCAGGCTTGCGGTATTGGTAATGCCTGCCCGCAGAAAATCTCGCCGGTTGAGCTTCGAATCGCTTTCCATAAGTCCTCCTGGGTTTCGATTTCTTCGCATAGACCGTGTGGAGTAAAAACCGCTCACGCGAGTTCAAGAAGCGAATAGCATACGCCAAATTGGATAAATAGGGTCTGCCAACGTAGAGTCCCGATGGCATCAGCCCGAATCTGCTGTTCTCCCGGTTGACGTTGACGCCGACGCCCCCCGGGAGTAGCATTTCTTGCTCGGGAAAGCGGAAATTCCGCGTCGTCATTTCCGGGTTTCTCATTTCGGCTGGGCGGCCCAGCTTGTGGTCGTGATCCTTCTAATCAAGTAGTCAGTCATCAGTATTCAGTCTTCAGTCAGAACCAGGAAAGGACACTTTGATGAAATCGCCCGGTGCTCGTTTACCCATCCTCCTGCTCGAACTCATGGTATGGGGCGTGGCTTCCGCGCTCGCCCAGTCTTCCGTGACCATCAATTTGACCGTCGATGCCACCCAGGCGCCGGAGAAGATTCTGCGCACCCGCATGGTCATGCCCGTCAAACCCGGGCCCCTTACCCTTTATTACCCGAAGTGGATTCCCGGCGAGCATGAGCCCGCGGGCCCAGTAAGCAATGTTGCCGGGCTCAGGTTCTCGGCCAATGGCCAGACCCTTCCGTGGAGGCGCGACCTGCTCGACGCATTTACTTTCCATGTGGACGTGCCCTCGGGGGTGGAACGCTTGGAGGTGGCGTTCGACTTCATCCAGTCCAGCAATGACTCCGCGACTGACAAGCTGGTGGTGGTTGCCTGGAACCCTGACGTGCTATATCCCGCGGGGATTCCAGCGCAGAAGATCATCTTCAACCCCACCCTGCGCTTGCCCTCCGGTTGGAAATTCGGGACTCCGTTGCCCGTGCTGAACGCGGCGGGCGATGAAGTGACTTTCCAGCCGGTCTCACTCGAACGATTGGTGGATTCGCCCGTCATCGCCGGCGAGTACTACCGCGCGGTGGATGTGACGCCCGCTAATGAACCGGTCCATCACGAAGTTGACCTAGTGGCCGACAGCGCGGCGGCGCTCGAAATGACTCCCGAAGTGCAGAAGGGCTTCACCAACATGGTAGCGGAAACCGGAAAGGTTTTTGGGGCGCGTCATTATCGCGACTACCACTTCCTGCTCACCTTGAGCGACCACGTGGCGCATTTCGGCCTCGAACACAACGAGTGCAACGACAGCCGCGCGGGGGAACGCAGCCTGCTGACCGCGGAGGGAAGGCGCGAGGTGGCCGGCCTGCTCGGGCATGAATTCGTGCATTCCTGGAACGGAAAATTCCGTCGCCCCGCCGATCTGAGCACCCCCGACTACGAAGCCCCGATGAAAACCGATCTCCTCTGGGTTTACGAGGGGCTGACGTCTTACCTGGGTCCGTTGCTCGCGGCGCGCAGCGGTCTGTGGAATCCCGAGCAATACCGTGAAGATTTGGCGACGACGGCCGCCGACCTGGGTCCGGGGCGGCCAGGCCGCACCTGGCGGCCTCTTCAGGACACCGCCGACGCCGTCGCCGGTCAAGCCTTCGGTCGCGCCGGATGGATGAATTGGCGGCGCGGTGTTGACTATTATCCTGAGGGTGATCTGCTCTGGCTAGAGGTCGCCACCCTCATTCACGACCAGACCCACGGCCAGAAATCCTTCGAAGATTTCTGCCAGGCGTTTTATGGCGGCCCCAATCAGGGTCCAGAATTGAAACCTTATACTTTTGACGATCTCGTCCGGGCCTTGCAGGCGGTGGCGCCCTACGACTGGGCGGGATACTTCCACGATCGATTGACCTCAACCTCACCGGAAGCGCCGGTGGGTGGAATCGTCGCCGGTGGGTGGAAAGTCGATTACACCGACAAGCCGCCCGAATCCCGCGGGGGCGGAAGATTCGGTGGGGGTGTGAACGCCATCTACTCCCTGGGCTTGCGCCTAGGGGCGGACGGGGCGGTTCAGGAGTCGCTGGTCGGCGGACCGGCTTATTTGGCGGGAATCACGCAGGGCATGCGGATCGTGGCCATCAACGATCGCGCTTACACGGCGGATTTGCTTCGCGACGCGCTGAAAGCCGGCACGAAAAACGATCAGCCCATCCGCTTCCTGGTCGTGAACGAGGATTACTACAAGACCTGCTCGGTTAACTATCACGGCGGCGAACGGTATCCCCACCTGGTACGCGTGGAGGGGAAACCCGATCTGCTCGACGACATTGCCAAAGCCCACCTTTGATGGAACGTTACTTTCCAGCGTGACCGTTGACGACGCCGACGCCGGTGCAGGGGTCCCAGCCGGTCACGGCTGAGAAGCCCATGTAAAAGCCGCAAAAGCCCGCCGTGATGTCGGTGAAGTCAGTCGTAACCCCTTGATTCTTGTATATGGTGGTAAGCTCAGCGTCAGTTGAAGCAGCGAAGCGACCGGCGTTGTTTACAATGCCGGCGAGCGACGGTGCTGCGACACTGGTGCCGCCCACTACCCACCAAGTGTAGTAAGAAGTGTAATCGATGGGGAAGGTGTCATAGACATAGACCCCCGTGATGGGATCGGAATCGAAGGACAAGTCTGGAACGCAGCGCCAAGTGGCACAAACGGTCGACGCGAGGTAGGTCTTCTGGTAACTTGGCTCCTTTTCTATGGTGCTCTGGCCGCCGCCACCGTCGACCCAAGCAGCCTCTGCTATCCAGTCGAAAGTCGAGGGGTTACGACGATTGCTGGTGCCGCCGGCGCTCACCACCTTCGGAGAAACGCTGGGGTAAAGGACCCCCGGCCCATCGCCCGACGATGCAAAATAGACGACATCTTTTGCTTCGAAGCATCCGTCATCCAAGGGATTCTCATATGGTCCGACAGAAGCGCAATTTGTGGTGTTCTCGCCGGTGAACTCCCCTTCTCCCCAGCTCATCGAAACTTCGCCCTTGCCCGTGACTTTAGGGCAAGTGCCGAGGGCGAGGGTCGAGGGATCGATTTCCGTTTGCCCACACTGCACCAGATTGTTAGCGACAAGCACGGCCTGCTGAAAGTCGTAATTATAGTTTGAACACGCCTCCACCAGGTAGATCGTGGCCCCGGGGGCCATGGCGTGGGACCACTCGATATCCAGCGACTCCTCTATTTCCCAGCCGCCCGTGTTATCCACCCCAACCCCGGAAAAGCTGCACGAGGAGTCAAGGGTGTTGGCCCAAACCACCTGGAACTGCGACACGGAGAACGGAATGCCGAACTGGGCTGAGAAGTAAGCCAAGTCACTCGGAGCTTCCGGGTCGTCATAGGCATCGACAATCGCGATCGTGTCCTTGCCCCCCGTGGGGTTAACCGTGGTTAAGTTGGGGTTGCAGTTCGGTGATATGCCCAATGGCTCGGTGACGAGGCCATAATGACAAGCGAGCGAAGCGGGCGTCTCAAAGCCGGACCCGGGGAAAGGCGGCGCTTCGTCAGGCTTGATCCCGGCGGGGACGTATATTTGGACGTTGGTATGGGCGGCGAGTTTTCCCGGCTGGGGTGGTTGCGCCACGCTGGATTTAGGGATGAAGAGTGTGCCCGGGACGGATGGCACATTCACAAGCGTTGCTTGGGGGGGGTCGGAGACCCCATGTGGGAGTCCTGGCTCCGCTTCTTGGGCCAGTCCGGAAACTGCCAATGCGAACACCAGCGCAGCCGCGAATGCGGCCGTCCGTAACTCAATTGAATGTTTCACTGAAGGTCTCCTTCTTCGGCAGAATTGCTCTTCTCACCCGCCTGCCCCGGTTTGGATTCAACCGGGTTCATGGCGGTTACAAGGCCGTAGACCCCGTCTATAAACAAAATGTATCAGAGTTGTTTGGGGACGCTCCCGTCATCAACCTATATACTCTACTATCAAGTCGGCTGGGAGTCAAAATAAGACCCACAATCATTAAAGATCGGGAGGTCCCATGCCGATTTAACTAGGGGGGTAGTGAGGAAAGCCCAATGAACAACGAACTGCTGGACATCCTTCGGATCGCGAATCGCGAATTCCAAGAGTTTATTGATCAAGTCACACAAAACGGCGCGCAAGTGGTGGAGTCCCGCGGGGCAGTTCACCGGCTGGAAAAAGTGGACCTTCGGCTGAAACAAGTCTCCCACCGTCTTGCGGCCGGTTCCAAGTCCCCCGCGCCCGAGCCGGAAACGGCCTACGAGGTCCTGAAGTACCGCGAGAAACTGAAGGCCCTCCGCAACGCTATGGAAACACTCCAATTTTCTCTCCTGGCAGAAAAAGCTCGGCTGGAAAATGTGCGAGCAAACTTGCAGTCGGCGTGCGCCTGGGCCACCTCCCTACGCGAAATCTCTTGAGGATGGTTAGCTGAAGGGCGGCTATCCGGAGAATGGCAGAATCAGATTGGTGCGCCAGCTAGCCAGGACCCGCCCCCGAAGGCAGTTCGGACTATCGGGAGTGCTGCTGTCATTGGTAATGGTGCATCGTCCGACCGCTCTATTGGTCAGTGCCACCAAAGGCCGCCGACCAGGTAAGGCACTGGATATCGGGATGGGGCAGGGGCGAAACAGTATTTTCCTCGCGCAACAAGGATGGAAGGTCACTGGATTTGACCCATCTGATGAAGGTATTCATCAAGCGGAAGAGCGAGCCGCAGAGAAGCCTGCCTCACACTGAGGCTTTCATACCGTGGCACGGAGCACAGCAACGTAGGGCTTTTCTCTTTGCCCCCCTGCCCTTTGCGCTTTTGACTCGCCTTGCAGCTTTTCCAAACTACCCATCCGGCCTTGCCTTTTGATTTTCTTTTGCGGGTTTGCCGCGCGACGCTACCTATTAATAAAAACCGCGCCTGGCTTGCCGTCCACTTTCGCCCTGTGGTATATTTATAAATTGTTTGCATAAAATTGCATGGACAAGGTCTATCGACGGACGCAGATCGTAGACCTCCTGCGGAATGAAGAGGTCGAGACGCAGGAGGACCTTCGCCGTAAGCTGGCGCGCCGGGGCATCCATGTAACCCAGGCGACCGTCTCGCGCGATATCGAGGAACTCGGCTTGGTCAAGACGCGCACCGGATATCATCTGCCGGAGACGGCGGAACCGATGGCGCCACCCCAGCCGACCCTGGCGATTGTGCTGAAGGAATTCCTGACCGACGCGCGCCAGGCTGCCAACCTGGTGATCCTGAAGACCCGACCGGGGAACGCTCACTCGGTGGCCGTGGCGCTGGATGCCGACCCCTGGGAGGAAGTCGTCGGAACCGTGGCCGGTGACGACACCATCTTTATCGCCACTCCCAGTTCACGCCAGGCGGAAATGGTTCGCAAGAAAATTCGGGCGCTGGTGGCGACGTGACCGCCGGTGTAGCGCGGACCGGTTCTGGAGGTCCGCGGTTTTTCCTTGCCCATCGGGGACAAGCCGCGGACCTACAAAACAGGTCCGCGCTACACCTACTTCCAAAGAAAAGGAAATCTAAACTCAAATCCATGTCTACTTCTTCTCCAACAGAAATCAAGCGCGTGGTTCTGGCCTACTCAGGAGGACTCGATACCTCCGTCATCATTCCCTGGCTGCGTGAGAATTACGGCTGCGAAGTGATCGCCATGGTGGGGAACGTCGGCCAAGGGGACGATTACGCCGCCGTCCGCCGCAAGGCTCTGGCCAGTGGCGCCACCAAGGTTTTTGTCGAGGACCTCCGCGAGGAGTTTGTAACCGGCTACCTTTGGAAAGCCGTCAAAGCGGGCGCGATCTACGAAGGCAAGTACCTGTTGGGAACTTCCCTGGCCCGGCCCTTGCTCGCCAAGACCCAAGTGAAGATTGCCCTCCAACAAGGCGCCGACGCCCTGGCGCACGGTTGCACGGGGAAGGGCAATGATCAGGTGCGGTTCGAACTGGCCTACAAGGCGCTGGCGCCCCAACTGCGGGTCATCGCCCCCTGGCGTGAATGGTCCATCAAGTCGCGCGAAGACGCCTTGCAATATGCGGAGACTCACGGCATTCCCGTTTCCGCGACCAAGACGGATCTCTACAGCCGCGACCAAAACTTGTGGCACCTGAGCCATGAGGGCGGGCCGCTGGAAACCCGGCTGGGCGAGCCGCCCGAAGACGCGTGGAAACTCACCTCCCGTCCTCAGAACGCGCCCGAGGAGGAAGGGACGGTGGTCATCGGCTTCGAGGCGGGCGTGCCGGTGGCGGTGAATGGCAAGCGCCTGGGTCCGGTCAAGCTGGTGGAAACCCTGAATGAAATCGGCGGTCACTACGGTGTGGGCCGCACCGACCTGGTGGAGAACCGGTTGGTGGGAATGAAATCCCACGGAGCGTATGAGACGCCCGGTGGCACACTGATTTACGCCGCCCACCATGAACTGGAAGCACTCTGTCTGGATCGAGAAACGCTCCACTACAAACAACACGTGGCATTGCGGTATGCCGAACTGGTCTATTACGGGCAGTGGTTCACCCCGCTGCGCGAAGCACTCGACAGCTTCGTGGAAACCACCCAGCGAAACGTGACGGGAAAGGTGACCTTGGGTCTTTACCGCGGTAACATCCGGGTGCTGGACCGCGAGTCGCCTTATTCCCTCTATGACACCAGCATTGGCAGCTTCGTGATGAGCGCGGATTACGATCAGAAGGACGCCGAAGGGTTTATCAACATCCTGGGTTTGCCTCTGAAGATCGAGGCCGCCCTGCGCAAGCAGCGGGAAGCGAAGCCCGCGCGGAGGAAGAAAGGATGAAACTCTGGGGCGGACGCTTCGCCGGCCGGCGCGACCCGCAGTTCGAAAAGTTCTCCGAGTCCTTTTCGCTCGACGTACGTTTCGTTCTGTACGACCTGCGCGTCAACCTTGCTTACGTAAAGGCCTTGAGTGAGGCGCGCGTGCTGAAGCCGCGCGAAGCCGGAAAGCTCGCGGCCGGCCTGGAAGCGTTGCGCCGCAGAGTTCAGCATGACCCGAGTTGGGCCCAGGGGCAGACCGCCGAAGACGTCCACACTTGGGTGGAAGGTGAGCTCGAACGCATCGCCGGGGACGTGGCGCGCAAGTTGCGCACCGGGCGTAGCCGCAACGATTTGGTGGCGACGGAAATGCGCCTGTACGTGAAGGACGCAACCCTCCAGCTTGAGCGCGCCTTGGCCGATTTGCTGGATGCGCTGGCCAGCCAGGCGCGGCGGCACTCACAAGTGATACTGCCGGGGTACACACACCTTCAGCCCGCGCAACCCATCCTCTTCGCACACTACCTGCTCGCTTATTTTGAGATGTTCTGCCGGGATGGCAGCCGGCTGCGGGACTGCCGCGTCCGCGCCGATGAACTTCCCATGGGCGCCGGGGCCTTGGCGGGAACCACCTTCGAGATTAATCGGGAACGGTTGGCGAAGGAGCTGGGATTCGCCCGCGTGGCCCGCAACAGCTTGGACGTTACCTCGGACCGCGACCCCGTGGCCGAGCTGCTTTTCGCCTGCGCCTTGTGCATGGTCCACCTGAGCCGCTGGGCGGAAGACTTGATCATATACTCCTCGCCGGGGTTTGGCTACGTCGAGCTGGCCGACGCCTATTCGACAGGCAGCAGCTTGATGCCGCAGAAGAAGAATCCGGATTCCCTGGAGCTGATTCGCGGGCGGGCGGGAACCCTGATGGGAAACCTCATGGTCATGCTGGCGGTAATGAAAGGTCTGCCGCTCGCCTACGATCGCGACCTCCAGGAAGACAAGGGGGCGATGTTTTCCGGAGTGGATACCACTTGGGGCGCGCTTGAAATCGCCGCGCGCGTGGCCGCCACGCTGCGCATCCGCCCGGAGCGCATGAAGGCCATGACCCAGATCGGCTTCCTGACCGCCACGGACCTGGCGGATGAACTGGTGCGGCGCGGCATTCCATTTGCCGATGCGCATGAGCAGGTGGGAAAGCTGGTTCGACACTGCACAGCGGAAGGCAAGACGTTCCAGGATTTATCTTCGGAGGAAGCCGCGCAGTTCGTGCCGGGCTGGGATTCCGATTTGTACGCCGTGGCCACATCGATGGAGCGCTCCGTGGCTCGTCGTAATGTGACCGGCGGCACTGCCCCCAAGCAGGTGGAGCGGCAGATCGAACGCGCCGAGCAGCTTGTCGAGGGATTGCGGCGGAAGCTGCACGGAGCCACTCCCCTCGCTCGCGTCGGCTCCCGGAAGGGGGGACTCTATGGACCTTAACACCTTGCTCAATACACCTCCGTGGGAGTGGCCAGAAGAAGCCGGAAATTTACTTCTTAAATCCTTGGTTGACAAACAGGCCAAGGAGTCTGACCGGCTCATCGCTGCCGAGTTGGCGGGCGATTTAGTCGTTATGAACGACGACTTGGCGAATGCTCTACTGATGATCGTAGGCAGTGGCGATGAACCCGAGGAATTGCGTGCCAAGGCGGCAATTAGCTTGGGGCCGGTCCTCGAGCAGGGAGATATTGAACTCCTTGACGACGATGAATTCGATGATCCGGAGGCTGTACCCATCTCCCTGGACACGTTTCATGACATCCAGGATGTGCTCCACGAGCTTTACCTCGATGAAAGCAATCCCAAGAAATTACGACGGCGAATTCTGGAGGCGGCGGTGCGCGCCCCTCAGGATTGGCAGACGGCCGCAATTAGCACGGCATATTCCAGCGGCGACAAAGACTGGATGCTGACCGCGGTATTTGCAATGCGCTGGGTTCGCGGCTTTGATGATCAGATATTGGAGGCGTTGGAAAGCCGCGACCCCAACATTCACTATGAGGCCGTCAACGCGGCGGGCGGATGGGAACTGAAGGCTGCCTGGCCGCACATCGTCGCGCTCGTAGAGAACCCATCAACCCCCAAGCGCTTGCTGCTTGCCGCCATCGAAGCGGTCGGCAATATCCGTCCGGAGGAGGCGCAGGATATCCTCCTGGATTTGACCGACTCTCGCGACGAGGAAGTCGCTGATGCAGCCAGCGAAGCCATCTCCATGGCTCAAGCAAGGTCAGGCGAGGTAGAAGGCGAAGACGAGGGGGACGAGGACGAGGGGGATGCCGGGAAGTGGATCAACTGACTTACACCTTGATGACATCCGTCCGCACGCTAGCAAAATCCATTTTTCCCAATCCCCGATCCTGCGCCAGCCGCAAATAGCGCAATTGGCCGGGATCGAGGTTCCAGTAGGCTTTGGCCACGTAGGCATCGAGGGCCACGGGATCGGTCCCGGCCACCAGCGTCTTCTTCAAGAGCACGTCGGCGAGGCTCCCGCCGGTGGGTCCGTTGCGGATCAGCACACGATACGCATCAATCAGGGTTAGGGTCGGACGCATAGCGTCGGCGAGGTCGGCCAGGCTTTCGTGGATGCGCTGGTGAAGCCGGTTACGCGCCCCGCCCAGAATGCCGTACCAGTTCTTCATTCCCAGCGTGACACCGGTCAGGCTGTGCGACTTGGCCACCGGAAAGTTGATCATCTTGTCGGCGGCGACGAAGGGTTCGAGCACCGGCCATTCGCCCAGAACGTCACCGCGCAGGTTGACCTGACGAAAGAGGTTCTCCTCCGGCAGCACGACTTCGGCGCCCTCGTCGTGGGCGGCGCGGGCAATGCCACTGCGCTGGAAGCAGCGGCGGGGTTCATTGCAACTTACATCGGTGACGATTACCTTCTTGGCGCCGGCATCGAGACACTGCCGCACCATTTCTGCCACGGCCAGGGGGTTGGTATTGGCGGCTTGCTCCGGAGTGCGGTCCCACGCAATGTTGGGCTTGATCACCACCACGTCGCCGCGCGCGATGAAGCGCTGGACGCCGCCCAACCCTTCGAGCGCCTTCCGCACCAGCGCCCGGGGATCTTCTCCCTGCGCGATGACCATTTCCGGATAGCGGACGTCAGCGGGAACTGCCAAGGTGCGGGAGAGCGTGAGCGCAGCTTCTTCCTGCGGACGCTGGCTGCGGCCACGCAGCCACAGCGCAGCCGCCACCGCAGAAGCGCTCAAGCCTCCCACGCGCAGGAGTTTAATGAGCACCTCACGCCGGGAGGCGGATGGCGAAGCGGGGTTTTCGGGCGGTTGCCGGGTGTCTACCATGTTCGAAGTACCGGCCTCGGGATTTGCTTTTAGAGTCTCCGAGGATTTCAGAGAATTGGCAGCCGTATTGCCTTCTGTACCATTGAAATGAATGAGCAAATAAGCTTCCAAAGCACGGATGGGCGAGCTCCGAAAGCTGAATCGATGCTGCGCGTCATTTTGTCCCTGATGGGCTTCACCGCGGTCATAGCTCAAGTCGTGCTGATGCGCGAGTTAATGGTGGTCTTCTACGGCAACGAGCTCGCGCTGGGAGTGATGCTGGCCAACTGGCTGCTGTGGACCGCGCTGGGCGCAAGTTTGGTCGGCCGATGGGCGCTCGGCGCCCGCCATCCGCGAAAACTCGTAGCGGGGCTTCAGGCGCTGCTGGCTTTCGCGCTGCCCCTCACTTTGCTGGCCGTGCGAGCCAGCAAAGGATTTTGCCAATCGGTGCCGGGAGAAATCCTGGGGCCCGTGCCAATGTTCCTGACCTCTTGCGTGACGCTCAGCCTTTTCTGCGTGATCTCCGGTGGGTTGTTTGCGGCGGGCAGCCGGTTGTTCGCGGATGTAGCCGGCGCCTCGATCGCCACGGCCACGGGAGCGGTGTACCTGCTCGAAGCGGCGGGCTCGGGAGTGGGTGGCTTGGTGGCCGGCCTGGCGCTGGTACGCCTCGCGAACCCGTTTGCGATTACCGCACTTCTGGGCTTGCTGAATCTCCTTGCGGCATGGGTGCTCCTTGTCCCCATCACTGTGTGGCGCCGGGCTCTGGCCTCCGGCTTTGGGGTGATGGCGGCGCTTGTCGTCATGGGCAATTACCAACTCCAGCCCCTTTCGCTTGCCCGGTTGTGGAGCGGCTTTCACCTGATAGCTGCGCAAAACTCCGTTTACGGCAGCCTGGCCGTCGTGGAAACGGGCGCCAGCCGGAGCCTTTTTGAGAACGGCTTGATCGTGATGACCGTGCCGGATCCCTCGGCGGCCGAAGAGGCCGTGCATTTTGCCTTGCTCGAACATCCTGAACCGCGCAGCCTGCTGCTGATCGGCGGGGGCGTGAATGGCAGCGTCGCCGAGGCGCTGGCCCATCCCAGCCTGGAGCGCCTGGATTACGTCGAACTTGACCCCATGATCTTCGACATCGCGGCGCAGTATTTTCCCGCGGCGTGGGAAGTGATCCGGCGCGATCGGCGGGTGCGAATCCACGCCATGGACGGGCGGCGGTTCCTCAAGACCACCGCGGATTCCTTTGACGTCATCATTGTGAACCTGCCTGACCCGCACACGGCGCAGCTCAATCGCTTTTACACGGAGGAGTTCTATCGCGAGGCCGCCGCCAAGCTGCGGCCCGGCGGAATTGTCTCGTTTCAGGTGACCTCCTCGGAAAATTATATCAATCAGGAATTGGCTGACTTTCTCCGTTGCCTTGAGCGTACGCTGCGGCAAGTGTTTCCGGAGGTTGCGGCGATTCCTGGCGAGACCGTCCATTTCTTCGCGGCGGCAAAACCCGGAACGCTAACCACCGATCCCCAGGAACTCGTGCGGCGGTTGCGGGCACGCCGGTTGCACACCCAGTATGTGCGGGAATACTTTCTGCCGTTTCGTATGTCGCCGGATCGCATGACGGATTTGCAGCTCCAAATCGAGCCGCTGCCCTCGACGCCGGTCAATCGCGATTTTGCCCCGGTGGCTTATTACTTTGACGTGGTGCTGTGGAGTGTGCCCTTCCACCACACTTCTGCGCACTGGATTGAGGCGCTCGCCAGCATGAGTTTTAGGGGACTCCTCGTGGTCACAACGCTGGCGCTCGCGACACTGGTCCCGCTGTTGTGGATGTGGCCGGCGGCCCGCGAGGAGAAGCGGGCGGCGCGCGCGCGCCGCTCAGCAGCCTTCGCGGTGGCGCTGGTGGGGTTCACGGAGTTGGGGTTGGAAATCCTCCTGTTGTTGGGCTTTCAGGCGCTCTATGGTTACGTTTACCACGAGCTGACCATCTTGGTGGCGCTGTTCATGGTGGGCGTGGCGCTGGGCGGTTGGTGGGCGCTGCGTTCCGCGCAGGGCCTCGGCGGCGCTTCGCTCGAGCGGGATTTGCGGCTTCTCGCCGGTCTGCAAATCATCCTCGCGGCGTCACCGTTGCTACTCTATGGGCTGCTCGTTCAACTCGGGCATGTGAGCAGCGTGGGCGGCCAACGCGCCGCAAGCGAACTCCTCTTCCCTGCCCTGGCGTTGGTGGCAGGATTGCTGGGGGGCTTCCAATTCCTGTTGGCCAGCCGCGCTTATTTTGGCGACACGCCTCGAACCGGCCGCTCACCCGGTGTGCTCTACGCCCTGGACCTTGCCGGCGCCTGCGCCGGAGCTCTGGCGCTGAGCGTTCTGCTGATTCCTGTATACGGATTTCTACGCACGGCAGCCCTTATGGCCGCGGTGAATCTAGCCCCGGCGGTGATGGCGGGTATGTCCGGCCGGGAGTGTTTGGCCCGCAACTACGAGAGTTGAGCGCTCAGAGTCCCCTTATGCTGCCTTTCGGCTACGTTGTTACTCCTCTGGAAACTCAAGTGATTTTGCCTGGGCTTCGAGATGAATCTCCACGGAATTTGTTGTCCACACGGCGATACCAGTGCCGAAAAAATCGGCATCCTCGGTCCAGACTGCGCATGCCAGTCCCAGCGCGGCGGCCAGTACCGGCCAATCGTTTTCGTCGCGACCGCGTAAGCGCCGCCGGGCTTCGTTTTCAAAAGCGCTGTAAAGATCCCGGTCAACCGGCTCGATGAGGTGCCGCAAGTACTCGAGCGCCGCCGGCAGTCCAGCCTCGGGTTTACCGCGTTTCTTGAGCAAAGGCGGCAGATATTTCCGGGCATCCTCGAAAGCAACGTCGGGCGCGTAGAACCGAACCCCACGCGCCGCATAGGTTTCGACGATCTGCCGAACGCGCCGTCCTAGCACCGCCCTGATCAAGATATTGGCATCGAGAACGATCATGTCAGCGAGCCGCGCCCTTCCTCTGCCGGCGTCGCTGTTTGAACTCGGTAACGAACTCTTCTTCGTTGATGTCAGCCAGCACCTCGGCGAGCCGGTCCGCCGCCGCCTTCAGTTCAGTCAGATCGGCCGTTCGTGAGTGTTTCCCGCGTGTGGGAACATACACCCCGAGAGTCTCACCGCGCCGGGTCACGGCAACGGGAGTCCCTGACTCCAGGTAGCTGGCGATCCGCTCGCGAAATTCCCGGACGCCGACTCTGATTGCGGTCATATCGACACCTCCTTTTATTGAAGTGTACATCGATGTGTACGCAATGGCAAGGGCAAAGCTCTCATCTGTACCTTTAATTAAGGCGCTTATGGCCGCGGTGAATCTAGCCCCGGCAGTGATGGCGGCTGCGGCGTGCGGCCGGGGACGGGAGCGGTGGGCCGGTCAGGAAGGGCGGCCTCAGCAGGTGAGTGCTCGCCAAAAACCAGTGCGGTGAACATAAAGATGTCGGTGTCATCATCCTTCCAGGCCTGGCGCGGCAGGCCGGCCTTGAGGCAGGTTTGTTCGAGGAAGGTGTCGCGGTCCCACTGTTCTTCCACCGGGACCTGCGGCAACAAGAGTCCCTCGATATCTCCCTTCTTCATAATCAATCCATTTTTACCCACTTTGATATCTTTAATATCCAAGACATGGCGGAGCGGCGACATCACGGAAATCTCATACTCGAGAAGCGGCAGTTCTCGAGTGCTGACGGGCGAGAAGCGCGAATCTTCCAGCGCCGCGTAGGCCGCCACGTCGCGCACCGTTTCCGCCAGGGATTTCATGGGCGTGATGTAGCCGATGCACCCCCGCAGCTCGCCATGTTCCTTGAGGGTGACGAACGCGCCGCGCGCTTCCTCCAGGCGCGGGAAGCCCGTGGAGCCCACCAGGTACATCTTGCGATCGCGCACCGCGGTTTCCACGGAAGCCCGCGCAATCTTCATCAAGGCATCCTTCTCATGGCTGGTCAGCGTGAACTCCGCGCTCTTCTTGGTTTCCCCCGCGCTCCCCCGCGTGATCGCCACCGCGCCATAGCCCACCACGCGACTCTTGTCGCCGGTGGCGTCGCCGGTGTTGGCGTATTTCAAAATCTGCGCGTGGGTGGCGCCCAAGCCCTCGGCGGCGATCATGCCGGCAACGATGGGGCCTCCTCCGCATGCTTCCCAGGTCTGAACGCCATGCTCCCACATGGCGAAGTTGCGCGACAAGCTGAGATAGTCCCAATCCTCGATGGCGTGGAGCGTCTGATGGTCAACATTTACCGCGTAGTCGTAAGGGTGATAGTGCGAGAGGTCGGAACTTACCAGGATGAGCGTCTGGGCGCGCGCCTCGGGCGTCTCCGCCAGCAGCGCCTTGGCGAGCGCCCGTCCCAGCGCCCGCTCCAAGCCGTAATCCTGGTCGCCCATGATGATGGGCACCAGCTTGAAATCCCCCAGCGTGCGTTGCAGCCAGGGCAGTTGCACTTCCAGCGCGTGCTCGGCATTCTCGCCCGCCTTGAGGTGGCCGCGATCGGAGATCTTGATGTCGGAGCTCAGTTTGGCGAGCTTGGCGCGAAACTCCTGGTCAACCGGAACATTGCCCAGCGGGGTGGCGTAGGCCTCGCCATCGTAAATGGAAGAAAAATGGAAATTCTCAAAGTGCGACGGCGCAATAACCACCACCCGGGTGTATTTCCGTCCCTTGAGCTGGGCGAAGCACGCCGCCGCCACGGGGCCCGTGTACATGTAGCCGGCGTGCGGGCAAACCAGCGCCACCAGCGGACCTTGAACTTCCGCCACGGTGTTGTGCGCCAGAAGGCCATCGATCATCTGGGTGAGTTCCTTGGGGTCGGCGGGGTAGAAACCGCCCGCCACGCCGGCGGGGCGAACCTTCGATTCAGCGCCGCAGCCAGCCTCATGCGGGATGGCAACCATCGATGCGGAGAGTGCGAAAAGGATCAAGAATCTGGTATGGGAATATCTCATGACGTCACCTATGTGGCAATGGAGAGAAGAACAAGTCAAAAGTCAAAACGCAAAAGGCAAAAGGCAAAATTCAAAAGTATTAGAAAAATCGGCTTTGACTTTTGCGTTTTGACTTTTGACTTCGCACTGCCCACCTGCCGACCTGTCCACCTGCCCATTTGCCCAACTGCCCGCTTCCCTACGTCCACACGCCGGGAATCGGAGTCCGGCAGAACTGGCACTTGCCGTGTTTTAGATAAACGCCGGCGATCGTGTATCCGGTGCGGTCCACCACTTTCTTCTTGCAATTCGGGCAGTAGGTGCTCTCCGCCGGGTGCCCGGGGACGTTGCCGATGTAGACGTAGTGGAGCCCCTCGGCGTCGGCAATGGCCTTGGCGCGCTCCAGCGTCTCGATGGGCGTGGGGGGCAGGTTCTTGAGCAGATACTCGGGATGAAAGCGCGAGAAGTGCAAGGGCACATCGGGGCCGAGTTCGGATTTCACCCAGCGCGCCATGCCCTGGAATTCCGCGTCGCCGTCATTGAGCGTGGGGACCACCAGATAAACAAGCTCATTCCAGACCCCGGCCTTGTGAATGGTCAGGATCGCTTCCAGCACCGGCTTGAGCTCACCATTCACAACTTCCTTATAGAACTTTTCAGAATAAGATTTAAGGTCAATCTTAATAGCGTCAACCTGCCCGCAGAGCTTTTTGAGCGGCTCGGCCTGAATGTATCCGCCGCTCACCACCGCGCTGCGCACCCCCGCCGCCCGCGCGGCTTGGGCGCAATCGAGCACATATTCGAGGAAAATCACCGGCTCGCTGTAAGTGTAGGCGATCACCGGGCAGTTATTCTGCTTTGCCAGAGCCGTGATTCTGTCGGGCGGCGCATAGTTGGCGCGAACCTGCTCGGGCCGCACCTGGGAAATATCCCAGTTCTGGCACATCTTGCAATTCACGTTGCAGCCGGCGGTGGCGATGGAAAAGGCCACCGCGCCGGGCATAAAGTGAAAGAAGGGTTTCTTTTCGATGGGATCGATGTGCGCCGTCGCCACGCGCGAGTGCACCAGGGTGTAGTAAGTGCCCCCGCGATTTTCCCGCACGCCGCAGTAGCCGCGCTCCTGGTCGTCGATCACGCACTCGCGCGGGCAGAGCTTGCACTTGATCTTTTTGTAGGGCTGCTTTTCGTAGAACTTCGCTTCCCGGACGAATTGGCTGTCGTCTTCAGTGGGTGGGGCTGCGAACAAGGGCGTGGCCAGCGGGGCGCCTAAAAATGCTCCACCGCAAGCCGCGAGACAAGGCAAAGACGCGGCTTTTAAGAACCCGCGACGGTCGAGAGCGTTGAGAACCTTGAGGTCATTTGCCACGCGTGAACCAGTCACGTTTCCCACCTTTTCCAGCCCCAAAGGGGCGTCACACTACCACCCACAAACTCATTGCAACGGACCAAGGACTACGGACCAAGGACGGTTTTCGCGTCAAATTTCCAGCCGCTCAATGCGCTTCGGGTCGCATGTCCCCAACCGGTGCTCGGCGTCGGCGGCGGTCGAGATATACACCGGCTCGCGCTTCAATTCGCGCAGGGGCTTCATGCCGACCTCCGCCCGTTTTTTCTCAATGATCTTCCAGCCCACGTAGTCCAGCGCCACCGGGTCGCGCGACACCAGGAGGCCGTTGAACGGCCACATCCATTGCGGCATGTAGGACGGTCCGCCGTCGTATTGGGCGTTGAGGCCGTCACAGATGTGCAGCCGCACTTTCTGCCGTATCGGCGCGAACGCGTAAACGTCGGCCACGTAAGGGTCACCGGCATTGAGGTGATATTTGTTGGGATTGTGAATTGCGCCAAACATACTCTTGAGCGCCATGGTGACGCCGGCGATGCCGTGGTCTTTGAGCACGGGCAGGTTGATGACCGCGTTGCAGACCCGCGTGAGGGTGCGGCACACGAGACTCCCCGCTTTGCCGAAGGTGGCGAGGTCGTCCTCAAAACCCATCACATCGTTGCCAAAACACCGGAGGCCCGAACCGCGCTCGGCGATCTTGAAGCGGGCGTGCTCGAGGTCGGAGTTCTGCCGCTCCCAGATGACGATTTCGGTGATTCCGGCTTGCCGCAGGCGCTCCGTGATGGCCTCCACCAGTTCCGGGTGCGTGGCGTTGCCCCGGCCACCCAGGCAATTCACCTTCAGCCCCACCACCTCGCCCGGACGCACGACCTTCTTCCAAGCTTCGAGGGGGGTATCGCAGTCGAAGGATGCCTGAAGCGCCCGGTCAAGCAACTGGGCGAGCCGCGCGGAGTCGAAACCCGTCTCCGCGCTGCGGATTTTCTCGTCGCGAGCAATGACCACGCGGGAGCGCCCCGGATCGACGGCGGAAGGCAAAGCCCCGGCGCGACCGTCACCAGGCTTGAGCGCGGTGAGGGCGCTCCCCAGCATGAAGCCCTGCTTCAGGAAGGAGCGGCGAGTTGACGGGAAAAGGGGCCTTTGCACGGGAATGCCTCGGATGCGATCTCCGCGGGTCAGAACTTCGGGCGCGGACCAGGGAATTGGACTGTGGGCGAAGTCACCCACTAGTTGAGACCAAAACCGACCCAGACTTTTTGTAGCACTCAGCGTGCCAAGGCGGGGATTTGCGCGCTGAGCCCTCTCTGGCCCCCTGAGGCTCCAGGATATCGCCGAAATCGTTCCGGGGGCATTGAATCCAGCATGTTTAGGGACAAAATTACCGATTGTGATCTCTATGAGAAGGAAGAAAAGCAGTGGGTCAATTTGCTGTAGCCGCAAACGGAGCTTTCCCGGTCTAGGCGGAGACTCCGGAATCCATTGAGTCCAGAGCAAGTAGCGCGGACCTACGGTTCAAGGTCCGCGGCTTTTAATCCGGAACTGCACAATCCGGTTCAAATCCGCGTGCGCGCATCAAACTCGTAGCGCGGACCTGCGGTTCAAGGTCCGCGGCTTTTCGGCATTAAATGCGCGTACGCAGATCGAAGGGAAGAGGAACGCGATCGATGCGCAGTCTGCAGAACCGTTCTTGGTCCTCCCCGCTAACCCCCGCGTATTCCGCATGCTCGACCACTTCCAGTAAAGCCGCAGACTTTGGGGTGCACGTCTGCGCCACGGTTTCTGCACTAATCCCCGGCGGACAGGGTTTAAATGGATGTATTCGACTTTCTCGTGATACTCCCGCACCGTTCGCAGCGCCCGGTCGAAAAAGCGTTCTTGCCATAGCTCTCCGGCCTCTCTCCGTCGGACGGTCGTACAGAAACGGCCGGCGCAGACGCGACATTGCGATAATTTAGGCGCCCGCCCAAGGGCTGGCAAGGCCTAAAAGCCGCGGACCTTGAAGAGCAGGTCCGCGCTACGAGCTCAATTTCCCGTGTTGCGCGCAAACACGACAATTCCATTGGCTGGAATCACGATATTCGCCGAGGCGCTGAAGCCGTGCAAGGGGCCTCCTGACGCCATAATCCCTCCTCCATTGCCTGCTACGATCGGATTGACCCAATTGTCGTAGACGTCGCTGTTGAAGACCTCAGCCCACGGTCCGGGAAACGGGAACCCAATCCCGTAGTTGTACCAGGTTGATTCGGCAAGAGTTGCGACGACAATAACGTCGTTCCCGGCGCCCTCGAGCCAGCGATGGAAGGCGATGACGCGGTCCTGGTCATTGACGTAAAAGGCGTTGACGTTGTCACAGCGCAAAGCCGGCTGATTCCTCCTTAGCCGGATCAGATCCTGAGTGAAGCGCAGGTGATTCACCATGGCCGGGTCAGCGCCGGAATTCAGGCCGCCCCACCAAATGAGAGTGTCCGGCGCGGTGGGGTTTTCGCTCCACTGCTTATCTTCCATAAACTCCTGTCCCATGAAGATCTGGGGGATTCCCGGCGCCGTCAAGAGCAGTCCGGTGGCGAATCGCGAGCGGCTGCGCGCGTACCATGACCGGTGGTTCGAGCCGTCGGCCAGAGCGGGAATGCGCAACTCCTGTCCAACCTTCACGATGTCGTGGTTCTCGATGCAAGGGACGGCCTGCCACCCGTGCGCAAAGCCCTGCGGATAGAGATTGCCGGCGATGGCGTCGAAATCGACCGCGGCGCTCTGGCCGTAAGACGCTTGCTGGACGGCGGTGCGGACGGCGCTCCGCAATCCATCGTGTTGCAGGACGTCAAAGCCCGTGCCGCCGCTCGCCGTGGGCGTCACGATCAAGGGGGCGGGGGCCGTGAACTCGGAAGGCCAATACTCGGCATTTTGGAGCAGGCGCGGCTTCGCGTAGCGAAGCGTGTTGGTGAGATCGCAGCAGAAACTCCAGCCGGTATCTTCATTCATAGCCAAGAGCGCGCTGATTTCGTCGTAGCGGAACCCGTCAACGTGGAATTCATTGATGTAGTAGCTGGCGCTATTGATGATGAACTGGCGAACATCTTGGTTCCAAAGCGCGAAGGAAAGACCGCCCGCCAGCCCCTGGCTGGTGAAGTAGAGGCTTTGATTGTTATCGGGCATATTGGGACTGATATAGTTGGGATTGGCCCGATCCCAGAAGTAGAGGCTTTGATCGTCGTTCTGGAATCCGCCCGCGTGGTTGTAGACCACGTCGAAGGCCACCGCGATACCGTAGACGTGACACAGGTCCACCAGAGCCTTCAGTTGCGCCGGCCCCGGAGTGATGTCCTGGATGCTCAGCGGCGCCATGCCCTTGTTGGCGAGCAGGCCATTGATAGTGGCCAGGTATCCGGCCAGAGCCGTCGGGTCATACACCACGTAGGGGAAGTCGGGCGAGAAATAGTCCGCGCCGTTATAGCCCAACGAGGGGTCGGTTTCCATTTCATCAATGGGCAGCGGCTGAAGCACGTTGATGCCGAGCGCCACCAGGTATTCGATCTTTTCGATGACATCCAGAAAGGTGCACGCCGCGCCCTGCGCGCTGGGTGCGTAGGTTCCCACGTGCAACTGATAGATGATCATGTTGGAAAAGTCCGGCGTCACAAAGGCCGAGTCGTGCCAGGGATAGGCCGTCCCGGAGCGGATGAGGCAACTACAGGTCGGGAAGGGAGAGTCCGTGGCCATTTCTCGCGCATAGGGATCGCGCTTGTAACCGGTCGCTCCCGGCCACGACCCCGCCTCAACAACCCAAAAATGATAGGGGTCGCCATCCTGGGCGTTGGGAATAAAGCCTGTCCAGTACCCATTGGCATCCTTCGCCATCAGCAAGTTGTCGGTCTGGCCAGTCTGCGGCGTGCCTCCAAAGGTGCCATTGACGTAAACCGCCGTCGCCCGGGGCGCCCAGACGCGAAACGTCGCTCCACCACCCGCAACGAGATTTGCCCCCATGGGCGTAGTCGGCTGGATGTTGGCTTGAGAGATCATAGATAGTCCTCCCGGAGATTAGAAGTCGGATCAGTTGTCGAAAATAGGCCGAAGGCCAAAGCAGACAGATTTTAGCATAGATTTTGCATTCTGCTTATTAATTGACGTATACAGCCCTAGTTGAGGAGACGGAATGCGGGCATCCTGCCCGCTTTGCCATGGCCATCTTGGCCGTGATGACTCACGCGGCGGGACACCCGTGTCACAGCGGGCAGGATGCCCGCGCTCCGTCCGGGGGGATCGGCCTGCGGCTGGGCACGCAGCTAACCAACCACCTCCGCCGTGGCCAGAAAGCGCGGGGGGCGGCGGCAGTGGGTGGCCTGCTCGAAGGCGTAGGCGAACTTGAGGAGGGTGGGTTCGCTCCAAGCGCGCCCGAAGAAGGACATCCCCACCGGCAACCCGAAAACAAAACCCATCGGGACGGTGATATGGGGGTAGCCCGCCACGGCAGCGGGGGTGGAGCTGCCGCCGGCGTCGTGGTCGCCGTTAATGTGGTCGGTCAGCGACGCCGGGCCACCGGTGGGGGCGATCAGCGCATCCAACTTGAACTGGTCCATCACTGCGTCGATCCCCTGCGCGCGCATCAGGCTTTTACTCTTGTCGAGATTGTCCAGGTATTCCTTCCGGTAGAGGGAACCCTTTTCCTGCGCTTTGTGGAACATGTCCTGGCCGAAAAAGGGCATTTCCTGTGCGAGGTGCTGCTCATTGAATTCAATGATTTCCTTGAGCGTATGCACCGGCGCGGCGTCGCCGAGCTGCGCCAGGTAGTTTTCCAGGTCCGTTTTTAGCTCGTACAGCAGCACCTGCTCCTCCGCGTCGCCCATCTGATCGAGCGTGGTGATGTCCGCGGGGTCCACCACCGTCGCCCCCAGACGCTTCAGTTGGTCAATGGCGTCGTTCATCAGCTTATCAACCACCTCATTGAAGCCGCCCAGCTTGCGCACCACGCCCAGGCGGGCTCCGGCCAAGCCCTTGGGGTCAAGAAAAGTGGTGTAGTCCGTAGGGGCACGCCATGGCGTGCCCGTACCTTGGCGCGCCATAGGCGTGCCCGCTCCAGGGCCGCGCCCTGGCGCGCCCATGCCTCGGCTGGCGAGGGCGGCCGCGGCGTCGCTGTCAAAGCCGGCGAGCGCGCCGAGCAGAATCGCGGCGTCGGTGACGGTGCGCGCCATGGGTCCGGCGGTGTCCTGGCTGTGCGCGATGGGGATAATTCCCGCCCGGCTCACCAGGCCCACCGTGGGCTTGATGCCCACGATGCCGTTGACATTGGCGGGGGACACGATGGAACCGTCGGTTTCCGTGCCGATGGCCACGGCGCAGAGGTTGGCGGCCACGGCGGCCCCGGAACCGGAGCTGGAGCCGCTGGGATTGCGGTCCAGCGCGTAGGGATTGTGCGTCTGGCCGCCGCGCCCGCTCCAACCGCTGGTGGAGTGCGACGAGCGGATATTGGCCCACTCGCTCAGGTTCGTCTTGCCCAGAATGACCGCGCCGGCGTCGCGCAGCCTCTTGCCCACAAAAGCGTCCTTGGGCGGCACGGAACCCACCAGCGCCAGCGACCCGGCGGTGGTTTGCATCCGGTCGTGCGTGGCAATATTGTCCTTGATGAGAACCGGGATGCCGTGCAGCGGTCCGCGCGGCCCCTTCGCCTGCCGTTCCCGGTCGAGCCCGTCCGCTATAGCTAAAGCATCTGGATTCAATTCGATGACGGAATTTACCGCGGGCCCGTGCTTGTCAATGGCGTCAATGCGCGCCAGATATTTTTCCGCAATCGAACGTGCCGTGAGCTCTCCGGACATCATGCCCGACTGGAGGACGCCGATGGTGACTTCGTCAAACTCGAAAGCGGACACATGGCCCGCGGAATCGCCCGCTGGCGGACCTTGTCCCACCTTCAGCACGGCGGCCCCGCTGAGCATTCCGGCTTTCAAAAAGCTCCGGCGATTCAGGTCTGAAAGGAATGAGGGCTTCTTGGTGGTTCCCACGGTTTTCGACCTCCTCTTGGGTCACCTTCACGACACGACAAGTCCGCGAACGGCAAGCGTTACAGTGCCGCGAGGGCGCTTTCGATTTGCGGCGGATTCCACCACAGGGGCAGGTTGAGGTCCGTCGCGACCGTACGGGCGGAGTTATACCCGCATAATCCGGTGATGTTGCCGCCCGGATGCGTCGAGCCCCCGCACAAGTAAAGCCCGCCGATCGGTGTGCGGTACTGGCCCGCTCCCGAAAAAGGCCGGTTGTAACCAACCTGGTTGTTGGCGAACGATCCCACCAGCAAATCGCCACGCTGCATGTTCGGCAAGGTTCGCTCCGTATCGAGCGGGGAGCGAGCAAAGGAATCGATGACAATCTTGCCCTGCAGGTTCGGCGCGAACCGCGACCAGAGGCGAAGCATCATCTGCCCATGGCTGTCCTTGAGCGAGTCCCAGTTTGCAGCCGAGCCCTGTACTGCGTAAGGCAGTTTCTCCCACATAAAAGCCGTGTGTTTGCCAGGGGGCGCCTGGGTGGAATCAAACAGCGTGGGACAGGCGCCCCACATCACGGTGGGCGGGATCTGCCCCGATTCGTGCGCCGCCACGATCTCCTGGAACTGCGTGTACTTTTCGAGCCCGAGGATGACCATGAAAGCGTGGTTCAACTCCGGCCGGTGCTGGGCGGCTTGGTAGCGCGGCGGCTCCTCCAAGGCCAGGTTCAGCGCGAAGAGTGGCGCCAGCAAATTGAATTGAAAACCCGCGGCCTGCCGGTGAACCGGGAGCGGGACCGCATCGGCATCCATGAGTTGCAGGAATGTCTGCTGCGGATTGAGTCCCGAGGCCACAAAGGCGCGGGCCATAATCCTCCGGCCGCTCATGAGCTCCACGCCCACGGCTGTTTGCTGACGAACCAGTATGGACTTGGGCTCGGCCCGGGTCATGATTTCCCCGCCGTGCTCGCGAATGTCCGCCGCGAGGGCCTGAGCAAGTTTCGCTGAGCCGCCCCGACACATCTGCGCCATGTGCTGTCCGGAAAGCAGCGCGGGAATGCTGTGGCCAAATCCCGTGAGCCGCAGATCGACCTCGCGCAGCCCATTGAAGAAAAGCAGCCCGGCGCGAATCACGTCGTTTTGAAATTCCTGCTCGACGAACTCCAAAGGCGAGAGCGCCGACACGCGCAAGAGTTCCTGTCCCAGCGCCGACCGGCTGAGGAGCTCGCGTCGCCGCTCGGGAGGAAGCGGCGGGGATTGCGCTTCGGGCAACAGGATTTTCTCCACGATCGGCCGGAATTCCTCCACCCAATGGCGCAATGCCGCCGCATCTTGCTTCGAAAACTCCGCAAAGGATTCCGCCGTCTTTTCGATGGTCGTCCACCACTCGAGCGCCCGCCCATCGGGCAAAATCAAAGCCACGTTCAATTCCGGCTCGATATAATCCGCGCCGTGCCGGGCAAGATCCAAATCGCGATACCAGGGCATGGCGGTGAGAGCGCGGTGAAAAAAGGAGTGGGTGTTGTGCCAAAAGCCCGGGAAGCGCGGATTCTCGATTGTCGCCAAGCCGCCACCCAGGACGTCAGCCCGGTCGATTGCCAGAACCCGCAAGCCGCTGCGGCACAGATAGGCCTGCATCACCAATGCGTTGTGACCGGTGCCGATAATGATTCCATCGTAATGATCCTGCATTCCTGCTCACCACCTCGCTCCAACGGTGGCATGATATCACTGCTGGCAACTTCTGATGCGGCGGGAGGCTCCGTGTACAACACCTCCCCGACGGGCCGCATCTTCACAGAGGGCAGAGGCGGAGTGGTTCATGAAGCTGGTACTAACCGTCGCAGGTCTGGCGTTGGTGACGCTGGCCAATTGTCCCCGGCTGAGCGCCCAAGCCGCTGCGCCGCCCTCGCGCGACAAGGCAGTGGCGACGCCGCCGACTGTGGCCACCTTCAAGGTGGACGTCGACCTGGTGCTGGTGGAGGTCGGCGTACACGATGAGCACGGACGCGCCGTCGGCAATCTGAAGCAAGAAGATTTTCGCGTTTTTGAAGACGGGGCGGAACAGCAAATCCAAGCCTTTTCCCACGAAGAGTTGCCGCTGGCGGTGGCGCTGGTGGTCGATAACAGCAGCAGCATTGTTGCGGCGCTCGAGGAACTGCGCGCGGGGGCTCTGGATACCCTAGCGCTGCTCAAGCCCGACGACCAGGTAGCCATCTTCAGCTTCGGTGAGAAGCCGGAAATGGTGGAGGGCCTGACCTCGGACCATGAGGCCCTTTCCGTCGATTTGTGGGCCCTCAGCCCTTATGGCGGCACCGACATTGACGGCGCGCTGTATGATGCGGCGGTCTACCTGGGACGCACGGCGCACGAACGCCGCCGCGCCGTAATCCTGGTTTCTGACAACGAGCCTTCCGAGGAGCAGTCGAGCGATGTGCCCCAGGTGGTGCGCGCCGCCCAGCAATCCGGAACTCCGATTTACAGCATCAAGGTGGGGAATCTGCAACACTCGAAGACATTCTTTCTGGCGCACTCGGAGCCGCGGCTTCACGATGTGGAGAAAATCTGCCGCCAAACCGGCGGCGATATGATCGACACGCGCAACGGCACCTCCGTGTCCTCGGCGATGGAGACCATCCTTAACTGGCTCAAGCAGGGCTATACGCTCGGCTATTCTCCCAGCAATAAGCGCCGGGACGGAACCTACCGCACGATCGAAGTACGCCTCAACACGCACGGTGAAGCCCACGCGCACAAATACACCATCTACGCGCGGCAGGGTTATTACGCGCCTACCGGCCAGTAGGCCGGCGCGCCCCCCTGAGGTTGGTCATTTTGTCCGCTTTGTAGGCATCATGATCTAGCCTCACTTTTATATTGACAAAGCCTACAATTATCAATATACTTACCTAGCGGCTAGCGAATAGGAGCTAGTCAGGAGGTGTTTATGTCGACCGATTGCGAAGCCGAATTAGAGAAGGGGAACGAGCCGGAAAGGAACTCCCCAACCTCCCCCAACGCCCCCGAGGAATCGAGGCCGGAGGGCGTAACCAACTCCGCCGGGGCCCATTTTCGGCAGGGATTCTTGACCGAGGCGCGTTACGGGGTTCTGATGGCGCTGGGGGAAGAACCGCGGGAGTATGTGCGCATGATGGAGTCCCTGGTGGAGGACTTGCAACCCCGTCCGGGTTTGGAGAGCCATTTGGCCGAGCAGATGGGTGAAACATTCTGGCGGATGCTGCGTGTCCAGCGCATGCGCGACGGGTTGGCGCTCAAGAACATTAGAAATAAAGTGCAAGGTGAGGAGATGGTGGCGATGAACCAGGCCGCCAAGTCCTTCGATGCTCTGGAACCGTTTGAGCGCCTTAAGAAAGCTCTGGCGCGCCCAGGCGCGGGTCCCACGGCGGCGGAAATCGAGGCGTTTGTGAAGGCCCGCAAGGGTGACACTTCCGAAGAGATGCAGGAATTCATTCGGCTTCTGAAGTCGCTCCACGAGCCCATGGAAGAGGTGGAGCGCAAGGCCGCCCGCCGCAATGCCCGGAAGCAACTCGGCCAGCGGATGGAAGCCTACGAGAATGTTGCGTGGCGGTTTTCGCGGCAATTGGAAAATGCTCAGTCTCCGGAGAATCTGGCCGCGCTGATGGCTCCGGAAGATCAGAGTTCCGTGCATCTGCAACGAATGGAGGACTCCAACCTACGCCGGCTGTGGCGCCTCATCAATGCCTTCGGGAAAATCCGGCAAGGGGTTCTCGAGAAAAAAGATGTTAAAAAGATACGAACGAAGCCGTGATGTGTATGAAAACAAACAAAACTCGGACAGATTGACTGGAAAAGATTCGGACATTTGAGCCGAAATGACACGAATTTTCCAGAAAAAAGCTGTTTTGTGACGACAATCTGCCAATTGAATTTCCTTTTTCAAGGGTTTTTTCGTGCATAATACCACCCGTCTGCGAAGTGGAACAGGCCGCCCAGCGGCCAGTGCGACCGTAGCGCCGCCATCCTGGCGGCTCAATGCCGGCTGGAAGCCTGCGCTACATCGGTGGTGAGGGGAATTCAGTTCAGGGGGTTCAACGATGCGAGGTGCTCTTAAAGGACTCATGGCAATTATCGCTACCGCACTCTTATTGGGCGCCGGATTGCACTTGGGTAGGGGCACGCCATGGCGTGCCCCTACATCCCCCCAAGCGGCGGGCCTGGCGCCAACGCCTCCCATGGGATGGAACAGCTATGATGCTTACTGCGGCGACGTGACCGAGCAGGAAGTGAAAGCCAACGCGGATTATCTGGCCCAGCGCATGGCTCGCTTTGGTTGGAATTATGTGGTGATTGATTACTACTGGTATTTCTCCCACACCGAGGTGAGCGACAACCAGGATACGTGGGGCTTTAACATGGATGATTATGGACGCCTGGTCCCCGCGCCCAATCGTTTTCCCTCGGCTGCGAACGGGCAAGGATTCAAACCCCTGGCCGATTACGTGCACAGCAAAGGGCTGAAGTTCGGGATTCACATTATGCGCGGAATCCCCCGCGAAGCGGTGAGGAAGAACCTGCCGATCCTGGGTACTTCCGCGCACGCCAAAGATGTGGCGGACCCTGGGAACGCCTGCAACTGGTCGACGGCCATGTACGGAGTCGATGTCAGCAAGCCCGCGGGCCAGGCTTATTACGATTCCATCGTGGCTCTCTACGTCAAGTGGGGTGTGGACTATATCAAGGCGGACGATATGAGTTCGGCGGAGAAGCCGGCGCGCGAGGATTACCACGGACCGGAAATCGCCGCGCTGCACCGCGCCATCGTGAAGTCAGGCCGTCCCATCGTGCTGAGCCTCTCGCCCGGCCCCGCACCCGTGGCCCAGGCCGCGCACCTCAAGGCCAACGCGAATTTGTGGCGCATTTCCGGCGACTTCTGGGACAACTGGAAATCGCTGAAAGATCAGTTTGCCCTGTGCCGCGCCTGGGCGCCGCACATTGAGCCCGATCACTGGCCGGACGCCGATATGCTGCCCCTCGGGCGGCTGCGCATTCGCGGCTACCAGGAACCGGTGCGGCAGTCGCATTTCACTCCGGCAGAACAACGAACCCACCTGACCCTTTGGGCGATTTTCCGCTCGCCGCTGATGATGGGCGGCGATCTGCCCACCCTGGGTGCGGCAACGCTGGAGCTGCTGACCAACCCGGAGGTGCTGGCCGTAGATCAACACAGCACCCACAATCGCGAGTTGTTCACGCGCGGGAACCAGGTGGCCTGGACGGCAGATGCTCCCGGCTCGCGCGAAAAGTTCCTGGCGGTTTTCAACCTGGACGATCGGACGCCCGTGGAAGTCACCGTGCGCTGGACGGAATTGGGCTTGGGCGGGAAGTGCGCGGTGCGCGACCTCTGGGAGAAAAAAGATTTGGGGGTGGTGGATTCCTCATTTGCTCCCAAAATTGAACCCCACGGCGCGGGGCTTTACCGGATCGCGCCGGAGAGGTAGGTGTCAGGTATCAGGTGTCAGGTGTCAGGGCAAAGGATAAAGGGTAAAGGATAAAGGATGAACGATGAAGTCATTTACCCTTTAACCTTTACACTTTACACTTCAGCTTCACCCAGCATCTGGCATCTGATGCCTGACACCTGACACCTGACACCTTCTCATGATTTCAGTCATCATTCCTACGTATAACGAGGTATCGGTCATCGAGGAAACTCTTCGGCGCGCGGCGGCGGCGTTGCGGAGCGCCGGCGAGGGATTCGAGCTCGTGGTCGTTGATGACGCGAGCGCGGATGGGACGGCGGACCGAGTGGAAGCGCTCGCCCACGAAATCCCCGCGCGCGTGCTGAGACGTCCTGGGCGGCTGGGGCTGGCTACGGCGGTTCTTGACGGATGGGCGACGGCGCGCGGCGATGTGTGGGGGGTCATGGATGCGGATTTACAGCACCCCCCCGAGACGCTCAAGGCGCTGGCGGCCGCAATGCGTCAAGGAGCCGACCTGGCGATTGGAAGCCGCTACGTGCCCGGCGGCGGCACTTCCGATTGGACGTGGATGCGCCGCTTTATTTCCCGCACGGCGACGCACATGGCGGCCACCGTGCTGCCCCTCAAGCTCGCGGCCGTCGGCGACCCCATGTCCGGGATGTTTATGATTCGAGCATCCGCCCTGCGCGACGCTCACCTGAACCCCCTGGGTTACAAGATCCTCCTGGAAGTTATTGCCAAGGCAGGTTATAAGAATCTGGTGGAGGTACCGTACATTTTTCAGGAACGTGAACGCGGCGCTTCCAAGCTGGGCGCGCGCCAATATGTGGAATATCTCCAGCACCTGGTGCGGCTGGCAATTCGCTCGGGTCAGCTTTTCGCCTGGATCCGCTACGGGTCGGTGGCGTTGGTCGGCGCCATCATTGACGTAGGTTTGTTTTACACATTAGTCGAGCAAGGGCACTGGCGGGCAGCCGTCGCATTACCCGTAGCCATTGAGGCCGCCTTGCTCAGCAACTTCGTTTGCAATGAAACTTTCACCTTTCGGTCAAGTGAAGCCCACCCGTTTGGCCGGGGAGTAGGGCGCAGATTAGCCCGGTACGAACGGATTTGCGTACCCGGGGCGATTCTTAACTTTCTGGTCACGCTCTTGTGCATTGGATGGGGCGGAGGGACCTTGAGCGCGGCGGTGGTGGGAGTGGTGGCCGGTGGCGCCTTGAACTTGCTGATGAATATTCCCGCCATTTGGAGGGCGTGGTCAAGCCACCCGCCGGGCGTAGCGTCCTCGGCGCAGGTTTAAGCCGAGTGTAAAGAGCAATTGTAGCGCGGACCTGCTTTGTAGGTCCGCGGCTCGTCGCCGATGGGCAACGAAATGCCGCGGACCTACAAAACAGGTCCACGCTACGGTTCTTTTCTCTGTGGTCTCTGTGCGCTGCTATGAAATTGAATGTGCCGAAGGCACTTTGGAGTGCGGGGGGGGGGGGGGGGGGGGGCGGCCCGGG
>Ga0326728_10000516_pt1 | contig 151409 bp, 141 predicted proteins | sample MB3enrmetagenome_FD_207602 | JGI IMG/M metagenome (GOLD analysis project Ga0326728, IMG submission 207602) | Lab enriched peat soil microbial communities from McLean, Ithaca, NY, United States - MB31MN | ecosystem: Environmental > Terrestrial > Soil > Wetlands > Peat | place: USA: New York... | reverse complement strand
CCCGCAAAGGACTGCTCGAGCGCCTCTCATGCGGCGAGCGGCATCGATGGTACTACCGCCTTCCGAGTGGCGCCGGTATCGCGAAGGGCTATGGTGGCCCCTACGCGAAGCCGCCGCAAATCCTGCCAGCGCCGATCTCCCATTCGTCCGAACAAGGAGCAGTCTGTTGAGCACGCCAATACATGGCCCCGAATGGCGGCATCGGTGCGGTGAAACACCGGCCGGGTGGCCAGCAAGGCCTTGGCGGCGAGGAAGCTCTGCTCCACCGTCAGCAGATTGCGGTAGCGCAGCACCACGGCCAGCGCCGACATCGAGAGGCTGGTGCGCAAGACGAAAATCCCGTCGAACTGCGCATCCGCCGCGACTTTCGCCGGGTCGATGGCGAATCCGCCGCCCTCTGGCGCGGCCAAAAAGCGGCGGTAGCCCTTATTGCCGACCAAGCCCTTGGCTCCACCCGCCAGCTTGCGTTGCAGGCCGGCCAGCACCGTGGCGCGGGTTTCAGCGTCCTTGCGCGCCTCCTCGTCGTTGCGGCAGACGATATAGCGGCGGCCCTCGACCCTGACCTCCTTCACCGCCAGGTCGGTTTCGCCCTTCTGCCGCGGGATGGTCAGCGGCACCGCCGCGCCGTCGTCGTGCAGCACGGTCTCGCGCACTTCCTTGCTGGACCGCTCGCGTGCGCCGAGGATGTAGTGGATCTTGCGCGTCTCCAAAGCGGCGATGGTCGCGGCGCTAATCATACCCCGATCGGCGACGACGCAGGCCCGCTCGACCCCGAAGCGGCTGCGCAGCCGCTCGACCACCGGCAGCAGGGTGGTCACGTCGGCGGTGTTGCCCGGCCACAGGAACGAGGCGATCGGCCGGTCCTGCTCGTCCAGCACGATGCCGAGCACGACCTGATTGAGCTGCGGGCGGAAGTCCTTGGAATGCCCGGTCCGGCCGAGCGTGGCGCCGCCGGCGCCCTCGAAATACAGCGAGGTGGTGTCGAAGAAGGCGACCGAGATGGCGCCGAACAGCGACTTGCGGTGCTCATACAGCGCCTCTTCGATGGCATCGGTGCAGTGACGCGCCTGGCCGCTGTCCTCGCCGTCAATCGCCTCGCCCAGCCAGGCCATGGCCTTGTAGGCATGGTTGAGCATCAGGTCTTGCGTGCCCGGGATGTCGAGGGTCTGTTGCCATGTGCTGGCGTGACGGTCCGAGCCGGAGACCATCAGCCGGTGCAGCACCGTCAGGTAGATGGCGCGCTCGGCATCGAAGCCGAAGCGCCGTCCGGCCAGATGCCGGCGCAATACCGCCTGGCAGCCGGTCTCGCGCCAGAGATGGCCGAACACCAGGTCGGGGCCGATGCTGCGGCGGCGGATCTCGGCGAGTTCGCCGCGGTAGAAGCTGGACAGCACGATGGAGCGGCGGGAATGGCGGGCGGCCGAGGCGATCAGGCCGTCGAGCAGGTTGGAATCTTCGACCTGGTCGCGCCGGCCGAGCGATTTGATGACGCGCTGGACATGGCGTCCGCCCTCGCGGACGTTCTCGACGAGGTAGAGGTACTCGTAGCCGCCGATCTTCTTGACACGGACGAACATGGCTGGTGTCCTGGCTGGCAGAGAGACACCACGGCGAATCTGCGCGAGTCAAGTGCCAGTGGGGGTTTTCTCGCCGGCAGAACTCGGTATTTAGCACCACAATTTGGTCGAGGCGCGTGAAAACCACGGTATTTCGCGGGTTTCTAAACAGCATCATGTGCTAACTGTGGAAGTTGGGTTTGGCACTCCCGGCATCTTCCTGGAGGGATCGTTTCAGGTTGGCCCGGCCTCCGGCCAGATCCTGACCCGCGTGCGCGCTTTTATCGAGATGCTGCCGCGATAGCATCTCACACTCAGAACGTCACCCGCACCCCGCCAAATCCGCCAACCGGCGCGGCCGGGCTGTAGGCGCGCGGATTGGTCGCATTCGGTGCCTGCGACAAAAACACCGACGACGTCGGCGAGAATGTGCCGTAGGTATAGTATTTCGCGTCAGTCACGTTCTCCACCGAGGCGAACAGCGCGATGTGCGGCGTGACCTGATAGCTGGTGCTCAGGTTCAACGTAACGAAGCCGGGCAACTGAGGCGTCAGGTTGGCAGCGTCGCCAAACAGATATTGCCCGCTTTGCGCCAACAGGACCCCGGCAACTGTCCAATCGTCGGTGATCTTGTAGGTCACCCCCAGCTTGCCCTGATTGACCGGGACCCCCGGCAACCGGTTGCCGGGGTTGACGGTGATGTTGCCGTTGGCATCAGCGGCCGGGTTGTTGCCGGCGGCCTCGACGAAGCCGCTTTGATAGGTTGCGTCGGTGTAAGTATAAGTCAGGTAAGCAGACCAGCGCGGGGTCTTGTACTGGATGCCGGCATCCACGCCTTGCCGGCGCGTCTGCCCGACATTGGTGAAGAACGCCCGGTTCAAGGTCACGCTGTTGACGAAGATGATGTCGTCGTCGAGGTTGCTGCGATACAGTCCAACACTGTAGTTCAGATGCCCGTCTTCGCCGATGCCGACAGTGCCGCGCACCCCGGCCTCCAGCGTGTGCGATACCACCTGCTTAAGGTTCGGGTCGCCAACGAAGAAATTCGCCAGACTGCAGGAATCCGCCGGTCCCGCGCAGGACAGTTCGGCCGGCGTCGGCGCGCGGTTGGCGTCGGCATAGCCGGCATAGGCGGTCAGCCAAGGCGTTACCTTGAAGGTCACGCCGCCCGCGGGATTGAAGTGCTGATAGTAATGGTTTCCGGTCAGATCGCCACCGTTCTGGTCATTCAGATTGATCTGCGCCGCATTGAACCGTCCCGACGCGGTCAGCGCCAGCCGATCCGTTACGTTGAAGGTGTCGGCGATGAAGGCGCCGTAATAGGCGTCGCTGATCGCCGCCCGCACCGGCGTGTTGGTGCCGGGTTCGTCAATGACGATGCCCGGTCCGACAAAGTTGCGTGCGTTGTCGATGCCGCCGATGAAGGAAACGCCGGTAAACTCGGTCTGCGCGCCGTCGAAGCTGAAGCCGCCCACCAGATGGTTGTTGAAGCCGAAAATGGCCTGCGTGTCGGTCGCCTGCACCGAGGCGCCGTAGCCGTTGGTGTTGGTGGTCTGGTTGTCCAACTGTGAGTAGGCGAACTGGTTCGGCCCGAGGAAAGCGGGGATCGTGTTGCCTCCGAGCGTCGTGCTGTAGCCGGAGTCATTGCACAACAGGCCCGAACCGTCGGTGCAGGGCGTATCGTTCGACGCGTTGCCGTTGGTCACCCGCTGGAGGAAGTTGTTGTAGTAGGTGACCCCCTGCACCGACACCGTGTCGGTGACTTGCAGATTGCCCGACAGGCTGACCTGCACGAACCGGTTGTCGATCTCGTTCGGGCCGGTGAACTGCGCCGCGGGATCCGCCGCCAGCAGCTCCACCGGCGACGTCCCCGGCCCGTTCAGCACCGAGTTCGCCACGGTGACATCGAAGTGAACCTCCGCGGTGTCGCTGCGCCAGCCGACGTCGCCGTAGAAGTTCTCGATGCCGGAGGACTGAAAATCGCGCCAGCCATCCTGGTGCAGCCCGCTCGCCGCGACATAGACGGAAGTATTGCCGCTCTGCTTGCCATACTGGAAATCGCCGCCGAAGGTGGTGAACGATCCGCCGGTGAAGCTGATCTCGCCGCCATGGTAGGTGAAACCGTTCTTGAGCTGGATGTTCAGCGCTCCGCCGATGGCGTTCAGGCCGAACACAGGGTTGGAGCCTTCAAGATTCATCTCCTCGATCGCCACGTCCGGCAGCAGGTCGAAATTCACGGTGTCGCCGAAGGCCGAGTTGAAGCGGACGCCGTTGACATAGACAGCCAGCCCCTGCGGCGTGCCCTGAAGCGCCGATGCCTGGAAGCCGTGATAAACCAATGTCGGCTGATACGGGTTGCCGGAGGCGGAATCGAGATTGACGCCGCCGACTTGCTCATTCAGCGCGCGCACCGCGTCGGGCATGGCCGTGGTGCCCCCGCGGGTGAGGTCGTCGCCCTTCAGCACATTGGTTTGGGCCGGCACGCTGTCGCGGTCGATGCCGGACCCGAGCAGCGGTGAGGGCGCAATGATGTCGATCTGCGGTATCGCCACTGCCGGCGGCTGCTGGGCGTGCGCAACGGAACCGGCCAGCATGACGAAGGCGGCCGAACCGGCCAGTCTGCGCGCTCCGCTTGGTGGCATGGCTGGAATCCCTCCTCGTTTCCCTGCAAGGATAGGTGCCGTAGGATCATCGTGCCGTCCATGGCACGCATTCCCGGATTTGGCGGGAAAAGTTCCCGACCGGATTGGGCAGAAACCGCCACCGCGCCGCGCCCCGACTGGCGCCCGGCCCCCCAAACGATTAACACTCACGCCAGACGTCCGGGGACACAGAAGGGGAGAACATCCATGTCCGAGGCCTATATCTGCGACTTCACCCGCACCCCCATCGGCCGCTACGCCGGGGCCCTGAAGGACGTCCGCACGGACGACCTCGCCGCCCACCCGATTCGCGCCCTCGCCGCGCGCAATTCCGGGGTGGATTGGGACGCCCTGGACGACAGCATTCTCGGCTGCGCCAACCAGGCCGGCGAGGACAACCGCAACGTCGCCCGAATGGCCGTGCTGCTGGCCGGCCTGCCCGCCTCCGTCCCCGGCTCGACGATCAACCGCCTGTGCGGCTCCGGCCTCGATGCCGTCGGCAGCGCCGCCCGTGCGATCAAGGCCGGCGAGGCGCACCTGATGCTGGCCGGCGGGGTCGAAAGCATGACCCGCGCGCCGTTCGTCATGGGCAAGGCGACGGAGGCGTTCTCCCGCTCCGCCGAGGTCTACGACACCACCATCGGCTGGCGCTTCGTCAACAAACTGATGCAGAAGGCCTACGGCACCGAATCGATGCCGGAAACCGGGGAAAACGTCGCCGAGGAGTTCCAAATCTCCCGCGCCGATCAGGACCGGTTTGCGTATAACAGCCAGCAGAAGGCGAAGAAGGCGCAGGACAGCGGCTTCTTCGCGAAAGAGATCACGCCCGTCACCATCAAGGGCCGCAAGGGCGACACGGTGGTCGAGCACGACGAGCATCCCCGCCCCGACACCACGCTGGAGATGCTGGCCAAGCTGAAAACCCCGTTCCGCGATCCCGGCACCGTCACCGCCGGCAATGCCTCGGGTGTCAATGACGGCGCGGCGGCGCTGCTGCTGGCCTCCGAGGAAGGGGCGAAGCGGCATGGCCTGACGCCGCGCGCCCGGGTGGTCGCCATGGCCACCGCCGGCGTGGCGCCGCGCATCATGGGCATCGGCCCGGCCCCGGCGGTCAAGAAGCTGCTCGCCAACACCGGCCTGTCCATCGGCGAGATCGACCTGATCGAGCTGAACGAGGCGTTTGCCAGCCAGGGCATCGCCGTGCTGCGCCAGCTTGGCCTGACCGACACGGCCGAACACGTCAACCCGCATGGGGGAGCCATCGCGCTCGGGCACCCGCTCGGGATGTCCGGCGCGCGCCTGGCGCTGACGGCAGTGAACGCGATGGAGACGCTGAACCTCAAGCGCGCCGTCGTCACCATGTGCATCGGCGTTGGCCAGGGCATCGCCGCCCTGATCGAACGCGTCTGATGCTGCTCAGCCTCGGCCTGATCCTGCTCTGCCAGCTTGTCGGCGAGGCGATCGCCCACGCGACGGATGTGCCGGTGCCCGGTCCGGTCATCGGCATGGTTCTGTGCCTGCTGCTGCTTCTGGCGCGCGATCAGGCCGTGCGCTGGATGCCGAAGGAACTGCGCGACGGGACGTTCGAAAACACTGGCCGAGGCATCCTGTCGCATCTGTCCCTGCTCTTCATCCCGGCCGGTGTGGGCGTGGTGCAGCGGCTTGACGTGCTGGCCGGCAACGCGCTGGCCATCGCTTTGTCGCTGCTGGTTTCGACCGTGCTGAGCCTGGCGGTGACGGCCGGGGTTTTCCACTTCGTGGCGCGCCGCCTGCATGCATGAGGATGTCTTCGCGCTCTGGGTGTACCTGGCGCGGTCGCCGCTGCTATGGCTGACGGTGACGATCCTGGCCTATTGCCTGTGCGACCGGATTTCAGCGGCGCTGCGACGGGCGCCGCTGGCCAATCCGGTGCTGATGTCGATGTGCCTCGTCGGGCTGCTGGTGCGCGGCACCGGCACGCCGTACGCCACGTATTTCGATGGCGCCCAGTTCATCCACTTCCTGCTCGGGCCGGCGACGGTGGCGCTGGCGATCCCGCTGTATCAGCACCGCCAGATGGTCATGCGGTCGATCCTGCCGATGGCTTGCGCGCTGATCGCCGGCTCGGTGACCGCGCTGGTGTCGGCGGTGCTGATCGCCCGCCTGCTGGGGGCGCCCGCCGCGGTGGTCATCTCGATCGCGCCCAAGTCGGTGACCGCCGCGGTGGCGATGGGGATTTCCGGGCGGCTCGGCGGCGACCCGGCGTTGACCGCGGTGCTGGTGATCCTGACCGGGATCCTGGGCGCCATCCTGGTCACGCCGTTGCTCGATCGGCTGCGTATCACCGACAAGCGGGCGCGCGGCTTCGCCGCCGGCCTCGCCGCGCACGGCATCGGCACCGCGCGGGCGTTCCAGGTCGATCCGCTTTCCGGCACCTTCGCCGGAATTGCGATGGGCCTGAACGCGCTGCTGACCGCGGTGATCGTTCCTCTGCTGCTATAGATTGATCGGCAGGTATGCCCCGGGATCCGGCACCAACCGATCTTCAAACGGCGCCTGAGGACTTGCCACAGGCGCCGGCTGCGATACCGCCAAGCCGTTAAGCACAAGAACGAATCCGCCTTCCTCGATCGGCAAGCCGCAAAGGCTCAGCACCTCGTCATCAGCGCCCCTGACCTGCAGCCCCGCGGGATCGCCTCCCAGCAGCACGCCCGCACCGCGCGCCACCTCCGCCTCGGTATCGGTTTCGCTGTTCGCCGCTTCAGCCGGCGGAAATATTTCGTGCAGCATGGTATCCAGCGGCATCTCGTGACGCAGTTCGATGCCGATCGCACGGCCAAAGGCGTAATTCCATTGCAAGAGCCGCTGGCCGGAATCAAAAAGGGCGAAACCGTCCGACGCGTTGGCGATGACCGCCTGCAGACGCGCGGCGTTCAGCCGGGCACGCGAAATCAGGACCGCCGCGTCGGACCGAAGCCGTTCCAGTTCGGTTTTGTTTCGGTCATAGATCCGCTCGCGGCGGCGGCGGCGGCCGATGGAAGAGATCGCCCACAAGATCAGCCCGCCGATTGCAAGGACCAACGCAGTGGCGATACCGGCCAGCGTGCGGGTGGTCGCGGCGAGTGCGTTGGCCGGCGCCATCACCTCGTCCCGGGTCGCTGCGACCACCACGATCAGGTCGCGGTTCGCGACGCGGTGGAACGCGTGCAGTCTCACGACGTCGTCGATGCCGGTCGGTCCGAGCCAGGTGCCGGCATTCAGCCGCAACATCGACGCAAACAGGGGGGATTTCGAAAGGTCCGTCTTCGGCCTGCGCGCGGACGGCCCGACGACCGCCTGCACATTGCCATGCTGCGTATCGATCAGAGCAACGACCGGATCGAAGCCAAGCGCTGCCTGCGCGAAAAGGCGGGTCAGTTCGGCCGAACGGTATGATGCTCCGAGAACCCAGCCGTTCGGATGATCGAGTGGCCTCATGATATACATCAGGAACTGGCGCGCATCGACAGGCGCGCCGGCGGTGGCCTGGATCAGCACCGAGTCCTTGATCTTGGTGCCGTTGCTTTCGAAAGTTTCCAGCACGCCGTTCGGGACGGTTACGTATGACGCTCCCACGCCCTGTCCGACTGCTTGAGGAATGATATCCTGGCGGACAACACGATTTTCGTCCGCAATGAAAAGGTCGTCCGAGACCGCCGTCAGAGCCGGCATTTTCTGCTGCCATTTGACGAGATCGACGGTATCGCTGTCCTGTTTCCAGGCCGCCTGGATGATCGTCAGGCTCTGGTCGATCATCTGAAGCTCGTTCGAGACGGTCTCGGCGATCGTGGCCGCCTGCCCGGTCAGGGACTGTTCCGCCCGGTCGAGGATTTCGGCGCCCTGGTCCCGGATCACCGGACCGGTGACGATCCAGATCAATGCCACCAGCGCGAACGCCACCAAAGCGACCGCGATGCTGCCGAGGACTTCCGTCGCGCCGAAGGAGGTTGGCCGGACGGAGTCCGCCGGGACCAGTTGGTTTGGGTTGAATCGCGCCGACGACGACCCGGTCCGCCGCCGACGGCGACGCTTGGTACTGTCGCTCATGAGTCTGTCGAATCCATCCGCCTGAACCGCCCGGCGCCGCCTGCCGCGGCGTTGCGGCAGCCAATATTTTATACCCCACATTATCGCGGCAAACCAATTTAAACTCGCCGGCATTCAGATCGGCACTCCAGCCCCGCCACGCCGGCGTGCCGGCAAAGGCCCGGGGCTCAGCGGCACCGCATTATCATCTCCTCGTCACGGCCCGGCTCGTCCGGGCCACCTATACCGGCCCCCTACCGCGACAGGTGGCCCGGACAAGCCGGGCCATGCGTTTCGCGGAAAGTGTCGCTCTCACCGCAGACCCGTATCAGTCGTTCACGCCGCGGCTGCCGTGGCCCGTTTCGAACAAGAACCAGGTCCGCCGCTCGGTTTCGTCGATCCACACTTCCAGCAGGCTCGCCGTTGCGACGTCGCCATGACTGTCGCAGACGCCGTGGACCTCGCGCATGATCGCGGCAAGTTGCTTGTTGTCGTCCCGCAGTTCGGCAAGCATGTCCTGCGGATCGACATACTCGGCCTCGTTGTCGAGAATGCGCTGCTGCCGCGCGATCTGGCCGATGGACCGCAACGTGTTGCCGCCGATTTTACGGGCCCGTTCGGCGATCGGATCGGTCATGGCAAAGAGCTGGTCGCCGTGTTCGTCGAGCAGCAGGTGATAGTCGCGAAAATGCGACCCGCTCATATGCCAGTGAAAGTTCTTTGTTTTCAGGTAAAGCGCAAAGACGTCCGCCAGCAATCCTTGCAGCGCCGCCGAAATATCGCGCGTCGCCTCCGGCTTCAGGTCCGTCGGCGTGCCAAGGCGTCCGCGCACATGCGCATCCTTCGCCGATTGTGCCGTGCTCATTGATTTCTCCCGAATTGGATAGAGAGTCACGCCGGGTTCAGCCCGCATACCGCCACATGGTGTTGGCGAAGCCGTCTGTCATCCACCGGATGCTGCCCCTTGGCCTGCGTGAAGCGGGAGTCCCGGCGGCCGGCCCTTCCTACCCGGCCGCCGGCATGTCCCGCCGAAACGCCACAACGTTGCTGTCCGCGGCGTGTTCCTCGATCGCCCCGCGCAGCGTCGCCGCCAGGGCATCCGGCCGAAAGGGCTTCAGCACGACGGGCCGCCCGCCGATGTGGTCCAGCGCCTTCGTGTCGGCATACCCGGTGATGAACACCGTCGGCACGCCCGGCCTCCGCGCCTCCACCCGGCGCGCGAGTTCCGCGCCGTTCATCCCCGGCATGGCAAAGTCGAACAGATGCAGATCGAACACCGCTCCGCTCTCCAGAAGATCGAGCGCCGCCGCGCCGGTCGCCGCCGGCGTCACGTGGTAACCGAGATCCTCCAGCATGCAGGCCGTCACGTCCCGCACGTCGCTGTCGTCATCCACCAGCAGCACCCGCAACCGCCCGGGTCCGGCATCCTGATGCCCGGCGTCGGCTGCGCGGGCCTCATGCGGCACCTTTTCCGCTCGCGGCAGATACACCTTGATCGATGTTCCCTCGCCAGGCTGCGAAACGATCCTCACCCCGCCGCCGGATTGCTTGGCGAAACCGTAGACTTGCGCGAGACCCAGGCCCGACCCCTTGCCCGGCCCTTTGGTGGTGAAGAACGGCTCGAACGCGTGTTCCAGAACATCCGGCGGCATCCCGGTCCCGGCGTCGGTGACGGCGATCGCCACGTATTCTCCGGCCTCCGGCTCGTGCGTCGACCGCGGCGGGCCGAGCGTCGCATTCGTGGTCTCGATCGTCAGCGCCCCGCCCATCGGCATCGCGTCACGCGCGTTGATCGCCAGATTCAGCACGACCATCTCCAACTGCGCCTGGTCCGCCAAAGCCGACCACAGATCGGGCTTGAGGACGATTTCCAGCCGGATCGCGCCGCCGAGGGTGCCCCGCAGCAGTTCGTTCATATTCAGAACGGCCTCGTTCAGATCGATCGGCTTCGGCTCAAGCCGCTGCTTCCGCGCGAAGGCAAGAAGTTGGCCCGTCAGCGTTGCCCCTCGCGCCGCCGCGGTCCGGATCATGCCGAGCCGCCGGGACGTCGCCGGATGGTCCGGATCATGATCGATCAGCTCGACCGCGCCGGTGACCACGGTCAGAAGGTTGTTGAAGTCATGCGCGACGCCGGAGGTGAGCTGTCCGACCGCCTCCAGCCGCTGCATCTGCAACAGGTCCGCCTCGATCCGCTGCCGTTCCTCGATCTGCGCGCGCAGCTCCCGGTTGGCCTGCGCGATCTCTTCGCGCGCGGCCTTGTCGCCGGTGACGTCGCGGCCAGTGCCGATGATCATGTCGCGATTGGGATCGGGCGAGAGGGTCCAGGCGATCCAGTGGTAGCGGCCGTCCGCGGCGCGGATGCGGTTCTCGAAGCGCACCGGCATCCGCGTCCGGCGCATCTCCTGCAGCCTGGCCATCGAAGCGGAAATGTCGTCCGGATGGATGATGGTCTGGTAGTCGAGCGACAGCAGCTCGGCTTCGGAGTAGCCGAACAGGCGCGTCCATGACGGGCTGACCCGCAGCAGCCTGGCGTCGTAGGCAGCCGCCACCAGCAGGTCCTCGCTGAGTTCCCAAAGACGGTCGCGCTCGGCGGTGCGTTCGGCGACCATGCGCTCCAGCGTTTCGTTCGCGGTCCGCAGCTCCTGCCGCGCGCGCTGGCGCAGCTTCGCGGTCGCCAGGTTGGACTTCACCCGCGCCAGCAATTCGCGCGCGGCGAAAGGCTTGACGATATAGTCGTCCGCATCCGCCGCCAGGCCGCTGATCCGCGACTCCTCGCCGGCCCGCGCCGACAGCAGGATCACCGGCAACTCATGCAGCCGGGCATTGCCGCGGATCGCGCGCGCCAGGCCGAGGCCGTCGAGGCGCGGCATCATGACATCGCTCAGCACGAGGTCGGTCGGGACCGCTTCGAGCATCTCCAGCGCAGCCTGTCCGTCCGCGGCGTGGATCACCCGGTGACCGGCCGATTCCAGCAACCTGCGCACATAGCCGCGCATGTCGGCATTGTCCTCGGCGAGCAGGATCGTCGCCGCCTCGCCCCCGGGGTCGGGGCGTCCGCCCGCCGGGCCTTCGTCCAGCCAGGACGACACCTCGTCGAGGAAAGCCGCCTTGCCGGCGCCGTCCGCAAGGTCCCCCGGTTCCTCGCTGATCCGGTCCTGCGGCAAATGGGCGCGGCCGAACGGGATGCGGACGGTGAACGCCGAACCCTCCTGCGGTTTGCTTTCCGCCGCGACCGAGCCGCCATGCAGCCGTACCAGGTCGGAAACCAGGGCAAGGCCGATGCCGGTCCCCTCGTGGCTGCGTCCGCTGGTGCCTTCGATGCGGTGGAAGCGCTCGAAAACATGTGGCAGATCGTCCGGAGCGATGCCGATGCCGGTGTCGCGCACCGTCAGGACCGCGGCGCCATCCTGCTGGGAGAGGTCCACTTGCACCCCTCCGCTCAGGGTGAACTTGAAGGCGTTCGACAGCAGATTGAGGACGATCTTCTCCCACATTCCGGTATCGATATAGATCGGCTGCGTCAGGGGATCCAGGTTCAGCGCGAACGCCAGCCCGGCCCGTCGCATCGCCGTTTCGAAGCCGGACGCCAGCTCCAGGGTCAGCCGGCGCAGATCGGTTGGCCGGTAGTGCGCCTGCATCCGCCCGGCCTCGATGCGAGAGAAATCCAGCAGCGCATTGACCAGCCGTTGCAGCCGCAAAGCGTTGCGGTTGCCGGTTTCGAGCAGCGGCCGCAGCTCGGCCAGCTTGGTCGAGTCGGGCTTGCCGAGGATTTCCTCCAGCGGCCCCAGCATCAAGGTCAGCGGCGTGCGGAATTCGTGGCTGATATTGCTGAAGAAGGCGGTTTTCGCCCGGTCCAGCTCCGCCAGGGCCTCGGCGCGGCGGCGTTCTTCCTCATAGGCGCGCGCCTTGCCGATGGCGGTGGCGACCTGGCCGGCGACCAGTTCCGCGAAGCCGCGCATTTCTTCCAGCGGCCGGTGCGGATTGAGACCGGCCAGCATGAACCCGGCGGCGCGGGCACCGCCGGTGTTCAGCGGCAGCAGCGCGACCCGCTCGGGCGGCCGCGCCCAGGGTCCGGCCGGGAGCGTGCCGAAGGTGTCGGCGGGATTTTCGACCAGCACCGTTTCGCTGCCGTTGAGCACGGCGGCGTATAGCAGCGCGCCTTCCGGCGTATCCAGGCGGATCGCCTCCGGGCAGGCCGGGCTGCCCGGTTCGAGCGCCGCCGAACCGGCGAGACGGGCGAGGCCGCCGCCGTCATCGACAAGGTACAGCGCGGCGAAAGGAAGATCGTGGCGGCCGTGCTCGCCGATGCTGGCGATGGCGCGGGTGCAGGCGCAGGCGGCCGTGGTCATGTCCGCCGAGTGTTCCGCCATGTCGCGCAGCAGGTTCAGCCGGCGGGCACCGATGACGCGTTCGGTGGTTTCGATGACCGGGCAGAACACCCCGCCGATGCCGCCGGTTTCATCGCGGATCGGACTGTAGGAGAAGCAGAAATAGCATTCCTCATCGAAGCCGCGGCGGTGCAGCAGCAACAGGAGGTCCTCGGCGCGGGTGGCTTCGCCGCGGCTCATGACGCCGCCGAGCATCGGGCCGATGACGTCCCAGATCTCCGGCCAGACGTCGCGGGCGGCGGACCCGAGGGCGGCGGGGTGCTTGGCGCCGAGTATCTCGCTGTACGAATCGTTGTACAACTTCACCAGTTCGGGCCCCCACCAGATCAAGATGGGGAAGGCACAGTTCAGGCAGGTGCTGACCGAGGTGCGCAGGCTTTGCGGCCAGGTTTCCGGCCGCCCGAGCGGCGTGCGCGCCCAGTCGCGGGCGCGCATGAGCGCACCCGCCTCTCCGCCGCCGGCAAGGAAATCGTGCTCCGGGGTGTCTGCCAATTCCGATGCCTCCGGCGACGGGTTTACTTGACCCGCATAGCGCGGCCTATGTGCTACCGGCCGGTTTCGGCGCGGGTGTCACGGTTGTGACGTCACAAGAGCGCATGCGTGAGGCAGGATGCTGCGACCAAGGCGGATGCGCGGCCCAGTCGGTTGACCGAACCGTGGGTGCGCTTGCCGACCGGTCTGGGGGCTGAGCCGGGCCGAACCCGGATAACCGCGGCGCTTGCTGAGCGGGGCCGCGAACCCTGGCCTGGCGCACGCGGCGCCGGGCAGAATTGTACTGTTTACGTAACAGTGGCGCGAACGGGCCCGTATTCGGCGGACAGGATTCGTCCATCGAAACGGGACCGTTCAAAGGAATCCGCAACAATGGCTTAGATTGAAGTATTTCACTTGCAGTTTTCTTAAAATACCCGTTCGCTCTCGATAACATATTGTCGCAATGCTCCGTTCATGTAATATGGTTTCCGGGCGGATCATGTCACGCGGCTGCCGGTCCGTCCGCCCGCGCCCATGCCGGGCACCGGGGCTGTGATCGCCACGCTGCCGGCCGCGACACGCTTGCAGACGTCATCATGTCCGTGGAGAGGCAAAATGATCCTGGATTCACTGAAGAAGCTGGCGCAGGACACGATCGGTTCGGCGAAAGAGCGTGTGGAGAAAGCGGCCTCGACCGTGGGCAACGCCACTACAGATGTAGTCGGCAGCGTGCGCTCCGCCGCTCCGGAGTCTCTTGACAGTGTTGTCAGGTCGCTCACCCGGAAAGCAACGAGCGCCGTTGCAGCATTGGGCGAAACGAAACCGATCCGGCCGATTGTCGAGGGTGTGCACACGGCGGTAGACGTTGCCAACCGCATTTCTCGCGCCGCGCACGCCGCGCGCGAAGCCTATGCCGCTGAACCGCCGATCAAACACGCACCGGAAGCCGACGTCCGGAAGTCTTGACGGCAGGCCGGGTTCCAACGGAGTCTCTGCCTGAACCGTCATGGGCCGGCTTGTCCGGGCCATGACGGTTGGGAAGACTCGCTCTCATCGCGGACCGGTATCAGCCTGGCGATCGGCGAGCAGGAGGACCTCACAATGGCCGGCACCGACCCGCTGCCTGAATCCAACCTCGCGGCCCTCGGCTTCGCTGCCAGGCCGCTGGACCATCTCGATGCGCTGATCCGCTCGCATATCGCGGAAGGCCGCTACGCCGGGGCGCAGATCGCGCTGGCCCGCCACGGCAAGCTGGCGCTGTTCCGCAGCTATGGCGATGCGCGGACCGAGGGCGGCGCGGTGGCCGCCACCCCGGACACGCTGTTCCTGCTGTTCAGCCAGACCAAGGTGCTGACATCGGCCGCGGTCTGGACGCTGGTGGAGGAGGGCAAGCTGTCCTTCATGGACCGCGTCGCGGACCACCTGCCGGAGTTCGCGGCGCGGGGAAAGGGTGAAATTACGCTCCAGCAGGTGATGACTCACCAGGGCGGCTTCCCGAACGGCGACGTAACGCAGGCGACATGGACCGACCATGCGCGGATGCGCGCTGAAGTGTGCGATTTCTCACTGGAATGGACGCCCGGAACGAGGCTGCAATACCACGCCCGCGCCGCCCATCTGGTGCAGGCGATGGTGATCGAGGCCGTCACCGGCGGCGACTACCGCGACGCGATCAGGCAGCGGGTGATCGAACCGCTCGGCCTCGGCGACGACATCTTCGTCGGCGTGCCGGAAGCGCAACAACTGCGCTGTGCCGACACCTACGCGCCGGAGCCGCGCGACAATTCCGCCGCGTTCCGCGCCGCGGGGCTGCCGAGCGGCGGCGGCTACGCGACCGCGCGGGGGATGGCGGCGTTCTACCAGATGCTCGGGCATGGCGGGCGGCTGGGCGGCGTGCGGCTGTTCTCGCCGCGGCTGATCGCCTATGTCTCGCGCAGCCATACCGGCGAGGCGCCGGACGTGCAGATGGGCGGCATCCCGATGCATCGCGGCCTGGGTCCGCATGTGCGCGGCGAGAGCGACCGGATCAGGGGGCTGGGGACGATCGCCGCGCCTGAGACATTCGGGCATGGCGGGGTTGGATCGTCGTATTCCTGGGCCGACCCGGCCAGCGGGGTTTCGTTCTGCTATCTCACCAACTTCGTCAGTCCGGAGCCGTGGCATTCGGCCCGGCTGGACCGGGTGGCCAACCTGGTGCATGCGGCGATCGATTAAGCTTCGCGAACCGGTGTGACCGGAGGCACTTCGGGCCGCATGCGATACAGCCGGTGGACAAACGATGCCGCATCGGCTCTACATGCGATCAGCAGGAGACAGCCAATGGACATCAAGCATGTCGTGGTCCTGATGCTGGAGAATCGCTCGTTCGATTCCATGCTGGGGAAGCTTTACGAAAGCGATGAGACGTTCGACGGCCTGACCGGCGAGGAACAGAATGTCTGGCACAAGCCGGGCGGACTGCAACAGATCGTTCCGGTATGGAAGTCAGCGGATTTCACCCCGACCGCCGCCTGCATCCCGGACCCCGATCCGGGCGAGTTGTTCACCGACATCGCGATGCAAATCAACGGCCTGTCGGCCGACGGGCAGCCCAACACCGGCGCTGCAACGATGGACGGCTTCGTCGACAACTATATGCGCCAGCCGCCGCCGGACCCGAAGGTCGATCCCGCACCCGATCCGGCGGCCGTGATGCATTATTTCACCCCCGACCAGGTGCCGGTGCTCAGCCAGTTGGCGCGGGCGTTCGGGGTTTCCGACCGCTGGCACGCCTCGGCGCCGTGCCAGACCTGGCCCAACCGGTTCTTCGCCCATACCGGCACGGCGAATGGTTACGTCAACAATGCGCCGACGCATTTTCCCTACAACATGGACACGGTGTTCAACCGCTTGCAGGATGCCGGCCAGAGCTGGCGGGTGTATTTTCATGACATTCCGCAATCGGCCACGTTGGCGAAGCTGTGGCGCGATGCCTTCACCCATTTCCGGTTCTTCGAGCAGGACTTCGCCAACGACGCCAGGAATGGCAATCTGCCTGCCTACAGCTTCATCGAGCCGCGTTACTTCACCGATCCGGCGCTGAAAAAGATGCCGAACGACCAGCATCCGCCGCATGATGTCACGTTCGGGGAGGCGCTGACCGCGACGGTCTATAATGCGGTGCGCGCCGGTCCGGGCTGGAAGAACACGCTGCTGATCGTTACGTACGACGAGCACGGCGGCTGCTACGACCATGTCGTTCCGCCCGCCGCGACACCTCCGGGCGGCCCCGCCCCGGACGGATTTGCGTTCGATCGTTTCGGTGTGCGGGTGCCGGCGGTGATCGTCTCTCCGCACGTTCCGCCGGGATCGGTCATCCGGCCGCCGGGGACGACGCCGTTCGACCACACCTCGATCATCGCAACGTTGCGGAAACTGTTTGATTTTCCGTCGCTGACGCCGCGCGATGCGGCGGCGCCGGACCTGCTGGAGGCGCTGACCGGGGACGGCGGCAACGACGGTCCGGCCTCGGTCACGGTGCCCAAGGTCGCCGTCACCCCCGAACAGCTCAGCCGATCGGCCGCGCGGGCGCCGAACGGGATGCAGAAGGGGTTGGGCGCGGCGGCCATGCTGCTGCCCACGGCGGCGGCGAATGTGGGCGCGCATGTGCAGCGACTGACCAAGGTGACGGACCCGGTGCCGGTTCACGCGAACGTCGCCGCGGCGGCCGCGGATATCGCCGCGCATGTGAAGGCGTTTCTGGGCGGCTTGTAGGCGGCTGCAAGCGGTTCGGCGAGCGGCTCCGCGATGCCGGCGGCGGGCCCGGGCGCGCCATCAGCCGCCACACGGCACAGTCCCGGCGTCAGCCATCCGCGCCGCTTCGTTGCTGCACAAGACACATGCCGGTCGCATCAAATATACAATGCCCGAGCGGGGGCACGTGGCGGTTGTCCGCCACCGGCGCGCGCAGCGATAATCGGGCAACGAGGCCGGCCTCGAGGGAACAGGGTAGATGCATGGTTTCAACGGTCTGTTTTCGTCAGACTGCGCCACGAAGCGGCTCGGCCGGCAAGCCGCAGACGGTTGCCCCCGCTTAACCAGCCCGGCGCGGTCCGTGACCGGCCGCATCGGCCATAACTGTTCGGCACATCGCTGCCCCCGCGTTCCGGTCAGCCGGAGTTGAGCGGACACGATGCGAACCGGCACATCCCTCTACCTTGATCTGGTCCGCTTCGCCGCGGCGCTGACCGTCTTCTTCTCGCATTACGGGACGCGGCATTTCACCGGCGGCATGCTGTATCAGTTGCAGCCTTACGGTTCAGAGGCTGTCGACGTTTTCTTCGTGCTGTCCGGCTTCGTCATCGGGCACGTGACCAGCAGCCGCGAAGCCGATCCGCGAAGCTACATCGTCAACCGGATGGCCCGCATCTACTCGGTCGCCGTGCCAGCCTTGCTGCTGACGCTGGTGCTGGATACCGCCGGCAATGCGCTCCATCCGGACATGTATCCAGCGGACACGCCGCCGCATTATCTCGCCGACCATCAGGTCCGGCACTACGTGATGTCGGCGCTGTTCGTGAATCGGCTTTGGTACATGGACATCCGGCCGGGCACCGATTGGCCATATTGGTCGCTGGGCTACGAGGTCTGGTACTATGTCATCTTCGGGGTCGCGCTGTTCGCCCCGCGACGGACCCGGATGTGGGCGACCGCGGCCGCGGCGGCGATCGCAGGTCCGGGGATACTGGCCCTGTTTCCGCTCTGGCTGCTGGGCGTCGCCTGCCACCGCCTCACGCGCACCATACGGCCATCGGTTCCGCTGGGAGCGTTTTGCGTGGCGGTTTCAGTGGCGGGATGGGTCGGTTATGAAGCGCTGGCTGCCTCCCACTGGCGTCTTTACGGCCTTGCCCCGGATGCTCTCGGCCGACCGGAGCTGGCGCAGGATTATCTCGTAGCGGGATTGTTCGCGCTGCATTTGATCGGGATCTGCCATCTGTCCGACGGGGTTGCACGCCTTTTGAGGCCGGCGGCAGCGCCAATCAGGTGGCTGGCGGGTGCCACGTTCTCGATCTACCTCATGCACTATCCGGTGCTTCAGTTCATCGCGGCGGTGATGCCATGGCCGCTTACCAGTGCATCGGCTCGGGTATTGCTCGTTGTCCTGACCCTGATCGCCGTCTTCCTGATGGCCGAGATATCGGAGCGACGGAAGGAGTCATGGCGGCGTGGTATCCGAACGATGTCCGACCGTCTGTTTCCGCCGGTTCCCGGTTTCGCCGGGTTGAATACCGGAACCGGCGGCAACGCTGCCGCCAAAAAAGCCCGGGCTATTGCACCTGACTGAAAACGTTCGAGCGCCGGGCCTGCCCGCAACCGCAATGCTACTGCGTCAGGCTGTTCCAACCGGCGAGATAAACCGGATCGGCACGCCGCCTCTGCTCGAACTGAGCCAGAAGCTTCCGGGCGATCGTGCAGTCCGCTGTCCATTCCCTCCGCTCGTTCCTGCCGGAACACAACCCGGGAGGTGCCGTCGAACGCCACGCCTCATAGACTTTGCGATCCGCCAGGCCCTGAACGAACGGCGCAGGCATCGCGATCCCCGCTGCATCCCCGCCCGCACTTCCCCGGCAAGGACCGGCTGCACACGTCGCATCCCCCCGTGCCGCGACCCGCTTTTCGGCGGCATGCTGCTGCGCCAGAGATGTCAGCGACATCAGCCCCACCGCGGCCAGACCCAGCAGCATCGACCAGCGCCAAACCAAATCCTGGATGCGGTAGCCGGCGCCAAACGGCCGCGGCCCGGGTTCGCGGGGAGATGACGGCGGACCCTCGTCCGCGGCGGGCGCGTCCGCCGGTGGGCGGCCGAGCAGATCCGACCAGTTCAGCCCCCGCTGGCGCCGGAACTGCTCGACGAGATGGGCGGCGTTATTGCGTTCGCCGACATGGCTGCTGCCGAGCATGCCGAGCAGCGCGGCGAGCCTAAGCCGATCAACGGTGGAAATCATCATGAGTTCCGGTTCGAGACGATCAGGCGTCCGGAACTAAATTCCCGCCCTCGAACAGGCCAGGAACATGCAGGTTACTGCGAAACAACATCTTGTGGTGCCGGCGCCCGTCACTCCGGCGCAGCCAGGAACGCCGCGAACGCGTCCTTATACTCCGGATGCCAGCGCGACAGCGGCGGACGGTTGCGGATGATGTCCTCGGCGGCCCAGAGGATGCGGCGGTTGTCGATTTCCCGCGTCACGTCGTTGTCGGGACAGATCAGGTAGAAATCCCCCGCCGCCATGCCGGCCAGCAGGAAGTCGGTGACCTGGTCCGGCATCCAGGCGCCCGGCGGCTTGGACGCAGATGCCGTCATGCCGGTGAACGTCGAACCCGGCACCAGCAAGTGCGCGCTGACCCGGCATCCGGGCGTGTTGCGCAGCGCATGAGCCAGGCCCTCGGTCAACACCTTCACCCCGGCTTTGGAGACGTTGTATGCCGTGTCGCCCGGCGGGCAGGTGATCCCCTGCTTCGACCCGGTGTTGACGATGGCGCAGGGCGTGCCCTGGTCGATCATCGCCCGGGTGAAGCTCTGCACGCCGTTGATGACGCCGAACAGGTTCACGTTCAGCACGCGGCGCCAGCGCTCCGGATGGTCGAACGGGCCGCCGCCCGGCGCGGTGCCGGCATTGTTCATCAGCACCGCGACTTCGCCGAACGCGGCGTAGACGGTGTCCCGCAGGTGCTCGACGGCCGCCGGATCGCTGACGTCGGTCGGAACCGTGATCACCGCCGGGCCGGAGATCGTTGCCGCCGCCTTCTCCAGCGCTTCAGCGGCCAGATCGGCCAGGCAGACCCGCATCCCCATGGCGGCGAAGCGCTGCGCGGCGGCGAGGCCGATGCCGCTTGCAGCGCCGGTGATGACCGCGACGCGGCCTTCGGACAATGCGGGGTGATGGGTCATGGTTGGCGGTCTCCGTTGCTTGCGGCGATAACCGAATGGCCCGCGGCGGCGTTACACCCTGACGCAACGCAAGGAGTCCGCCATGGCACGCGCCGTCGGCATCGACCATCTGTCGATCAGGGTCAGCGACTACGAAAAATCGAAAGCGTTCTACGGCAGGCTGCTCACGTTCCTCGGGTTCAAGTTGTCGGAGGAATATGAGAACGCCACCGGTTGGTCCAACGGCCACACGCTTTTTTGGATCGGCCAAGCCGATGGCCCCGGCGCGAAGCACAAGCACCGCACCGGTGATGTCGGGTTCCATCACTATGCCTTCCGGCTGCGCAGCCGGAAGGATGTCGATGAACTGCAGGCGTTTCTGCAGGACGAACTCGGCGCCGAGATCGTGGACCCCGCCGGGGAGTATTACGACGATTACTACGCGGTGTTCTTCCTGGACCCGGACGGGCTCAAGCTGGAGGGGATGAAGTACGGGGAGAAGGGCGCCGCCAGGACATAACGGGGTCGCAGCGATCGAGAGCGGACCAGGAGATTGTAACCTGTCGTGGCCAGACTCAATCCGGCCGTGACACCAAAGCCCTGCTTCAGCTACCTGTTATACCAACCGCCGTAGCTCTTATGGCGTTGATTGTTGGTCTTCGCGAGGCGGGCACCGGCCTCACCCCGTCATGGCGGGCGGAGGCCCGCCATCCACGCCTTGGCTGCGGCCTGCACCCGCGGAAGGCGTGGATGCCGACCTTCGTCGGCATGACGTTGTCGCGTTCCGCAGTGCAACAGGTGCTTACCAACAACCAACGCTATAAGAGCCACCGCCGTAGAGAATTACCGATCGGCACGCGCGGCTGAATTGTCATGGCGGGCGGCGGCCCGCCGTCTACGCATTTGGTTGCGCAAGCACAAGGCGTGGATGCCGACCTTCGTCGGCATGACGGGGCGCCCCGCCGAAGAGTCGTTCTCAATGCCGGTTGGTATTAGCCGTGAAACCGGGCAATATCCAGCAGCACGTTTGCTTCCAGCGCCTTCTCATCCAGCCGGTGTTTCACTAAATCGCCGATGCTGACAATGCCGATCAATTGGCCGGCATCTTCCACCGGCAGGTGGCGGATCTTCGCCAGGGTCATCGCCGCCAGCGCGGTCTCCACGCTGTCTGCCGGGCGGCAGGTCACCAGCGGCGTGCTCATGAGCCGTTCCACCCGGAACAACAGCGCCTCGGCGCCGTATTCCGCGACCGCATTGACGAAGTCCCGCTCGGAGAAAATGCCCGCCGGCTTCATCCATGCGTCTTCCGCGATGACAGCGCCGATACGGTGCTCGGCCAACTTGCGGACAGCAGCCTGGACGGTGTCGGTCGTGCGCACCTTTACGACCTGACGACCCTTGCCGCGCAGCACATCGGAAATGGACATCGGAACCTCTCCTGTTGTGGAACAACCTGCTGCCTGGATTTAAGCACGAGTCGGCCACAGCCCAAGCCCGTGGCCGATTGTTCAGCCTGCGGACAGGATCAGTTGCGGATCAGACGTTTCCCGAGGTCTCCACCGGCGCAATGATGATGCGGCGATTCTGCTTGCCCTTGTTCTCGATCTTCAGCACCCGGATCGGCCCGATTTCACCCGTTCTCGTAACGTGTGTGCCGCCGCAGGGCTGCAGGTCGATCGCTGTTTCGCCTGCGCCGATCCGAATCAATCGCAGCCGCCCCGTGCCGCGCGGCGGTTTGACCGACATCGTGCGAACGATATCGCGATCGGTATCCAGGACGGATTCGTCCACCCACTCGATCCGCACCGGATGATCCGCCGCGATCAGCGCATTCAGATCAGCTTCGATATCTTCTTTCGCCGGCGGGTTCGGCAGATCGAAGTCCAGACGCGACTTGTCCGCCCCAACCGATCCGCCGGTGACCGCGGCGCCCTTGATCAGGCTGCACAGCAGATGCATCGCGGTGTGCATCCGCATCAGCGCGTGGCGGCGCTGCCAGTCGAGCACCGCCTCCACAACCGTGCCGATCGGCGGCAGCATTGAGTCCGCGGCGGGGATATGAATGATCGCGGTGCCCTCGCCCTTTACCGTGTCGGCGATGGCCGTTTCGCAGCCGTTCCAGCGCAGCACGCCGCTGTCCCCGGGCTGGCCGCCGCCGCGTGCGTAGAATACGGTGCGATCCAGCACGATGCCGTCCGGACCGGTTTCCACAACGGTTGCCGCGGTGGCAGCCTGCGACGGGTCGTCCAGGAACAGCCGCTCCGTCATGGCGTTCTCCACGATTGCCGCAGCACCTCGCGTTTCGACGCCAGCCAGAACAGCGCGAGAACGGTGATCGCATTGGTGAACTCGCCCGCGAAGGCGGCCTCGATGGCCTTGGCGGCGGGCCAGACGCGGACGCGGATGTCCTCGTTTTCCGCTATCTCGCCCCCGTAGCCGGCGATGCCGTCCGCATCGGCCGGTGGAGCGACAACCCGGCCGGCATACAGATGGCAGAACTCATCCGCCCCGCCGGAGGTCAGGATGTAGCCGCCGATGCGTTCGATATGATCCGCCGCCAGGTTCATCTCCTCCAGCATTTCCCGCTGGATGGTGACGACGGGGTCCTCCCCGGCCTCGCATAGGCCGGCTGGGAGTTCGACCAGCACGGGATCGATGCCGGCGGCGAGTGCGGGCAGGCGGAACTGGTCGATCAGCACGACGGCGTCCGCTACGGGGTCATAGGGAAGCAGGGCGGAGGCCTGCCCTCGGCGCCAGAGTTCCCAGGTGCGGGTTGCCGACAGGGCGCCGTCGAAGCGGCGGTTGCGGAACTTCACGATGTCCACCGGGAAGCGGCCGGACCAGACCCGCTGTTCGGATTCGATGACGGCATCGGGCGTCGAGACGATGGGCGGGGTGGGACGTTGGGTCATGGACGCGTTTGTAGGCGGGGGATGGATGGGTCGCAATCGGCGTTGGCCCTCAGCGTCACGGCCGAGCGTGTCAGGAAAACGAGCGGAGCACGGCACGCGACCTTATTCGTCATGGCCCGGCTCGTCCGGGCCACCTGTCGCCGCACGTGCTGGGACAGGTGGCCTGGATAAACCGCGCCATGACGATCGGAACGGTGGGGCAGAAGCCGCTTATACCGCCCGCTTCCGCGACAGCAGCGCGACCGCCAGCAGCACCGCCGCCACCACCGCGACAATCACCGTCGCCAGCGCATAAATCTCCGGCGTCGTCCCCAGCCGCGTCGCCGAAAACACCACCATCGGCAGGGTCGAAGCCCCTGGCCCCGAGGTGAAGCTGGCGACCACCACATCATCCATCGACAGGGTGAATGCCAGCAGCCAGCCGGACACCAGCGCCGGGGCCATCAGCGGCAAGGTGACCAAAGCGAACGCCTTCCACGGCGGCGCGTACAGGTCCATCGCCGCCTGCTCCAGCGCCACCCCGGCATCCGCCAGGCGCGCCCGCACCACGACGGCGACATAGGCGACCGACACCGACGCGTGCGCGACCGTGACCGTCCCGGCGCCCCGCCCGGACGGCCAGCCAATCAGTTGCTCCAGCGCCACGAACAGCAGCAGCAGCGACAGGCCGGTGATCACCTCCGGCATCACAAGAGGCACCGCCAGCGCCGCCTCGAATACGCTCCGGCCGCGAAACCGCCCGAAGCGGGCCAGCGCGAACCCGGCGGCAGCCCCGACCACGCACGCGATGGTCGCGGAAACCGCGCCGATGCGCAGCGACAGGAAGGCGGCATCGATCATGCCCTGGTCGCGCAGCAGGGCGCCATACCAGCGCAGCGAGAAACCCGACCAGCCGGTCACCAGCCGCGAGTCGTTGAAGCTGAAGACGACCAGGAACGCTATGGGCGCGTAGAGGAACGCGTAGCAGGCGGCCAGCCACGCGCCCAACCGCATCAGAGGAACAGCAGCACGGCCAGGCTGATGCCGCCCGCCAGGATGCAGTAATAGGCGAACGGATTCAGCGCCATGGTGTCGTGCTGGCGGAAATACCGCATCAGGAATGCGGTGCTCAGCAGCGCGGTGATCCCCGCGACGACCGCGGCGATCACGGAGTTGGTCAGCACGCCGGCCGGAATGCTCTCATGCAGCAGTTTCGGCACCTCCAGCACCGTCGCGCCCAGGATTATCGGCGTGGCGATCAGGAAAGAGAAATGCGCGGCGCCTTCGTGGTTGATGCCACGTAGCAGGCCGCCGACGATGGTGGCGCCGGAGCGGGAAATCCCGGGAATCAGCGCCGTGCACTGCCAGAAGCCGATGAGCAGCGCATCCAGCTTGGTCAGGCCGGACAGGGAGCGGTTCCCCCGGCCGCGCAGCTTCTCGCCGAACAGCAGCAGGAAGCCGTTCACCACCAGGAACGCCGCCGCCACGACGGGAGAGCCGAACAGGCCGCGGACGAATTTTTCCAGCAGGAAGCCGATGACGACGGCCGGGATGGTGGCGATGATGACCAGCAGGAACACCCGCCGTGCTTCGCTGACAATGTGGGCGCCGCCGATGCCGATGACTCCGGTGAGCAGCGCCCACCAGTCCTTCCAGAAATACCCCAGCAGCGCGGTCGCCGTGCCGAGATGCAGCATCACCAGGAACGGCAGGAACTCCGCCGAGCGCTGATCGATCCCCCAGTGCAACAGCGCCGGCAGCACCACGGCATGCCCGAGGCTGCTGACCGGAAACAATTCGGTCGCCCCCTGCAGGATGGCGATGATGAGGGCTTGTAACGTGTCCATGCGAAGCTCCAGCCGATTCGCGGCGGAGATTACGGAGTTTCGGCGGCGACCGCACCGGGTGATTGAAGACCGTCTGTTACACCAGGATGTCGTTGCGGGACGCAAGGACGGGATGAGGTGTCGTAGCCGCATCACCGCAACGCCATTCCGGCGTCACGAAAGCCGTGGCATGATGTCGCCATGGCAGGGCATCAACATCACCACACGCATCAGGGGCACGGGCAGCATAGCCACGACCACGGGCATCATCACGCTCCGGCGGGGATGGACACCGCCTTCGCCATCGGCGCCGCGGTCAATCTGGGGTTCGTCGTGGCCGAGGCGGGTTTCGGTTGGATGGCCAACTCCGTCGCGCTGATCGCCGACGCGGCGCATAATTTCGGCGACGTGCTGGCGCTGCTGCTGGCGTGGGGCGCGGCGTGGCTGACCCGGCGCCCGCCGACGGCGCGGCGGACCTATGGCTGGGGGCGCAGTTCCATCCTGGCGGCGCTGATCAATGCCGCGGTGCTGCTGATTGGCGTCGGCGCAATCGGCGTCGAAGCGATCCGGCGTCTGCTGGAGCCCGAGCCGGTCGCCTCCGGCATCGTCATGGCGGTCGCCGCCGCCGGCATCGTCATCAACGGCGGCAGCGCGCTGCTGTTCATGCGCGACCGCGACAGCGACCTGAACATCCGCGCCCAGTTCCAGCATTTGGCGGGCGATGCGCTGGTGTCCCTGGCGGTGGTGCTGGCGGCGCTGGCGATGCGGCTGACCGGGCTGAGCTGGATCGACCCGCTGGCCAGCCTGGGCGTGGTCGCGATCATTACGCTCGGCACATGGAGCACCCTGCGGGAGTCGGTCGATCTGGCGATGGACGCGGTGCCGTCCGGCCTGCCGCACGCGGAGATCAACGACTGGCTGGCGGACCAGCCCGGCGTGCGGGAGGTGCATGACCTCCACATCTGGGCGCTGAGCACGACCGAGACGGCACTGACTGCCCATCTGGTCTGCGAAAACCCACAAGGGGAGCGGGCGCTGCACGAATTGTGCGGCGCGTTGCGGGATAAATTTGGCATCGGCCACAGCACGATCCAGATCGAGACAGAATCGGACGCGGCGCGGTGCCGGCTGCGTCCGGCCGGGATCGTGTGATTCGAGTGGCGCGGCTGGCGGGCTGAGGCACCCCTTGGGAAGCGGGTGCGCCAGTGAATCCGCGGTAGTCGGCGGATGTTCCCGGCCGGCGAGAGGCGGGGAAGTCCGCCGTCAACCTACAAACGTATATCCGCCGAAAGCCGATCGGCTGGTGCGCACATGACCTTGGGAACGTTCGATCAGGCCGGCTGCCCCCAGCGCCTGGACGTCCGCCTGCACTCGGCGCAAGTGCCGGCCGAGGTGACGGGCCAGCGCCGAGACGGAAACCTCCGGTTGGGCGTGCAGGTGGCGGAGCAGCCGTTACCGCTCACCGGTCATGACCCCGGCGAGGGCTTCCCATGACTCGAACGCAAGAACACGATCGGCCGGGGCCGTTTCGCCGCGTTCGGCCTGTTGCCACGCGTGCCGGAAGGCGGCGAGTTCGTCAGCCAAGCTGCCGCCGACTGTCAGCTTGATTTCGTCAGTCATTGTTGCCTTCCTCCGCGCGAAGCGCGCCCACGTCGGGCGAGCTGCGTCAGTCTTGCGGCCTCGGCAACGGCAGAGCAGGCACCGGTTCGGCACGCCCGACTTGCCGGCACGCGAAATGGAACATCCAACCGCCAGGACGTCAATGCATCAGACGCATGATCGCGATAACGGCCCCGAGAATGGCCGCGGTCTGAAGGCCGATCGTGCCCACCATCCATTTGAGGATCTCGGTTTTGGTCTCCGCCAGCCCGGAGCGAAGTTCCGACCTGATGCCCTGGATATCGACTTTCGAAGTCTGGAAATCACCCCGGAGAGCCTGCACGTCCGACTTAACGGCTTGAACATCCACCTTTAGAGTTTGGACATCCCCCTTTAGAGTTTGGACATCCACCTTCAGCGTTTGGACATCCACCTTCAGCGTCTGAACATCCACCTTCAGCGTCTGAACATCCACCGTCAGCGTCTGAACATCGACCTTCAGGGTCTGAACATCCGCCTTCACCGTTTGAACATCCGCTGCAACGGCTTGAATCTCCACCTTTACGGCCTGTAGTTCCGCCTTCGTGGCCAGGTTGGCGAGATCCTGTTTGGTCGCGATCTCGGACCCGGACACGGCTTAAGCCAGTGCCCCGGCGACGGTGCGGGCCTGCTCCGCCGAAAATCCGCCGGCTTCCAGCCGATCGGCGAGTTTCAGGGTGTCGAACGGGACGGCAGTCATCCGAGGATCTCCAAGAGCAACAGGATAGGGCATGGCGGCCCTTAAGTGCAATACAGACGACATTCGCCGAAACGTTGCGGTTGAGCGGTTCAAAAATCGTACCCTTGCGAGGTGGCGGCACAAAACCGTTAGATATCAAGGAGCAAGCCGGTATAGTAAAAGAAAAGCAATTGTTCTGAGTCCAGCCTTGAATGGTGCCGCGTCGCCGCTATTGTATGCCCGTAACGGAAAGGTGTGGTTGCGCCTTCAACGCACCCGATGCCGGCCAGTCTTTCCATCGCCGTCCTATAGCTCCTCTCGTTCGGCCGGCCGGCGATCTTCCGCGGGCGCAACCAGAGGTTCGGACGCACTCCGTAACGAACGAAAAACCACCGCCAAACTCACCCAACCGCCGCTCATGCGGTATACTCCCCCCGCCACCCGATTCGCGGGCACGGCGCGGGACCCGGATTCGAATGATCGCCCAACTGACCGGACGCGTGGATGCGCTCTCCGACGGCTCCTGCGTCATCGACGTGGGCGGCGTCGGCTATCTCGTGCAGGCATCATCGCGCACCCTGTCCGCCCTGCCCGCCGCCCCGGCCGCCGCAAAGCTGCTGGTCGAGACCCATGTCCGCGAGGACGCCATTATCCTCTATGGCTTCGCCGACACCGCCGAGCGCGACTGGTTCCGCCTGCTGACCACCGTGCAGGGCGTCGGCGGCAAGGTCGCGCTCGCCATCCTGTCGGCCCTGTCGCCGAAGGACCTGATCGTTGCCATCAGCGCCGGCGACAAGGCCAGCCTGACGCGCGCGCCGGGGGTGGGCCCCCGCCTCGCCGTCCGCCTGCTGACCGAGCTGCGTGACAAGACCGGCATGATGCCCACGTCCACCGGCGTGTCCTACACCCCGATTGCAGCCGCCGCCACGCCGGCCGATGACGCGCTGTCCGCGCTGGTCAACCTCGGCTACCGCCGGCCGGAGGCGCAACAGGCCATCGCGCGCGTGGCCGATCGGCTTGGCGACAAGGCCACGCTCGACGCGCTGATCCGTGAAAGCCTCAAGGATCTCGCGCAAAGGGCGACCGGATGAGCGACACCGATCGCGCCATCACCGCCGCCCGCCTGCCGGAGGATTCTGCGGAAGCCTCGCTGCGCCCGCAAACTCTCGCGGATTTCACCGGCCAGAAAGCGTCGCGCGAGAATCTGGCGATCTTCATCCAGGCGGCGAAGGACCGCGGGGAGCCGCTGGACCACGTGCTGCTGCACGGGCCGCCCGGCCTCGGCAAGACCACCCTCGCCCAAATCGTCGCTCGCGAACTCGGGGTCGGCTTTCGCGCCACCTCCGGGCCGGTGATCGCCAAGGCCGGCGACCTGGCCGCAATCCTGACCAATCTTCAGCCTAAGGATGTGCTGTTCATCGACGAGATCCACCGCCTGCAGCCGGCGATCGAGGAAGTGCTGTATCCGGCGATGGAGGACTTCCAGCTCGACCTGATCATCGGCTCCGGCCCCGCCGCGCGCAGCGTGCGCATCGACCTGCCGCCGTTCACGCTGGTTGGCGCCACCACCAGGGCGGGGCTGCTGGCGACTCCGCTGCGCGACCGGTTCGGCATCCCGCTGCGGCTGGTGTTCTATACGCCGGAGGAGCTGCTGCTGATCGTCCGCCGCGGCGCACGGCTGCTGGAGTGCCCTCTTACCGAGGACGGCGCGTCGGAGATCGCCCGGCGGTCGCGCGGGACGCCGCGAATCGCAGGGCGGCTGCTGCGCCGGGTTCGCGACATCGCCGCGGTGCAAGGCGCCGGCTCGGTTGATCGCGCCGTGGCCGACGCGGCGCTGACAAGGCTGGAGGTGGACCATCTCGGCCTCGACGCCATGGACCGCCGCTATCTGCGCCGCATCGCCGAACACCACGACGGCGGTCCGGTGGGGGTAGAGACGCTCGCCGCCGCGCTGGCCGAGGCGCGCGACACGCTGGAGGATGTGGTGGAACCCTACCTGATCCAGGAGGGCCTGATCCTGCGCACCAGCCGTGGCCGCATGCTCGGCGAGCCGGGCTGGCGGCATCTGGACATGAAGCCGCCGCGCTCGCCGTTGCCGCTCCTGGATGTGCTGGGGTCGGAGGAGTGATGATGATCGCCTCCTCGTCATGGCGGGCGCAGGCCCGCCATCCACGCCTTTCGCGCACGGACAGAAAAGGCGTGGATGCCGACCTGCGTCGGCATGACGGGAGCGGCGGCGGGCCGGGCGCCCCTCATCATTGGGGTTCATGAATGAACCCTCATCCTTCCTCCATCCACCGTTACTCCTTCCGTGTCTATTACGAAGACACGGACGCCGGCGGAGTCGTCTATCACGCCAACTATCTGCGCTATGCCGAACGCGCCCGGACGGAAGCCTTGCGCGACGCGGGAATCCCGCATGCGGAGATGGTCGAGCGGTACAGTGTGATGTTCATGGTGCATCGCGCGGAAATCGACTATGTGCGGCCCGCGATGCTCGACGACCTGCTGGTGGTCGAGACGGAGACGCTCGACGTCGGCGGTGCCAGCGTCGTGCTGCGGCAGGTGGTGCGCGGTCCCGCGGGCATCTGCGCCTCGCTCCGCATCAGGCTCGCCTGCGTCGCGATCGGTGGAAACAAACCGGCACGCATCCCGCCCCGCTGGCGGGAGGCGATGGCCGGCATGCGTGTTGAAACAGGGGGTTAAGCAGTGGATCGGGTTGTTGATGCGGTCAATCTGGGGACGCCCGGCGGCGATCTGTCGCTGTGGGGCCTGTTCGTGCAAGCCGACATCGTCGTCAAGCTCGTCATGCTCGGCCTGCTGGCCGCCAGCGTGTGGGTCTGGGCGGTGGTGTTCGAAAAAGTCACCACAATCCGCAAGGCGAACAAGGAAGCCGACGGATTCGAGGACCGTTTCTGGTCCGGCGGCAGCCTGGACGACCTGTTCGACCGCGAGGGCACCAATCCGAACAACCCGATGGCCTCGGTGTTCGCCGCCGCGATGGGCGAATGGCGGCGATCCTTGCGGGTCGCCGGGGCGGATATCAGCCATACCAGCGTGCGCGAGCGCATCGACCGCGCCATCAACGTGACGATTCAGCGGGAAATGGAGCGGATGGAGCGCTGGATGGTGTTCCTCGCCTCCGTCGGCGCCACCGCCCCGTTCGTCGGCCTGTTCGGCACGGTCTGGGGCATCATGCACTCGTTCTCCGCCATCGCCGCCATGCACAACACCAACCTGGCGGTCGTGGCCCCCGGCATCGCCGAGGCGCTGTTCGCCACCGCCATCGGCCTGGTGGCGGCGATTCCCGCGGTGCTGGCCTACAACCAGATCAGCAACAGCCTGTCGCGTTTCGCCGGGCGGCTGGACAATTTCGGCAGCGAATTCAGCGCCATCCTGTCGCGCCAGAGCGAGGAGCGGACCTGAGCCATGGCCATCTCCCTGAACCAGAGCATCCGCGGGCGGCGCAACCGCTACCGCCCGCTGGCGGAGATCAACGTCACGCCGATGGTCGACGTGATGCTGGTGCTGCTGATCATCTTCATGGTCACGGCGCCGCTGATGACGTCGGGCGTATCCGTCGACCTGCCGAAGACCGACGCCAAGCCGCTGAACAGCGACAGCGAGCCGCTGACGGTGACGATCAAGGCGGACGGCTCGATCTTTCTTCAGGACCAGGGCGTGGATGTCGCCGATCTGGTGGCGAAGCTGCAGGCGATCTCGCAGAATAATCCGGAGCGGCGGATTTTTGTCCGCGGCGACAAGGATCTGGCCTACGGCCGGATCATGGAGGTGATGGGCACGATCACCCAGGGCGGGTTTACCAAGGTGGCGCTGCTGGCCGAGCAGACTGCCGCACCTCCGGCCGCACCTGCCAAGCCTGCCGCCGGGCCACGAAAGTAGGGACGGCGGAGCGAATGGATAGCGCGATGACAATGCGCCAGGCGAGGCAGCTCCCGGTGGGACGGGCAAGCCACCTGCCTGTGTGGCGGGCGAGGCACCTGCCTGTGTGGAGGGCGAGGCACCTGCCTGTGTGGAGGGCGAGGCACCTGCCTGTGTGTCATGGCCGGGCTTGGCCCGGCCATCCACGACTTGCGGTGCTGCTCGCAGTAAAGTCGTGGATGGCCGGACCAAGCCCGGCCATGACACCGATTGCGCGGCTGGCCACGCGGATTGCGCGGCCGGCCTCCCAAACCCTTCGGCCGGCCGCTCTGGTCGTCTCACCGGTCACCGGGTAACACCACCGTGCTGCAGCAATTCTCCGGACTGGACAGCCACGGCCGACGCCGCACCGCGATGAATCCGCGGCTGCGGATGGGCCTGATCGTCTCGGCGGTGGCGCATATCGTGCTGCTGCTGGTTCTGTTGCTCGGCCTGCCATCGTTCACGCAAAAGGACGAAGAACCGCCGGAAGCCACCGTTGCGATGGTCTTCCAGGGCACCGCCCAGTCCTCCATGCGCGCGCCCAACCAGGCCCCGGTCCCTGCCCCGGCCAAGGAAACCGCGCCGCCCGCCCCGCCGGTGAGCGAACCGCCGAAGCCCCAGCCGACCGAGGCGCCGCCACCGCCGCCGCCACCGCCTCCCCCGCCGCCGCAGACGCATGTGGAACCGGCGCCGCCGAAGCCCCCGCCGCCGGTGCCGACTCCGCCGCCGACTCCCTCGGCTGAACCCGCGCCGGTGGTGCCGCCGCCTCCGCCCAGCCCGCCGACGCCGCCAACGCCGCCGCAAGCCAAGCCGCAGCCGCCGTTGCCGCTGCCGCCTCCCCCTGCGCCGCCGCCGCCGGCGCCGCCGAGCACGACCTCGCAGCCGAACATCACCAAGAACCCGGCGCCGAACAGCAGCTCGGTGGAGAACACGCTCGAGAAGCTCCGCCAGCAGATGGCGCAGTCCGCCCCCCCGAAAGGTCGGCCGAACCCGCGCTCCGGCGGCGCGCCGAACGGCGGCGGCAACCCGCTCGGCAATGACACCGCGGCGCTCAGCTCCGCCGAGCGCGGCGCCATCGGCGACCATGTGCGCGAATGCTGGACCAAGGACGCAGGCGCGCTCGACATCGACAAGCAGCGCGTGCTGCTGACGGTGACGACCGACGCCAACGGCGTTGCACGCCGGGCCGAGGTCGCCGGCGAGGACATCGGCCGCATGGGCGATCCACGCTTCCGCGCCTTCGCCGAGCGCGCGGTGCGGGCGGTCATGGACGCGCGTTGCGCCAACCTGCCATTGCCCGACAAAGTCCTGGGAAAGGTCAACGTGCTGACCTTCCGGTTCAGCCCCTAAGGCGACATTCAAAAATGATCGAATCGGGTGGCGCCAGTGTTCCCGTCATGGCCCGGCTTGTCCGGGCCCCCTACGCCAGCACGTGCCGCGACAGGTGGCCCGGACGAGCCGGGCCATGACGGGTTTTAGGGCGCTGCCGCGTGCATCTGTCGTCGCCTAAGCATGATCCGTATCCGGCGCAGTCCGGACTGGCACTCTGAGGTGGAAAACAACCGCATGATCCATACCCCCAACCCCTCCGTCCGCCGGCGCTCCGTCATCGCCGGCGCCGCCGGCCTGCTCGCCGCGCCGCTGCCGGTCTTCGCGCAAGCCGCATCCAGCGCTCAGTCCGCGGTGATCGACGTCAACCGGGCACGCACCGAGCCGATACCGATCGCCGTGCCCGACCTGGGCGGCGACGAACAGCTTGGCCGCGACATCGCCGGGGTGATCACCAACGACCTCGCGCGCAGCGGCTTGTTCCGGACGATCGACCACGCCGCGTTCATCCAGTCCGGCCCGTCCGGCTCGACGCCGAATTTCCAGAACTGGAAGCCGACGGGCGCGCAGGCGCTGGTGACCGGCAGCGTGCAGGGCAGCGGCGGCCAGGTGCGCGTGGAGTTCCGCCTCTGGGACATTCTGCCGGGCACCCAGATCCAGGGCACCGCCTACACCACCGCGCAGTCGAACTGGCGCCGCATCGCCCACAAGATGGCCGACGTGATCTATGAACGGCTGCTCGGCGAGAAAGGCTACTTCGACACCCGCATCGTCTACATCTCCGCCACCGGGCCGCGCGATCGGCGGACCAAGCGGCTGGCGATCATGGACCAGGACAGCGAGAACAACCGGCTGCTGACCGACGGGTCCTGGCTGGTGCTGACGCCGCGCTTCCACCCGACGCGCGACGAGATCGCGTTCATGAGCTATGCCAACAACCGGCCGCGCGTCTATCTGTTCGACCTGACCTCCGGACGGCAGACGCAGCTCGGCGACTTCGCCGGCATGACCTTCGCGCCGCGCTTCGCGCCCGACGGCAGCAGCGTGATCATGGCGGTGTCGAACGGCGGCGGGTCGGACATCATCTCGGTCGACCTCGGCAGCCGCACATCGCGCAAGCTGACCGAGTCGGGATCGATCGATGTCAGCCCGTGCTACAGCCCGGACGGCTCGCAGATCGTCTTCGCCTCCGACCGCGGCGGCGACCAGCAGATCTATCTGATGGGCGCTGGCGGCGGCGGCGCGCGGCGCATAAGCTTCGGCAACGGCCGCTACGCCACGCCGGTATGGTCGCCCCGCGGCGACCTGATCGCATTCACCCGCTATGCCGGCGACACCTCCGACTTCTCCATCGGCGTAATGCATCCGGACGGCTCGGGCGAGCGCCTGCTGTCCCAGGGCTGGGACGTGGAGGGGCCGACCTTCGCGCCGAACGGGCGGGTGCTGATGTTTTACCGGGAGACGCGGTCGCAGGGTCCGCGTGGCAGCGGGTTTTCGTCCCGGCTGGTTTCGGTGGACATCACCGGGTTCAATGAGCGCCCCGTGCCAACCCCGACGGACGCCTCCGATCCGGCATGGTCGCCGCTGGGAACATAGGTTCGGGCGTGACCCTGTGTTGGCGATGCAACATGTGACGTATGTGTCGAAAGGTGGCGACCGGGAACTTGACCGCTACAGTCGGGAAGCGTTAATCGCTGACGTTGACGGAACGGATTACTGTTTCCTCTGCGCGGGCGCGGCTCGCGCACCCGATTGCACCCCATCCAGGGACCTAGACCTTATGAACGCAAAGATCCTCGGCGCCTTGGCGGCAGTTTCGCTGTTGGCAGCGTGCGCGACCAAACCGCCTCCGGAAGCCCCCGCTGCAACGCCGGTCGCCGCGGGGATCGTTCCCGGCAGCCAGGAAGACCTTGTCGCCAATGTCGGCGATCGCGTCTTCTTCGATTTCGACTCCTCCGCCCTGCGCGAAGACGCCAAGGCCACGCTGGACAAGCAGTCCGCCTGGCTCGCCAAGTATGGCAGCGTCAACGTGCAGGTCGCCGGCAACACGGACGAGCGCGGCACGGAAGAATACAATCTGGCCCTGGGCGAGCGCCGCGCGCACTCCGCCGCGTCGTACCTGAAGGCCAGAGGCGTCGCCTCGGCCCGCCTGAGCACGATCAGCTACGGCAAGGATCGCCCGACCGCGCAGGGTTCCACCGAGGAAGCCTGGGCGCAGAACCGCAACGCGATCACCTCGGTTCGCTGATCCGTCCGGCCGGGTGGCGCCGCCCGGCCCATCCGGTTGAAAGCCGGCAATCGCTGATGCGGCCACCTTTCCGTGGCCGGAGAGCGCGACTTTCCAACACACGTCATGGCCCGGCTCGTCCGGGCCATGACGTGAAAGCGGGACCCGATGGGGTCAGTCGCAACGCCGGCTCCGATCATGACCGCGCCCGTGCGGAGCCCTCCACCTGCACCCGCCGAGACAGCCGGGCCGGAAAGCCGGGCGATGCCGATTGCGCGGCAAGGCTCAGCCTACAAAGCCTTTCGGTAACTTCTTCTCGGCGATCGCCGCATAAAGCGCGACCCCATAAGGGATCGTCTCGTCGTTGAAGTCGTACATGTGGTTGTGCAGCGCCGCGCTGTCGCCGTTGCCGATATTGATATGCGCCCCGGGCACCCGTTCCAGCATGAAGCTGAAATCCTCCGATCCCATGCCGGGCGGCGCGTCGCGGCGGACGTTCTCCTCACCCACCAGCTCCGCCGCGGCGTCGCCGATGGCCACGGCCTCGCGGTCGTCGTTCACCATCGGCGCGAACGGCACCTGGAAGTCGATCGCCGCCTCCGCACCGAAGCCGGCCGCCAGGCTGGTGGACAGCCGCTGCATGGTCTCCCGGATCGTCTCCATCACGTCGGCCTTATGGGTCCGCACGGTGCCGGCCAGGATCGCCGTGTGCGGGATCACGTTGTACGCATCGCCGGCCTGGATGCGGGTGATGCTCAGCACCGCCGTATCCGTCGCGGCGACGGTGCGGGAGACGATCGATTGCAGCGCCGTACCCAGATGGCAGGCAACAAGGACGGGATCGATGGCGTGATGCGGATGCGCGCCATGCGCGCCCTTGCCGGTGATGACGATGTCGAAGAACGCGCCACCCGCCATGCGCGCGCCCGGGCCGGTCATGTAACGGCCGATCGGCAGGCCGGGCCGGTTGTGCATGCCGTAAACGTAGGTGCAGGGGAAACGGTCGAACAATCCGTCCTTCAGCATTTCCCGGGCGCCGCCGATGCCCTCCTCGGCCGGCTGGAAGATGAAATTGACAGTGCCGTTGAAGTTGCGGGTCTCCGCCAGGTATTTCGCCGCGCCGAGCAGCATCGTGGTGTGGCCGTCATGGCCGCAGGCATGCATCCGGCCGGGGATGATGCTGGCATGCGGCAGACCCGTTGCCTCCAGGATCGGCAGCGCATCCATATCAGCGCGCAAGCCGACGGCGGCCTCGCCGTTGCCGTTGCGCAGCACGCCGACGACCCCGGTCTTGCCAACGCCGCGATGCACCTCGATCCCCCATTCCTCCAGCTTGCGCGCGACCAATTCGGCTGTGCGGTATTCCTCCAGCCCGAGCTCCGGATGGGCATGGATATCGTGGCGGATGGCGACGAGTTCGTCCTGGTAGAGGCGGGCACGATCGAGCACGGAGTCGGTCATCAACAGGTTCCCGGGCAATGGGCCAAACGCGGACCATACCACGCGTCCGACGCCGTGCCAGAGCGGGCCGGCCACCAGCGCGTCGCGGTCCGCTCAGGAACCGGACAGGCGCGACCAGGCGACATTGCGGCAGAGCAGGCCGTAAAAGATGCAGCCCTTCGTGGTCATTGCATCGCTTCCGAGCGTCATCGTGACCGAATACGTCCGGTCCCGCTTGGGGTCATAGGCCGTCCCCGCCAGCACATTGGCGGTTCGCGGCGCCAGCTTCATGACAAGACGATCGCCGACGGCCTCGCCGCTGCCAGGATCCTTGATCCTGGTGTTGATGGCGCAGAGATCGGCCCCGCACGGCGCGATCCGGACATCGGCGTTGCCATCGCCGCGCCGCCACAAGCCAGTCGGGTCCGCCGCCGAGGACGGAGCCGCCGGAAGCGCGGACGCGGCAAGGGCGGCGGAAAGAAGTATGGGCATCATCAAGGTGAACCGGGACATGGCGCATCCTGTGAACGTGATCCTGCCCCGGATTACGCGAGGCGGCGCATGGCGGATCACCTCGCGATCGGTATAAGGTTCGTGAACCCTGGCGTAAGGAACCGCGCGCGTGATCGTCTACCCCATGACCTACCTCGCCACCGCAGTGATCTTCCTTGGCATCGACACGATCTGGCTGTCGGTGGCCGGAGGCCTGCTGTATCGGCCGCTGCTCGGTCCGCTGTTGCGGGACGATTTCGACCCGGCCGCGGCGGTGCTGTTCTATGTCCTCTACATCGCCGGACTCGTGGTGTTCGCGATCGCCCCCTCCATCGGATCGGGCCCCCGGGTTGCGGCACTGCGCGGCGGCTTCTTCGGACTCGTTGCCTACGCGACGTATGACCTGACCAATCAGGCGACTTTGAAGGGTTGGCCGGTGACGATCACCATCGCCGATCTGATCTGGGGCACAGTGCTGTCGGCGGTCGCAGCCGCTCTCGGACATGCCGTGGCGACCAGGTTGTCCGGCAAGAAGGTCCCGGCGCCGGTGAAGCCTGTTCTGCCTGCTTGACAGGTCACGGCGTAACATGCCGGTAATGTAGCCTTCGTGGCCGCACTGCCGGGGTAAACGCGATGACCGTCGAGCTTCCTGCCGACTACAAGCCTTCGGCTGACGAGGAGTTCCTGAATCCGCGGCAGCTTGAGTATTTCCGGCGGCGGCTGGAGAAGACCCGGACCGATTTGTTGAGCGAGCTGGAGGCGATCCAGCAGGCCTCGTCGGCGTCGGGCAGCCACGAAGGCGACCAGACCGATCAGGCCAGCGCCGAAACGGAGCGGGAGTTCGAAACCCTGAACCGCGACCGGGTCAAGCTGCTGCTGCGGCAGACCGAGCAGGCGCTGGCACGTCTCGACAATGGCACGTTCGGATACTGCCTCGACACCGGCGAGCCGATCGGCCTGAAGCGGCTGGTGGCGCAGCCGACGACGTCACTGTCGCTCAAGGCGCAGGAGAAGCGTGAACGCCGCGGCGTTTGATGACACCGTGACTGAGGGCGTGGCGTGAGGCTGATCACCCGGCTGGTGCAGCGGCTGCTGATCGCCGCCCTGGGTCTGGTCGCGGTCTGGCTGACCGTCTTCGTGGTTTTCGCATTCACCGACCACAGGCTGCCATGGTTCCTGGCGGTTGCCGTCACATACGGCGTTGCCGCCTATATCCTGCTGCCACGTATCGTGCGCATGGGGCTGAAGATCCTGCAACGCCAACATGTGCCGCGTTACTCGATAACCGGCGACGGTCTGCCGGGCGATCCGGTTAACATCGTGCTCCTCGGCACGCTGCAACAGCTTCGCTCAGCCTTCGCCACCGCCGGTTGGGTCGAGGCCGATCGGCTGAGTTTGATCAGCTCCTGGCGGATGGCGCGGGCGTTTGTTTTCAACAAGCCCTACCCGGCTGCGCCGTTCAGCACGCTCTATCTGTTCGGGCGAGGCCAGGATATCGGCTTCCAGAAGGCGATCGATAACAGCCCTCGCAAGCGCCATCACATCCGGTTCTGGGCGCTCAGCCTCGCGCGCGCCGAGAACACGCTCGGCACCGCCGCCTTCTGGCTCAACGCCGATCGGCCGCCGGACGCCGAGCCGGTCCTGTGGATCGGCGCGGGTACGCGGGATACCGGGTTTTCGTTGACGAAACTGACGTTCCAGATCACCCACGCGACCGATGCCGACACCAACGCGGAACGGGACTATATCGTTGCGGAGTTGCGGAAGCACCGCGTCGTTGGGGACGTGCTCGAGGTCAAGACCGGACAACATCTGCCGGCCCGGCGGGTCAATCATTACATAACCGACGGCGACGTGACTGTGGCGAGCCTGTCGAACGAAGCGGCCTGATACCAGCCCGCGAGGCTGTTATTGCGTTAGTTGTTGATGGTTGCGAGGCAGGCACCGGCCTCCACCCCGTCATGCCGACGAAGGTCGGCATCCACGCCTTAGCTTGGTCAAAGGCGTGGATGGCGGGCCTGCGCCCGCCATGACGGTTGAGGCGATCGTGCCTACGGGTCAAAGTAACTGCCGGTACATCATCATGCCCGCACCAGCATCGTTTCGTGCGACGCCATCGCCCGGTGCAGCATGTAGATCGGGATCGCCAGCAAGGAGATCGCCGCCGCGGCCAGCAGCCCGCCCTCCGGACGCCCCGCGCCATCCGCCGCCACGCCGCACAGCGTCGGGGAGAACGAACCGCCGAGGTAATACAGCGTGTAGAACAGGCTCATGCCGACGGTGCGGTTCTCCGGCCGGGCGGACAGGGTGCCGATGGCCATGATGACGCCGGGGTGGATCGCCCCCAGCACGCCCAGCACGACCGCCCAGGCCAGCGGCCATCCCGCCAATGCCCCGCCCACCATGCCGATAGCCAGGCACAGTGTCCCGATGAGGAAAATCCGGAATCCGCCGAAGCGGGCCGCGAGGCCGCCGCCGAACAGGATCGCCGGCACGTTGCCCCAGGTGGCGACGGTCATGACGACTCCAACCAGCGTGGCGCCGTAACCGCGCGACGCCAGGCTGGCGGGAAGGTAGGAGAGGAAGGCGGAATAGCCGCTGGTGTAGGCGGTCCAGGCCAGCCCGGCGATCACGAGCAACAGGCACTCCCGCCGGCTCGGCAGGGAGAATCGCCCCGGTGCCGCGGGTGCGTGCAGCGGGACGCGGTAACTGCCCAGGAACAGCAGCAGCGCCATCCCCGCCGGCACGGCGCCGGTGAGGAACGCGCCACGCAGCCCGAACGCCTGCTGCACCGGCGGCAGCACCAGGCCGGCCAGTCCCATCCCGACCGGGAAGGCGGCCACCGAGACGCTGATGCCGATCATGAAGCGCTGGCCGGCGAACCAGTCGGCGATGATCTTGCCTTGCAGGACGATCATCGCGACGGCACCGGCTCCGGCGGCCGTGCGCCCCACGGCGATCCCCGCCGGCCCGTCCGACCACGCGCTGAGGCAGGCGCCCGCGGTCATCAGCAGCAGTCCGGCACCCAGCACGATCCGGTCGCCGAACCGCCGCCCGAGCAGGCCGAGCGGCACGGCGATGAACACCCCCAGCAGATTGTAGGTGCCGATAAGGCTGCCGATCTCGGCGTAGCTCAGATGGAAGCGGCCAATCAGACCGGGTGTGAGGGTGGCGACGGTCTGGAACTGGTAGCCGAAGGCGACGCGCCCGAGCGCCATGGCCGTCAGGATGATCCAGGGGCGAAGCTGCATAGGTTTCCTCATGCCGGTCTTCGCCGGACGGACTTCACCGGACGCGGGGGCGACCCTACCCGGGGCGGCCGCGCATGGCTATCAGGATAAGGCGGAGTGCTGAGCACTGCATTCTCCCCCTCGTCATGGCCCGGCTTGTCCGGGCCACCTATTGCAGCGCGCTGCCGCGATAGGTGGCCCGGACAAGCCGGGCCATGACGATGAGAGCCGGGCGGTCCGGCAAAAATCCTTCTCCGCGCTTCGTCTTATCCTGATACGCATGGGCGGCGATGCCTGACCAGCCGCACGGCAGGCAGGACTGACGTGGTCTTGCCGAACAGCGGTGGCAGACCGCCGCCTGGTCACCTATCTTGTGAGCATGTCCGATACCCCAGCCTTTCTCGACAGCGGCCGTCCGCCGGTGCCCGATCTTGTCGTGCCGCGCGGCGTGCTGCCGTTTTTCCTGCCGCAACGCCCGGTGCGCGGCCGCCTGGTGCGGCTCGGTCCGTTGGCCGACGCGCTGCTCAGCCGGCACGACCACCATCCCGCGGTCACCAGGCTGGTTGGGGAGGCGCTGGCTCTGGCCGCCGCGCTGTCCACGGCGCTGAAGTTCCGCGGTTCGTTCAGCCTGCAGGCCAAGGGAGACGGGGCGGTGCCGATCCTGCTGGCCGATTGTACGGATGCGGGAGAGTTGCGCGGCTACGCGCATACCTCGCCGGACAAGCTGGCGGCGCTGCTGGAAACCGACGCCTCGCCATCCGCCGAAGCGCTGTTGGGCAGCGGCTACCTGGCGTTCACCGTCGATCAGGGCGGCAACCAGAACCGGCACCAGGGCATCGTCGCGATCGAAGGCGGATCATTGGCGGAGATGGCGCTGCACTACTTCGACACCAGTGAGCAGCTCCGTTGCCAGGTGCGGCTGGCCTGCGCGCGCACCGCGTCCGGCTGGCGCGCCGGGGCGCTGATCCTGGAGAAGGTGGCGGGCGCCGGCGGGATCGACCCGGGCATGGATCACGCCGCGCAGGAGGAAAGCTGGCGCACCGCGACGATGCTGGCGGCCACGTTAACCGATCAGGAACTGCTTGACGATGCGCTCCCGGCCGATCGGCTGTTGTATCGGTTGTTTCATACCGAGGGGGTGGCGGCGGACCGGGCGCGGGCGCTGTCATTCGGCTGCCGTTGCTCACGCGCGCGGCTGGCCGGCATCCTGGAGGGCTTCCCGGCGGACGACCTGGACCACATGACGGCCGAGTCCGACATCGTCATGACCTGCGAGTTCTGCAACTACGCGTTCCGCTTTCCGCGCAATGATGTGCGTGGACAGGCCGCGGCGGAACCCCGGAAGGGCTGATATCCCGCGCTGCCCGCCATGACCCGAGGCGGTTTGTATTGACGCGCAGCGGTGGTTCCGCCACATCCCGGCGCGCCCCGACGAGGACGAAACGCCTTCATGCCAGCCGGATTCCTGACTCGCCGCCTCGCGCTGCTGTTGCCGCTCGTCCTTGCCGCCTGTGCCACGCAGGAGGATGATCAGGCTTTCGAGCCGTTGCGCTTCAACTACCTGCCGCCGATACAGTTGAATGTCGCCTCGATCCAGATCGAGCAGCGCTTCGTTCCCTCCGGCGTGGCCCCCGACGTGAGCGGTCAGGATCCCGCCCCGCCCATCGCCGCGCTGCGGGCCATGGCGAATGATCGCCTGCAGGCGTTCGGAACGGCGAACCGTGCGGTGTTCGCCATCCTGGACGCGTCGCTGTCGCAGGAGAACAACGGTGTGCGCGGGCGGTTCGCGGTGTCGCTGACGATCTACGGCGACGACGGCAATCAGCGGGGATTTGCGGAAGCGCGGGTGGAGAGCCGGCATTCAGGCAGGATCGATGATCTGCGTTCGGTGCTCTACGACATGACCAAGAGCATGATGAACGATATGAATGTCGAGTTCGAGTATCAGATCCACCGCAACCTGAAAAGCTGGCTAACCGCCGCGGTGGCCCCGGACACGCCGGTGCAGCAGGCGCCGCTTGACGGGTCCGCTCCACAGCAGGCCCCTGCCCCGGCACCGCCGGACGGATCGGGTGCCGCGCCTGCGCCACCTGTCGAAGCACCTTCTCCACCACCCGGGCCGGTAGACACACCGGCGTATCCGCCGTCGTATCTGCAATTACCGCCGGATCAGCCACAGTAGGAGCTGCCGTATCCGTCATGGCCCGGACGATCCGGGCCATGATATGAACGGTTGGGCCAACGAATGCGATCGTTCCCGGGCGTCGCCTTAGGAAGCGAGAGAGCCTACTCGCTCTGGATCGTGGCGCCGCGATTGCCGATCATCGCCAGGAGTTCGCGGCGGGTTGCGGCGTTGTCGCGGAAGGCGCCGAGCATGCGGCTGGTGACCATGGTCACGCCCGGCTTGTGGACGCCCCGGGTGGTCATGCACTGGTGCGCGGCCTCGACCACGACCGCGACGCCGCGCGGCTCCAGCACGTCCTGGATGGTGTTGGCGATCTGCGCCGTCAGCTTCTCCTGGATTTGCAGGCGCTTGGCGTAGGCATCGACGACGCGGGCCAGCTTGCTGATGCCGACGACGCGACGGTGCGGCAGATAGGCCACATGCACCCGCCCGATTATCGGCGCCATGTGGTGTTCGCAGGTGCTCTCCAGCCGGATGTCGCGCAGCAGGACGATTTCGTCGTAGCCGTCGGTTTCCTCAAAGGTACGTTCCAGCAGTGCAAACGGATCGACCTGATATCCGACAAAGAACTCCTTGAAGGACCGGGCGACGCGGGACGGGGTGTCGCGCAGACCCTCGCGGTCCGGGTCATCGCCGGCCCAGCGCAACAATGTGCGCACGGCGGCTTCGGCCTCTTCGCGGGTCGGCGGAGGCTCGGTCAGCGCGGTCGCCGAGCGGGCCGAGGCAGGCGTAACGATATTCACCGCGAAGGTTCCTCCGAATCAATTGATTGGCCGCCGATGCAACCGGTCAGGCGCGATATGGGGCCATTTCGGCGGCACGCAACCCATCTTGTTGCGGTTCAGTGGACCCTACCGCTTTGATGCGGGCTGTCCAGGCTGAACGCGGGGATCGCGACGTCGAAGTTCTCGCCGGAGGACGGTATGACCATGTGATACGCGCCGACCATGAAGCCGGATGGCGTGTCGAGCGGGGTGCCGGAGGTGTATTCGAAGCTTTCGCCGGGCTCGAGCAGCGGCTGCTCGCCCACCACCCCGGGGCCGTGCACGTGCTGGGTGCGGCCGCGCGCGTCGGTGATCTGCCAGGTACGGCGCAGCAACTGCACCGGCTCGCGCCCCTGGTTTTCGATCTTGACGCGGTATGCCCAGACGAAATGGTTTTCCTCGGGCTGCGACTGGTCCGCCAGGAAGAACGAGCGGACCGAGACCTGGACGTCGCGCGTGGTGCGCGAGTAGTCCGAACGCGCACCGGCTGCCGGGCGGCCGGAGCGCTGCGGTTGGGCTGCGGGAGACGCCGGGCGCCTCGCCCGGCCGGATTTCGGGTCCTCGTTAGACATGACACGCCACCTTCTTGCCGCGCCGTAACCGGGAATCAACAACGAAAGCGCGCGGCTTGTCCAGGACGGCAGGGTCCGGCTGCCGCCCCGCCGGGCCGCCAACCGTATTCTTATACCGGAACGATACCAAATATTTCGTAATGATCCCAACTCTCTCGCAGGCGTTTGCCGTTGCAGTCGTATACAACCGCCGCGCCGATCGCCAGCGTTACCTTGAATCCGGCAGCAGATTTGCCTGTTTCAATAGCGGACCAGAATCGTGAGGATGTTCCGCCAGGGGAATGGGCGCGCCGGGGCGGCGTTTCGCCCCGCAGCGCGTTCTTGCCGGTCGCGCGCCTTGTCAGTGCGTCGCCAAAGCGGATGGCCCGGCTGCCGCACCGCCAAGCGCCTGCGCCAGATCGTCTTTCAGGTCGTCCGGATCCTCCAGCCCGATGGAGATGCGGATCACCCCGTCGGTGATGCCGAGTTTCGCCCGTTCCTCCTCGCCGATACGCATATGGGTGGTGGTCGCAGGGTGGGTGGCGAGCGATTTCGAGTCGCCGAGGTTGTTGGACACCGCGATCAGTTGGAAGCGGTTCATCACCTCGAATGCCCGTTGCTTGCCGCCCTCGACCTCGAAGGTGACGATGGTGCCGCCGGCGGTCATCAGCCGCTTGGCCAAAGCGCGCTGCGGGTGATCCGCGCGGAACGGATACCAGACATGCGTGACACCGGGCTGTCCGGCGAGGAAATCGGCGATTCCGGCGGCGGCGCGGCAGGCGGCATCGACGCGCAGGGCCAGGGTCTCGATGCCTTTCAGCAACACCCAGGCGTTGAACGGCGACAGCGCCGGGCCGGTGTTGCGGATGAACGGCTGCAAGGTGTCGTTGATCCAGGCGCGGCTGCCGAGGACGGCGCCGCCGAGCACCCTGCCCTGTCCGTCCATGTGCTTGGTGCACGAGTACACCACGACGTCGGCGCCGAGCTTCAGCGGCTGTTGCAGCAGCGGCGTAGCGAAGACGTTGTCGACCACGACGATCGCCCCGGCTTCGTGCGCCAGCTCCGCCACCGCCGGCAGATCAACCAGTTCCAGCATCGGGTTGGACGGGGTTTCCAGCAGCACGAGTTGCGCCGGCTTCGACAGCGCGGCGCGCCATTGGGCAAGGTCCGCGCCATCGACGAACTCCGTGGCGATCCCGAACTTCGGCAGCAGGGTGGAGACGATCCAGTGGCACGACCCGAACAGTGCGCGCGCGGCCACGACCCGGTCGCCGGCCTTCAGGTGCGCCAGCAGCGCGGCGTTGACCGCGGCCATGCCGGTGGCGGTGGTGCGGCAGGCCTCCGCGCCCTCGATCAGGCAGAGGCGGTCCTCCAGCATGGTCAGGGTGGGGTTGGCGAAGCGGGAATACTGGTAGTGCTCGACGGTGCCGGCGAAGGTCGCCTCGGCCTGTTCGGCATTGTCGTAGACATAGCCGGAGGTGAGGAACAGCGCTTCCGCGGTTTCGCCGTGCTGCGAGCGGTGGACGCCGCCGTGGACGAGGCGGGTGGCGGGACGCAGGCGGGATGGATCGAGTGTCATTGTCGGGGCCCTTGCACGCGTTGGCCCGACCGTGAAGCAGCTTCGGGCCTGGAGAACAGCCCTGATGCTGGCCTCTTTAGCGCGCTTGTTTCACCTCGCCGCAATCCGGCCGGACAAATCACGAGGGCCGGGAATGTCCCGGCGACTGCGCTGATAGGTCCGGTTCGGCTGCGCGTCAATGGGCGTTTGTAACAGCGATGCGTCGCTTTTGTCCGTCGGGGCGAGCGGATGCGAATTGCGTTGGCGGCCGAGATTGCCTAAAAGGGCCGCCCGGCGCGGGTGTAGTTCAATGGTAGAACGGCAGCTTCCCAAGCTGCACACGAGGGTTCGATTCCCTTCACCCGCTCCAGCCGCCTTTGCCAGGGTGCGCACCGGACGCTGCGATCCCGCGGAATCACCGTTCGGAAGTCCATCGACATGGTGATCGGCACGTTCTGCCTCGAACGCGGTGTTTGGTTGCTGCACAACCATGCCGATTTCCACCCCATGGAACAGCATTCAGGGCTGGCTGTCATCCACGCCTGAACCGCGCCGCGCCAGGATCGGCGCCGCTGCGTCCCGAACAGCCGGACCCCGGCTGCCGCAGCGATCCCCTCAGCACCACGACCGGAGCCAGATATTGGCAAGGTAGATCGCCGGCGCCTCCCCGTAATAGACCCAGCAACTGGTGTCGGGATGCACCCCGGGCGTCATGCCCGGCTGGGTGATGTTGCGCGCGCGTGCAACGAAATGCACGCCGTCCACGCTATCGAGATAATCGATCTCGGAGTCGAACTGCGCGCTGGCCTGCTGGGCGACCATCTGGAAGAGATTGATGGACGGCCGGTATTTGACTTCGACGTTTTCGTAGTCCTGGCCGGTATTGGTCGCCACCGCCTCGGCCGCGCCGACATCGACGCCGCTCGGTCCGAGATTGTACCGCGCCAGAAACCCCGGACTTTCGAGGCCGTTGGTATTGGCGTAGAGAATGACGTTGCCCTCCTGGTCCAGCGTGGCGCTGGGCAGCCAGCCGCAGTCGAGCAGCAGCGCGGGCGGGGTCCAGTTCACGCCGTCCTTCGCCCAGGAAACCGAATAGTATATCTTGTTGTTCGAGACCGTCTGAGCGTTGTTGCGGTCTTCGCCGGGCACGCCGGTCATGTACATGACCAGGTAGTCCTGGCCGTAATTGTGCAACTCGACGATGGTCGGATTGTTGACCATGCTGGCCGAACCCAGGCCCGCGGCGACCGGGTCGATGACCTTCTGCGCCGGGCCGCACTGGTTCGGGGCCGGACAGACCGCGCGATAGATTGCGTCGTTCGGCAGTTCTTCCGGATCGGTTCTGTACCATCCGCCGAAATACATCACCAGGGTCTTCACCCCGTTGATGACCTGGTAGATCATCCGCGGCGCGTAGACATCGTTCGCCCGCGTCCCGGTCTCCTCCTGCGTCATCCGGATCGGGTTGGGGAAGGCGGTTTGCGCCTGCCCGGCCCCGGGAAGGTTGATCAAGGCGCAGGCGGCGGCGCAGGCGGGCAGCAGACGCGTTCGTATCATGTCCGAATGTTCGCTTTAGGCTATTGTGTTTATAACGTATCAATAGCCGATGGCATGTGCGATGGTCAATCAAAATGACGGGTCTTCGTTTGAGTGTAATCATTTGAACGATATTGCAACGGTGCCGCAATCTTGTCCGCCCGCGGCGAACGCACGCCGCGCCGCGGGCCGCCTTATCCGGTCCGGACCCACCCCGGCCAAGCGGCCGGACAGGCGGGAACGAGCGGCGGCACAACCGTCCCCGGGCCATGTCGCCGCCCGTGGCTTAAGCTGATATGCGTCGTCCCCACCGCGATACGCCGCAAGAGGTCAGCCGATGCCTAGCCCCACCGAAACGATCATCTTTCACAACCCCGCCTGCGGGACGTCCCGCAAGGTGCTCGGCATGCTGCGCGACGCCGGCCTGCGGCCGAAAGTCATCGAGTACCTGAAAACGCCGCCGTCCCGAGCGGAGCTGGTGTCGCTGCTCGGCCGCATGGGCAAGACCCCGCGCCAGATTCTCCGCCGCCGGGGGACGCCCTACGACGAACTCGGCCTCGATGACCCGTCGAAGTCCGACGACGAGCTGATCGACGCGATCCTGGCCCATCCAATCCTGCTGGAACGGCCGATTGTGGCTACCCCGCGCGGCGTGCGGCTGTGCCGCCCCGCCGAAGAGGTTCAGGCGCTGCTGGGCTGATCAGTCGGCTGCCGCGGGCAGCCGCGGCTCCAGCGCATCGCGCACCGCGGCGGCCAACTGCGCCGGAGCGAACGGCTTGGCCAGCATCGCGCCCGCGGGGCCAACGTGCGGTCCGTCCGCGGCGGCGCAGCCGGTGGTGAACACCACCCGCACCGCGCCATCGACCTGGCGCACGGCGTCCGCCAGCGCGCAACCGCTGACGCCACCCGGCAGGCCGATATCGGTGAACAGCAGGTCGATGCCGCCGCCATCGGCGATCAGGCGGAAGCCTTCCATCGCATCCGGCGCTTCCAGCACCTCGTAGTCAAGGTCGCGCAGCACCTCGACGCAGGCGGCGCGCACCGCGGCATCGTCTTCCACCACCAGAATCTTCGGGCGCCGCGGACCGCCGAGCCGGACCGCCGGTACAGCCGGCCGGGGCGGGACGTATCGCGGCAGCAAAAGGCTCGATTCAGGATCATCGCCGGACGCATCCGCAATGCCCGCCGCCGGTCCGGCCCGCGGCGCGGTCACCGCGATGCGGACGCAGTCGCCCGGCAGCAGCCCGGCACGAGCGGCGTCAAGCCGCACCGTCTCGGCGACGACCGTCAGCGTGCCGCCATCGGGCGCCCGGTCGCAGGCCTCCATCGCCAGCGCCAGCACGGCGGTCTCCATCCGGTTGATATCGGCGCGAACGAACCACGTATCCCGCGGCAACCGCAGATCGAGTGTGACGCGATGCCCCAGACAGCGGCGCAGCAGGACCGCGACCTCTTGCAACAGCCGGTTGACATCGACGGCCTCGGGCTCCGGCGGCTGCGCACGCGACAGAGAAAGTACCCGGCTGGTCAGCGCCGCCGCAAGCTGCACGCCTTGCATGGCCGCATCGGCATGGCGCAGCGCCCGGCCGTCAGCGCCGCCAAGCGACCGTTTCAGCAGCTCGATATTGCTGCTGATCACCGTCAACTGGTTGTTGAAGTCGTGCGCCATGCCGAGGCTCAGCCGCCCGACGGCCGCCAGCGTCCGGCTGCTGCGCAAACTTTCCTCCGCCGCGGCCAGTTGCGACCGGGCCGAGTCCAGCTCTCGCCGCGATGCGCCCAGCACCACGCCGGTGCGCGCCCCGCCCAGCGAAACGCCGGCTTTCCACGCCGCCAGCGTCAGGACAACAAGGCCAAGCGGCGCGATCAGCGCGGGCAGGGCCAGCAGGCGGAAGGCCAGCCACGAGCCCAGCGCGGCGGCAGCAATACCGAGTTCAGCAGCCATCGCTTCGCGCACACGGATGACCATCGGACTGCACCATGACGCTGGACGGGACCAGAAAACCGGCGGAAGACCGTTATGTGGCACCCGCGAACCAGCCTCGCCACGCGGCGGCGGCGCGGATAGGGTCACGCAACCGTGAGGATCGTGATTGTGCGACGGGACCGCGCCCCGGGCACCGCTCATTGCGATCCTCGGCGAACCGGCGCAATCTTCGAACCGCAGGGATATCGGCCATGCCTCCTCCTCTCGATCGCGTGCAAGGCGACCCGTCGCCGCCGCCGGCTGCGACCCGCGTCGTTGTCATCGGCGGCGGCATTATCGGCGTCTGCACCGCGTTTTTCCTCGCCCGCAAAGGCGTGCCGGTGGTGCTGTGCGAAAAGGGCGAGATCGCCGGGGAGCAATCCAGCCGCAACTGGGGCTGGTGCCGCAAGATGGGGCGCGACCCGCGGGAGTTGCCGCTGGCGATCGAGGCGTTGCGGCTATGGCCGGAGATGAACAGCCTGATTGGCGCGGAAACCGGCTTCCGCCGCAGCGGCATCGCCTATCTGTGCCGCACCGGGGACGAGATCCGCAAGCGCGAATCCTGGCTGGAGCTTGTCGGCAAGCCCCTCCAGGTCGACACGCGGCTGCTGACCCGGGATGAAACCAGCCGGGTGCTGCCCGGGCTGTCGGGCGCGTGGCTTGGCGCGCTGTGGACGGCCAGCGACGGACGGGCCGAGCCGGCGCTGGCCGCCCCCGCCATCGCGCGGGCCGCTCGCGGGTTGGGCGCCGCGGTCCTGACCAACTGCGCCGTACGCGGCATCGAGACGCAGGGCGGCGCCATTGCCGGCGTGGTCACCGAACGCGGCCGCATCGCCTGCGACCAGGTGGTGCTGGCGGGCGGCGTCTGGTCGCGCCTTTTCTGCCGCCCGATGAAGCTGCGGCTGCCGCAGTTGAAGATGCTGTCGTCGGTGATGCGGACCGAACCGCTGGATGGCGGGCCGGAGGCATCGGCGGGCGGCTTCGGCTTCGGCATGCGCAAGCACCTCGACGGCAGCTACAGCGTGGCGAGCTGGAGCAGCAACGTCGTCGATATCGTCCCCGACACGGTCCGCTTCATGCGGGATTTCCTGCCGGCGCGGCGCATGCGCGGCAAGGAGCTGAAGCTTCGTCTCGGCCGCCGGTTCCTGACCGAGCTTGCCCAGCCGCGGCGCTGGGCGCTTGACGGCGCTTCGCCGTTCGAGGCGGTGCGCATGCTCGATCCGCCGCCGCACCGGCCCATTCTTGATCAGGCGCGCAAGGCCGTTTCGCAAGCGTTTCCGGTGTTCAATGCCATGAAGATGGCGCGGAGCTGGGGCGGCATGATCGACCTGACGCCGGACGCGGTGCCAATCATTTCGGATGTGGATGGGTTCCCCGGGTTTTTCATCGCCACCGGCTTTTCCGGCCATGGGTTCGGCATTGGACCGGCGGCGGGACGGTTGATGGCCGAACTGGTGACCGGTGAAACGCCGGTAGTCGATCCTTCACCTTTCCGCTACAGTCGGTTTGCGGATGGGTCCAAGCCCGCACCCTCGCCACTCGCTTAGGAAAACAATCGCGATGGTCCAGAACTTCCCGAATGTGCGCATGCGCCGGCTGCGGTCGAGCCAGGTGATGCGCGACCTGCTGCAAGAGCACACGCTGTCGATGAACGACCTGATCTATCCGATCTTCGTCGAGGAAGGGCTGGACGACTACGCGCCGGTCGACTCAATGCCCGGCGTGTTCCGCATCCCGGAGCGAAAGCTGGACGGCGCGATCAAGGAATTCGCCGCGGCCGGCATCAGGGCGGTGATGACCTTCGGCGTCAGCCACAACAAGGACGCCACCGGCAGCGACGCGCTGAAGCGGGACGGGCTGCTGGCGCGCATGATCAAGCGGGCGAAGGACGCGGTGCCGGAGATGGTGGTGATCTCCGACACCTGCTTCTGCGAATACACCAGCCACGGCCATTGCGGCGTGATCCATGGCGGCGAGGTGCACAACGACCACACGATCGAGAATCTCGGCGTGCAGTCGGTGATCGCGGCCGAGGCGGGGGCCGACATGATCGCGCCGTCGTCGATGATGGACGGCCAGGTCTGGGCGATCCGCCGGGCGTTGGACGCCGGCGGCTTCATCAACCTGCCGGTCATGGCGTATTCGTCGAAGTTCGCCTCGGCGTTCTACGGGCCGTTCCGTGCCGCCGCCGGCTGCGACCTGGAGGGCGACCGCAAGACCTATCAGATGAACCCGATGAACAGCCGCGAGGCGCTGCGCGAATCCGAGGAGGACGAGGCCGAGGGCGCCGACATCCTGATGGTGAAGCCGGCGATGCCGTACCTGGATGTGCTGTCGCAGATCAAGCATCGCAGCCTGCTGCCGCTGGCGGCGTACCAGGTCAGCGGCGAATACGCGATGATCAAGTTCGCCGCCGCCGCGGGAGCGATCGACGAGGACCGGGTGGTGCTCGAAAGCCTGGGCGCGATCAAGCGGGCCGGAGCGGATCTGATCCTGACGTATTTCGCGATGGATGTCGCGCGTAGAGGGTTCTGATCCACCGAGCCACTCCCAACGTCATGGCCCGGCTTGTCCGCATACGCGCTAACATAAGGGCTGTCGGCACGGCCGCAGCCTCCGTGTCATGGCCGGCCTTGTCCCGGCCATCCACGACTTGCGCTGCTGGTTGCGGCAAAGTCGTGGATGGCCGGACTAAATCCGGCCATGACACACTGGGACGGGCCGCCGCCTCCCGGCTTATGTTAGCGCCTATGCGGCTTGTCCGGGCCACCTCTTCCAGGACACTGCCGCGATAGGTGGCCCGGACAGGCCGGGCCATGACGGTTTTGGGGACCTTGCCCTTTGAAGCGGTATTTCTCGGGCGTCGCCTAAACCCGTTCGGCGATGACGGTCTGGTACAGGCCGCCGAACTGGGTCCGCTTGGACCAGCGGAATCCTTCCGCCGCCGAACCGGCAAGAGCCTGGATCTCCTGCGACCACAAACTCCGGGCGAACGGCTCCAGCCAGTAAAAGATCCCCTTCATGATCGGCTTGAGCGGATGCAGGCGATGCGGACGATGATAGTCCACGAAGATCGCCTGACCGCCCGGCCGCACCAGGCCGAGCATGGCCGGCACCACCTGCCGCTTCACCTCATCCGGCACCTCATGCAGCAGGAAGAAGCAGGCGACCGCATCGTAGGCACCGTCCTCCGGGTCCGCGGCATCGCCGCCGACAACATGCACATGCGGCAATCCGGCCACCTTGCGACGGGTCAAGCCGACCTGCAGCGGGGCGATGTCGCGGATTTCCAGCCGTCCCTGCGGACCGATGCGCCCCGCCACCTGACGGGAAAACGTGCCATAGACCGCCGCCGGTTGAAACACGGTGTCGCCCGGTTTCAGAAGGGTCAGCACGTTGTCGATCAGCCGTTGCGCGTTACCCCACAAGATGGCCTGCACCACGATTTGCCGATCGAGAAAACCGACCAGGCGGGGCGTCAGGTAGGCCCAACTGTAAACGTCGCGGAGATATGCGGGGAGCGCATCGAGAGTCGTGTCAGGCGATGGTATGTCAAGCACTTCGCATGTCACCGTGGCTAAGAGGGCGGGGCAAAGAGGCCGGGAAGCAGGCCTTCACGAGCGGATGGGCAGCAGGGCGGGCGTCATCATTAAGCCGACCGATGCGGCGGCGCTATAGGTACATTGCGCCGCAACACAACCAGCTTGCGCGACCCGGGGGGAAGCGAACGAAATCGTTGGAAGGTCCGGCAACCCTCGAAAGGCCGCGATGGCGGAAGGAGGGAAACGTTCCGGACCCGGGAGGGCTGCAAGGCGGCCGGCAAGCCGAAGGAGCCGGATTGCCGGCCCGGGAGGTCCACCGAATCCGAGGCATCCGCGGCCGAGACATCGACGTCTTCAAGCGAATGCATCATGGAATAAGCCTTTATCGTAGTTCGTGCCATTAAAGCGGCGATATCCGAACGGGAATAGTTTGGCGGCCGCGGACCTTTTGCAGGAATGATCTATATCAAGCTATACCGCATTGGCGCGGCCGTCAGCCGCCTATTTTGCAATCGGCCCGGACGCCCGGCGAAAGCTGCCGATCAGTCGTGACGCTCAGTGCAACCGCCGCTTTCCCGAGCGAAGTATTTTTGCGCCGGATGCATGGGCAGAACGGCTCAGCGGCCAGCGTTCCCCGGTTTCCATCGGCGGATTCCGATGCGCCTTTGCAATAGCCCCGGATTCTGCCAAGCCGCCCGGATTGACCGGCGGGTCCACGGAAGCGGCGCGTTGCGGCCCGATGTCCGGCAGCAGGGGCGGCGGGCTGCGCCATGCCGGCGTTCCGCCGGCTTCGGCTATTTCGATGGACTCTGGCCGTCGGCACGAAATAAGGTTAGAATTAGAATAAGAATGATACCCTGCTGCACCAATGTTCGGCTTGAGATCGGGGCTGTAACCCCGCGGGCCGCCTGACAGGTGTGCCGCCGGAGAGGACACCCTGGACCATGCCGCCCGAGCCTGCCACGACCCCGTTGCCCAAATCCGCCACCGGGATAGCCGGTTTCGACGAGATCCTGCTGGGCGGCATCCCGACAGCCCGGCCGACATTGGTTTGCGGCGCGGCCGGATGCGGCAAGACGCTGTTGGCCGTCACCTTCCTGGTCAACGGCGCCGTCCGGTTCGGCGAACCAGGCGTCCTCATGAGCTTCGAGGAGCGCGCCGAGGACCTCGCCGCCAATGTCGCCTCGCTCGGCTACGACCTGGACGGGCTGGTGCAGGCGGGCAAGATCGCGCTGGACCACGTTCGGGTGGAGCGCAGCGAGATCGAGGAAACCGGGCAGTACGACCTGGAGGGCCTGTTCGTCCGGCTCGGCTACGCGGTGGATTCCGTCGGCGCCAAACGGGTCGTCCTCGACACGATCGAGTCGCTGTTTTCCGGCTTCTCCGATACCGCCATCCTGCGCGCGGAACTGCGCCGCCTGTTCACCTGGATCAAGGAGCGCGGCCTGACCGCCATCATCACCGGAGAGCGCGGCGACGGCGTGCTCACCCGGCACGGGCTGGAGGAATACATCTCCGACTGCGTCATCCTGCTGGATAACCGCGTCGTCGACCAGATCACCACGCGCCGGCTGAGAGTGGTGAAGTATCGCGGTTCGGCGCACGGCACCAACGAATATCCGTTCCTGATCGACGCGGCGGGCATCAGCGTGCTGCCGATAACCTCGTCCGGCATCGATCGGCCGGTGTCGAACGAGATCATCTCCACCGGCATACCAGGGCTCGACGCGATGCTGCGCAACGGCGGCCTGTACCGCGGCTCCTCCATCCTGCTGTCCGGCGTCGCCGGCACCGGCAAGACCACCATCGGCAGCCATTTCATCGACGCCGCCTGCCGGCGCGGGGAACGCAGCATGTTCTTCGTGTTCGAGGAAGGCGCCGAGGAGATCTGCCGCAACGTCCTGTCTGTCGGCATCGATCTGCGGCGCTGGGTGGATGCCGGGCTGCTGCGGTTCGAGGCCGCGCGGCCCAGCCTGTACGGGCTGGAGACGCATCTGGCGCGGATGCACCGCGACGTGCTGGAATTCAGGCCGTCCGTCGTGGTGATCGACCCGATCTCGGCTTTCCGCGGCCCGCTGGCGGAGGTGCACGCAACCCTGCTGCGCATGGTGGACATACTGAAAAGCCTCGGCGTCACGGCGCTGTTCACCAGCCTGCGCAGCGCCGGATCGATGCACGACGGCACCGACACCGCGCTGTCGTCGCTGATGGATAGCTGGATCAAGCTGATGGACATCGAGGCGAACGGCGAACGCAACCGCGTGCTGTATCTGATCAAGTCGCGCGGTTCGAGCCACTCCAACCAGGTCCGCGAGTACCGGATGACCGATACCGGGATCGAACTGATCGATCCCTATATCGGGCCCGAAGGCGTCCTGACCGGCACCGCCCGCCTCTCGCAGGAGGCGCGCGAGCAGGCGGCGGCCGAGCGGCGGCGGCGCGATATCGACCAGCGCCGGCGCGCGTCGGAGCGGCGGCGGCAGGCGCTGGAGCGGCAAATCAACGAGTTGCGGGCCACGCTCGACGCCGAGCAGGACGAAGCGCATGCTCTGTTCCTGGACGATGCGGCGCATGATGCTGTAGTGGCACGGGAACGCAGAACCATCGCCGACCGCCGGGGAGGCGCCGAATGATACCGGACAGCTCCGATTTGGACGACCCAGCCGGCGGCGCCGGTGGCGATAACGGCTACTATTACCTGCGCCTGTATGTCGCCGGCCACACCGGACGGTCGATCGCAGCCATGAACAACCTCCGGCGGGTCTGCGAAACCCATCTCGCCGGACGCTATGAGATCGAAGTCATCGACCTGGTGCAGAACCCGCGGCTGGCGGCCGGCGATCAGATCCTGGCGGTTCCCACCCTGGTGCGCCGCCTGCCGACACCGTTGAAGCGGATCATCGGCGACCTGTCGAACACGGAACGCGTACTGGTTGGCCTGGATATACGGCAAAAGGTGGATGTCTCATGATCCCCGTAACCGAACCACAGCCGGAAATCACCCACCGTCTGCGGCTGATCGTCGCCGGCAGCACGATCCGCTCCCGGCGGGCGATCGAGAATCTCAAGCGGGTCTGCACGCGGCACCTCGCGGGTCACTCCGACCTCGAAATCATCGACATCTACCAGCAGCCCGCCTTCGCGAAGGAATACCAGGTCGTCGCCGCGCCGACTTTGGTGAAGCTGCTGCCGCTCCCGGTCCGCCGCATCGTCGGCGACCTGTCCGAAGAGGGTCGTTTGCTGCGCGCTTTGGACCTTGCCGTGCTGCCCCCCGCCGGCGCCGCCTGAATGCAGCCCGAACTGGTCCCCGCCAGGCAGGCGCATCTTCTGGACCGCATCCGAGAGCTGGAGGCGCGGCTTGAGGAATGCGAGGACACGCTCGGCGCCATCAGGCGGGGCGAGATCGACGCGATCGTCGTCGAAGACCCGCCCGGCACGCAAAAAGTCTACACCCTGGAAAGCGCCGATCGGCCGTACCGTTTGCTGATCGAGCAGATTCAGGAGGGCGCGGTCACGCTGGATGGCGACGGCGCCGTCGTCTACTGCAACCGCCGTCTCGCCGAGATGCTGCACGTCGCGCATGAACACCTGATCGGGCGGCCGCTGCAGCCGTTCCTGTTTCCCGACGATGGCGCCGCGTTCAGGAACCTGCTGACCGAGGCGAGGCGCTACGGCGTGCGCCGCGAACTGACCCTGCGGACCGCGGATGGGCGGCCGGTTCCGGCGCATGTAACGCTCAGCGTGCTGGATGATTCCGGCACCGACCTGCTGTGCGGCGTGCTGACCGACCTGACGGCGCAGAAAATCCACCTTCAGGAACTGGCGGAGGCGAACGCGCGGCTTTCGGCGGAGATCGGCGAACGGGAACGCGCCGAGGACGCGCTGCGCCAGGCGCAGAAAATGGAAGCCATCGGGCAACTGACCGGCGGCATCGCGCATGACTTCAACAACATGCTCCAGGCCATCACCAGCGGGATCACGCTGGCGCAGCGGCGCATCGTGTCGGGCCGGGTCGAACAGGCGCCGGATCTTCTGGAAGCGGCGCTGACGGCGGCGGATCGCGCGGCGTCCTTGACGCAGCGGCTGCTCGGGTTCGGGCGGCGGCAGACGCTGAACCCGAAGCTGGTGTCCCCGGGCGACCTGATTGGCGGCATGAAGGCGCTGATCCAGCGCACCGTGGGCCCGGCCATTGCGGTGTCGTTGCAGTTGAAAGATGGCTGCTGGCAGATACTGTGCGATCCGAATCAGTTGGAGAACGCGCTGCTGAACCTGGCGATCAATGCGCGCGACGCGCTGACGCCGGACGGCGGCCGGATTGTCATCGCGACGGACCACGTCATCCTGGACGAGGCGGACACGCGGCCGTGGGATGGCGTTGCCGCAGGGGAGTTCGTGCGCATCACAGTGGCCGACACCGGATGCGGCATGACTCCCGAAGTGCTGGCGCGCGCCTTCGAGCCGTTTTTCACCACCAAGCCGGACGGACAAGGGACCGGCCTCGGCCTCAGTCAGCTTTACGGCTTCGTGCGGCAGTCGCACGGGCTGGTGCGGCTGGAAAGCACCGCCGGGCGCGGAACCTCCGTGCACGTGTTCCTGCCGCGGAGTTCGGCGGAGGCGGACGACACGAAACATCCCTCGGAACCGCAAGCCCATCGGCGGGCCGCGGAAGTGGTTGCGCCCGCCACGGTCCTGCTGGTCGAGGATGAGGAGATCATCCGGGAATTCACCGCTGAAGCGTTGCGAGAGCTGGGGTATCGCGTGATCGAGGCGGAGGACGGACCGGACGGGCTGCATGCCTTGCGCAAATCGTTGCGGTCGCCCGAGGAAACGGCGGTGAAGCTGCTGGTGACGGATGTCGGTTTGCCGGGGGGACTGAACGGCAGGCAACTCGCGGATGCGGCGCGCGAACTGGTGCCTGAACTGCCGATCCTGCTGATCAGCGGCTATGCAGGCGATGCGATGAAGCAGCAGACTCCGCTGGGTCCGGACATGGCGATGCTGTCGAAGCCATTCGCGCTTGAGGTGTTGGCCGAGAAGGTGCGGGCGATTATCGGGGACTGACGCCAGGGCGCGTTGACTTTGACCGATCGTATCCTTCCCGGGATCCTGGCGCGGTCAATCCGCATCGGTCCCGGAGCGTTTCCAGCGGCACGGGCGGTGGTCCGGACTGCGTCCGCGGCCAGGCCGGAGAGGGCGGGCGGAGGCCAGCAGCGCCCGAACCAGAAACCACGCAGATAGAACGGGATTTGACGGCGCACCGCTCATCGCTGCTGCCGCCGCCACCGGGACGGACTCATATGCATGCGTCCCATGAAGACGCGGCCGAAGTGCGACCCGTCGCCGAACCCGCATGCGAAGGCTATTTCCGTAACCGGCCTGTGGGCGGCCCTCGCGTCGGTCAGAAGCTTCGCCGCGTGGTGGACCCGTTGGTCGTACACGCGTCGCATAATCGTCTCGCCGCGCTCGGCAAATATCCTGTCCAATGTTCGCGCCGACACGCGCAGTTTCGCGGCGATCCGATCCGGCGTCAGCGCCGGGTCTGCGAACTCGAGTGAAATCACCCGGCAGGCGCGCAGGAATAACGCCGCGCGTCCCGCCTCCGACGGTATCGGCTGCGTGTCCGGCCGCTCGTTGAGCGCCAGTGCCAGGAGCTCGACGGAGTGACGCGCGGAAAGCGATTCAGCGTCCGGCGACAGCCCGTCCGCCAGGCTATAGGCGTCGGCCAGATGCCGGGCCCACAGGCGGGCGAGTGGCCGATGGCGCAGGACGGTCCCGGACGCCAGGTCCGGCCGCGCCAGACGGCCGTCCAGCCAGTGCGTCGGGAACGCTACCACAAGGTGTCGCCAGGGCTGCTCCAGGCCCAGCGCGAAACGGTGGCGGGAGTCGAAGACGAAAACGTCGCCCCGCCGCAGGGCGGTCTCTTCGTCGCGGTGGATCAGGCGCGTTTCGCCGCCCAGATGCACGCAGGCCAGGTGGCAGTGCCTGTCGGTTCGCGCCACCTCGGCACGCCCGTGCGAGCCGCGGACGCCCTGGCCGGATATCATCACGGCGGCCAGATCCGAAACCGTCCGCGCCTGGATCTCGCCGCGGAAAGGATGCTCCCCGGCTGGTTCTAGCCGCATGGGCAGCAACCGGCCGGTCACCAGGTCTTCCCAGAAGGCCACGCGCTCATGTTCCGGAACGATACTACTCGTGATCCGATCCATGTCTGTCTCCCTCGGTCGAAACCGCAGTCGCCGACAGTCGAGCACAGCGGGCGGCGAAGTGCTATCGGTTTGCGTGCCGGTCACCGGCTGCCCGGTCTTGTCGGCCGCGGCCAGCCGCCTTCAATAACGGATCCAGGGAAGATCGGCTCACTCGCGAACGAGAACAATCAAACGGTGAGGTGCTCCATGGTTCGACTTCCGCTGGCTGTCTTCGGCGTGGCTTTCGTGGTCTTCCCGCTGGCCACCGAGGCCGACACGGTTCCTGACGCCCTGTCGGTCGAGTGGCAGGGCCGGAAGCCCTGCGAGAAGCTATTCGAGGATCCGCAAATCCGGGTTCTGCGCTGTGTATTTCCGCCTGGTGCGGTGCATGTTCGCCACTCGCACCCCGCGTATCTCAGCTACGTGCTGAGTGGCGGAAAGGCACAGGTCCAGGACGAAAAAGGCACGCGGCAAATCGAAGTTCGTGCCGATACCTACACGAACATCCAGCCGATCCCGTGGCACGAACTGACGAATATCGGCGACACGCCGCTTCGCTATCTCGTCGTTGAGCGGAAATACGAACCCGTGCCTAATGTCGAGTCAAACGCCGGAAAATAGACCGCGTGTGTAAGTAGTTGCCTGCTCCGGGTTCGCAGTCGCCGGCGCACGGACGCGCGCGGTGGCGGCAACCCGGTTGCGCAGCAGCAGGGTCGGGGGAAACCGAGCGTTGTCCAGGGCGACCTCGTTGCGATTGATGCCAAGCCGGAATTGGATTTATAGCCTGGACCGTATAATGAGCGCCACACTACGACAAGGCGTGACTCAGCAAAAACCACGCTGGGACCTGAGCCACCGCGCGGGGGACCACCCTCTCACCCCGCCAGGTGGAACCCCTCCTCCTCTGGCGGGTCCGCCATTTCTTCGTCGATGCTGCTGACCTCGGCCATCCGCGGGCCGCGGCGGCAGGCGCGGGCCATTTCCTCGACGGCGCCGATGTCGCCGGCGATCAGGGCCTCCACCTTGCCGTCGGCGCGGTTGCGCACCCAGCCGGACAGGCCGAGCGCCGTCGCTTTCTGCATCATCCACACGCGGTAGCCGACACCCTGCACCCGGCCGGCGATCAGAAGCCGCTTGGCATTCACCCGTCTCTCCGTGTCAGCACGATATACCGCTCCGCCAGCAGAATATCCGATCGTATCCCCGCCCGCCGATGCACGGCTTCGTTATCTTCGCCCCATTGCTCGGCCTGGAACAACTCATCCAGGGCGCCGAGAGTAAAGGCAGTCTCGCCGTCCATCTCGCCGGCGGCAAGAGCCAATCCCAGCACGAGGCTGCCGAGCGCCGGGACCGCGATGCCCAGCGCGGCCAGCGCGTCCGGGGTATGCGACGCCGCCGCCCGCCGCAAGGCCGCGATTGAGTCGTGGTGCTGCTTCACGTAGCCGATGCCGGTGGTCACCCGCAGCGGCGCGTCCAGCGTCACCGCCGCCCAGTCGAGCCAGGGCGCCCACAGCAGATGCTGCCGCTGCACCAGCTTGTCCGGCGCCTCCGCGCGGTAGCACAGCAGGTCGGTTTCGCCGTAGCGGGCGATGGCGTCGATGATGGGCGCCGGGTCGGGGGCGATCCGCTCGGTCGCGGTGCCGGCCAGCCGGGTCAGCGGCGTGTCGGCGAAGGTCATGTCGCCGCCCTTGGCGCTGCCGGCCGACTGCCATTCGCCGGCGATCGCCATGGCCAGCCGCGGCGCGCGGACGGCCAGTTTGGCGCCGCTCGGCAACCGCATCGGCCTGCCGTCGAGCAGGATTTCGTATCCGGCTTCGGTCGGATGAACCGTCGCTGTATCCCAGAAGCGTTTCACGGCGGGCTGCTCATTCCAATCGGCGTTGTGACAGCAATTCTCCGGCCGCGCCGCCCCGTCATGCCGACGCAGGTCGGCATCCACGCCTTCTGCCTGTGCAAACAAAGGCGTGGATGGCGGGCCTTCGCCCGCCATGACGGCGGCGGCCATGCCTGCGTGTCAAGCTCAACGCGGACCGGTATCACCTGAACAGACTCTTCAGCAGCGCAGCGGGGTCCACGGGTTTCGGCTGTTTCGCGGGCGCCGGCGCTTCCCCGGGCGCTTCCGCGGCCGGGGCCGCCTGCCCCCGCGCCTCCGCCAGGGCGGCGGGACAGACATCCGCCGGACCGGCCGTCAGCTTGTTGCCGCCGATAAGGCCGCCCAAGGCGCCCAGCGGCGTGGCGCTGCCGAGCACCGCGCTGGCGACCGTGCCCGCATTCGACTCCGCGGCGCCGAGCTTGTTCATGCCGACACGGGGGTTGCGGATCGGGCCGGCGACGCTGACCGGGATCACCACCGCGGTGCCGCCAAGCCGCGCCTGCGGCCGCAACTCCATCGCGAGCGTCTCGCCACCGAGGTTCACCGTCCCGCTGCCGGTCATGGTCAGCAGCGACGAACTCAGCGCCAGCGGCTGGATGGTGGCGACTCCGTGCCGTGCCTGCATCAGCGCGGCGAAGCATCTCAGGTCGCTCGAGCCGCCCTTGCCCACCAGGTCCAGCGCGTTCAGCGAATCCATCACCTTGCCGAGCAGGCTGCCGAGCAGGCGGTTGTCGATCACGCCCCCGCTCATGGCCAGCCCGACCGTGCCGTCCAGCGACGCCGCGATGGCGTGCGGGGTCTCGCCGGCGCCGCTGATATCGGCGCGGACCTCCATGCTGCCGGAGGCGATGGAGGGTTCATGCAACAGCACCAGCAGCGACTTCAGCGAAAGCCCGGGCGCGTGCAGCACCAGATGCACCGGCGGCGCGGGTTGGCTGGCATCCACCGAGAGCGTGGCGCTCAGCTTGCCGCCTGGCGTGTCGGCGGAGAACGGGTTGACCGCCAGCTTGCCGTTCGCCAGCACCGCATGCGTGTCGATCGCCCGGTAGTCGGCGCCGCCGGAGCGGAGCAGGCCGACGTCCAGCTTGATGTCGGCATCGGCGGTGCGCAGCAGATCGAACGGCAACGTCCGGTCGGAAAACAGCCGCTCGGACCGCTTCGGCGGCGGAGGCGGGGAAGGCGGCTGGCCTCCGATCGCAGGCGGTGCGGCGGCCGGAGGCGCGGCATCGATCGCGGCCTCGACCGCGTCCAGGTCGATGCGGTTCGATCGCAGCGCGGCGACCAGGGACTGCCGGGCGCCGAGGCCGATGGATACGTCGCCGGTGACGTCTCCGTCCGGACTGGTCAAGGTCAGGCCGTGCAGGGCGGCGCCGTTGCGGAAGCCTCCGGCGGCGTCGGTCAGGGTCCCCTGGAAGGCGACCATCTTCAGCGCCGGCAGAGGCCGCCGCGCCAACGGCGACAACGCCGCGAGATCGGCGATTTGCGCCGCCAGGGCCAGATTGGCTCCGGTCAGCGCGCTTGCATCGGCCAGCGTGCCCTTGGCGGAGATCGTCGATCCGGCGGCCTGGAGAGTCACGTCCACCGGGAACGGAGCTGGCAGGGCGCCCGGCATCAGCGACGCCAGCGGGCCGGTGGTCGCGGCGAGCGTCAGCTTCACGCCGCCGAAACTGCCGGCCGCATCGATCTTCGCCGGCTGGTTCGCCGCGGCGGCGGCGATGTCCAGTTTATTCAGTGTCAGACCCGCCACCTGCGCGCTCAGGTCGGACGGGCCGGCGTGGACGGCCAGGCTGGAGACATCCGGCCATGCGCCCGCGGTGTCCGCGACCTTGGCGGCGAAGCTGACATCGTGCAGCGGCGGCGGCACAAAGCCTTGCAGCAGCGGGGTCAGGGCCGACAGGTCGGGGATGCTGCCGCTGACCGCCAGGTCGTAGCCCTTGGCCAGCAGCGGCCGGGTCACCGCGCCTTCGGCCGCCAGCTTCGCCCCGGCAACGCCGACTGCCAGCTTCACCGGCCAGGGCGAGGTCGCGGCCGGGTCCTGCAGCCGGGTCAGCGGGCCGGTGTCGGCGGTCAGCGTGAACGCCGTGCCGTTGAAGCTGGCATCGGCATCGACATGCAGCGGCGCATCGGGCGAGGCGGCCGTCGCCTGTAGATCCGGCAGCCCGAGCGTGGTCAGCTTGCCCGTGCGATCATCGCGGTAGGCCAGCACGCCATCCTGGATACTGATGGTGTCAATGCTGACCACCGCCTTCGTCTTCCGGTTCGGCCCGGCGGGCGCCTGCTGGCCGGTTGGGGCCGTTGGCGGCGCCTCCGGCGTCAGGCGCCAGTTCGGCTGGCCGGAGCCGTCCGTCTCCAGCAGGATGTCGGGATGGATCAGCGCCAGCCGGTTGATCTCGTAGCGGCCCGACAGCAGCGGCAGCAGGCCGAGTTGCAGCTCCAGGCTCTGCACGGTCGCCATCTGCGGGCGGGAGAAGCCGGGCGGGTTGGCGAAAGCGACATCCGCCACCTGGATCGTCGGCGACAGCGACAGCTTCAGGCCGATCTTGCCGTTCAATGCCAGGTCGCGGCCGGTGGCGCGATTGACGGCTTCTTCGATGCGCGGCTTCAGGCTGTCGGGGTCGAAACGGGCGACCGCGACCGCCCCGGCTCCCACTGCCACGACCACGGCGGCGCCCAGGCCAATCAGGCCGAAACGCAAGGGTCGAGGCAGGCTCATCGGCGTCTCTCCGGCGGTTTCGGGGCGGGGGCGTGGAAACCCAGCGTCTTGAACGTCTCCTTCATATGGGGCGGCAGATCGGCTTCCACAGTCAGCGTGCCGCCCACCGGATGCGGCAGCACCAGCCGCCTTGCGTGCAAGTGAAGATCCGAGGACAGGCCCTCGATCAGCGCCGCGAAGGCCCGGTTCTGGTCGGGTTCCTCATACTTCTCATCCCCCAGTATCGGCGCGCGGATCGCCACGCAATGCACGCGTAGCTGGTGGGTGCGGCCTGTAAGCGGCTTCAGTTCCAGCCAGGCCAGCTTCTGCGCGGCATTGTCCAAGGTCTGGTAGTCGGTGACCGCCCGCGCCCCGGCCGGGTCGTCCCGGTCCGCAGGCGCGGTGCGCTCTCCGCGGGCGCCGCCGACGCGCTTGAGCGGCATGTCGATGCGGCCCTCCACCGGCACCGGGCGGCCGGCCACCACGGCCCAGTAGGTCTTCTCCATGTCGCGCCCGCGAAACGCGGCGGCGAGCTTGCCGGCGGTGCCGGGGGTGCGCGCGAGCAGCAGCACGCCGGTGGTGTCGCGGTCGAGGCGGTGAACCAGCCGCGGCCGGTGCTCCGAGCCGAGGCGCAGGGCGTCCAGCATGCCGTCGAGGTGGCGCGTGATGCCGGGGCCGCCTTGCACGGGCAGGCCATAGGGCTTGTTCAGCACCAGCACGAGGTCGTCCTGGTAGATCACCGCGCGTTGGAGGTCTTTCGCATCATTGGGATCGACGCGGCTGACCGGTTTCGGTTCCTCGGGGGCGTCCATCGGCGGGACCCGGATGGCCTGGCCGGGGGCGAGGCGGGTGTTGGTCTCCGCCCGCGCGCCATCAACACGAATCTGGCCGGTGCGGCAGAACTTCTGGATCAGGCTCTGCTGCATCCCCGGGAAATGCCGGCGGAACCAGCGGTCCAGGCGGATGTCGGCCTCATCCTCCGAGACGATCTGCGATTGGGTGTTCATGCGCGCGGTTTGGAGGGACGCGGGATGCGGGTCAAGCCGCGTCACGCCCGGTGCGCCGATGGTCACGTTTTGCGTGATGTGAATTCGGTCACAGACCGTCCGGAGGACTGAGGGCTGACTGCCGCCCGCAACGCCAGTACAGGCGCGGCTCAAAACCAATAATCAATGCGGTTCCTCGCCTGGCCGGAAGGTCCATTCATGCAAGCCATTTTTCACATACTGACCCCGTCGTCGCCGGACCGGCCCGCGGCGCGCCGATATGCGCGAGTGGCCATGATCGCAGCGGCCCTCGCGGTGTATGCCGCAATGATGGTCAGCGCGGACGGTCATAACGCGGCAATAATGGCTTCGATTTCCCTGGCGGCGTTCCTGGGCAGCGTCGCCGGCTTCGCGTTTTCCGCGATTTGCGGGGCGTTTTTGTTCCATCTCTGCGATGACCCCGTCCAGGTAGTCGAAATCATGATCGTCTGCAGCATTGCCAACCAGGCCTCGATGACATGGTCATTGCGGCGATATATCAATTGGGACGCACTGCGGGTTTATCTGGCCGGCGGCGCGATTGGCGTGGCCGCCGGCGTCTGGCTTCTGCTGCACGCCGATCGGCTGGTTTACACGCACGGGATGGGGACGTTTTTGCTGGCGTACGGGGCGTTCATGCTGTTCCGCAAGCCAATGGTCCTGCGCTTCCAGCATCCGGCACTGGACGCCCTGGTTGGCGCGCTCGGCGGCATCACCGGCGGCGCCGCCGGATTCCCCAGCGCCGCCATGTCGATCTGGTGCGGCACCAAGGGCTGGGATCGTCTGCGCCAGCGCGCCGTGCTGCAGCCCTTCATCCTGATCATGCAGGTGGCGGCTCTGCTGATCATCACTGTGGCGCAACCGCACCGGGCCGTGGGCTCCGGGCTGTCCCTGAGCACTCTGCTGTACATTCCGGTTTCGCTGTTCGGCACATCGCTCGGCATGGCCCTGTGCCGCCGGATGTCGGACTTTCAGTTCGCGAAGGTCGTCAACATCGTGCTGATGATTTCGGGCCTGGGCTTCGTGGTCTGATGGCATGCGGCGTTATGGCAAGGGGCAACCGGAGCGCTATTTCAACGCCTCCGGACCGTCCAGGCCATAGCGGACCATCTTGCGATAGATCGTGCTGCGGGAAATCCCGAGCCGCCGCGCCGCGGCCGCCAGATTGCCCTTCTCCTGCCGCAAGGCGCGGCCGATCGTTTCGCGCTCCGCCTCGATCAGGCTGGAGGACGGTTCTGCTTCGCGGGCCCGGACAAACTCCGCCGGCAGGTCGTCCGTCGTCACCGTCTCGCCGCCGCCGGTTAGCAGCAGCCGTTCGATCAGGTTGCGCAGCTCGCGCACATTGCCCGGCCAGCAATGCGCCCGCAGCGCCTCCATCACCCCCGGGCCGAAGCGGCACATCGGCACGGCATGGCGGGTGGACAAAAGCCGGTTGAAGTGTTCCACCAGCAAATCGATGTCCTCCACCCGCTGGCGCAGCGGCGGCACCGTGATGGACGTCACGCTGACCCGGTAGAACAGGTCGCGGCGGAACCGCCCGGCCTCGACCTCGGCCCGCAGGTCGCGGTTCGTCATCGCGATCAGCCGCACGGAAACGCGCCGCGGATGCGTGTCGCCGACGCGGTAGACGACGCCCTCCTCCAGCACCCGCAGCAGCACCGGCTGCAGGTCGAGCGGCATCTCGCCGATTTCGTCCAGGCACAGCGTGCCCTGGTGCGCAAGCTCGAAGCGGCCGGGACGACCGTCCCGCGTGGCGCCGGTGAACGCGCCGGGGACATGGCCGAACAGTTCCGCCGCCACCAGCTCGCGCGACACCGCGCCGCAGTTGAAGGCGATGAACGGCCGCCGCCCGTCGGCGTCATCGTGGATGGCGCGCGCCAGCAATTCCTTGCCGGTGCCGGTTTCGCCCTCGATCAGCACCGGCACATGGCGGCCGGCAAGCTGCCTGGCCCGGTTGACGGCAGCCGACATCGCGGCGCCGCGGCCGATGATGTGGTCGAAGCTGTTGCGTGCGGGGTCCGCCTCCGAGCCCGCTTGCGGCGTCCGCGCGGCAATCGATCGCGGCTTGTCCGGGATGACCAGCACGGCGCCGATGGCGCGGCCATCCAGCGACACAGGGTGCAGCCATTCCGGCCGCCAGCCGTCCGGCAGGCGCGCCGCCCATTGCTCTATCGGCAGATGCCGTTCCAGGCCCGGCACGCGTTCGCCGATGCCGATGGAACTCGGGATGCGGCCGGTCGCGTGCACCAGCCGCCCGGCGCTGTCGAGCGCGATCAGCCCCGCCGCGTCGCGGCTGGAGATCCGTTGCAGGCAAACCTCCAGCAGGCGCATCCGCTCCTGGGCGATCTGCTCGCCCAGCGCAGCTTCGATCTGCCGGGCGGCAGTGACGGCGAGGGTCAGGTTGGTGCGCTGGTAGGTCGGGGGCGGGCCGGAGATGTCGATCACGCCGAGGATTTCATTCGTTCCCGGCTCGAAAATCGGCGCCCCGGCGCAGGTCCAGCTTTTAATGCCCTCGCAGAAATGCTCCGCCGCGTGCACCTGCGCCGGCCGCCCGGTGGCCAGCGCGGTGCCGATGCCGTTGGTGCCGACGGCGTCTTCGCGCCAGTCGCCGCCGGGCATCAGGTGGATGCCCTGTCCCTGCTCCAAGGTCCGCCCGTCGCCGATGGAATCGAGCACGACGCCGTTGGCATCGGTCAGCACCATGATCGAGTGCGAGCCGGCCAGCAGTTGGGATGCTTCGGAAAAGACCGAGGTTGCCGCCGAACGCAGATCGCGCCGGCGTTCCCGCAGCAGATGCAAGGCGTCGCCATGCGCGCCGATGGGCGCGGCGCGGCCGGTGGGATCGACGCCCAACTGAAGAGAGCGTTGCCATGAAGAAACGACGTAGTTGCCGGCGGGGGCGGCGGCATCCGGCTCCCCGGTGAGAAACCGTTCCCAGGCCAGCATGGTGTCGCCCGCTTCTATCGGCGGCTTTCTCGGCGGATTGCGCAGCAATGGCCGAAACTCCCTGTGACGCCGCTTGTTGGCGTGCGGCTGTTTCAGCGATGTGTGATGCGCGGGTCAGCGGTTCAACGTCAGGCGCGCCCCAATTTCTCCGCGCCGCCGCCCAGCGCCGCCCCCGCGGTGGGATCGCTGTATTCCGGCTTCTTGGCGATCAGCGTCTGCGTCGTCAGGATCAGCGCCGCGACGGAGGCTGCGTTGCGCAGCGCGGTGATGCTGACCTTGACCGGATCGACGATGCCCGCCGCCATCAGGTCACCGAATTTCCCCGAACGCGCATCCAGCCCGAAGCCGCGTTCCGCCGATTTCACCCGTGCCACGACGCTGGCCGGGTCGAGGCCGCAATTCAGCGCAATCGCCGACAGCGGCTGTTCCAGCGCTGTGCGCAGCATCTCCGCGCCCATGCGCTCGGAGCCGGACAGGCGGTCGATCAGATCGTTCAGCCCGGGGGCGGTTTGCAGCAGCGCGGTGCCGCCGCCCGCGACGATGCCGGCTTCGGCGGCGGCGCGCGCGGCGTGGATGGCGTCCTCGATCAACTGCGCATGGCGTTTCTGTTCGACCGGCGTGGCGCCGCCCGCGAGAATCATCGCGGTGCCCCCGGCCAGCCGCGCCAGGCGTTCCTCCAGCTTGTCGCGCTCGATGTTCGGCGGCGCGAGCTCGACCTGGCGCATCACCTGCTGGCGGCGCGCGGCGATGGCGTCGGGATCACCGCCGCCGGCGCTGATCACCGTCTGGTTGGCGGAGATTCGCACCTGCCGGGCGGAGCCGAGGTCGCGCGCGGTGACGTTCTCGATTCTGCCGCCGAGGTCGCGGGCGATGACCCGGCCGCCGGTGACGATGGAGAGGTCCTCCAGCATCGACTTGCGCCAGTGGCCGTAGTCCGGCGGATGGATCGCGGCGACGCGCGGGCCGCCTTTTTCGTGGCTGCTGAGCAGGCTGATGACGCAGGCGGGGGCAACTTCCTCCGCAATGATCAGCAGCGGGCGGCCGGAGTCTTTTGTGATGGCCTGGATCGCCGCGACCTCATCCTGTGTAAGAAGTTTCAGATCGGTCATCAGGATGTGCGGGTTGTCCAGCACCACCTGCATGCGTTCCACATCCGTGACCATGTGGTGCGACAGGTAGCCGCGGTCGAACGCCATGCCGTCGACGATGTCGAGCATCGTTTCGACTGTGCTGCCGTATTCCACGCTGACGATGCCGTTCGGGCCCGCGCGTTCCAATGCTTCGGCCACCAGCGCGCCGAGAGCGGCATCGTTGGCGGCGATCACCGCAACGGCTTTCAATTCTTCAGTCCCGGACAGCGGGGTGGCGGAGCCTTGCAGCGCCGTAATGGTGTATTCCACGGCCAGTTCCAGGCCGCGCACCAGTTCGACCGGGTTGGCGCCGGAGTCGAGCGCGGCGAGGCCCTGCTGGATCATGGCGTCGGCCAAGACGGTGGCCGTGGTGGTTCCGTCGCCGACGACCTCATTGGTCTTCATCGAGACCTCGCGCACCACCTGCGCGCCCATGTTCTCGAACGGGTCTTCCAGTTCCACTTCGGCGGCGATGCTGACCCCGTCCCGGGAAATTATCGGCGTGCCGACGGGGCGGTCCATGATCGCGTTCATGCCGCGCGGGCCGAGCGTGCCGCGCACGGCTTTCGCCAATTGCGCGACACCGCGGCCGAGGGCTTTGCGCGCGGCATCATCGTGCAGCATCATTTTCGGCATTATGCGGTCCCGGGCATGCGGGCGAAATCCGCGAGTGACGGTTCGCCGTCTTCGTTGAAACGGGCGGCGAGCAGACCGCGGCACAGCGCGCCGTTGAACTCGGCGTTGATGGTGACGCGGCCGAGGGCTTGAAGATATCCCGCGAGGCTTTCGGCGCCGATGGGTTCGCCCTGCGCATCCACGAAGGCGAGCGGTTCGCCCGGGGCGGCGCAGATATCGCGGCGATCGAGATAGCGTCTGCGGATTTGGTCGCCGTCGGCGTCGAGCGGGAGGGTTTTCAGCGCTTGCAGCGTCATGGTGCTTACCGTCATGGCGGGCGAAGGCCCGCCATCCGCGCCTTGCGGTGCTTGCTTTAACAAATACCGCAGCAGCGCCTCCTGACGGCGCTGGAACGCCTTCACCAGAAACGTCCGGCGCAATTCGTCCAGTTCCGCGCTGGCATCGTTGCCGAACGTGTCGCGGAACGAAAGACCATGCGCCAGGCCGTGGTTGATCTTGTCGGCATACATGTGTTCGCCGAGCGTCACCTCGACCCGGCCGACCCAGGGGAGGGCGGCTATTTCGCGGCGCATATCGTCGGCCATGAGGAAGGCGAAATTGGCGGCGCACCAATACGTCGGCAGGCGGAACCCGATCGATACGTCGCCGTCCCGTATTTCCAGGCGGTCGATGAAACGCAGATCCGTCACCGGTTCATCAAGTTCCGGATCCGTTACGCGGTCGAGCGCGCGGCGGACCTCCGCCGCGCGCTCCTCATGGACCAGGCTCACGCGTGGACCCTTTCGCGTGCGCCCGCCGCGATTTTCTGCTTCTGCGCTTCGATGTCGATGTCGTACAGGCGCGCCGCGTTCAGGCCAAGGATCTTCTTCTTCGCCTGCAAGGTCAGATCGACGCCCTTGGCCTGCTTCACCTCGTCGGGCAGCTCGAACGCCATGAACTGCTCCACCAGCCATTTCGGCGTCCAGATTCCGTAGTCGCTGCCGAACAGCAGCTTGTCCTCGCCGAGCCAGAACAGCAGTTCGGAGATGACATTGGTAAAATAGTCCCGGCGGGAGTGGATGAACGGCAGCGCCACCGCCAGGCCGCCGTAGACATTGGTTTCCTGCACCGCGATCCAGCAGAAATCATCCAGCCGCGGCAGGCCGCAATGCTCGACGATGAAGTTCAGGTTCTGGAAGTCGGTGGCAACATGATCCACATCCGCGACGTCGAACGCATCCTTATCCAGCGGAATAATCGTCGGGCCCTTGTGGATATGGATGTTCTTGATCCCCAGCTTTTCCGCCTTCTCGAGATATTTATACGCCATCGGATCAGTCAGCTTGTAGCCGCGGCTGTCGCCCCGCCACTCCGCGGTATACAGCTTGACGCCCTTGAGCTTGTATTTCGAGGCCATCTCCTCCAGCGCATCCAAACCGGCCTCGCCGTCCCGCGGATCGAACGCGCCGTTGACGATGATGCGGTCGGGCGCGAGCGCCTTGATCTCCGAGTTCCGTTCGATCGTGTTGAAGCCGGTCTTGTAGAAATCGGTCAGGTAGGTGGATTGCACGATCGCCATGTCGTCGGGACCATCGACGAACAGGTCCTGATACATCTGCCGGGCGCCGTAGTTGTCAAATTTTTCCTTTGGCCAGACCTGGTCCTTCGGGCTGAGCACGCAGTGGTAGCCGTAGAAGCAGTCGATGAACTGCTGGCCGTGGATGTTGCTGATGTTTTCCTTGGCGGCGTTCCAGTTATGGGTGTGGCCGTCGATGATGAAGATCTCTTCGCCGCTTTGCGTGCGATACATGTTTGTTCCCTCCGGTTTAGTATTCGATGTATTGGAGCGCCTCGGTCATGTCACCGAACAGCACGACGGTGTCGTCGTCAACCATCACCATGCGGCCATAATGGGTGGAGGTGCAGATTTCGAATAAATAGGGCGTCATCTCGCGCCCGAGCGCCTCGCTGATCTCGGCCATTTTGAACTCGATCTTGCCCTCCCCGTCGATGCGGATCATCGCCGGCAGGTAGGTGACCCGAATGCCAGGCTTTGCCGCCATGACCTCGGCGATCGCCCGGCTTTCGACGCTGTCGTTCATCGTCACCCCGCATTCCTGCGAGATGGTCCCTTCGAACTTCATGTCCTTCATCGACTTGAAGATGGTGTCGGTGTGCAATTGAGCCATGTCTGCGTTCTCCCGAAAGTTATCAGCCGCCGATGACGGCGCGGGCGTCGAAGCCGATTTCCGCCGCGATGGCGCGGAACCGGTTCCTGGCGAGGTCGAAGGCATCGGCGAACTGCGCCACCTTCACCCGCGGCTGCGACCATATCGGCTGCAACTGGTTGGCCGCCTCGATCGCCAGCGCGCCATGGGTCTGCGCCCAGTTCACCAGAATCTGCCGGTTTTTTTCGCCGTGCTGCGGATCCTGCACCAGCATGGAGAACAGTTCGACCGTGTTGGCCAGGTTGCGCTCATAATCCCCTTCCGCTGCCGAGACAACCGCGGGCGATATGAAGTCGTTCTGCGCCGCCGCCATCTGCATCACGAAGCCGCTGCGGAACAATTCGCCAACGAGCGGCTCGTAGATCACATTGGTGGCGAAATACTGCTCCAGGTAGTCGGTGGCCCCCATGATCGTTTCGATCGATTTGCGCGTGCCCTGCCAGATCGGGTCCTCCAGCCAGTGCGTCTTGCCGGCGTCGAGGTCGAAACCGTCGATATCCAGCGCGATTTCCCCCAGATACAGCGTCAGATCCTGGGCGAAACGCAGTTTGTAGGACGAATTGGTCAGGATCGCGTTGTTGATCATCTGCGTGTAGCCGTAACGCTGGGCCTGCATCGTCGAGGTGCCGAGCCCGAACTCCGCATGCTTGTAGGCGCCCACATGATCCTGCAGCACCTTCACCCACGCCTTATCAAACCTTGCCGGCGCCCCTGAGCGGCGGCCGTTTTCGATGACGTTCTTCAGCATGCCCACAATGGTGGATTGGCGCTGGTAATGCGTGCGCTCCCACTCCTGGTCCACCGCACGGTATTTGTGCCAGTCGCTGCTTTTGAGCTGCGTCCAGCCCTCGTAATAAGTCGGCGTCCCGTCGGCGAAACTGATGATCCAGTCCTGCAGCAGATACCGCTTCGGGTCCGGCTGGACGTCGACCGTCATGTCCTCGTAATGGGTCGCCTTGCGGCCCTTGGGTTCGTAGTAGTTGTATTTGCGGCTGTCGGAGCCTGCGAATACCGCGGCGCCCGCGGCGCCCGATTTTACGGGTTCTTGTGTTGCGCTCATTGTCGTGGTCTCCCTGTTGTTGCGGCTAACGGACAGCCGGGGTGAACTTGTCGAAGTAGATCCGTTCGGGTTCCACCCCCGCCATCTGCAATACCGGCAGAACGGCATCGATCATCGGCGGCGGCCCGCAGGAATAGGCGTCGATTTCGCCGTCCAAAGCCTCCACCCGCAAGGTGCGGGCGACGACATCGTGGATGAACCCGGTTTCGGCGGTCCAAAGGTCATCAGGTTCCGCATGCGACAAAGCCGGAATGAAACGAAAATCCGGCAGCCCTGCCGTCAGCGCGGAAAATTCCTCCTGGTAAAAAAGATCGGCCCGGGTGCGGGCGCCGTAGAAGAAGCGCACCGGCCGGGTTTCGCCGCTTTCGACATGATCGTGCAGGATCGACCACAGCGGCGACATGCCCGACCCGCCGCCAATCAGCAGCATCGGCCCGGAACGATCCTCTCGCCGGAAGCAGGTGCCGTACGGCCCTTTCGCCGTCAGGCGTTGTCCCACCTGCAGCCCGCCATCCAGCAAAGCGGAGAACGCGCCCTGCGGGTAGCGCTTGATGATGAAGCTCAGCCGGTTCTGCTCGCGCGGCGTGTTCGCCATCGAGAACGAGCGGGTAATGTCCGCGCCCGGAATGGTCAGATCGACATACTGCCCGGCCCAGAAGCGCAGCGGGGCGTCCAGTTCGATCTCCAGCAGGCGGATGTCGTGGGTCAGCGGCCGGATGCCGGTGACCACTGCATTGAAGCTTTTTACGGCGATCGAGCGCCGCATCAGGTCTTCGTCGTAGTTCAGCAGTTCGACGGTTATGTCGCTGTAGGCCAATGTGCGGCACAGCAGAATATGGTCGGTGTCCTTCTGATAGTCCGGCAGCGCGAAGGTGGAATATTTCAGCAACTCGATGTCGCCGTCGATCAGCAACGATTTGCAACTGCTGCACTGGCCTTCCTTGCAGCCATGCGCCAGGGAAATGCCCTGGCGGAACGCCGCATCCAATACTGTCTCGTCCTCGTTGACGTCCATTTCGACACCGACCGGTTCGAAACGGACCCGATGGACCTTATCCGACATGACGCTTCCCATCCAAAGTGAACGGAGGCCGGGATTTCCGGCCTCCGCCCGATGTCTTAGTTGATCGGATTGATCTTGAAGCCCTTGCGGTATTCGGCCACCGCCGCTTCACGCGCTTCCGGTGTCAGCTTGCGGAAGTTCTGCAGCGGGCTGCCCAGCTTGTCGCCGCGCAGATGCTCCAGCTTCCACATCTTCTTGTCGTCGAAGATCAGATGCGGCTGGGGCATCAGGGTTTCCCCGTCGGAACGGACGAAGCCCAGGTCCTTGATCGCATCAGCGACGTCCCAACCGTCGTAGCAGGTCTCCCACTCACGCCGCCCGCTGAAGCGGCCCATCGCCGGCGTCGGCCGCCCTTCGTATTCCGCGGCGAACGCCGTCTTGTGCGTCCAACGGCAGATCTCCGAGCAATAGGTGTAGATCTGGCCGTCAACCTCGTCACAGACGAAATCTTCGCGGATCAAGCAGGGCACCATGCAGCTCCAGCAACGGTGCGGGTAGACGTAGCCCACATCGCCGTTGAACAGGATGGCCTTCTCACCCGGGGTGGACAGCTTGGCGTACCACTTCCAGTAATCGCCGAATTCGGCGTACCAGCCGGGATATTTGTGCTCGAACCACTCGAAGTCGCGCTCGGTCTGCGCCTCGATCCGCCAGAAGTTCACCGGCCAGCCGACGGAGAAGAACTGCGCGGTCAGGTGGACGTAGTTCTTCTTGACCATGCGGTCCCAGGCCGCGCCGACATCGTCGTGGTGGATCTTGATGCCGTATTTCTCCAGCGGCAGCATGTAGGTCCGGTAGTAGTCCTCATAGATCCAGCGATGCCACAGCTCGGCGTAGCTTTCCTTGTTCTTGTCGCGGTTCGTGGTGCCGTATTCGACGATCGTTCCGACCGCCGCATCGACGATCGCGTGGTTCTGCCAGAAAGCATAGCGCAGGTCGCGCTCCAGCAGTTGGTGGTTGTCCGGGTCGTTGATCAGCGACATCAGCAAGGAATGGCCGTTGCCGATATGCCGGCTTTCGTCGGATTGCACCGACAGGAACACCGTCGGCAGGGCGTAGTCGCCGTTGCGGGCGGCTTCCGAGGGCATCGCGACGAACAGCGTGTTGGTGAACGCGGTTTCGGCAACGACCGTCAGGTAGACGTTGGCCGAGGTGATCGCATCACCTGTTACGAAACCTTCGGCGAATTGGCGCCCGATGGTGGTGGCGTAGCAGCGGCCGAAGGCGGCTTCCGTGATGTCGAATCCGGCCGGGTCGATGTAATTCTCCATATACCACTTCTTCAGGTTCATCTGAATCGTGGAGTGGCGGAATTCATCGACCATCTGCATGGCGAAGCCGGTGCGCAGTTCCTCACCCGGGGCGAGCCGGCCGACCATGGCCATGGAACGGGCGGCGGAGATTTCCGGGAAGGGAATGATGGCGAGGAACAGCTTCATCCATTCGACCCAGCGCGGCTCCACGTTGCGGAACATGTCGCCGCGCAGCGCGGCATCCAGCGCGCCGTAAACGCGGTTGTCCTTTTCCTCCTGCATCGGGAAGTAGGAGCGCAGCACCTGCTTCATCGGATCGCGCGGGGACTTCTTGATCTTGTAGTCGGTCGGGAAGGTCATCGCTTCCTGGACATAGCTCGGCGTCCAGCCGAGGTCCGCGACGCGGCGGGTGGCTTCGCCGATACTGATTCCGCGCTGTGCAATGATTTTGTTGAGGGTCAAACCATCAGGCATTAAAGTGTCTCCTTCTTGGTCGTTACGGCGGCCGGTACTGAGTATAATCCAGTCCGGCCGAATAAACCAGTCGCAAATTCTATGCCAGCCAATGTTAGCGATATAATCGTTGAACTTCTGCTGAGCGTTAGCAAGTGCAGCATAGAATAGTGTCGCATTTTGGCACACCGGCTGCGACACCTGTCCCATCCTGCGTCATTGCCGCGTGGCAGCCGAACGCCGCACCAGCGGCTTGCCCTCGACGATGAAGCGCGCGGCCAGCACCAGCGTGCCCATGGTGAAATCCTTGCCGTGCGCGGCGATCATTTCCTCGGCCAGTTCGCCGACGCGCTCGAAGAAGCGGTCCTTGGATTGGTCTTCCTCTGTCATGCTGGCCTCGTATCGTCGCGGAACAGGGGATCGGGGGTCGCCAGCATGGCGATCTCCCCGCCCTCCGTCCCGATGGCGAGATGATCGCCGCGGGGTGAAAATCCAAGCGCCGTCACCGCCCCTTCGCCTGCGGCGCGAACGAACAGCAGGGACGAACTGTCCGGCTGGCAGAGCACTACCGCGCCGTTGTCGTAGCCCACAGCGATGAGAACACGGCGCGGATGGCTGGCGATGCGGGTCACCGTATGCTGGTTGGCGACGCCGCAGGGCAGCGGGTCCCGTCCGGGACGCCACGACAGCACCCGGCCGCCCACCGCAACCACGAACCCGTCGCCGGAAGCGGCGATCGCGGTGACCGTTTCGCCAAGCGCAATCGTTTCGGGCGGCTGCCAGGCATGCACCGTTCCGTCGCCGGTGAAACTGCCCGGGCGATCCCGATTCCACGCGATGCCAAGCGTTCCGGGCGCCGGCAGGACTCGGGGCGCACCACCGCCCGCCCACAGCGAAATCCCGCCCGCATGGCCGATCGCCAGCCGTGCGCCGGAGGGTTCGACCGCCAGTGACGCAACCGCACCCCCGGCATCGGTCCGCGAGGCGTCGGCGCCGAAACGATGAACCGTTCTGCCAGTGGCGCAGGCCCGCCACCCGCCCGGCCCGGCGGCCACCAGCGGCACCGGGGCATCGAGATGCGCCAGCGCCCGAACCTCCGCATCCGGCATCACGCGGACAACGCGCCCGTCGCTGCCGCCGGTCAGAAACCCGCCGTCAGGATCGGCAACGACCGCCAGGCACGCGCCCCGGTGCGCCGGCACGCGGGCCGCTGGCGGGGCGGGTGCTGTCAAAGGCACCAGTTCCACACCGCCATCCTTGCGTGGCCGCAACACCGGGCCGCCTTCCCACCCGGGGGGCACCAGCGCCAGGGTGCCGTCGCCCAGGGCGAAGCCGGCGACATCGTCCCAGGCGACGGCGGCGGCGGCCACGCCGACGCGCCAGCGGGCGCCCAGCAGATCGAGCAGGGGCCGCGCGCTCATGGCACCAGCACGGCGCGGCCTCTGATCTTGCCGTGATGCAGGTCCAGCAGCGCCTGGTTCGCCTCGCTGAGCCGGTATTCCTTCGTGGCCAGCGTGACCAGTCCGCGATCCGCCAGCGCCATCAGCTCAACCAGTTCCGGGTAGGTGCCAACCAGGTTGCCGACGATGGTCTTTTCGGTTGTGATCATATCGATAGTGGGCAGATCGATTTTGCCGCCGTAGCCGACAATGTAATAATATCCGCCGTTGCGGGTCATCGCGATGCCCTTGGCGACGGCACTGCCCTCGCCCACAAAATCGATCACCGCCTCGGCGCCATGGCCGCCGGTCAGCGCCGCCACGGCCTCGACCTCGTTGCCGTCCGCTTTGACAACGTAATGGGCCCCGCATTCCTTCGCCAGGTGCAGCGCCGTTTCGGACTGGTCCACCACGATGATTTCGGCCGCGCACAAAGCGCGCAAAACCTGGATGCCGATATGGCCAAGCCCGCCGGCGCCGATGCAGACTGCAAATTCGCCCGGCAGCAGATGGCGGGACGCTTTCTTGGCTGCGCGATACGCCGTCAGCCCCGCGTCGGTATAGGGTGCTACCTGTTTCGGCGCGAGCGAGCCGGGCAGCTTGATCAGGCTGCGCTCGCCGGTCGCCAGATACTGCGCGTATCCGCCATTGGCGTTGATGCCGGGGAAGCGGCTGTCGGTGGCGTGCATGTCGTCGCCACGCCGGCACGCCAGGCAATGCCCGCTGGTCACCAGCGGATGGCAGATCACCGCGTCGCCGACTTTGACGCTTTCGACGGCCTTGCCGACTTCCTCGACCCAGCCGGCGTTTTCGTGCCCCATGATATACGGCAGCCGGACATCCACCTTGCTGCGCCAGATGCCTTCGACGATGTGCAGGTCCGTGCGGCAGACTCCGGCGCCGCCGATGCGCACGATAACATCGGTCGGCTTCTCGATTTTCGGATCTGCCACGTCTTCATAGCGCACGAATTCCGGGCCGGCGAGTTTCTCGTCGTACGCATGCAGCACCGCAGCTTTCATGGCGCGCCCTCCCTGGCGGTTGGTTTTATACCGGGAAGATCAGCAACCGCCGTGCCAACCGCTAACATCTTGATTTCCTGACCGCTGCCAATTCCCGTTGTTGCGTCACGCAACAGCCCGGCTCGGCGCAGGTGTTCCGTTATGGAACAGTCAAAGAATTGACGATTGAAAGTGCGCGGTACAGTGTAGGCTGAAAGATTGAACCGGAACCAATACCGGCATAACGGGAGGATCAAGACCGCATGCTGCTTTCAACCGAGGACCGCCTGTTTCGAGCGCGCACCGTCCTGGAACGCAAAGGCACCGCAGTTCAGGAACTCTTGCCGGCATCCATTGCAGAAAGCTGGTCGCGCTGCCTCGCCGCGGGCCTTGACCCGCACGAACCGCCGCCGCTGCAAACGGTGGACGAAACGACCCTGCGAGAGGCCCGGCAGCGCCGCGACCTGCTGCGGCGCCTCGCGCTGTGCGAAATGGACAACCTGTATCACCAGATCGCCGGCACCAACTTCATGATCGCCTTCGCCGCGGCGGACGGCTTGCTGCTCGATACCATCACCGATCCCAGCTTCAGCGACACCGCCGCAGCGACCAGCATCCGCCCGGGCACCGTGTGGACCGAAACGAACTGCGGCACCAACGCGCTCGGCACCGTCGCGCACACCGGCAAGGCGATCATGGTGCACGGCGCGGAGCATTTCTTCGCAAGCCATGGCGGGCTGACCTGCATGGCGGCGCCGGTCTTCGACGCGGAAGGCGCGCTGGCGGGCGTGCTTGACGCGTCCTCCGACTGCCGCTCGCGGCAGACCCATACGCGGGCGCTGGTGTCGATGGCGGCGACGCAGATCGAAAACGGATTGTTCCGCGAATGTCACCGCACCGACGTGCTGATCGCGCTGCACAGCCGGGCGGAATATCTCCACACGCTCAGCGCCGGCCTGCTCGCGCTCGATCCGGGCGGCATGATCCTGGCGGCCAACTCGCAGGCGCGCGTGCTGCTGAACGGCCTGCCCATCGGCCGCGGCCGCAGGCTGGAGGAGCTGTTCTGCGCCCGGTTTGAAGATTTGCTGGCCGCAAGCCGCAACAACGAAACGCTGCGGCTGCAGGACCGCGTCGGCAGCCTGTTCGCTGCGCGGCTGGAAAACGTGCGGGTGATCCGCCCGGTCGCCATGCCGCCGCCGCCGCCGCCCTCGCCGCGCCCCGGTTTCGTTGCGGACGATCCGGCTGTTGCAGCCGCCGTCAGCCGGGTGGAGGCCGCGGCGCGGCGCAAGCTGCCCATCCTGCTGCGCGGCGAAACCGGCACGGGGAAAGAACAACTCGCCCGCCATGCGCACCAGGCCAGCGGGCGCCGCGGCGCCTTCGTTCCGGTCAATTGCGCGGCGCTGCCGGAAAGCCTGGCGGAGGCCGAGATGTTCGGCCACTCGGAAGGCGCGTTCACCGGCGCCCGTCGGCAGGGCGCCGCCGGACTGGTGCTGGAGGCCGACGGCGGGACCCTGTTCCTGGACGAAATCGGCGAAATGAAACTGCCGCTGCAGGCGATGATGCTGCGGCTGCTTGACGACTGGACGGTGCGCCCCATCGGCGGCGGCAAACAGCGCCGGGCGGATGTGCTGCTGCTGTCCGCGACCAACGTCGATCTGGGCGACGCCATCGCTGCCGGACGCTTCCGCGCCGACCTGTTCTATCGGCTGAACACGGTGGAGGTTACCTTGCCGCCGCTGCGCGACCGGGACGATTTTGCCGCCATTGCGCGTCATCTGCTGCGCTCCATCGCACCGGACTGGCGCATCGACGATGCCGCCATCGCGGCGCTGAAAAGCTTGTCCTGGTCCGGCAACGTCCGCGAGTTGCACAGCGTGCTCACCCGCCTGACGCTCGACGGAACAACGGGGGTGATCGGCGCCGATGCAGTCGGCAGCCCCTCCCGGCCCGACGGTGCCACCCCGGCCCCGCTTCGGGCGATGCTGCACCAGCGCATCCGAGCGGTGCATGATGAGACAGCGGGCAACATCAGCGAGACGGCACGGCGGCTCGGCGTGTCCCGCAACACCGTCTACCGGGCGCTGTCGAAAGAAAACATGCATTGACCCTGCATGAAGCGGCGTTCATCCTGGCCGCAAGGCAAGGGAACTGACATGAAGAGCATCCTGGTTCTTGGCGCCAGCGCGGCGATCCTGCTCGGCGCGGCCGCGTCACCGGCGCAGGCCGGCTGGCACGGAGGCCGCGGCTATTATGGCGGCGGCTGGCACGGGGGCTACTATCGCGGCTATTACGGCTATCGCGGCTGGTGGGGTCCGCGAATCTACCCGCCGGCCGTCATTGTTGCGCCTCCGCCGATCTATTTCGCGCCGCCACCGGTTTATTACTACCCGCGACCCTATTACTACGCGCCGCCGATCTATCGATAACAAGGAACATCGCATGACCGCCGACACGCAGGTTAACTTAAGTTTCGCGCTGACATTCGGCGTGCCGATCGCGCTGGCCTGGTGGGAATTGAAACGACTTGGCCGAGGCAACTGGAACCCGCCGCGGGAGGACGACGTCCCACCCGATCCGTCGCCGCTGCCCGATCCGGGCGTCGGGCCGGAAGTCCGCAAGCCGCTTCCGGACTGCCTTATTCCAAAGCCGGTCCGGCAACGCGAACTCGCGTAACGAACCGCTCAGCCCGGCGCGGCGCCCTGGATGTTGACGCGGACCATGTAGATCGACTGGCTCGCGCACATGAACAGGAAGTCGCGCTTCGGCCCGGCGAAACACAGATTGGCGCAGACCTCCGGCAGGCGGATGCGGCCGATAAGCTTGCCGGCCGGGTTCCAGACGGTCACTCCGCAATACCCCAGCGGGGCGTTCGACCCGACCCACAGATTCCCCGCTCGATCGGCGCGCATGCCGTCCGGGCCGCAATGCACGCCGTCCACCATGCAGTCGGTGAACGGACGCATGTTCGCCAGCTTTTGGCCTTGCACGTCGAAGGCGAAGATCGTGCCCTTGCCGCCGGTCGTCTGCCCCGGCCCCGGATCCGTGCTGATCAGGTATAGCGTCTTGTAGTCCGGAGAGAAACAGAGTCCGTTCGGGTCCGGAACCTGTTCCCCCGGCACCACAACCTCAAGCCCCTTGCCCGCCTCCCACCGATAGGTGTTCGTCGGCAGCGCCAGCTTCGTGCCGCCGATGATCCCGGCGCCGCCATCGCCGATATCCGCATCATACTGGCCGTTCGGGTTGGCCGGCCCCCCGGCGGCATCCGGATGGCCCTCGGAAAGCTGCGCGCCATAGGGCGGGTCGGTGAACCAGATGCTGCCGTCGGGATGCGGCACCAGGTCGTTAGGCGAGTTCAGCGGCTTGCCCTCGAACGAATCGGCGATCACCGTCATCGATCCGTCCGGCTCCCACCGCACCACGCGGCGGAAGAAATCCTGAGTCGAGAGCTGGCGGCCCTGGAAGTCGAAGGCATTGCCGTTGCTGTTGTAAGACGGCTTGCGGAACGGCGTGACCTCCCCGCTTTCCCAGATAAAGCGATACTGCGTGTTTCCCTTCACATCGCTGAACACGGCATACTGCCCCTCGGCCGACCAGGCGGGTCCCTCGGCCCATTGCGCGCCGGTCCACAGCCGGTGGATCGCGGTCAGCCCCACCAGGTATTGGTTAAAGCTGCCGTCGATTACCAGGATATCGGGATCGGGGTAGATTTCCGGCGGGGCGAACCGGCCCCAGAGCCGTGGCGGCTGGGTGACGACGCTGGGTGGGATCGCAACTTCGGGTTTCTTCGTCTGGGCGAAAGCCAATGCGGGAGCCAGTGCGGCGGCCCCGCCGATGGCCCCGCGGCGGGTCAGTTGATTGGGCATGGACGTTTTCCCTGCGTTTACGCGCATGGTCTCATAGCGCAGGGAAATCGGCGGAAGATGCATCACGAGTCTTGGCGGGAAACCTACCGGCCCTGCCGAGGACGGGCGGCTGGCCGGATTTCCGCCGGTTCAGATCGCCAGCGTTCCGGCGGTGGCAGCCTTGTAGCGGGCAGCCACGACCGGCCAGTTCACGACGTTCCACCACGCGGCGAGATAGTCCGCACGGCGGTTCTGGTATTTCAGGTAATAGGCGTGCTCCCAGACATCGTTGGCGAACAGCACCCGCTTGCCGTCCAGCAGCGGCGAGTCCTGGTTCGGCCGGGCGCCGAGACTCAGCTTCCCGCTGCCGTTGACCAGCACCACCGCCCAGCCCGAGCCGAACTGGCCGAGGCCGGCCTTGTTGAAATCCGCCCTGAGCTGGGCGAACGAGCCGAAGTCGCGCGCGATAGCGGCGGCCAGGTCGCCGTCCGGGTCGCCGCCTTTGCCGCCCATGAGGGTCCAGAACAGGCTGTGATAGGCATGCCCGCCGCCGTTGTTGCGGACCGCCGTCCGGATGCCTTCGGGCAGTTCGTTCAGCCTGGCGAGGATTTGCGTCAACGGCAGCGCGGCGACCTGAGGATAGTCCTTCACCGCTGCATTCAGGTTGGCGACATACGCCGCGTGATGCTTGTCGTGATGTAGTTCCATGGTCTGCGTATCGATATAGGGTTCGTTTGCCGACGCGGCATAAGGCAGCGGCGGCAGCGCGAACGGATACAACGGATCTGCCGCGGCCTGCCCCGCTGGGGCCGGCGCGGTCTGCGCCGCCGCCCTGCGGATTGCCGGCACGACCAAGGCCGCTCCGGCTGCGCCCAGAAGCGCGCGTCTGTTCAGAATCGGCATGGCAATCCCTCCTTGCGTCCGGTCAATTCATCTTCATGCCCGGCATGCTCATGTGGTCCATGGTGTGGGCCGGCGCCGCGCCGGCTGCCTTCACCGTGACGGTGGTCTCGACAGTTCCGGCCTTCTCGAACGTCAGCGTCAGCGGGAAGCTCTGCCCGCCGGTCAGCGGCTGCTTAAGGTCCGTCAGCATGATGTGGTATCCGCCCGGCGAAAGCGACACCGGCGCGCCCGGAGAGATCGCAAGACCGGCCGCCGGCCGCATCCTGGTCACGTTTCCCTCGTGGGTCGTCTCGTGCAGCTCCGCCTTGCCCGCCACCGGCGTTGACGCGGCGACCAGCCGATCGGCCGCGCCGTGGTCGGTTATGGTGACATAGATCGCGGCGGCCTGCGCGGAGCTGGGGGTGGCGCGGGCCCAGGCATTGTCCAGCGAGATCAAAGGCGCGGTCTGCGCCTCGGCGCCGAGCGCCAGGGCGGTGAACAAAGTCGTAGCGATGAGTAGCTTACGCATGGTTTGGTATCCTTTGAATTTGTTCAGGGCTTCACTGTGAAAGTGCAGCGCCCTCTGTTTTGTGGGCATCCGCCGCCGTAGCCCCCGCCGAGCTTCGGCTCGCCGGGAGGCGGGCCCGATGGCTGAGTCAGGCGGCGATCGGGGGCGCCCGCGGCTGGCTCGGCGGACGCTGCGGCCCTGGCGGCGCGGTCGATGGCGGCGGCAGTCCCGGGCGAACGAGGATGGCCACAGCCGAGAGAGCGGGGATCGCCGTGGCGGGCACCGGCGTCGGCGGGGAAGCGTGCAGCGCCGCGCAGAGCGGGCAAACCAGGCAATCGAGCGGGTGCATCGGCGCGCGGGCGGGCGATCCGGAGGCGCCATCCGCAGCGTGGCAGAGACTTTCTGCTCCGGCGATTTGCGCAAGCTGATCCGGCCGCGGCACGCTGCCGCCGATGCCAAGTTGCACCATCAGCGCCAGCAGCGCGGCCAGCAACCCGGGGATGGGGACGAGGCGCTTCGACATCGCCCTTCATCTTAAACTATGATCGAGTTTGGGTGAACAGGGCCGGATAGTGTCCCGGTTCATTGCGGCGCTCCCTTCAGAAGGGCCTTTCCAGGGTCGTCACAGTGAGGTCACGGCGATGAAAGGCTGCGGCATTGGAACGACTACCCGTTTGGCGGCCCTGCTCGCCGGGTTCGTCATGCAACCGGCATTCGCTGATGATCCGGCGAATTATCTCTTCGCGACATCCGCGACGCGTCCGGAAATCACTATCATCGACGGTTCGATCGATGCCGTCGTGGGCCGGGTCAGCCTCCCGGGCCTCCCGGGCGACATGACTGTGCTCGGACGCGGCCGATGGATTGCCGTCGCCGACGGGAAGGCGGGGCGGATCGATCTGGTTGACGTTCCCGGCAGGCGGGTCGAGCGGGCGATTGCCGTTCCCGTGGCGCCCGACGTGCTGCGCAGCGACGCCACGGGCGCCACGCTGGCCGCGCTGGATCCTGGCAGCGGGGCGGTTGCGCTCGGCTCGATCGAGAACAGTGCGTTGCAGACCGTCGCCGGTATTCCCGCCGCCACCTATATCGTGTTCGACCCGAAGGGCAGGCTGCTCGTTGCCCATCAGGGCGGAGCTACGATTGTCGATGCCACGCGCCGGAAGGTTGCCGACCTGGCGGTCGATCCCGCCGACGGCCCGGTGACCGACGTCGCCGCGGATCCCGGGGGCGAGTATGCCTTCGTGGAACAACCGCTCCGCGGCGTCGTTTCAGTCTTTGATCTGCGCACGGCGGCGCGCCTGACCGTGTTGCATCCGGGCGCGCCGGCCGGCCGCATCGTTCCCAGCCAGGACAGCCAGTTCGTGCTCGTACCCTCCGGGCACAGGTCGATTTCCGTCGTCTCCAACTGGACCCTGAAAGAGAAGGCCCGCATCGTCGTTGACATCGAACCGGACGGCGTCGGACTGGCGCTGTTTCAGTCTGTCGTAACCATGATCAGCCAATCCGCGCGGCGGGTGATCCTGTATGATCTTCCCGATGAGCAGCAGACTGCTGACATCCCTCTGCCCGGCAGACCGGGATTGTCCGCCGCTTCCTCCGACGGCTCAAAGCTCTACGTGACGCTGCCTGATACCGGCCAGGTCGCCTCCATAAGCCTCACCCTCCGCCGGATCGAGCATGTAATCGATGATGTTGGGACCGGGGTTTCCGCGATCATGCCGGCGGTCGACAACGGGTATTGTCATTAGCACCGGGCCGCCAGGACCGAATCTGCAGGGCTCCGGCGCAACGCCGGGATCGCCGAACCCCGCCGGTTCGAGGCTGCAGCCCAGCCGGAGAGCCAATCCCATGGCCGGGTGGCATGAGCTCACCACGCGTTTGGTTGGGCCGGGACGGAAGCTATGGCTCGCGGCCCGGGAAACCTGCTATCGTCACGCGGAATAATGCTGCCCGGCCCAGGCAGCGGGGGCGGGAGACGGCGATGCTGACAGTGATCACGCGACCATTCAGCGACCGCGCGGGGGATTTGCGCGGCCGCGTCACCGGCATCTACACTCTGCTGATCGCCGCAAATCTCGGCGTCTGGGCGTGGGCGCTCTATACCTTCCGCGATCATCCCGTGCTGCTCGGCACCGCGCTGCTGGCCTACAGCTTCGGCCTGCGCCACGCCGTCGACGCAGACCACATCGCCGCCATCGACAACGTCACCCGCAAGCTGATGCAGGAAGGCAAGCGTCCGATCACCGTCGGCTTCTGGTTCTCGCTCGGCCACTCCACGGTCGTCGTCCTGGCGGCGCTGGCCATCGCGGTGACCACGACCGAACTCGCGTCACGTTTCGACTCGTTGAAGGACATCGGCGGGATCGTCGGCACATCGGTCTCGACGCTGTTCCTGTTCGTGATCGCGGCCATGAACATCGTCATCCTTGCCGGCATCTGGCGGACGTTCCGGCATGTGCGGGCGGGCGGAGCGTACGCCGATGAGGATTTCGATCTGCTGTTGAACAGCCGCGGACTGCTGGCGCGGCTGTTCCGGCCGGCGTTCGGTTTGATCTCGAAAAGCTGGCACATGCTGCCGCTCGGGTTCCTGTTCGGCCTCGGCTTCGACACGGCCACCGAGGTCGCCCTGCTGGGCATTTCCGCCACGCAGGCCGGACAGGGGATGTCGATCTGGTCGATCATGGTGTTTCCGGCGCTGTTCGCGGCGGGCATGTCGCTGATCGACACGACCGACGGCGTGCTGATGCTCGGGGCGTATAACTGGGCGTTCGTCAAGCCGATGCGCAAGCTCTACTACAACCTGGTGATCACCGCGGTGGCCGTGGTCGTCGCCGTGGTCATCGGCGCCATCGAGGGGCTTGGCCTGATTGGCGGCCAACTGGGTCTGGAAGGCTGGTTCTGGGATGTCATCGGCACGCTGAATGACAATTTCAGCAGCCTCGGCTTCGCCATCGTCGGCGTGTTCATCTTTGCCTGGATCGGCTCGGTTATTTTCTATCGTTATGCGCGGCTCGAAGACATCTGATAACGACCCGCTTTGAGTTTGACCCACCGGCATGGCGGGAGCATGGCTGCCTTTACTTCAATGTCTTGGAATGACGGAAGGTTTCCGCTCGTTGAGCTCGTCGCCACGTCCCCTCGCGGTGGGCGACACGTCACAGCCACCAGCCGCGGATGGCGGCAGGTCGCTCACCGCCCCAATTTAGGGCAAGGCGGGATCCCCACCCCTCTCCTGCCGATCAGGCTGTCGATCTGAGTGAGTTCCAGTCTGCCGTTTTCCGTTACGCCGGCGCTGTGCTGCCATCGCTGGATCGCGCGATTCGTCGCCGGCCCGAACGTTCCGTCTACAGTTCCGCTATCGAACCCGCTGGCGGTAAGCTGGCGCTGCACGGCGCAGCGCTCCGCGGGGGTCAGGTTGTCGACGGTCCTGCCCCCGGTGTCGGCCACCGGCGGCGGCGGCGGTTTGTTGGTTTCCAGGGCGGCGATCCGTTCCTCGAGCCTGGCCGCCAGAAGTTTCGTCACGCTCTGGCTGAGGGTGTTCAACTGACCGGAGATGGATTGCAGCGTCGCGGCGACCTCCCGGAGCTTCGCCGCGTCCCCGGTCACGCCGGCGATCGAATTGCTCGCCTCTTGCAACGACGTCCGCAGCACCGCGACGGCGGCGGTGACCTGGTCCAGCGCGGCGCGCTGCGGCGTAATTCCGTTCGCCACGGCATCGAGTTGAGTGGCGACGTGATCGCGGGCCTCCACGGCTTCGTGCTGCGCCTGCAACGCTGCCGCGGCGTGTTCCTCCGCCCGCGTCTGCGACTGAGCCGCGGCGGTATCGGCGGCCTGAAGCCGCGCCAGCACCTGATCGGCCGCGCTCAGGTTCTGCTCCAGCGGCCCGAGGCGCGGCTTCAATTTCTCCACCCTGTCGTGCGCCGTTCCGAGGTCGGTCTCCAGCGTTGCCGCGGTCTTGTCCAGGCCTGTCACGCGGGCTTCGAGCGCCTGGAATTTCGGTTGCAGACCATTTTCCTCGGCTTTGATACTGTCTGAGATCTCGCCGGTTTTGTGCTCGATGTCCTGTCGCAGGTCTCGAACGACCTTGTCCGTAACGTCGGTTTTCAGGCCGACGGTGGCAGCCGCGACATCGATGTCGAATTGCTTCAACCTCGCGGCAATCGTTTCGTCTGCGGTCTTGAGCCGGTCGCCTTGCTGGGCGATGCCGGTTTCCAGCGATGCCGTCCCGGTGTTCAGCTTGGTCACCCGGCCGGTGAGCGCGTCCAGCTTCGGTTGCAAATCGCCTTCCTCGGTGTTGATGCGGTCGGAGATCTCCCCGGTGCGTTCCCTGATGGCCTTCTGCAAATCCCCGACGACCTTGTCGACGGTATCGGTCTTCAGTTTCTCAGTGAATTTGTCCTGTTCTTCCTTCAATCCGGCCATTGCCCTATCGGCGTCGCTCTGGAACTGGTTCGCCTTGGTCTGTAGTTCATCCGCCTTTTTCTGAAGATCAGCGTTCGTGTTTTTCACCAGTTGGGCTTCGCTGCTGAGCGTGGTTTGCGCCTGGTCGCGGATCTCTCCGATCTGTTTCTCGCCTTTTTCGTAACTATTTTGTAACTGCTCCGAAAGCCGGTAGCTCTCGCCGCCCAGAAGGAACGCGCCGCCGACGCCGAGCGCGACGCCGGCAAGCAATGCGGCCGAGAGGCCCTTGAAAGCCCAGGACTCGTAGAATTTTTTGGTGATTTCATCGAGAGCGGCAGCGTCGCGATAGTTCGAACCGCCGGCCCCTGTTTCCGCCGGGGCCGTATCGGACCGCGAACTGTCGCCGGTGGGTGTGCCGCCCGCCGCAAACGGCTGCACTCCCGATGGCAGGGCTGGCTGACGGGGCCGCACCCCGGCGACGGCGGCACGGCGCACGTCCAGCGCGCGGATGAGCGTATCCAGGGAGGCTATATAGACATTGAAGCTGTTTTGTTTCGTCGAGGGTCTGCGCCACAGCGACGCGGCGGCGTCCTCCCCGGCCGGCAGCTTTGAGAGATAATAGTCGATCTCGGCGTTGAGCGCGGACCGCTCCGCTTCATCCGGTTCTGCGGTTTGGCGCAATGCGACGGACGCGCGGAGCGCCTCAAGCCCCTGGCGCACCGCCTCGGTGCGTTGCGCGAACTGCATGCGGCGCGACGGCGGCCACCGCATGGGCAGTTTCGTCAGGGCAAATCCGATAACAGCCAATGCCAGGATCGCAAGGACAAAGCTGTCCAACGCGGCAACCGTGTTCATTTCGCACCTCGGAATACCGGCAAGCCTCTGTAAGCCTAAACGATATTGTCGTGCTCAACAGATTTTCGCGATCCCGCGGTTATCTCTCGCACGACACATGGGAAGCCGGCGGCGGCGGACACCCCGGCCGCAAAGCCTCCGGCCTTCTCCGCGGCCGGTCGAAGGCATCGGCCGCCGGCTTGCAGCCGAAGCGTGACAACCGAAATCCGACCGCAGATGCTCACTACGGACTAAGGCGCCACCCAAGGACTACCGCTTCAGCCGGATGGCTTCCTAAAACCGTCATGGCCCGGACAAGCCAGGACAAGCCGGGCCATGACGAAACAAAGTCTCAGCCGCCCGATTTGCTTATTCCCGGGCGTCGCCTAAGTCGACACGCTCAGCGATCTCCTTGAACGGAGCCAATCATCATGCGCGGACTGGACGGGTTACGGGTATTGGTCACCGGCGCGGCGCAGGGGATCGGCCTGGCCACCGCGCGGCGCTTCGCGCAGGAGGGCGCGCGCGTCGCGCTGAACGACCGCGTCGATGGCCCGATGTTGCGGGATGCCGTCGCCGCGCTCCCGCCGGTCCCGGCAGGCCCGCACCTGACCGCCCCCGGCGACGTCGCCGACGAAGCCGCGGTGGAGCGCTTCATGGCCCGGGCGATCGCCGGGCTGGGCGGCCTGGACGTGCTGGTCAACAACGCCGGCTTCCAGATACAGGCCCCATCGTAGCAACTGGACATCGCCGATTTCGACCGCGTGCTGGCGGTGAACCTGCGCGGCGCCGTGCTGTGCGCCCGCGCCGCCATCCGCCACTTCCTGGCGCAGCGTGAGGCGGCCGGGGGGACCGGGAGGGGCGGCGTGGTGCTGAACACCTCCTCGGCGCATGAGACCATCCCCAAGCCGGGGTATCTCGGCTATTCGGCCAGCAAAGGCGCCATCGGCAACGTCACCCGCACGCTCGCACTGGAATTCGCCGGTCGCGGCATCCGGGTGAACGCGGTCGCACCCGGCGCCACGATCACGCCCATGAACGCATCCTGGATCGGCGACCCGGCCGCACGCGCGGCGATTGCGCGGCATATCCCGCTCGGACGCAGCGCCGAGGCCGAAGACATCGCCGCCTGCTTCGCCTTCCTGGCCTCCGACGACGCGGCCTATATCACCGGGCAGACGCTCTACGTGGACGGCGGCGTCAGCTTGCACGCCGACTTCCGCGAGAACTGGGCATCGTGACGGCAAGCGAGGCGGCCGACCCCCGTCATCGGGACACTGGCCGCCGCGACCGAAGCAGCACCGTTGCCGCACGCATTGGCCCGGGGGAACCTCCGCGGCACTTAAAGAAGGGGAAAACATAGCCATTTCATCAACGAACCTGGAAGCCAGATGCCAGCACGCGCCCCCGCCCCCTTTCGCGATTTCGCCGCATCGGTGCCGGCCCAACCGGCGCTGCGCTCGGCGATCGCCGCGCATTACCGCGAGGCCGAGGCTGCCTGCGTCACCCGCCTTGCCGCTGCCGCCACCCTGCCGGCGGAGGATGCCGAACAGGCACGGCTGACCGCCACCGCGCTGGTCGAGGGCCTCCGCGCAAAGGGTCCGCCCGGCGTCGCGCAAGGGCTGGTCCGCGCCTACGACCTCTCCGGCAAGGAGGGCACCGCCCTGATGTGCCTGGCGGAGGCGCTGCTGCGCATCCCCGACACCGACACCCGCGACGCCCTCATCCGCGACAAGATCGGCTCCGGCAATTGGCGGGTGCGGTCCGGCCGCCCGGCGCTGGTCAACGCCGCCACCCTGGGACTGGCCCTGACCGCCAAACTGGCCGGCACCGGACCGCTCGCCCGCGCCGCCGCGCCGTTGATCCGCCTCGGCGTCGATCGGGCGGTGCGGATGATGGGCGAGCAGTTCGTCACCGGCGAGACGATCGAGGCGGCTCTGCGGAATGCGCGCCGCCTGGAGACCAGGGGCTTCCGGTATTCCTACGACATGCTCGGCGAGGCAGCGGCGACCGCCGAGGACGCCGCCCGCTACTATCGGGACTACGAACGGGCCATACACGCCATCGGCCGGGCATCCGCCGGAGGCAGCCTGTACGACGCTTCCGGCATTTCAGTGAAACTGTCCGCCCTGCATCCTCGATATACCTATCTTCAGCGCGGCCGGGTGATGACGGAACTGCTGCCCCGGCTGCTGTCGCTCGCCACCCTCGCCCGCACCCGCAACATCGCCCTCAACATCGACGCGGAAGAAGCCGATCGGCTGGAGCTGTCGCTGGATTTGCTGGAGGCGCTGTGCGGGGATGCGGCGCTGGCGGGCTGGGACGGCATCGGCTTCGTCGTCCAGGCCTACCAGAAGCGCGCGCCCTATGTGCTGGACTGGATCATCGACCTGGCCCGGCGCAGCGGGCACCGGCTGATGGTCCGCCTGGTCAAGGGCGCCTATTGGGATACCGAGATCAAGCGCGCCCAGGTCGATGGCCTGGAGGACTTCCCGGTGTTCACCCGCAAGGTCCACACCGACATCTCCTATCTGGCCTGCGCCCGGCGGCTTCTGGACGCGCCCGATGCCGTCTTCCCGCAATTCGCCACCCACAACGCGCATACCGTCGCGACCATCCACCGGATGGCGGGTGGTGCCTTCTCCCGGGGTCAGTATGAATTCCAGTGCCTGCACGGCATGGGCGAGCCGCTTTACGAGCAGGTGGTCGATCCCGCCGGCCTCAACCGGCCGTGCCGCATCTATGCCCCCGTCGGCAGCTACGAGACGCTGCTGGCCTATCTGGTGCGCCGGCTGCTGGAGAACGGCGCCAACTCGTCCTTCGTGAACCGCATCCATGATCCGGCCGTCCCGGTGGCGGAGCTGGTCGCCGATCCGGTGGCGCAGGCGGGCGATCCCGGGAGGAACCCGGGGATCGCTTTGCCGCCCGACCTTTTCGCGCCGGTGCGGCGGAACTCCGTCGGGCTGGACCTGAGCGATCCGTCTCGGCTGGCGGCGCTGGCCTCGGCTCTGACGGACAGCGCCGGGCAGCCGTGGCAGGCCGGAGGGACGGGACCAAGCGCTTCTGACTCACCGTCATGGCCGGGCGGGTCCCGGCCATCCTCGCACCGCCGTCGAAGCGCGGATGGCCGGGACACGCACGGCCATGACGGTGAGGGCGGCGGCGGTTCCGCCAGGGAGGTGCGCAATCCGGCGGACCAGCGGGACATCGCCGGGTATGTGCATGAGGCGACCCCGGGGGACGTGGATGCCGCGATCGCCGCGGCCAGCGGCGCTGCCGCACGCTGGCAGGCGACGCCCCCGGCCGAGCGCGCCGCCTGCCTGCTGCGTGCCGCGGATTCGCTCGAGGCCGGGATGGATCGGCTGATTGGCCTCATCGTCCGCGAAGCGGGCAAGTCGTTCGCCAACGCCGCCGGGGAACTGCGGGAGGCGGTGGATTTCCTGCGCTACTACGCTACGGAGGCGGCCGGGTCCTTCGACAACGCGACCCACCGCGCGCTCGGGCCGGTGGCCTGCATCTCCCCCTGGAATTTCCCCCTGTCGATCTTTACCGGCCAGGTCGCCGCGGCGCTGGCGGCAGGCAACCCGGTGCTGGCCAAGCCCGCCGAGGAGACGCCGCTGATCGCCGCCCAAACGGTAGCGGCGCTACATGAGTCCGGGGTGCCGCGGGACGTGCTGCTGCTGCTTCCCGGCGATGGCGAGGTGGGCGCTCGGCTTGCCGGCGACCCCCGCATTTGCGGCGTGGTGTTCACCGGCTCCACCGAGGTGGCGCGGCTGATCCAGCGACAGCTTGCCGGGCGCACCAATCCGGACGGCAGCCCGGTGCCGCTGATCGCCGAAACCGGCGGGCAGAACGCGATGATCGTGGATTCCTCCGCGCTGGCCGAGCAGGTGGTGGCGGACGTGCTGCTGTCCGCCTTCGACAGCGCCGGCCAGCGCTGTTCGGCGCTGCGCCTGCTCTGCCTCCAGGAGGACGTGGCCGATCGGCTGTTGGCGATGCTGAAGGGGGCGCTGGCGGAACTGGCGATCGGCAATCCGGACCGCCTGTCCACCGATATCGGTCCGGTGATCTCGGCGTCGGCGCGCGACAGCATCGAGGCGCATATCGCGTCGATGCGGAGTGCCGGCCATCCCGTGCATCAGGCGCCGCCGCCGGAGGCGTGCGGCTTCGGCACGTTCGTCGCGCCGGCGATCATCGAGCTGGACGACCCGTCGCAACTGACGCGGGAGGTGTTCGGCCCGGTCCTGCATGTCATCCGGTTCCCGCGCAGCCGGATGGATGCGGTGGCCGATGCGGTCAACGCCAGCGGCTACGCGCTGACCTTCGGCCTGCACAGCCGGATCGACGAGACGATCGCCAGGGTCACCGCTCGGGTGCGGGCCGGCAACATCTATGTCAACCGCTCCATCATCGGCGCGGTCGTCGGCGTCCAGCCGTTCGGCGGCCATGGGCTGTCCGGCACCGGCCCCAAGGCGGGCGGCCCGCTGTATCTGTGCCGGCTGCTGGCCGAGCACCCCGCCGCCCCAGGGCTGCCGCCCGGCAAAGCCGACGCCGCGGCGGCGGTCTGGGCGGGGTTTCTCGGCCGGCACGGCGAAGCGGAGGCGTTGTTGCCCGCCGTGTCGGGTGCGACCCTGGAACTGCCCGGTCCGGTGGGAGAGACGAACCTGTATTCCACCGAGCCGCGCGGAACCGTCCTCTGCCAGGCCGCCCATCGTTCGGCCCTGCTGCGGCAGATCGGCGCCGCTCTGGCGACGGGGAATGTTGCTCTGGTGGAGGCCGGGAGCCTCCCGCCTCTGCCGCCTGAACTGTCCGGCCGCATCCGGGAGTCGCCGCGCCCGATGGACTGGCCGTTCGATGCCGCGCTGTTCGACGGCGGACGCGAGGCATTGCTGGCGTTCACCGAAGCGGTCTCGGCGAAGGACGGACCGATCGTGCCGGTGCATACTGCGCTTCCGGACGGCTCCTATCCCTTGGAGGCCCTGGTGCGGGAGCGCTGCATCAGCACCAACACGACGGCGGCCGGCGGCAACGCCAGGCTCATGATGATCGGGTGAGCGGGATGTTTGGTTTGTTCCCACCCGAGCGTCATGCCCGGATTCACATCCTCATTCAGGCACCCATTGTCTGGTCTGCTGTCGTGGCGGGCGCCGCCCCGCTCCCAGGCGCAGCGCGAATGCGGCGACACGCAGGGCGGGTCCGGCGACATTAAGAATGGCGAACGGCAAATACCCGACTATATGCTTGGCATCCGTCAGAAGCGGCTGGCTGAAGAAGTCAACCGCGAAAGCATAGGCGATGTAGTTGAGGCCAACGACGCGCAGCACCCGCCAGCCTTTGGGCCCGAGCATCCGTTGAAGCCGGCCGATGGAAGCCAGCGCGATCAGATAGGTCCAACCGAGGGCAATGCCGAACAAGATGAAGGTGCCGCGGCCCGGTGCGTGGCCGATCCAGCAAAGCCAGGCGACCAAGAAGATATGCACAAGCATGGCCGAGGCAAAGGCAAGGCCGAATTCGCGGCCGCGCGCTTTCAGAAACCTGAATGTCCCGCCGAACAATGCCACCAGCGCACCGCCGGCATAGGCTGGCCAGAACAGCAGGAACGCCAGTCGCGCAGTTGCCTGCAAGGCTACATCGGTGCCGCGTTCGCCTGCCCCGAGCGTCAACAACGCGAGGGCCGCGACGCAAAGCGCGGCGCCAAAGGCAGCGCCCATCCAAACCAGGGTTGTTGTTGCCGACCTCATGCCCGCATGCATAGCACCGGCGGGCTTCCCGCGACCGCACAGTCGCGCGAGGTGCGCCTGCACTTCAAAGTAACGAATACGCTGCGCGGCATGTGGATGACGGCACCCGCGGAGTCCCGAATCTCGAAGGAGAGGGCACCCGGGACGACGCCGTCAGATCAGCAGCAGCAGCGCCAACCCGTAGATGACCCCCGTGACTACGAACGTCACGACGGTATAGCCCATGACGCGCTGGATGCCGATGCCGGCCATCGCCACCACCGGCAAGGCCCAGAACGGCTGCAGCATGTTGGCGACCTGCTCGCCCATCGCCACCGCCATCGCGGAACCGGCCATCGATGCGTGCAGGGTGGCGGCGGCGGGCACCACGAACGGCCCCTGGACGGCCCAATGGCCGCCGCCGCTCGGCACGAAGAAGGTGATGATCAGGGAGCAGATATAGCTCCAGAACGGCAGGGTGTGCTCGTTGGAGACCACAACGAACGCCTTCGAAATCGAGTCGGCCAGGCCGGTGCCGGACATGATCCCCATGATGCCGCCGTAGAACGGATATTGCAGCATCATGCCGCCGGTCTGCCGCGCCGCGTTCTTCATCGCCGCGCCATAGGCCACCGGCGAGCCGTGCAGGCCGATGCCGGCGATCAGGAAGATCAGGATGACCATGTTGACGTCGAGGGCGAGCTTGCCCTCCAGCCACAGCACCAGCACCGCCGCCAGACCCGCCGCCACCAGGAACAGGCTGCCGATCGGCGAGCGGTCCATGCGGCGGGCGGGGGCGTTCGACACATCGGCCGGCGGAGGCGGCGGGTCGGGCTCCGGCACGAAGGCATTCACATCGTCATCCTTCGGCCGGATGGCGATGAACACCACCGGCATGATCAGGACGATCAGCAGGGTGGGAACCCAGTTGAAGGTCGCGAACACCGTATCCGACAGCGGCAGCAACTGGCCGGTGATCTTCTCGACGATATTCAGGGCGTTGCCGTGGCTCGCCTGGGTCAGCGCGATCGAGCTGGACAGCCCGCTCGCCCAGACGACGAAGCCGGAGTAGGCGGCGGCGACCAGCCAGCCGAAATCCACCCGCACCTGCCGCGCCACCTCGCGCGCCAGGATGGCGCCGACGACCAGGCCAAAGCCCCAGTTCAGCAGGGAGGCGGCGGCGGCCACCAGGAAGGTCAGCACCACCGCCTGGTTGGGCGTGCGCGCCAGGGCCACCAGCCGGTGCAGGAAACGCTGGATCACCGGCGCATGAGCCAGCGCGTGGCCGGTCGCCAGGATCAGGATCATCTGGAAGGCAAAGCCGAGGATCGCGAAGATGCCCGCATACCAGGTGCTGACGATCGTCTCGGGCGCCCCCTTGGGCGCGATCAGCAGCGCCAGCACGGCGGTGAGCGCGGTCAGGATGATCGCCAGCACGAACGGGTCGGGCATGTAGCGCTCGAACAGATCGACGAACAGCGGCGCGATCGAATGCAGCCCGCGGCGGCGGTGTTGCGGTATGGCGGTGCCGCTCATCTCGGTGACCCTCCTGTGCAAACCCGGGGGCAAAGCATGGAACGGGCGGCAGGCGTTCGGCAACCCTGGCCCGGCCGGGTTGAGCCGCGGCCGAGCACCGCCGCGCTCCGGCTTATGCCGCGACCTTCGGCAGATCTGCCAGGGCCGCCTGGAGTGCGGCGTCGTCGTAGCCGCGGTCCTCCAGCTTGCCGGCGAAGTAGTCCAGGTAGGCCTGCATGTCGAAATGGCCGTGCCCGGACAGGTTGAACGCGATCGTCCGCGCGGTGCCTTCCGCCTTGCAGCGCAGCGCCTCATCCACCACGGCGCGGATGGCGTGGTTGGCTTCCGGGGCCGGCACGATGCCCTCGGCGCGGGCGAACTGCACCCCGGCCTCGAAGCACGGGGTCTGGTTGAAGGCGCGGGACTCGATCAGCCCCAGCTCCTGCACCAGGCTGACCAGCGGCGCCATGCCGTGGTAGCGCAGGCCGCCGGCGTGGAAGCCGGGTGGGATGAACGCGGACCCCAGGGTGTGCATCTTCACCAGCGGAGTCAGGTGTCCGGTGTCGCCGAAATCATAGGCGAACTGCCCGCGAGTCAGGGTCGGGCAGGCCGCCGGCTCGCAGGCAATCGCCCGGACCTTGCGCCCGCCGCGCAACTGGGCGCCGAGGAACGGAAACACCAGTCCGGCGAAGTTCGACCCGCCGCCGGTGCAGCCGATGACGATGTCGGGGTAGTCGTCCGCCAGCTCGAACTGAAGGATCGCCTCCTGCCCGATGATCGTCTGGTGCAGCAGCACGTGGTTTAAAACCGACCCGAGGGCGTAGTTGGTGTCCGCGTTCTGCGCGGCGATCTCCACCGCCTCGCTGATGGCGATGCCGAGGCTGCCGTTGGTGTCGGGATGCTCGGCCAGCACGGCGCGGCCGGAGGCGGTTTCATTGCTCGGGCTGGCGACGCAGGTCGCACCCCAGGTCTCCATCATCGCCTTGCGGTAGGGCTTCTGGTTGAAGCTGGCGCGCACCATGAAGACGCGCACCTCCAGTCCGAACATCGCGCCCGCGTAGGCGAGCGAGGATCCCCACTGGCCGGCGCCGGTTTCGGTGGACAGCCGCCTGATGCCGGCTTCCTTGTTGTAGAAGGCCTGCGCGACCGCGGTGTTCAGCTTGTGGCTGCCGGGGGCGCTGACGCCTTCATACTTGAAGTAGATGCGCGCGGGGGTATCGAGCGCCGCCTCCAGCCGCCGCGCCCGGATCAGCGGCGAAGGGCGCCACTGCCGATAGATCTCGCGCACCGGCTCGGGGATGGGGATCGTCCGTTCGGCCGTGACCTCCTGAAGGATCAGATCCATCGGGAAAATCGGCGCCAGATCGGCCGGGCCGAGCGGCTGCAACGTGCCCGGGTGCAGCGCCGGCGGCGGCGGCTGCGGCAGATCGGCCACGATGTTGTACCAATCCCTCGGGATCTTTGTTTCGTCTAGTAAATACTTGACCGTCCCGCCCATGTTGCCCTCTCGTTTCAGTGAAGACGCTCTAGCGCAAACCGGGCGGCATGGGAACTGCGGGGCGATCTCCGGGTGTGGCCGGGTTCACAGCGTGGCGCATGCAGGTCGGGCATCCTCCGCCCTTCACGGGCGCAGGGAGAGTGTCATGGGCGTGTGGGACAAGGTGGCGATCATCGCTGCATTGCTGTTGGCGTCGGCGGCGGCGCTGACCTCGGGCGATGCGGAGGCGCGGCGGCAGGTCGCCGGTTTCGTTGCCGAAGCGCTGATGCCTCAGATGGCGGATACGGGCAGCTTCGGCTATCTCGTGGAAGACTCCGGCAAGCCCGTCTGGCCGCTGCCTGCGCCGCGCGCGGAGACCGCGTTGGAGGATCGCCAGGACTGACGCCGCCGGCGATCCGTTGCGGCAACCCCGGTCCCGGCATAGGCTGCGGACCTGCATTTGATCGGGACCGAGGGCATGACTTCGAATCATCCGGCTGACGCGTCGTGGCGGCCGGAAAGCTTTGCCGCTCAGGCGGGCGGCCATGTCGAGCCGACGTTCGGCGCGCTGATCCCGCCGATTTTCCCGGCCACGACGTTCGAGCGCGACGGCGATCTGTCCTACCCGCGGGGCTACGGCTACACCCGCGCCGCCAACCCGACCGATGTCAGCGCGGCGGAGACGCTGACCGCACTGGAACAGGGGGCGGAGACGCTGCTGTTCGGCTCCGGCATGGCCGCGGCGACGGCGGTGTTCCTGGCGCTGCAGCCCGGGGCGCATGTGGTCGCGCCGACTGTGATGTATTGGGCGTTGCGGTCCTGGCTGGGCGGCTTCGCTGTTCACTGGGGGCTGCGCGTTGATTTCGTGGACATGAGCGACCCGGGCGCCGTGCGGGCGGCGGTGCGTCCGGGCGAAACGCGGCTGGTCTGGGTCGAGACGCCGGCCAATCCGCTGTGGTCGCTGACCGACATCGCCGCGGTGGCAGAGGTCGCGCGCGCGGCCGGGGCGGTGCTGGCGGTGGATTCGACGATTGCGACGCCGGTTCTGACGCAGCCGCTGGCGCTGGGGGCGGACATCGTCATGCACTCGGCGACCAAGTATCTGAACGGGCATTCCGATGTGCTGGCCGGCAGCCTGACGGCGGCGCGGCCGGATGCGCTGTGGGAGAGCATCCGGTCGGTGCGAATCCAGAATGGCGCGGTGTTGGGACCGTTCGAGTCCTGGCTGCTGCAACGCGGGTTGCGCACGCTGTTTCCGCGGGTGCGGTGGCAGAGCGCCTCGGCGCTGGCGCTGGCCGATCGGCTCGTGGCGCACCCGGGGGTGGAGGCGGTGCTGTATCCCGGGCTGCCCGGCTTCCCCGGCCACGACCTGGCGCGACAGCAGATGCGCGGCGGGTTTGGCGGCATGCTGTCGGTGCGGGTGCGGGGCGGAGCCGAGGCGGCGATCGCGGCGGCGGCGCGGGTTCGGCTGTGGAAGCGGGCGACCTCGTTGGGCGGGGTGGAAAGCCTGGTCGAGCACCGCGCCAGCGTGGAGGGTGCGGGGTCGCCGGTGCCGGGGGACCTGCTGCGGCTGTCGGTGGGGGTCGAGGCGGTGGAGGATCTTTGGGATGATCTGTCCGCGGCGATCTGTTGACGGGTCCGAACTGACGGGGCCTCGCCCCGTAAGGCGACGCCCAAGAATAAGCGAATCGGGCCGCTGACGTTGTTCCGTCGTGGCCCGGCTCGTCCGGGCCACCTCTGCCAGCACGCGCCGCGACAGGTGGCCCGGACGAGCCGGGCTATGACGGTTTTGGGGGCTCTGCCCCGTGACGCGGTCGTTCCCGGGCGTCGCCTTGGTTCTTCGCCTTGTCCTTATCGGTCCGGAGACCGCCGATGGTCTAGGCCGCGGCCGTCGCTGGGACGGGCGCCGGGGCGCCGCCGGGGGCGATATCGGCGGCCGCCGCGGTCATTGCCATGATCCGCGACATCTCCTGCCACTGCTGCCCGGGCGGGATGTGGTCGAGGCCGGCGGCGAACGCCTCGGCCACTTCGGTGATCGCGGCGGGCCATTCGGCCGGCTGGTGTTCCGCCGGGGTCCGGACGGCCGGAGCGGACGGGGACGCCGGCGCCGGAGCGCGGGCAGCCACCGCCGCCTGTTCGGCGGCTGGTTCGGCGCTTGGCTGCGTCGTTTCGGTCGCCCGGGCGGCGGCATGGATGCGGTCGTTGGCCTCCTGCACCATCCGCTGGGCTTCGGCGATCGCGGCCTCGACGGAGTCCTCGGTTTCCGTCCCCGCGCCCGTGCGGCTGGCCTGCTCCAGTTCCCACAGGCGGCGGTTGCGCTCGGCGGAGCGGTCGAGGCTGTTGGCGTTGCCGCGCAGGCGAAGGGCCAGGAGCATAGAGACGTCTTCATACATCGAGAGGCTGAGGGAACTCAGCGTGGCGATGTCGAAGGCGATGATTTTCGCAACCGTGAACAGGCTGAGCCGGTTGGCGATCCGGTATTCGTTCAGGGTCTGGGCTGCCGCGTTGTGGGCGAGGCGGATGTCCCCGGCGGTGGCCCAGAGGAACATCGGCGTCAGCAGGGCGAGGATGAGGTTGGCCAGGTTGGCGTCGGGGGAGGCGGGTTCGGTCTTTGACATCGGGCGCCCTCGGGATGCGGTGCCAGGGTTCTACCTTCGGTTGTGGGGCGGTGTCAAGGTATTTTTTCTTTTATCTGCCTACATGAAGGATCATATTCCTTGACAGTGCCCGATGGGCCGGCCTGGTACGCGTTGAAGCGGCGTGGCGCCTCCTGTAGCCTTATCGCGGATTGACGGAGGGCCACATGGCTGAAGCCGCCATTGATCGCGAGCCGGAGCTGCGCCTGTCTCGCGCGGAATATCGCCGCTGGGCCGAGGCCCAGCCGGGCGGGCGGTTCGAACGGATCGACGGGGTGGTCGTGGCGATGGCGCCGGAACGCCTGAGCCATGCGGATCGGAAGGCGATGGTGTGGCTGGCGCTGCGCCGGGCGGTCGCGGAGGCGGGTCTGCCGTGCCATGTCTACCCCGACGGCGTGACGGTCGAGGTGGACGATAGCGACTTCGAACCCGATGCGGTGCTGCGGTGCGGCGAGGCGTTGCCGGGGGACCTTGTGTCGGTCCCCGACCCGCTGGTCGTGGTGGAGGTACTGTCGCCCGGCACGCGCAGCGTCGATCTGAGCCGGAAGATGGTGGCCTATTTCCGGGTTCCCTCCGTCCGGCACTATCTTATTTTTTGGGCCGATCGGCCGCAGGTGATTCATCACCGGCGGCGGGAGGGGGTGGAGGTGATTGATACCCTTGTGGTGACGGCGGGGGAGATCAGGCTCGATCCGCCGGGGGTGACGGTGTCGGTTGAGGAGATTTACGGGGGGTAGTGGCGGCTAGAGCGTGCTGATTTTGGCGTGTTTGAGGGAATCGGGTATCAGTCCGGCCACCACACGATGCAAGCGGCGGACTTGTAGCGATCGTTGTGCCCACATCCGCGCCGCCGCCATCGCCGGGACGGGCGGCGGCGCGTCAGAGGCGAGATCGGCTACAGCCAGGGTCACCGGGAGTTGCTTGGGGCGTCGCGTTGGCCCACGGGTCCATATTGCCCGGACTGTGCCATAACGTCGACAATAGCTTCGCGGCAGGGCCAAGTTGCCGACCCCGCAGCGTGCCTGTTATTTGACAGATGTCAGGTGTTTTCCGGCCGGGTGCGCTTTGAGCCTCGCGACTATGCTTGGGGCGTCTAGTCCGCGCTGTTCGAACAGTTCGGCTGCCGCCGCTCGCCATGCTAAATCGCCCGGTTCTGCGAAGGTCTTCCGTAGTTCACGCAAGACCGTCAAGGCCGTTTCGCTCCACTTCCGGAACTCGTCCAGCGGCCAAAGTGCAACACCACCAAGATGTGGTAAAGCCCCTTCTTTGACCGTTGATACCGGCGAGACGAGTACAGGCGTTATGTCGGCGGCGGCGGCCGCTTTCACGTGGCTTCGCATCCAATTCGGGTGGGAGGCAGCTTGGCGGGCTTTGGTGACGTCTAACGCCGATCCTGCTTGGGCCCCCGCGTGATCTTCGAATACCAAGCAGAGCGTACCGGCGATCCACCAGGGATCGGGTGAGCCATCGACTTCTTCCTTGCCTGCGTCAAATCCAAGCATTTCGCCAAGCAGCTTATGCGCCTGCTCAAATGGACCTTTCTCTGTGGAACTAAGCCCTTCAAGGATTTGCTTCTCACGTTTCGCGAAAGCCCTGTCATGAAACGTGCCAAGCTGGGCGAAAACGGATTCTATTCGCTCGATCTGCCCCAAGAGGATAGCGTTATCGGCGACAGCTGCCGCACCCTCAGCCTGATATCGAGCGAGCTCTACGAGCCAAGGGATGCTCGTAGCTGCTTCCTTTGATCGCGCAAAATGGGCGCGTGCCTTCGCACTCAACCCCGCAACCTCGCTCTTTGCCCCAAACCATGCCACACTCCCCGCGAGGTAGTGCCAAATCGCACGATACCCCCGCAGCTCGGGCAACGTGAGCGAACCTAGCACTCGCTCGGCAAAACCGAGCGCGGCCTCATAGTCGCATTGCCACAGACGCTCCTGGAACTCGATTTCCCAACTTACAACCGCGCCGAGTTCGTCGATTGCCGGGAAGGGCACTTGAGTGGCTTTCTGACGCGCAGCGACGATCTGTTTATTAACCGTTTCCCAGTCCTTTTTGTTGTCCAAAAAGATCCCGAAGTTCTCGACGAAATCGGCAAGCGAGGCACCTTTCGACTGATCGACTCCGAACCCCAGTTCAGCCTGCAATTCGGGATGCAGGTGCTTTCGACGCTTAATGTCAGCAAGATAGTCTGGTAACTCCTCGCCGGATACAACCACGGCAGAATAATCTTCCAGGGACCGCGTGCAACGGCCGATTGCCTGCAGCACTCGAGTTTGCACTCTCTCATTAAACAAGACGTTTGCACCCATACGCGCCATGAGGAAACGCTCTTGCAGGTTCATCGCCTTTGGCAACCCCTGGATGAGCAGAAGCCGACATTCGTTACCTGGAAAGTCGATGCCGTCATAGCGATTGGCTATGATCGCCACGGCATTCGCTTCGGAAATGAAGGGTCTCTTGGAAGCTTCGATGGTGTTTGCATCAAACGTCTTAAAGCCGAGGTTTTTGGCAACGCCTTCCGCTATTTCTTTCCGAGCTGGGTCGCTGGGAACCAAGACTAGGCTTCGTCCTGCACGGCGCATGAGTTCGTAGCGCAGTTTTTCGGCATCATCATCGCCTAGTGCCATTGCTGGAAAGATGAAAAAGCGACGACCCACCCCCTGTCGATCCCAGCCTTCCGGAACAGGTAAACGCCGTATCGCCCGCCGTCCCATCATACGCTCAAGATCGCCACCGGCACCTAGCGTGGCTGACATATATTGCGTTGCCGAGCGTTACTAAAAGGTGCGTGCGTCCAAGTTGGAGGGATTAGAGGGCGAATCAGAATCTCACGCGAGGATAGATACAGATGGCAGGCATGTAGATGTTCTCGGATCATCGACCAAGGATAGGCGAAGTCGGTACCCGCCACATGCTCATCAAGGACAGCGCTCACTTCTCTCGCGATTTCAAAGAAGGCTGGCGACGGAATCTTATCAACCCAAACCTTGTCAGTAATGCTTTCCCACTCACCTGACAGCCGAGCGAAATTAGTGGCATCGATCAGCGGCTTCAAGATGTTTCTGAGTGCCGCATGCAGGGCTTTATGGTCGTCGTTGGCCCGGTCGATTCGCAGGGACCAAAGGGCCGCGATATAGCTTTCGGCGGCATGTGCATCGTCGACGATGATAACGTCGGCATCGTCGAAAAACGGGTTTGTGTTAAAGAGGCCGCTGTACGTCGTTACTGCGATCCTATCGGCGTTGCGGTATTCTGCCTTGCTGGTTGGGTCATAATCGCGTATACGCCCTGTGAAGGCAGGAACAGTTAGTCCATATTTTTCCTCTGCCTGTTCAACTACCTGATTGACCAGCTGTTTGGTTGGGCAAAGATAGACGACCCGCTCGCGATTCTTACGTCGAAGCCATTCAGCTGTAAGCAATCCAACTAGTGTCTTACCGCTTCCGGTAGGGAGCTGCAAAGCCACATCTCTGACGTCTGGCGGGAGTTCCGCGTAGTTTCGCATCACCTGCTGCTGATGCGGCAGCACGTCGGGTATGGTCCGCCTTGGTAGCTCCAGTAGAATCTTGTCAGGAGTGTCGGGTACTGTGTCTTCGGGTCCCGATGTCTTGAATGCCATGATTCCTGTCGGTCTCCTGAATGTTCACTCAACTGGTTTGGCTCTTCCGTTTGCCCGGCATCTCGATCTTAATACGCGACGATCCCATCCGTGCGCAAGAGCTATCCAACCAGTCCACCAAGACCATGGAGAACTCCAGGGGTCAGTAAACCACCGTAACGCGCGGTATCAGTCCGCCCATTTTCCGACTGAGCGCCGGCCAATAGCAACCCGCCATCGGCCGCCGTCAACTCCCCAACGCGGCCACGCGGGTACCGACCCACCTCACCCCTCTCCCGTCACCCGCCAGACCACATCCCCAACATCATCCGCCACCAGCAACCCGCCGTCCGGACCAATCTCCACACCCACCGGCCGTCCGTAAGACTCCCGCTCGTCCTCCGACAAAAACCCCGTCAGCACATCCCGCGCCGCACCGGCCGGGCGGCCGTCAACGAACGGCACGAACACCACCTTGTATCCGCTCAACGTGCTCCGGTTCCACGACCCGTGCTGGCCGATGACCATCCCGTCCGGGAACCCCGGCAACGTCCCCGCCGGCATCCAGCACACCCCGAGCGACGCCGTATGCCCGCCCAGCGCGTAGTCCGGCGTGATCGCCGTCGCGACCAAAGCCGGGTCCTGCGGCACCCGGTCGTCCACCGTCCGCCCCCAGTAGCAATACGGCCAACCGTAGAAGCCGCCCTCCCGCACCGAGGTCAGGTAATCCGGCGGCGTCTCGTCCCCCAGCCCGTCGCGTTCATTTACCACGGTCCACAGCACGCCGGTGGTCGGCTCCCAAGCCAGACCCACCGGGTTGCGCAGGCCGCTGGCAAAGATTCGGCTGCCGCCCGTGGCAAGATCGATTTCGTGGATGGCGGCGCGGCCTTCCTCGACCTCGAACCCGTCGCCCGCGATATTGGTCAAGGAGCCGACGCCGGCATACAGCTTCGTCCCGTCCGGGCTCGGCAGCAGGCTGCGCGTCCAATGGCCGTCCGGCTTGAAGCTGACCACAGCCCGCCCCGGCCCGGTGATGCGCCGCGCCCCCGGGATATAGGGGAAGGCGACCAGGCCATCGGTGTTGCCGACATAGAACGTGCCGCCGAGCAGGGCCATGCCGAAGGGCCGGTTCTGCCCCTCCAGGAACGCGTTGGAGATCTCCGCCACGCCGTCGCCGTCCGTGTCGCGCAGCAGGGTGATGCGGTTGGCGCTGTGCCCCACGGCGGCGGCGCGCTTCATCGTGCTGAGCATGGCGTAGTCGAAGACGCCCCTCGGCGCCCGGTCGGGGATCGCCGCCTCGGCGACCAGCACGTCCCGGTTCGGCAGGACATAGATCCAGCGGGGATGGTCGAGGCCGGTCGCGAACGCGTTGACTTTGAGGCCGGGCGCCGGGACCGGGGTCCGGCCGCCGCTCCACCCCCGCGCCGTCGGCATTTTCAGCGTCGGCACGTAGCCCTGGGATTTGGCCGGCGGGATCGAGGGCGCCTCACCCCAGGCGGGCGGATGCGCGGTGCCGGTGACGCGGCGCAGCGTCAGCGCGGTTTCGCCGATCAGCGCGACCGAGCGCGCGAAGAGGTCCGATAAGGCCAATGGTCTGCTCCCCATGCGCGCTGAGCGCGAGCCGCTCATCCCCGCTGGATCAGCTCGATCTTATACCCGTCGGGGTCCTCGACAAATGCGATGATGGTCGTGCCGAACTTCACCGGTCCCGGCTCGCGCGTGACCTTGGCGCCGTGGCTGCGCAGCTTCTCGGTGGCGGCGGCGACATCCGGCACGCCAATGGCCAGGTGCCCGAAAGCGGTGCCGAGGTCGTATTTGTCCGTGCCGTAGTTGTAGGTCAGCTCGAGCACCGTGTTGCTGTCCTCATCGCCGTAGCCGACGAAGGCCAGTGTGTATTTCCCGTCCGGCACGTCGCGGCGGCGCAGTTCGGTCATACCGAAGCCCTTGGTGTAGAAATCGACGCTGCGCTGCAGGTCGCCGACGCGCAGCATGGTGTGCAGGAACCGGCTCATGGAACGTCCCCTTCAGGTCAGGTCGAGGCCGATCAGGAAGAGCCCGGCGGCGTCTGCCGCGGCGAGACAGGCCTCTCGGTCTGCCAGAATGGTGGCCCGGGCCTCGAAAGCAAGCCCCCGCAGCCCGGCGGCGGCGGCGTTGCGCACCGTCTCCGGCCCGATTGTCGGCATGTCGGCGCGGCGGTCCTGCCCCGGCTTGACCAGTTTCACCAGCACCCCGCCGAAGCCGTCGCGCCGCAGCGCCCCGGCGCGCGCCAGCATGGCATCGGTGCCCTCGATCGCCTCGACCGCCAGGACAAGCCCCTGTTGCACCACGCAGCCCTGGCCGACATCCGCCGCGCCGAGCAGGCGCGCCACCTCCACCCCGCGGTTGATGTCCGCCATCGCCGCGGCATCCGGCGCCGCCCGCGTCAGCACGCCGCCCGGGGCGAGGGCCTCGCGCATCACCTCATGCGCGCCGATGACGGTGAAGCCTTCCTCGGCGAAAACCTTGATCACCGCGGCAAGCAGCCCGTCGTCGCCGGCAAAGATCGCACGGCCGATGCGGGCGAGGATCTTCGTCCCCTCCGCATCCGGACGCAGATCGAGCAGCGACGGGCGGCGGACGGGGCCGATCATGACGACGTCCTGGCAGGCGTGCTCACGCAGGGCGGCGAGGATGCGTCCGGCCCTGCCGATGCGCTGGTATTCATGCGGCCATGGCGCCAGGACGGCCGGTTCGGCGGCGCCTTCAAGCCCCAGGATGAACACGCTGCGCCCGGCAGCGGCGGCGGCGGCTGCAACCTTGCCGGGCAGCTCGCCGCCGCCGGCGATGATACCCAGGCCGCGTGGCATTTCTGCCTGATTTTTCATTGCGAGTTCCGCCGAGCCTACTCTGCTGTTGCAACCGGGACGGGTTTTTCCGCATAGATAGGGCGCCGCTGCATCACGCCTTCGCGAGTGTCTTATGACAGAAATAGCCCCCCCGATGATAGACGACGAATTGCCCGATGCGGCCCGCCATGCCACCGCCGCCGGGGTGCTCCAGTGTCTGACGATGCTGGCCGAGGAGACGGTGAACCTCAACCTGCCGCGAACCCTGCTGGCGCTGCGCAAGGCGATCCGGGCCTGCCAGGCCGAGCAGGCCCGTCCGGGACCGGTTCTGCGCCCCCGCCGCCACGTCGTGCTGCACTAGACTCCATTTCGGCGCCACCCTTTCGGCAAGGAATTTTTCCGCCGCGGCGGTTTGCTGCGACTGCGAAGGTTGCGTCCGGACGCATTGCGCCATAATCCTGTCCGGAACCAATGTTCCGGCACGGCGATGGTCGTCATGCCGAACGGAGGCGGGCTTTCGTTCTCAGCACAAGGATATCGCATGAGCGCCGCGGCACAACGATCCATTACGATCACCCTGGACGGCACCAACAAGTCCGCCAGCCTGCCCTTGCTTTCGGGCACCCTTGGTCCGGACGTGTTCGATATCCGAAAGCTTTACAGCGACCTGGGCGTCTTCACCTATGATCCGGGCTACGGCCAGACGGCCTCGTGCGACAGCAAGATCACCTTCATCGACGGCGATGAGGGCGTGCTGCTGTATCGCGGCTATCCGATCGAGCAGCTCGCGGAAAAATCCCGCTTCCTGGAAGTGTGCTATCTGCTGCTGAACGGCGACCTGCCGACGAAGGAGGAGTTCGGCAAGTTCGAGAAGGGCGTGATGCGGCACAACATGCTGCACGAACAGCTCCGCCAGTTCTACAACGGCTTCCGCCGCGATGCGCATCCGATGGCGGTGATGTGCAGCGTTGTCGGTGCGCTCTCGGCCTTCTATCATGACAACCTGGACGTGCGGGACGAGAATTCCCGCCGGATCGCCGCCTTCCGGCTGATCGCCAAGATGCCGACGATCGCCGCCTGGGCCTACAAATACTCCGTCGGGCAGCCTTTCGTGTATCCGCGCAACGAGCTGACCTACTCGGCCAACTTCCTGTACATGTTCCACGCGGTGCCGACGGAGGAATACAAGTTCAACCCCGTCCTGGCCAAGGCGATGGACCTGATCCTGATCCTGCACGCGGATCATGAGCAGAACGCCTCCACCAGCACGGTGCGGCTGGCGGGATCGACCGGCGCCAATCCGTTCGCCTGCATCGCCGCCGGCATCGCCAGCCTGTGGGGCCCCGCGCATGGCGGCGCGAATGAGGCCGTGCTGAAGATGCTGGCCGAAATCGGCACCACCGCGAACATCAAGCCGTACCTGGACGACGTGAAGGCGAAGGACAACTCGACCAAGCTGATGGGCTTCGGCCACCGCGTCTACAAGAACTACGACCCGCGGGCGAAGCTGATCCAGAAGGCCTGCCATGACGTGCTGAACGAACTCGGGATCAAGGACGATCCGCTGCTCGACCTGGCGATGGAGCTGGAGCAGATCGCGCTGAGCGACCCGTATTTCATCGAGCGCAAGCTGTATCCGAACGTGGATTTCTACTCCGGCATCATCCTCAAGGCGATGGGCTTCCCGACCAACATGTTCACCGCGCTGTTCGCCGTGGCGCGCACCGTGGGCTGGGTGAGCCAGTGGAAGGAGCTGATGGAGGATCCGCAGCAGCGCATCGGGCGTCCGCGGCAGCTCTACACGGGTGCCGTGCGGCGGGACTATGTGGTGATGTCCGAGCGCGCCTGATACCGGACCGCGTTGCGTTTGACACGTCCGCGTTCCGGGTTGCGCGATCAGATCGATAACCCGCAGCCGAAACCGTCTGCCGGCCCGGTTCGGCGCGGTTGCGGCGATCCATCTTCCTGTCAGAAGTCTTGTCTTTGGAACCGGCGGTCACAGGACCGCCGGTTTCATTTATTGGACGGAGCGGCCGTCGAAAAGCCTATGACAATTTCGGTAGGTGAAATTCAGTTTGTGTATCTAAAAAGATATTTTTGTTTTGTATGATCTTAACAGAGAGCGTTAGACTCCGCTCTCAACCGATTGGGCGGATATTTTTCCAAATGCGGCGATTCGCAAAAATCTAGATTTTCATTGCAGTCTCCCGCCCGATTCGGGTGTGTTAAATGCTGGTATCATTATCGTGATTTAGACAAAAACCGCTTACCCGCTGCTTTCTGTAGACTGTGGAAAAGTAGTAAAACACCGACCCGCATACCCGTGTAGGTTGAAGTCCAGTCAGCAATTGGTCTGGAAGGCACATATGCGGGGACGAGTTTCACTGGATCTCATGGTCAAAAACCGGTTGAAGCGGTGGGGGCAGCGGCCGCCCGGGGTCAAGCCGCGGCGCGGCCGGGAGTCCTGGCTGCGCGGCCGCCCGTCCGAGGACGAGGCCAGGATCAGCAGCCCGTATCTGAAAATCCCCGGCAGCACCCGGCTGCGCACCTTGCCGGACGGGCTGTGGCTCAATTTCGGCGGCAGCTTCGCCGAACCGTTCGTCGATATCCTGGCGATCGAGGCGTGCAGCACGATCCAGAACCTGCTCGACAAGCGGTCCCGCTTCGCGCCGAGCACCCATTCCCTGATGTGCGTCTGCCCGGCCGAATGGCTGCTGGCGCCGATAACCGCAGACGATCCGACGCCGCGGTGGAGGACGACGGGGGTGATCCGGCAGGAGCCGTTCCTGGACGTGGTGATCCCGGTGCGGGAGATGCGGGTGCTGTACGGCCTGAAGAAGGACCACTACAAAGGGTTTGTCAGGCACCAGTTGCCGCATGCGCATGAGTTCTTCGTGCCGATGGAAACGCTGACCGAGGAGAACAGCGAGGCCAACCCGGCGCTGCGGGACCTGATTGCGCGAACCTCGGTGTCGGCGAATTTCCTCAGTCCGTGACGGTGCGGGTGGCGGCATTCTCTCGCATCGTCATGGCCCGGCTCGTCCGGGCCACCTGTCGCGGCACGTGCGGGCATCGCTGGCCCGGACGAGCCGGGCCATGACGAGAGGAGCTTGACGCCGCGGTCGAACATTCCGTCGGCGGAAAGCCATCAGAGCAGCAGGCCCTTCTTCAGCATCGCATGGATGCCCTTTTCCCCGTTCACCGTCTGGGTGACGCGGAAATCCACCGCCAGCGAGCAGAACTGATAGGCTTCCTGCCGCGACAGGTTGGTCCGGCCGGTGATGAAGGCGATCATCTGCCGCAGCGCCGTCTTCATCGCCGTGTCCAGGTCCTCGTGCATGCCCATGGCGATGAAGTGGGTCGCCGTTTCCGCCCGCGGATAGCGCAGCAGCGGATCGCCCGCGCCGCCGCCCTTGTGCAGCACAAGGGTGAAGGTTCCGGTCAGGCAGATTTCCAGCGCGTTGATGCAGACCTCGCCGTCGCCCTGCACGCCATGGCCGTCGCCGGCCGAGAACAGCGCGGCCGGCGCCCAGACCGGCAGGAACAGCGTCGCCCCCTCGCCGAGTTCCTTGTTGTCCAGGTTGCCGCCATGCTCGCGCGGCTGCACGGTCGAAATCCGGCCATAGGCGGGCGGTGGCGCTACCCCCATAACGCCGAAGAACGGCGCCAGGCTCAGTTCGGTGCCCCAAGGCAGCCGGCAGGTCCGGCGGTCCCGGTCAACCGGAATGTGCGACAGGAAGGTTTCGGGAAAATCCTCCGGGATGGTCCCGGCCAATGGACGAAAACCGCAATAGCCCCAGTCGCAGCCGGGTTCGATCGTCCCGATCCGCACCTCCAGCATGTCGCCGGGTTCCGCGCCCCGCACGCCGACGGGTCCGGTGATGATGTGTCCGGGCGCGCGCGGGATGCCGGCGGCATGGATCGCCGCAAGGTTCGGCGGGATGGTGAAGCCGGTCCCCGGCGGCGGCATCACCTCCGGGCCGCCGGAGACGCATTCCAGCACCACCGTATCGCCCGAGGCGATCTCGATCAGCGCCGGGAAGCCGGCATCGAACATGCCCCAGCGCACGGTTTCCGGGGTCGATGCAATGCGATGCGTAGCCATGGCGAACCGCCCTCTGCCGCCGGAAGTAAACGCCGATGGCACCACATCGGGTTCGGCCGCACAACCTCATGCGGATCAGGGTGAGCGACAGCCAAAGAAGAGTTCGGGCGGCACGTTGTTCTCTTATCGTCATGGCCCTTGTCCGGGCCATGACGATGGAGGGAGTGCCATGCTCCACGGCCCGGCCCGGCGATGGCAAAACCCCCGGGGCCGTGCCACAAATCCTCGCAATGGATACGTCCGCTCCTCCCACACCGTCAGGCCACGTGGCCGTGGCGCCGAAGGGCCTGTTCGCCCTGGTGGTGCCGCCGATAATCCTGCCGGTGTTCCTCTCCTCGGCCGACGGGACCGTCGTCGCCACCGCCCTGCCCGCCATCGCCTCGGACTTCGGCGAAGTGGCGAATCTGTCCTGGGTGGTGGTCGCCAACCTGATCGCCGGCACGGTCGCCGCCCCCGCCTACGGACGCCTCGGCGACCAGTTCGGGCGGCGGCGGATGATGGTCGTCTCGCTCTGCCTGTTCATGGCGGCGTCCGGCCTCTGCGCGGTCGCGCCGACATTCGGCTTCCTGCTGGCCGCGCGGGTGCTGCAAGGCCTCGGCGGCGGCGGGCTGATGACCCTGGCGCAGGCGCTGCTGGGCGAGAACGTGCCGCCGCGGCAGCGTGGCAGTTACCAGGGCTATCTGTCCGCCAACATCGTCGCCGGCTCCACCGTCGGGCCGGTGGCCGGCGGTTTCATCACCCAGGCCTGGGGCTGGCATGCGGTGTTCCTGGCCTACCTGCCGCTGTGCCTGATCGCGATCCTGCTGGTGCTCAGGCTGCCGCGCGGCACCCCGGGCAGCCGGCGGGCCGGCTTCGACTTTCCCGGCATGGTGCTGCTGACCGGATTTGTCCTGCCGCTGCTGGTGGCGGTGTCGCAGCTTCAACGCCTGAACCCGGCCGCCCTGCCCCGGCTGGGAGTCTGGCTCGCCCTCGCCGCGCTGGCGCTGGCGGCGCTGATCGTCCAGCAGCGCCGGTCCCGCGAGCCGCTGCTGGCGCTCGGGCTACTGCGCATCCCGGCGTTCTGGCGCGCCGATGTGATGGGCGCCTGTTCCGGCGCGTCGCTGACGGCGATGATGACATTCCTGCCGATATACCTTCAGGTCGTCACCGGAGCGACGCCCGCGCAGTCCGGCCTTTTGCTGATCCCGCTGACCGGCGCGGTCAGTCTCGGCTCGGTGCTGACCGGATGGCTGATCTCGCGCACCGGCCGCACCGCCGTCTTCCCCACCTTCGGCCTGGCGATCACCGCTTTCAGCCTGATCGGCCTGGCGATCTGGGCGCCGTCGCTCAGCCGCACGCAACTGGCGTGGCTGCTGGCGCTCGGCTCCTTGTCGCAGGGGTCAGCCATGATCACGGCGCAGATCACGGTGCAGGCGGTGGCGGGCGTGCATCAGCTTGGCGCCGCCGCCGCGTCGGTGCAGTTGGCGCGGTCCCTGGGATCCGCGTTCGGCGCCGCGGCGGCCGGGGCAGTGCTGTTCGGGCTGCTCTCGTTGATGCACCCGGCGACGGCGGATCTGTTCTTTGAGATGCTGCGCCACGGGGCGGCGGCTGCGGCCGGGATGCCGGTGGCTGAACTGGAGGCGGCCCGAATCGATATTGCCGCGGCGTTCAGGGGGGTGTTCCTGACGGTGGCCTGCTTTTCCGCGACGATCGTCGCCTGCGCAGCGACCTTGCCGATGCGCAGGCTTTGACGCCCGTAAGCGGTCAGCGGCCTTTCAATTCCGCGTCGATCGCGGCGGCGAGGCCGGGATTGGCGCGGCGGATCTGGGAGGCGCGAAGTGTGGCACCGAGCAATGGCTCCGGCCGCATCTCCCAGGCTTCGAGAAACAGCAGGTCTGCTTCCTTTCCAGAATTATTAGATTCTTGTAGCGCTTTACGCACGGCCTCAGTGTAAGGCGGTCTCAGTACGTTAGACGCGGTTAACATCAGACATTTCCCAAATACGGCACCGCGCGTTTCCCACCCCACCCGCCACCGGTTCGAGACCGGGAGACGGGTGGCATAAGCCGCGCGGCATCCAATTAGGGAGTGTAGACCTGATTCACCAGCACAACAAGGTGACAAGGGGGTGAATTAAGTTACGGTGATTTATTTAGTATCGGTAGAGGTCGTGCTTGAACGGCCCCTGCTCCGGCAGTCCGAGGTAATCCGCCTGCTTGGCTGTCAGTTTCGTGAGCTTGGCGCCGACCTTCGCCAAATGCAGGGCTGCTACCTTCTCATCGAGGTGCTTGGGCAGGGTGTAGACGGTGGTGCGCTCATACTTGCCGGTAGGCGCGTTATACAGTTCGATCTGCGCCAGCACCTGGTTGCTGAAGCTCGCGCTCATGACGTAGCTCGGGTGGCCGGTAGCGTTACCAAGATTCACCAGGCGGCCTTCGGACAGGACGATCAGGCGCTTGCCGTCGGGGAAGACGACTTCATCGACCTGCGGCTTGACATTGTCCCAGGTGTAGTTGCGCAGCGCATCGATCTGGATCTCGGAGTCGAAATGGCCGATGTTGCAGACGATGGCGCGGTGCTTCATGGCGCGCATGTGGTCGATCGTGATCACATCGACATTGCCGGTGGCGGTGACGAAGATGTCGCCGATGGGCGCGGCGTCGTCCATGGTCACGACCTGGTAGCCTTCCATCGCCGCCTGTAAGGCGCAGATCGGATCGACTTCCGTGACCATGACGCGGCAGCCGGCATTGCGCAGCGAGGCGGCGGATCCCTTGCCGACATCGCCGAAGCCGTTCACCACGGCGACTTTGCCGGCCATCATCACGTCGGTGCCGCGGCGGATGCCGTCTACAAGAGACTCGCGGCAGCCATAGAGATTGTCGAACTTCGACTTGGTAACGCTGTCGTTGACGTTGATCGCCGGGGTCAGCAGCGTGCCGGCCTTGGCCATGTCCCACAGGCGGTGCACGCCGGTGGTGGTTTCCTCCGATATGCCGCGCACGTCGGCCAGCATCTCGGGGTATTTCTGGTGCATCAGGATGGTCAGGTCGCCGCCGTCGTCGAGGATCATGTTCGGCGTCCAGCCGTTCGGCCCGCGCACGGTCTGCTCGATGCACCACCAGAACTCTTCCTCGTTCAGGCCCTTCCAGGCGAAAACGGGTATGCCGGCGGCGGCAATCGCGGCGGCGGCGTGGTCCTGGGTGGAGAAGATGTTGCAGGAGGACCAGCGGACGGTGGCGCCGAGCGCGGTCAGCGTCTCGATCAGCACGGCGGTCTGGATGGTCATGTGCAGGCAGCCGGCGATGCGGGCGCCTTTCAGCGGCTGGGCGTTGCCGTATTCCTCGCGGATCGCCATCAGGCCGGGCATCTCGGTCTCGGCCATGTTGATTTCCTTGCGGCCCCAGCCGGCGAGGGAAATGTCCTTGACCTTGAAATCATTGAATGCCGCGTTGGCCATGCCTGAAGCTCCTGAATGGGTGGCGGCGTCATATAAAGATATCTGCATGTTTGCAAGCGGCATGATCGCCGTGCGGCGTATCACGGGCGGGCAACACAAATGGGGTGGACAGGCATCCGGAACCGGTGCGACTCGTTGGCGGGCGGCAATCCGCTTCGCATGGATAACCGATGACAGCGCTGACCGTCACCCACACCACGATCTACCGCTACGCCAGCCCGGTGGTGTTCGGCGAGCACCGGATGATGATGCGGCCGCGCGACAGCCATGACCTGCGGCTGCTGAAGACGGCGCTGGAGCTGCACCCCGCCGCCTCGGTCCGCTGGATCCACGATGTGTTCGGCAACTCCGTCGGCATCGCGCGGTTCGAGCAGCCGGCGGACGAGTTGCGCGTGGTGTCGATGTTCCATGCGCAACATTACCCGCTGCCGGAAGGGTCCGTGGTGATCGAGGAGTACGCCCGCCGCTATCCGTTCAGCTACGACGTGTCCGAGGCGCCGGATATCGGCCGCCTGGCGGAGCGGCACTACGGCGATGCGGAGCATATGGTGGACGCGTTTGCGCGGCGGTTCCTGGAGGAGACGCCCGGGCAGGACACGCTGGGCATCCTGGCGGCGGTGACCAAGGCGATCAAGGCGGAGTTCACCTACAACCCGCGCGATGAGATGGGCACGCAGGACCCGGTGACGACCCTGACGTCGAAGACCGGCACCTGCCGAGACTATGCGCTGCTGATGATGGAAACCGCCCGCAGCCTGGGTTTCGCGGCGCGCTTCGTCTCCGGCTATCTGTACGATGACAGCAAGATCGAGGACGAGGCGGACACGCTGATTGGCGGCGGGGTGACGCATGCCTGGGCGGAGATCTACCTGCCGGGTGCGGGGTGGGTGCCGTTCGACCCGACGAACGGGCTGATCAGCGACCGCAACCTGATCCGCGTGGCGGTGACCCGCGATCCGTCGCAGGCGGTGCCGCTGAAAGGCAGCTTCACCGGCAAGCCGGGGGATTTTCTCGGGATGGAGGTTTCGGTGGAGATCCGCGTTCCGCCCGTTACGGATCAGGCATCTTAGACCATCTTGAGGGTTGGCTGGAAAGGCGACCTGACGCTGCCCCTGAAAACGCTCCATCGACAATAATGCAAAAATGCATTACCATGCTTTCAGCACAGGAGCATTGCGCTATGACCACTTTGACAGTGACCGCACGGGGACAAGTCACGTTTCGCAAGGACGTGCTGCATCACCTCGGTATCAAGCCCGGGGAGAAAATCGAGTTGGACAAGCTGCCGGATGGCCGGATTGCGCTACGCGCGGCGAAGCCGTCCGGGACTATAGACGCCTTTCTTGGCCTGCTGGCGGGCAAGACGAACAAGGTCGCCACGCTCGATGAGATCGACGCGGCGGCGGCCGCCGGTTGGGCCGGGACGGAATGAGGATTACGGTCGATACGAATATCCTGATCCGGGCCGTGGTGCGCGACGATGCGAAGCAAGCCGAGGCCGCCGCGGGGCTGCTGAAGGATGCCGAAGTCATCGCAGTGCCCCTGCCCTGCCTGTGCGAATTCGTTTGGGTGCTGCGCCGGGTTTACAGCCTTGGCCGCAAGGACATTCATGCGGCGATGCAAGCCTTGCTGGCCGCGGGAAATGTCGTCGTGAACCGCCCGGCGGCTGAGGCCGGTTTGGCCATGCTCGATGCGGGCGGGGACTTCGCGGACGGCCTCATTGCGTTCGAGGGGAAATGGCTTGGCGGGGAAACCTTCGTTTCCTTCGACAAAAAAGCGGTTTCGCTACTCGAAAAGCAAGGTCGGGCGGCAATGGTTCTTGTCTGAACTCCCACCTCTACCACGCCGCCGCAGCCCGAACAGGTGGCCCGGAAAAGCCGGGCCATGACGCAACAAGGTCGGGCCGCCCGATTCTCTTATTCCCGCATGTCCGTGGCCGGCAAAGCGGGCAGCGAGGCGATGAACCGAGACCCCTCGCCTTCCGTGCTCTCAACCGCAATATCGCCGGCATGCAGGCCCAGCACCGTCGTAACGAGGAACAATCCGATTCCGGTCCCGACGAAGCCGGATACGTTGCTGCCCCGATAATAGCGCGCGAAGATATGCGCGCGGTCTGCTTCCGGAATGCCGATCCCGAAGTCCTCGACGATAATTTCGACCCGCGTGTCATTGCGCCTGGCGCTGACTGCGACGCGCGGGCTCCGCGGAGAGTACTTGATGGCATTCGCCATTAAATTGCTGAACATCTGGAACAACAGCTTGGGGTCGCCGCGGACCCGCAACGGCTGCGCTCCGTACTCCTCGGCGATCCGCACGCCCGGGGAAATTTCCCGCTGCACGTTGCAGACATCGCGCAGAACGCGCGCGATATCCATCGGCTCGGGATGAAAGAACAAGCTGGGATCGCCGTCCATCAGGCGGCTTGTGTCCACCAGTTGGTCGATCATCCGGACGATCCGGGCGACCGCCGCCCTGATCCGCCTCGCGCGGTCGCCGATGTCCGCCGGCAGCAGGCGCTCCTTCAGGTTCGTGAGGCGCTGAGCCTGGGCGTCGATCTGGGTCAGCGGGGTGCGGAACTCGTGCGTGATAACAGAAATGAAATTCCGCTGCATTTCGGTCACCGACTGCTCGTGCGCCAGCTTTTCCTCCAGCATCGTGGCCTGTTGCGCCAGGCCGCGCTGGCTCTGCATCAGTTCGATCGCGTTGGCGCGAAACACCACGACGGCGCGCGCCATCTCGCCGATCTCATCCATCCGATCGGTGTGGCCGATGACGACGCCGGTGTCGTTGGCCGCGAGCTGGTGCATCACCCGGCCAAGCTCGAGCAGCGGAACCGAGATTTGCCGCTGGACCTGGATGATGACGACCGTCAGCACCAGCGCCGCCACGGCCAGGGCGGCGCCCATCAGCCATTTGGCCTGATCGTAGGCGGCGGCGGAACGCTCGCTGGCGCGCGCCGCCAGCCTGACGTTGTATTCGGTCAGGCGATCCAGCAGATCGCTCGCCGCCTGGTAGGTCGTTGCCGAACGCGCGCGATACAGCGCAGCCGCCTCGGCGTTGCGCCCCGCGGACGACAGGGCGGTGACCTCATCGGCCAGCGTCTTGTAAAGCGTCCAGGTGGAGGCGAATTCCCGGTAAAGCGCCGCCTCCTCCGGGCCGTGCCGGATCGTCTCGTACTCCTGCTGCGCCCGGATGACCGCCTGGTCGAGCGTCCGGATGTCCTTCAGGCTGCTGGCGAGATCCTCCGCACCGGCCGCCAGCAGGCTGTTGGCTTCCGCGGTCCGGTAATCGGAGGTGAAATTGTTCAGGTCGCCCAGCAGGCGGACGTTCGGAAGCCAGCGTTTCCGGATGTCGGTGGCCACCTCATTGGAATGGCTCAGGCTCCAGGCGCCGGCCAGGCCAAGCACCAGAACCGTCGCGAACAGCGCGGAAAACAGCACGGACAGCCGCGCCCTGATCGACAACGCGGACCTCATGCAGCGCGGCCTTGAAGATCCAACATCGGGCGTTCCATCCATAGGTCATCGGCAAACTACTGATATATATGGAAGCCGTATTTGACGGCTGCGAGACGATCAGGTATCGGACTATACCGCAGAAGTGGCGAATCGGGTGGATAATGGCCGGCTTGCGTCCGCACGTGCTTTGCATCGATGACGACCGTGAAACGGCGGGGCTGATCGCCGAGGAGCTCGTTGACCGCGGCTTCAGGGTCAGCATCGCCTATGACGGAGAGGAAGGCTTCCAGGCCATCCTGACCGAAACGCCGGATATCGCCCTGGTCGACGTCTCGATGCCGGTGCTGTCCGGCTTCGATCTGCTCCAGCGCCTGCACGGGATCGCGCCGCGCTGCGGCAATATGCCGTTTCTCTATCTGACCGCCCTTTCGGACCGGGCGAACGAACTGAAAGGGCGCCAGCTCGGCGCCGACGACTACATTACCAAGCCGATAGATTTCGAGATCCTGACATCGATCATCAATGCCAGGCTGTCCCGGGTCGCGCGCGCGGCAGTCGCACCGCGCATCGCCGAATTGACCGACCGGGAGGCCGAAACACTCACCTGGGCCGCCCGCGGCAAGACCTCCTCGGAGATCGGCACCATCCTTGGCCTGACCAAGCGGACCGTCGATTTCCATATCGACAATGCCCGTCAGAAATTGAATGCAACGAGCCGCATGCATGCCGCCGTCAAGGCCGCCGCCGGCCAGTTGATCGAGCCGTAGCGCCCCATTCAATTCAAGCCTCCGATGCTTCCTCCGGCGGCGTTTTGTCGTCGCGGCCCAGAAACACCCGCTGCAGCGCCGGCACCACCAGCAGCAGCAGGATCGGCCCGATCAGCATGCCGCCCACCACCACCGTCGCCAGCGGCTTCTGCACCTGGCTGCCGATGCCGTTCGACAGCGCCGCCGGAAACAGCCCGATGGCAGCGGCAAGCGACGTCATCAGCATCGGCCGCATCCGCTGCTCGGCCGCATTGAACAATGCCTCCGAGGCAGCCATGCCGGCCGCCCGGAGCTGATTGTAATAGGTGATGATCAGAATGCCGTTCATCACCGACACGCCGAACAGCGAGATGAAGCCGATGGCCGAGGAGACGCTGAACGCCAGCCCCGTCACATACAGCGCGATAATTCCGCCACCGATGGCAAAGGGAATGCCGGCCAGCGCCAGCAGACTGTCACGCAACGAATTGAACAGCACATAAAGCAAAATCAGAATCAGCGCGAGCGCGATCGGCACCACGATCTCAAGCCGGTGCGTGGCCAGTTCAAGGTCTTCGAATTCGCCCGCCCAGACCAGGCGGTAACCCGACGGTATCGCAACATTCCGCGCGATGCGCTGCTTCGCCTCCGCCACCGTGCTTCCAAGGTCGCGGTCACGAACGCTGAACTTGATTGGCAGGAACCGCTTCGTTGCTTCGTGGTAAATATAGGACGCGCCGGTATCGAGGCTGATCGTTGCCAGTTCGCGCAGCGGAATATAGGCGGTGGAACCGGCGGGAGTCTGATACCCGACCTTGATATCGCCGATCGAAATGATTGAGTTGCGGTATTGCGGGGCAAGCCGCACTACCAGAGCGAACTGACGGTCGCCCTCCAGCACGGTCGTTGCTGTCGTGCCGCCCAGCGCCGCCTGGATCACCGTGTTGACGTCGCCGGTGTTGAGGCCGTAGCGCGCGGCCTTTTCCCGCTCCACCTTGATGTTCAGGTTCGGCTGCCCCTGGACGTGGAAAATGCCGAGATCCTCGACGCCCCGGACCTGCGCCATCTGGTCCCGGATTTGCGCGCCCAGTTTCTCCAGGACATCGAGGTTGGGGCCGATGACCTTGACGGAGTTGGCGCCCTTGACGCCGGAGATCGCCTCCTCGACGTTGTCCTGGATATACTGGGAAAAGTTGAAACTGACACCCGGAAGCTCCGCATCGAACTCCTTCTGCAACTGCGCGGTCAGCTTGTCCTTGTCCAACCCGGACGGCCACTCGTCATAGGGCTTCAGCGGCACGAACAGTTCGACATTGGAAAACGGCGACGCGTCGCTGCCGTTGTCCGGGCGGCCGTGTTGCGACACGACTGTAATGACCTCCGGATGGCGCAGCAGGATTTCGCGGATCTTCCGTGTCGCTTCGGTGCCGGAATTCAGGTCCATTGTCGGCGGCATCGAGGCGCGGATCCAGAAATTGCCTTCCTCCAGCGCGGGCAGGAATTCGCTGCCCAGCCGCGTCGCCAGGACGCCCGTCCCGGCCAGGAACACCGCCCCGAGGCAAACCATGATCCAGCGCCGCTTGAGCGACCACCGCAGCGCCGGGGAGTAGATCGCGCGCAGCGCCCGCACCACGATGGTCTCGGCCTCCTTGACATGCGCGGGAAGCAGGATCGAGGCGAGCACCGGGGTGATGGTGAAGCTCGCGATCAGGGCGCCGGCCAGCGCATAGCCGTAGGTCCTGGCCATGGGGCCGAAGATCTGGCCTTCGACCCCCTGCATGGTGAACAGCGGCACGAAGGCGGCGACGGTGATGGTGGCGGAGAACAGCACCGCCCGATCGACCTGGAGCGCGCTGACCAGGATCAGCCGCAGCCGGTTGTTCCAGGTCTTCACGGTGGAGGTGCGGTGCGCGCTGGTCGGGTCGATGCCGAAACTGCCTTCCGCCAGGTCCTCCAGCAGTTTCGCCCGCTGCGCCGGGCTGGCCTGGATGTTGCGGTAGATGTTCTCCACCATGATGACGGCCGAATCGACGATGATGCCGAAATCCACCGCGCCGATGGACAGCAGGTTGGCGTCCTGGCCTTGCAGCACCAGAAGGATGATGGCGAAGAGCAGCGCGAACGGAATGTTCAGGCCGACGATGATGGCGCTGCGCAAGTCGCCGAGGAAGATCCATTGGATCAGGAACACCAGGGCGCAGCCGAAGACCAGGTTGTGCAGCACGGTGTGCGTGGTCACCGCGACCAGCGAGGTCCGGTCGTAGTACGGAATGATCTTCACGCCCGGAGGCAGCGTCCCGTCGACATTCATTTCATTGATCGCGGCCTGGATCTTCGGCACGACATCGTTGGTATGATAGGTGCGCCCCATCACCACGATCGAAGCGACGATGTCATCCTGGCGGTCGCGGCCGGCGATGCCGAGCCTGGGGACAAAGCCGACAGTTACTTTGGCGATGTCCTTGATCCGGATCGGAACGCCGCCGGTTTGGGTGACCACGACGTTCTCGATGTCTTCGATGCGGTAGCCTTTGACGATATCGTCGTTGCCGCCGTCGTCGATCAGGCCGATGCCGCGGATATTGACGGATTGCTGGCCGATATTGATCTCCCGGCCGCCGACGTTGATGTTGGAATTGCCCAGCACCGTCAGCAACTGCGGTATCGTCACGCCGTAGGTCTGCAACTTTCCCGCATCGGCTTCGACGTCGAATTCCTTGGTCGTGCCGCCCCAACTGTTGATCGCCGCGACGCCGGGGATCGTCGACAGCCGGCGCAAAACCACCCAGTCCTGCACGGTGCGCAGATTGGTCAGGCCGAAATGCGGCGGTCCGACGACCTGGTAACGATACACCTCGCCGACAAGGCTGGATTGCTGGATCTGCGGAATCTGCGCCTGCGGCAGGGTAACGTTCTGCTGAAGGCTGAGCGCGGCCTGCGTGTAGGCAAAGAAATAGTCGATGCCGTATTTGAACGTAACCCGGACGAAGCTCAGGCCGTAGAACGAGGTGGAGCGGATGTTGTCGATGCCCGGGGTCGAGTAAAGGCCGATCTCCATTGGGGTCGTGTAGTATTTCTCCATCTCCTCGGCTGACAAGCCGGCTTGCTGCGCGGTGATTTCAAGGATGACCGGCGCCGGATTGGGATAGGCTTCGATATTCAGTTCGGTGAATGCGGCGATGCCGCCGCCGAGGAACACCAGCAGCGCCATGATGACGACCGTCCGGTGGGTCAGCCCGAACGCGACAATGGACTTCAGCACAATGAACTCCGGCCCCCTGATAGTCGTACCGCGTCATGCCGGTGAATGCCGGCATCCACGCTTTTTGTTTGTTCAGTCAAAGGCGTGGATGGTTGCCCTCCGGCCACCATGACGCTGAGACGCCGGCGAACCTGCGTCATTTGAATTGCGCAAAAAACGGCTTCAGTCCGTCGGGCCGGGCGTCAACATGTTGTCGAGGAAGACGGCGTCTTGGGTGACCACCCGTTCGCCTTGCTTCAATCCGCCGAGCACCTGATCGAATCCGTCGTGCTGCAAGCCGATATGAACCTCCCGCTGGGTGAAGCTGCGGCGATCCTTGGTCACCCACACCGTCATCGTGCCGTCGCCTTCTCGCACGACGGCATTCACCGGAACCGCGATCGACGTCACCGGCCGGCCGGTGGTGATGACGAAGTTGGCGAACATGCCGGGCCGCAACTCGTGCGCCGGATCCTGGACCTCCGACCGCACCAGCAGCGTATGCAGGACCGGGTCAACGGTCGCGCCAACGGTCGTGATCTTGCCTTCATAGACGTGGCCCGGGTGGGCCATGACCGAGACCTTGACCTCCTGGCCGATGGCAACCGCGGCACTGTCGGCCTCGGCGACGTTCCCCAGCATCCACATGGTCGAGATATCCGCCACCGTGAACGGCGCGGGCGCGTTGCCGGGCTGCACGAACAGGCCGGGAGCGGCGCTTCTGGCCGTCACGCGCCCGGCGATCGGGCTCGCCACCACCAGGGTCGAATCGACCTTGCGGGTCGCGGCGATTTTTTCGGCGTCGGCCGGAGTCTTGCCGAAGATCCGCAGCGCATCGACCGCGGCCTTGTAGTTGCCTTCGGCTCCCTGCTGATCCGACACCGCCTGGTCGTAATCCTTCTGCGCCAGGCCTTTCACGCCGTACAGGTCCTTGGCCCGGTCGAGCGCCCTGGTGGTCAGCCGCAGAACGCCGGCCGCGCTGATCAGCGTCGATTCCGCCTGCACCAGGTCGGGGCTGTCGATGGTGAACAGCGGCTGATCCTTCCGGACATCATCGCCCACCTTGGCGAACAGCGAGACGATGCGCCCCTGGTAGTTGGTGAAGACCTGGGTTTGCATGTCCTCGTTGAAGTCGATGCTGCCGATGGCCTCGGCCTGGACCGGAAACACGCGGGTTCCGACTGGCTCGATCTTGAGCGTCTTTGTCTGCGTCTCGGTCAGTTCGAGGCTGGGCGCGGCGGCTGCATCGCCGGACCTGGCCTGCGCCGCGGGCGAGGGTTCCGGCGTCTCCGCGCCGGCTGTCGCGAACAAGCCCGGCGCCGAAGCCGAGGCAAAAAACCACACCGCGATCGCTGCGCCGGCGACCGCCGCGCCAGGCAGGTATCGGACGCCCTTCAACCGCGGACCATCGTGAAAACCCATCCGGCGACCTCGTGCTGCACGCCGGCAGTGATCGCGGGTTCGCGGCGGCGGGTCTACTGTGACAAATCACAGTTCCGGGCCGCCCCGGCTATCCTTAGACAATACTGAAGGATCAGACATGGAGCGGCGGGCTTGGGCGGACGACAAACACCCCGGGGCAAGTCCGTTGCGCTGGCCGCGGTGCTGGCGTTTTCGGCCTGCGCGGTCGGACCGGATTTCAAGCGTCCCGAATCGCCGCCGGGCGCCGGTTACACACCGGCGCCGCTGCCCGCCGGGACCGACTCCGCACCCGTTCATGGCGGCGAAGCCCAGCAGTTCGCCATCGGCCGCGACATCCGGTTCGACTGGTGGACGCTGTTCCAGTCCCCGGCGCTGAATGCCCTGGTGGAGCAGTCATTCAAGGCCAATCCGACCATCGGCGCGGCGGAGGCGGCACTGAAGCAGGCGCAGGAAAACGTCTATGCGCAGCAGGGCTATTTCTTCCCGGCGCTGAACGCCGGCTACACCGTCCAACGCCAGCAACTCGCCGGCAACCTGAGCAGCAATGCGCCCGGGCTACAGGGCAATGGAACCTTCATCGGCACCGACACGCCGACGAAGCCCGTCACCTACAACTTCCACACCGCGCAGTTGACCGTCGGCTATGCCCCCGATGTGTTCGGCGGCAACCGAAGGCAGGTCGAATCGCTCCAGGCGCAGGCCGACAACCAGCGTTTCATGCTGGAGGCGGCGTATATCACCCTCGCCTCCAACGTCGTCGCCGCGGCGTTGCAGGAGGCCTCCGTCCGCGAGCAGATCGCCGCGACGAAGGAGATCATCCGCGTCAACGAGGAATCGCTGCGCATCCTGCGCGAGCAGTTCCGCGTCGGCTACGCCATGCGCATCGATGTCGCCGCGCAGGAGGCCGCGCTGGCGCAGGCCAAGGCCCTGCTGCCGCCGCTGGACAAGCAATACGAGCAGACCCGCGACCTGATCCGCGCCCTGGCGGGCAATCTGCCGAACCAGGACGTTGCGGCGACGTTCGACCTGGCGGCGCTGCACCTGCCGGAGGAGCCGCCGATAAGCCTGCCCTCGAAACTGGTGGAGCAGCGGCCCGACATCCGCGCGGCCGAGGTGCAGATGCACGCCGCCAGCGCCGAGGTTGGCGTGGCGATCTCGGCGATGCTGCCGCAATTCACCATCACGGCGGCGCTCGGCGGCGCGGCGACGTCGTTCAGCCAGATGTTCGCGCCCGGCGGCCCGTTCTGGAGCGTGGGCGGCGGGGTCACGCAGCCGCTGTTCGACGGCTTTACCCTGCTGCACAGGAAGCGCGCCGCGGATCAGGCTCTGGTCCAGGCTCAGGCGCAGTATCGCAGCACGGTGATCTCGGCGTTCCAGAACGTCGCCGATACGCTGCATGCGCTGGTGTCGGATGCGGCGGCGCTGGCCGCCGCGGTGGAGGCCGAGCAGGCCGCGAAAGTAACGCTGGACCTGACCTTGCGGCAGAGCCAGGACGGGTATGTGCCGTATCTGGCTTTACTGTCCGCGCAACAAGCCTATGAGCAGGCCCTGGCCACGCGGGTGCAGGCCCAGGCGACGCGATATGGCGACACCGCCGCCTTGTACCAGGCGCTTGGCGGGGGATGGTGGCACCGCGAGGAGAAGCCGGCGGCTTCCGGGTAACCGGGGCCGGAAAGCTCATGACCGCACCTCGCCAACAGTTTAGGCTGTCATCGGCGGAAGGCGGCAACAGAAGGGGCTTGCTGATGACTGTGGCGGCGCGACGCATCGACCCCGGCACGTGGAGCAGGGAGCGGTTTCTGACGTGGGTCGAAACGCGGACGGACGATCACGGTTACGAGTTCGATGGCGTCCGTCCGGTGGCGATGGCGCCGGCGACGCTCGGGCACAACGAAATCGCCCGGAACATCCGGGAGAAAATCCGCGTCAGGCTGCCCGCGGGGACGGGTTGCAGGACCTATGGTCCGCAGCAGCCGATCGAGACTGTCGGTGGGGCCTTGCGCGAACCGGACGCGTTCATCGCCTGCTCGGCGCAGCGCCGGACCTCCGTCACCATCTCGGCTCCGGTCATCGTGTTCGAGGTGTTGTCCTCCGGGAAGGAAAACCGGCAACGAGACGAGGAAGACAAGGTCGACGAATACGAGTCGGTGCCGACGATCCTGCGCTATGTCATCGTCGAGTCCGAGCGCCGTGGCATCCGCGTCTTCTGGCGTGAACCCGGGGATCGCGCATGGCGCAGGGAGCCTCCGGACGCCGCGGGACCGCTGCGTTTGCCTGAATTCGGCATCGCATTGACCTTCGACGAGATCTATGAAGGCGTCGATTTCGACTGACGAGGGCGGCGGTTGGAGGTCCGGGCCGGAATCGAACCGGCATACGCGGATTTGCAGTCCGATGCATCACCACTCTGCCACCGGACCCCCGGCGCAGGCGCGGTATATGGTTCGTCACGGCCGTGCCGGTCAAGACCTGAGTTTCCACCACCGCGCCGGCCATCCCGGGCCGCTCAGGCGGCCTGCTCCATCGTCCCGGCCATAACGTGCGCACGGACCGACGCCGCCGGAAGCCCGAGCAGCCGGCGATACAGCGCCTCATACTCCGCCGCCGCCCCCGCCCAGCCGAACGACCGCGCCATCGCCGCGCGGCGCATCTCCTGAAGCTGCGCCTCGTCCACGAACGCATCGAACGCCCGGTGGCAGGCCGCCATCAGCCCATCCGGCGACAAGGTCGAGAACAAAAACCCCGTCGTCCCGTCGGCGATCGTATCCGCCAGCCCCCCGGTCGCATGCGCTATCGGCAAGGCGCCATACCGCTGCGCCTGCATCTGGGTCAGCCCGCACGGCTCGAACCGCGACGGCATCAAGGTGAAACCGCTGCCGGCGACGATCCGCCGCGCCATCGGCTCGTTGAAGCCAATCAGCACGCCGATATCATCGCGGTGGCGGCGGGAGGTGCGGCTGAGCATGTGCTCGATCTCCGGATCGCCCAGCCCGAGGATGGCGATCTGGCCGCCATGATCGACGATGTCGTTGGCCGCCTCAGCCACCAGGTCGAGGCCCTTCTGATGCACCAGCCGCGACACGATGCCGAACAGCGGGCCGTCCGAGGGGCGCAGGCACAGCCCCGTCCGCACAACATCCGCGTTCGCCTGCTTGCCCTGAAAGTCGTCCGGATCGAAGTGATGCGGCAGATGCGGGTCGCTGCCGGGGTCCCAGCTTTCGTCGATGCCGTTGACGATGCCGGAAAGCTCCCCCGATGCCGCGCGGCCCTCCATCAGGCCGTGCAACCCGGCGCCGAGCGGCTCCGTAGTGATCTCGCGGGCATAGGTCGGGCTGACCGTGGTGACGTGGCTGGCGTAGAACCCGCCGGCCTTCAGGAACGAGACCTGGCCGTGGAACTCCACCCCGTTGACGTCGAAGGCGGCATCCGGAATGCCCAGCAAGTGCCTTTGTCCGGCGTCGAAATTGCCCTGGTAGGCGATGTTATGAATGGTCAGCACCGTCGGCATGAAGGTGCCGTCCCAGCGCATATAGGCCGGTGTCAGGCCGCCCGGCCAGTCGTTGGCATGCACGATGTCCGGCACCCAGCCAAGGCCAGCCCGCCCCGCGGCGATATCGGCCGCGGCGAGCGACAGCCGGGCAAAGCGCAGATGGTTGTCGGCCCAGTCCCGCCCCTCCGGCGTGCAGTACGGCGTGCCCGGCCGCTCGAACAGCGCCGGCTGCGCGACGAGATGCAGCACAATGCCGTCCGGCAGCAGCGCCGTCCCCAGCCTCCCGGCCGGAATCGCCGCGCGCCCGGGCAGATCGGCGCCCCAGTCGATCGAGGGGAGCTTCGCGGTGACGGCCCGATACGCCGGCATCAGGACGCGCACATCCACGCCGCGCTCCCGCAGCGCAGGCGGCAGCCCCGCGGACACCTCGCCAAGCCCGCCCGCTTTGGCGAGACCCGCGATCTCGGTCGTGACAAACAGCACCTTGATGGCTGACACCGACATCTCAGGCCGTTCGGGCCGATCGGCCCGGGAGCTGCTCAAGCGGCCGGAGCGCCCCACCGGGCCATCCGGATGTCGCGACCGCCCGTTCCGCCGGAGATTTGGAACCCCGGTTGATACCGCCAACGCAATCTTGTGTCATTGAAGTTGCCGATGCCGGACAGATTCGGATCACTGGCGGCATGTTGCAGCGCAAAAGCCACCGGAGGGACGGACCATGACAGCCGATACATTCGTAACGATCGAACTGGACGCGGCCCGTTCGGTCTCCGGCCTGCTGCGGGTCCCGCCGGACGCGGCCGCCGGCTTCGTCATGGCGCACGGCGCCGGGGCGGGGATGACGCACCCGTTCATGGCCGCCGCCGCGGACGGCCTTGCAGCCCGGCGCATCGCCACCTTGCGCTACCAGTTCCCCTACATGGAGGCTGGGTCGAAGCGCCCCGATCGGCCGCCGCAGGCTCACGCCGCCGTCCGCGCCGCGGTGGCAGCCGCGCACCGGCTGCTGCCGGCGCTGCCGCTGTTCGCCGGCGGCAAATCATTCGGTGCGCGCATGACCTCGCAGGCTCAGGCGGAGGCGCCTTTGCCGGACGTAAGCGGCCTGATCTTCCTCGGCTTCCCGCTGCATCCGGCGAAGCAGCCGTCGGACAGCCGCGCGGCGCATCTGGCCGCGGTGCGGATCCCGATGCTGTTCCTGCAAGGAACACGTGACGCCCTCGCCGATCCGGGGCTTCTGGTGCCGCTGACGGATCGCCTCGGCGCGGCGCTGCATCTGTTCGAGCAGGCGGATCATTCGTTCCATGTGCCGGTCCGCTCGGGCCGCACCGATGCGCAGATCCTGGCCGCCCTGTGCGACACGATCACGGCTTGGATCGACGGAGTCCTCGCGCCAGCGGGACCGCCGCCGCGCACAGTCCGCTCATGACCCAGAACCCGCCCGCACCGAAGCCGGCGTATAACGGCCCGGAGGCCAGGGTCAGCAGCGCGGTCGCCGCGCCGACGGCGACTGTGTTGTAGAACGCCTGCGCCGTCGCCGCGAGGTGCGGCGGAACGATCCAACCAATCAGCCGCATGCAGGCGAGGTGCTGCAGCGCGAAGGTCAGCCCGTGCAGCGGCTCGACCAGCGCGGCGGCCACAACCGAACCGGTCTGCGCCAGCACCGTCCAGCGAATGATCCCGCCCGCTGCGGCCAGCATCGAGGCGCCCGCCGGGGTCAGCCGCTCGATCAGCGGCCGGCCGATGAACAGGAAGACAACGACCTCGGCGACGACGGATTCCGACCACAACAGGCCGATGGTGCCGCTGCCGACACCGGCGCTCGCCCAGCGGATGACGGCGAAACTGTCGTGCATCGCGTGGCTGCCCTGGATCAGCGCGGCGACCAGCATCAGGCGGCGGAAACCGGGCAGCCGCAGCAGTTCGCCGAACCCTCCGGCGGTGGCGGCGGTGACCGGGTGGTGCAGGCGGTCGGGCAGCCGGGCCGCGCAGAGGGTCGACAGCGACAGCAGGACGCCGTTCAGCCAGATGATGGCGGCCAGACCGAACCCCGCGACGGCCTGCCCCGCCGACAATGTGCCGAGGATGAACGCGGCCGAACCGGCCCCGCGCACCCAGCCGTACTGGAATCCGCGCCCCGCCGCCCCGCTGGCAGCCAGCGCCAAAGCATCCGCTAGCGGAACGATCGGCGCCAGCACGCTGGCATGCGCCACGCTGACCAGCAGCAGCGGCAACAGGCCGGAGGCGGGCAGGTAGCCGAACGCCACCAGCGCCGCCGCCGCCGCGTAACCCGTCAGCACGAGGCGCGGCGCCCCCAGCCCATCGGCCAGCCGCCCGCCGAGCGGACCGGCGAGCAGGCGGGTGGCGGTTCCGGCGGCAAGCACCAGCCCGATCGCCTCGGGCCGCAGGCCGCGCGCGGCGAGGAAAGCGGCGAAGAAAGGCGATGCGACTCCGAACGCCGCGAACAGCGCGCCGTAAAGCGCCAGGAAGCGGGACAGCGCGGGCGGCAGGCGGGCCATGGCGTTCCGGGACGTTGGTTTGAGCCTGGATCGGGGATATCGCGCCGCCGCGCCATGGGCGGGCGACGCACGTTCGCGCGACGGTCAGCGCGGCCGGACGGTTACCAAAGCTTATATCGCGGCGTCATTGATTGCGGGGTGCGGCGCCCTGATATGCGGCGCATCCGTTGGAGACCACGTCATGGCCCAAGCCGCAGGCTACGCATTCTCCGCCGCCGCCGACACGGCATCGCGCCTTGCGCGGCTGCGCCGGCTGGCCTGGATGATCGACGGCGTGTTTTCGCTGCCCGGCACGCGGTTCCGCTTCGGGCTGAACAGCCTGATCGGCCTGCTGCCCGTCGGCGGCGATGCGGTGCTGGGCGCGATCTCGCTGTACATCATCTACGAGGCCGCGCAGCTTGGCGTGCCCCCGCGCAAGCTGGCGAAGATGCTGGCGAATGTCGGCGTCGAAGTGCTCGGCGGCAGCGTGCCGATCGTCGGCGATCTGTTCGACATGGCGCTGAAGGCGAATTTGCGGAATTTGGCGATCATCGAGGAGCATGTCCGCGGCGCCCGGTGGCGTTCGTTCTGACGGGCCGGGGCGGGCGGCGGATTTCGGGTCCGGTGGCAAAGAAGAGTATTGAAACATAAATGAACACTTAGAGTTACTCGTATTTGCGTTCATTTGTGTTTCCCTTTACTTCTCAGAGCCGATTGCGGACGATTGCGGTGCCTTTTCGGCGCGAGGGTCTGCCGCGGCTGAGAGCGCTCGGGTGCGGCGCAACGGGGAGTGGCCGGCCCTCCGGGGTGTGGACAGGCGAAGAGTATCCAAACGCGAATAGGCGCGTGTAGCTGCGTTCATTTGCGGTTCTATCTGATCGTGCGGAGCAGGCAGCGGCTGCGGCCGAAGGGGTTCCGGCGACTTCCCGGGTCCGAGACACGGCGAAGAGTATCGAAACACAAATGAACACAAATGAACGCAAATAGGCGCTCGTGGTTGTGACCATTGGTGCTTTCGTTTGCATTGCAGAGGCGGCGTGAACGAATCGCGGTTCCGTTTCAACCGTGCGGCTTGCCGCCGTTCATGGCGCGCGGTGCGGCGGAACGGAGACTGGCCGGCTTTGCGGGGTGCGGAGAGGGAAATATCTGTTAAGCGCAGATGAACGTGAACGGGCGTTCGTATCTGCGTTCACCGGCGGTTCATTGCTTTTGCGCAGCCGGCCGCAAACGTTTGCGGCGCCAGTCCAGAGCGGGGACGCTGATGCGACTGTTGCTTTGCCCGGACGGCAGAGGTTGGACCGCCGGCATCGGCGGCGCCTGCCGGAGTGTCCGGTGGGTGAGACACCGCGCGGGCGAAGTGCCGCGTCTGTCCCGGCCGCTGCGTTGAGGTTGGCGAGCCGTCCGCCAACCGTATTGTGCTGGAAGCGAAAAATTTCGACCGGCGCTCCGCGCCGGCCAGCCGCTGCACCGCCGGCGTCCGGGCCGGCAGCCCTGGCCGCGGGGGGCGCTCCGCGCCTTCCCCCCGCTTGCCCGGGCCGCCCGCCCGGACGCCCCGCTCCGCTCACACCTGAACTCGGGCACAGCGAAAGCCGACGTCGCCATTGCGGGCCGCCGGGCCGTAGTGATTGCGGTACGCAGCGCGCACGAGCAGCGCGTTGTCGTTCCAGGACCCGCCGCGGATGACGCGGGCCGCTGCACCGGCGGGGCTGCGGCCGAGCCAGGCCGAACCGTCCGTCGGCGCCCCTTCATAAGTGCCGTGCCACTCATCCAGGCACCACTCCCAGACATTGCCCAGCGTGTCGTACAGGCCCCACGGATTCGCCGCCTTCAGCGCCACCGGCCGCGTTCCGGCACGCTCGTGCGGATACTGCTTCCCGGGCCAATTGCTGGAATCGACTCCGTCTTGCAGCTCGAACCACCGGCCGCTGTTGCCGCCATACCAAGCGATCGCGTCCAGCACCGGCGCGTTGTTCTCCCCCTCGATCACCATCGGCCCGGCATAGGTCGCGGCTTCCGTGCCGGCGCGGCAGGCGTATTCCCACTGCGCCTCCGACGGCAGCGTCAGCTCCAGACCCGGCAGCGCGGCGTTGATCCGGGCCAGGAACCCCTGCACGTCATCGAAGCTGACGTTCTCGACCGGACGGTCGGGGGATTTGAACACGCTGGGGTTCTCGCCCGTCACCGCGCGCCAGAGCGCCTGGGTGCACGGCGTGTCGAACAGCCAGAATCCCCGGCCGATGCTCACTTCATGCACCGGGCCTTCCCACTCGTAGCGGCCGGGTTCGTCGTCAGGCGATCCCATCATGAAGCGCCCGGGCGGTATCCAGCGGAGCCGTTGCGTCACCGGCTCGCCGCTCCCGGCCGGGACCACGATCGTGACAAACGTGCCGTATCCGTCCCGGCCGATCGTGGCGGCCCAGTCCGGCTTGGCCGGCACCGGCGGGCCGGCAGGCGATGGATCCGCCACCAGTGTCGGCGGCCTGATAACCGGGCCCGGCGCGGACCGCACCGGGCGCAAGGCATTCCGGATCGAGGTGGACAGCTCGCGCAGTTTGAACCGCACCGCACGCGCATCCGGATCCTCCAGTTCCAGTTCCCGGAAATCCAGCATTTGGCGGGAGAACAGCAGCGCATGCACGGATTTGTCGAACACCTCCCGCCTGTCGTCCGGATCGACGTGGCCGGTATCGGTGTAGTGGAACGGGAAGATCAGATTGTCCCGGCCCAGCGCCTGCTCCCGCAGCCGGAACCGCAGCACCTCCTTGCAGCACCATTTGCTTTGCAGGAAGGCGGGGGTCAGGATCGGGATGATGAACGAGGCCGCATCCAGCGCCCTGTTGATCTCCGATTCCCACGCAGCGCCCTTCGGAATCGCCGCCACGTCCTGGAAGATATGCACCCGCGGCTCGCGGCCGATGAGGCGCTGGAGATCATCCGCCATCAGCCGCCGCAATTGGCTGAGCTGCCCGCGCGATGCCGAATCGTCGGAGCTTGTGTAGCTCCAGAAGCCCGTCGGCGGCCCGGACCAGGCGTGGCCGCTGTCGAAATCCTTCCCGGGCGGCCTGTTGCTGGTCATGTTTCGCCGAAACGCCTTTACGTCCGCCCGTCCGAGGACATTTGATCGAAAGCCGGAGCTTACGGAGGGAAACCGATCGGTGACTATACTGAGTCCTTGATAAGTTTCCAGGCGTCGCGTCGTGTTTCGCGGCGGAGGTCCGGGGTTGGCGGCCGGGTATGCGCCGTCGGGGCGCGCCGCCGGACCGCCTCCCGCGCCGAATCGCTTGCGAAATCCCGCCGAACTCCTGCAAATCTGTTGCCGAAACCGGCTCGCCCCATGTAGGGTGCGAATAAGTTTTGGGAACACAGCATGAACGATCTGTTCGGGCCCGGGTCCGAGAAATCCGGACCGAAGCCGCCTGCACCCTCGGCCAAGAATGGCCCGTCCAAGGCTGACCCTGACAAGCGTCTGGCGTTGCCGGCGCGCGACGACTCGGACTACTCCGCCAAGGACATCGAAGTCCTGGAGGGGCTGGAGCCGGTGCGCAAACGCCCCGGCATGTATATCGGCGGCACCGACGAGCCGGCGCTGCACCACCTCGCGGCGGAAATCCTCGACAACTCCATGGATGAGGCGGTGGCCGGCCATGCCAGCTTCATCGAGTTCTCGCTGGAGGAGGGCAACTGGCTGACGGTGCGCGACAACGGCCGCGGCATCCCGGTCGATCCGCATCCCAAGTTCAAAGCCCTCAGCGCGCTGGAAGTGATCCTGACGACGCTGCATTCCGGCGGCAAATTCGGCGGCAAGGCGTATGCGACCTCCGGCGGCCTGCACGGCGTCGGCAGTTCGGTGGTGAATGCCCTGTCCGAGGTGATGGAGGTGGAGGTCGCGCGCGACCGCATCCTGTGGAAGCAATCCTACGCCCGCGGCAAGCCGACGACGAAGCTGGTCAACGCCGGGCCGGTGCACAACCGCCGCGGCACGACGATCCGCTTCAAGCCCGACCCGCAGATTTTCGGCGCGCTGGCCTGGGTGCCGAGCCGGCTGTACCGGCTGTGCCGCTCGAAAGCCTATCTGTTCCGCGGCGTGGAAATCCGCTGGAGCTGCGCGCCCGCGCTGCTGAAAGGCGGCAATGATGACGTCCCCGCGGAAGCCGTGCTGCACTTCCCCGGCGGGCTGCGCGACAGCCTCCAGGACGACATCAACGGTGCCGCCAAGGTGCTGCCGCAGATCTGGGGCGGCGAGGCGGCACTTCCGGGCGAGGCGACCGGCAAGCTGGAATGGGCCGTGGTCTGGCTGGAGGAGGGCGACGGCTTCCTGCACTCCTACTGCAACACCGTCCCGACCATCCAGGGCGGCACGCATGAGGCGGGGTTCCGCTGGGCCCTGGTGAAGGGGCTGCGCGCCTGGGGCGAGCAGCGCGGCAACAAGCGGGCGGCGCAGATCACCGCCGAGGATGTGCTCAATCCGATCGCGGCGAAGCTGTCGCTGTTCCTGCGCGATCCGCAGTTCCAGGGCCAGACCAAGGAAAAGCTGACCAACAATGAGGCGACGCGGCTGGTGGAAGGCGCGCTGCGCGACCGCTTCGACCATTTCCTGGCCGGCGATCCGAACTCCGCCGACAACCTGCTCGCGTTCGTCATTGACCGCGCCGAAGAGCGCATCCGCCGCAAAGAGAACAAGGACACCGCGCGGAAATCGCCGACGCGGCGGCTGCGGCTGCCGGGCAAGCTGACCGACTGCACGCGAGAGAATGCGGCGGAGACGGAGATCTTTCTGGTCGAGGGCGACTCGGCCGGCGGCTCCGCGAAACAGGCGCGCAACCGGGAGACCCAGGCGGTGCTGCCGTTGCGCGGGAAAATCCTGAACGTGGCGAGCGCCTCGGCCGACAAGCTGCGGCAGAACCAGGAGCTGAAGGACCTGATCGAGGCGCTGGGCTGCGGTGTCGGCGACCGGTTCGACCGGACGAAATTGCGCTACGGCCGGGTGATCATCATGACGGACGCCGACGTGGACGGGGCGCATATCGCCTCTTTGCTGATGACGTTCTTCTATCGGGAGCTGCCGGAGCTGGTGCGGCACGGGCACATTTATCTGGCGCAGCCGCCGCTGTACCGGCTGACTCAGGGGGCGCGCTCGATCTACGCGATGGATGACGCCGATCGGGAACAGAAGATGCGGCGGGCGTTCAAGGCGGGGAGCAAGGTGGAGGTGAGCCGCTTCAAGGGCCTCGGCGAGATGCCGCCGGCGCAGTTGAAGGAGACGACGATGGACCCGTCCAAGCGGACGTTGCTGAAGGTGATGGCGATCGCCGAGCAGCGGGCGGAGACGAACGAGCTGGTGGAAAGCCTGATGGGTCGGCGGCCGGAACTGCGCTTCGCGTTCATTCAGGAGCGAGCGAAGACGGTGGAAGAGGTGGATGTATAAAGGCGCCGATGCCGGTAACAAAGTCCTGGTCAGCAACCCCCTCGGACGGTATTGTACGAGTGAACCGTACGTTCGTCGGTAGGAGCTCTCCGCAGTGCCAAAGACGTGGTCTGCAAGCGACGCCAGGGCCAACTTCGCCGACTTGCTCAATGAGGCGGCATCCGGCGAGGTCCAGACCATCGAACGACGCGATGGCTCCGAGTTCGTGCTGGTCTCCAAGCAGATGTTCATGACAAGCCGACCAAGCCTGGCGCACTACTTGGCCGACCTCGATACCGGCCTGAACGAGCAGGAAAGCGAGGAATGGTTGCAGGCCATGCGGGACGCCAGCGGCAAAGACTGAGGCTGTGCCGATCTATCTGCTGGACACGGACGTTATCAGTGCGCTGATGACGAGCCCCGGGCACCGCCGCCGGCAAAAGATCGAGGCATGGTTGCGATCGCTCGGCGACGCCCCGGTCATGCTTTCTTCGGTATCGATCGCGGAGATCAACCGCGGCATTGCCCTGATCAGCAATCCGGCTGTTGCAGCCGCCATCAGGAAGTCCCTCGACACGATTCTGTCGATATACGGGGACGCAATTATCACGCCATCACATCAGGAATGGCAGAGCTTCGCCAGGCTCTCGGCCATCGCCGAACTGCGCCATCTCTGTCACGGCAAGAACAAGAAAAACCTGCCGCGTACCGGGGCCGATTTGTTCCTCGCCATCCAGGCCGCCTCCATCAACTGCGCCATCGCCACGTATAATGTCGACGACTTTCGCCTCATCGGCCGCCACTTGCCTCTCAGCGGTGGTCTTGTCGATGTAGCAACGGCGGCGTGGGCCAAAGAGCCGGACGCGGTTGCCGGCGTTTGCAATCCGTGACCGGTTTCAAGACTCGCCTCGGTCGGGGTGCCCTCGAAGAGCGCTGGGCCTGCCGCGGCATGCGGGTGGCACATAGAGGTGCTATCGACAGATGAGGTTCGTCGATGATGACGCTGCGCCCGATCTGCGTTACGCTCCCGCTGATGTCTCATGGGCTCGCACTGCCGGACGACCGCCCCGTTTCCACCGCCGAATTCGAGCGGTTCCTGGACGCGCAGCGGGACCACGAGCGCTGGGAACTGGTCGACGGCCGCATCTACATGATGACGAACCCCGACGGACGGCACGAGCTCATCGTCGGCAACCTCGGCGGCCCGCTGCACGCCGCCCTGCGCAAGCGTGGCTGTCAGGCCTCCCAGGGCGGCATGCGCGTCCAACGGTCCGACGACGAGCGCGGCACTTATTCACCGAAACCGGATATCGTTGGTTGGTGCTCCCGCAACGACGCCCAGCGCTACACAACGGAACCCATGGTCGTGGTGGAAGTGCTGTCACCCGGCACCGAGGACCACGACCGGGAGCGCAAGTTGCCCTTCTACAAGGCACTGCCGACGCTGCGGCACATTGTTTTCATCCACAAGACCGAGATGCGCGTGGAGCATTGGCGGCGCTCCCCGGACGGTTGGTCGAAGGAAATTCTGCCGACGGACGCAAAAGTACTCCGGCTTGAAGCCGCCCTGTTCGAGATAGATCTCGAAACGATATACGAGGGAGTGGTTTTCGGAAGCGACTGAATGTCGGTCGGCTAAAACCGGGGCTGACGTTCGGCGGTGCGGCTCTTCATAGCGTATGGCAGACTCCACCGCGGATAACGCTGACTCTGCCCCCCGCCCCTACACCCGCATCGGCATCAGCACATACAGCGCGCTCGCATCCCCCGCGTCCTGCACCACCGTCGGCGCCGATCCGTCGGAGAACCGGAACTCCACCTGCTCCGGAATCTGGTCCGTAATATCGTTCAGATACCGCGCCTGGAAGCCGATCTCCAGCGGCCCCGCATCATACTTCACATGATCGGCGTCGAGTTCCTCGCTCGCGGTCCCCTGCTCCGGGCTGGACGCCGACAGCGTCAGCAGGTCCCGCGCGAGCGACAGCTTCACCGGCCGCGACCGCTCCGAGGAAATCGCCGCGACCCGCGCCACCGCGTCGGCAAAATCCTTCTTCCCCACCCGCAGCACCTTGTCGTTGCCGCGCGGAATCACCCGCTCATACTCCGGGAACGTCCCGTCGATCAGCTTGCTGGTCAGCAGCATCTGGTCGGCGCGGAACTGGATGCGGGTGTCGGACAGCGCGACCTCCACGTTCCCCGTCACCTCGTCGAGCAGTTTCCGCAGCTCGTTCACCGTCTTGCGCGGGATGATCACGCCGGGCATCGAGGCGGCCCCTTCCGGCAGCGGTTCCTCCACCCGGGCCAGCCGGTGGCCGTCGGTCGCGACCGCGCGCAGCACCGGGGTGCCGTCGCTGTCGGCGTGATGCAGGTAGATGCCGTTCAGGTAGTACCGGGTCTCCTCGGTGCTGATCGCGAACCTGGTCCGGTCGATCAGCGCGCGCAGGGTCTGCGCCGGCAGGCTGAACTTGTGCGGCAGGCTGCCTGCGGTCATGGAGGGGAAGTCCTCCACCGGCAGCACCACCAGCTTGGTGTCGTAGCGCCCGGCCCGGAGCGACAACTGCGCATCGCCGCCGGGATGGTCCAGCTCGACCTCCGCCCCGTCCGGCAGCTTGCGAACGATCTCATACAACGTCGCGGCGGGAGCGGTGCAGGCGCCGTTGCGGACGGATGTGGCGGCGACGTCCTCGACGATGGCGATCTCCATGTCGGTCGCCGTCAAGGTCAGGTTGCCGTCGCGCACGGCGATCATGACATTCGCCAGGATGGGGATGGTATTGCGCCGCTCCACCACGCTCTGGACATGGGCCAGCGCCTTGATCAACGTGGCGCGGTCGGCCTTTAGCTTCATGGTCAGGTTCCTACCAGGTCCGGCCGCTGCTTTTGCACCCCGCCCGGCGGGAAAGCGAGCGATTCGCGGCGGTCAGTGTAGCAATTCGGGAGGAGTTCCGCCAAGGACCGTCATGCGGTTGCAGGCGATCTCCGCGCGCGGCTGTCCTCAGTGCACCGGAAGATACCGGATAGCTGCCAGAAGGATCCCGACCGCCACCACCAGCATGCCGCCGAGCCGGATCGTCAGCCGCTGTTCCAGCGCGAAAAGCCTGTCGTCCAGGTAAGGCTTGGTCACCACGTCGGCGGCGTTGGCGGCTTCCGCCAGTGAAGACGCAAAGGTCCGGGCCTGTTCGGCGGTAAAGCCACCGGCCTGAAGACGAACCGCAAGCTTCAGGGTGTCGAACGGAACCGCGTTCATCGTGATGCTTCAGACGCCGATGATGAGGAATGCCGGCGACTTTGGCAACAGATCACCCCGTGAACCCGGCCGCAGCAGTGAGATGCGGCCGGGAATATCTGCAGTGTCATAGAAAACGCCAACGATGACCGGCGGGTTGTTGGGACTATAAGCGATCCAGTAGCGGCCGGATTTGATCCAAAGGCGACCGGGACGGGCAATTTCAGGATAAGAGCGCGGCGCGCCAGTCCGATCGTCGGATTGGCCGATATTTTTCGCCATGCCGCCTGCAGGGCATTTGTCAGCCCCTGAATCGCGTCTGCGCGCTCGCGATCCTCGTAGTACCGGCGAAGGTCTCGAACCTGTTGCCCGGCTTCCGGCGTGAAGGCAATCAACGGCCCGGCACGGCTCCGCGCTCTGACTTAACCGCCTGTTTGGCCTCAAGCCGGGCGATGCTCTCGCGGAGTTCGCGCATAATCTCCTCACCCGGCACGAGTTGCCCGGCAGCAAGCTGAGCCTCGCTGCGAGCGAGGGCTTCAAGCCATCCGGCCGGGGCGGGGGCTGGATTCGAGGTGTCATCCATGGCGCAATAATAGGCGCAGAGCGGCGAATAATCCAGCCTTTCGATTGCCTCGCTGACTGATCTACCGCGCCGCCAGCATCGGCCCCAACACGTCCTCCACCCCCCTGATCAGGATCTGAACCCCGATGCACAGCAGCAAAAACGCCGCGATCCTGGAGATCGTCCGCGACCCGTTCGGACCCGTCATCTCCGCCAGCCGATCGGCGTAGTGGTAGAAGATCCAGATGACGGCGCTCATTGCCAATGCCGCCGCGGTCATGCCGAGGAAGAACCAGCCCAACCCGTCGAACACCTTCGGATGCCCTGCGCCCAACGCCACGGCGACCGCGATCGTCCCCGGACCGGTGGTGAACGGGATGGTCAGAGGGAACAGCGCGACGTCCTCGACACCCTCGGCCCTGGCAGCCTCTCCCTGCTTGCGCTCCTCACGCCGCTCCGGCGTGTTCAGCATGTGCCAGCCGCTCAGCGCCACCACGACCCCGCCGGCGACCCGCAGCGCCGCTACGGTGATGCCGAAAAACGTCAGGATGTAGGACCCCGCCCATAGCGATCCCATCATCACCACGAACGAGTTCAACGCCACCTTGCGCGCGATCGTCCCCCGCTCACGCGCCGATCGGCTGGCGGTGACGCCGCGGAAGATGAACGCGCCGCTGATCGGGTTGACGATCGAGAACAGCGCCGGGAAACCCAGCAGGAAGGTGTCGACGGCCTCCGTGATCGAATGGTCATCCAAGGGCGGGGCGCTCCTTCGCCCAAGGCTGGATGCGCTCGAACGCAGCCGCGGCCTGGAGCACCCCCAGATCGTCGAACCGCTTGCCGACGATCTGCAAGCCGACGGGCAACCGGTCCGCGGTGAAGCCGCAGGGCACGCTGGCGGCGGGGTTCCAGGACATGTTGAACGGGTAGGAGAACTCGGCCCAGCTTACCCAGTCCCAGTCGTGCCGCGGCCAGTGGTCCGGGATCAGCTTCTCAGCCGGGAAAGCGGCGACCGATACGGCGGGGGTGAGCAGGAAGTCCCAATCCTCGAACCAGCGATGGATCGCGGCGACATAGGGCATCTTGCGCTCCCGCCCGGCCTGGTAGTCGGCGACCGAGACGGTGTCCGATGCCTTGATGCAGGCCACCAGCCCCGGGTCCATCTGCGCTTCCCACCGTTCCAGCAGCGGCTTCAGCCGGGTCATGTGCGCCGACCAGAAGAAGCGAATGAGGTCGGGGCCGGGCGCGGCCCATGGGGTGGGGACGTCCTCGACAATGGCGCCCAACTCGGTGAACCGCAGCGCCGCCGCCTTCACCAGCGCGGCGACGTCGGGATCGACGCGGGCATGGCCGAGGTCCGGGCTGTAGGCGATCCGCTTGCCTTTCACACCCTCGTGCAGCCGGGCGAGATAAGCCGCCGGACCGGCCTCCAGGCTGGTGTAGTCCAGCGGATGCGGCCCCGCCGTCACCTCCAGGAACAGCGCGCTGTCCGCCACCGTGCGTGTCAGCGGACCGAGATGCGAGGTCAGGTCCGCGGTCGAAACCGGATAGTTCGGCAGCCGCCCGAAGCTTGGCTTCAGCCCGAACACGCCGCAGAAATGCGCCGGCATGCGGATCGAGCCGGCGCCGTCGCTGCCCTGGTGCAGCGGCCCGAACCCGGCCGCCGCCGCCGCCCCCGCCCCCGCCGACGAAGCGCCCGCGTTCAGGCCGAACCGCCACGGGTTGTGGGTGATGCCGGTCAGCGGCGAATGGGAGATGCCGCTCCAGCCGAACTCCGACGTCGTCGTCTTCCCCGGGACGATCGCGCCCTCGTCCCGCAGCCGCGGCACGATCGGCGTGTCCTCGGCTGGCTGGTTGCCCTTCATGCTGACGCTGCCGAACTGCGTCGGCATGTCCCTGGTGACCGCAAGGTCCTTGATCGTCACCGGCACGCCATGCAGCCGCCCGATGCGCTCGCCCGACATCAGCTTCGCCTCGGCGGCGCGCGCGCCATCCATCGCCCGGTCCGCCGCCAGCCAGGCGAAGGCGTTGACTTTCGGGTTCAGCGCCTCGATCCGCGCCAGCAAGGCCTGCATGTACTCGACGGGGGAGAGTTGCTTCGTCCGGATCAGTTCGGCCAGTTCGGTCGCCGGCAGGAAGCCAAGGTCCTCGGAGTCCATCGTCTGCCTTCCTTAGGATCAATACGTCGCACGGCCGCCGGAGACATCGAATACCGCACCGGTGGAAAAGCTGCACGCCTCGCTGGCCAGCCACAGGATCAGCGACGCCACTTCATCGATTTCGCCGAACCGGCCGATGGGGATCTTCGAGAGCATCCAGTCGATCTGCTGCGGCGACATCTGCTCGAATATCGGCGTCCTCACCGCGGCGGGGGTGACGCAGTTGACGCGGATCTCGCTGTCCGCCAGCTCCTTGCCAAGCGACTTGGTCAGGCCGATGACGCCGGCCTTCGAAGCCGAGTAGGCGGAGGCGTTCGGATTGCCCTCCTTGCCGGCGATCGAGGCGATATTGACGATCCGGCCGTAGCCGTTGGCCTGCATGAAGGGGATGATGGCGCGGCAGCAGTAGAAGACGCCTTTCAGGTTGATGTCGATCACCTTGTCCCAGGCGGCGATCGGATACTCCCAGGCCGGATGGTTCGGGCCGGTGATGCCGGCGGAAGCCACCAGGATGTCGATCTTCCCCAGCGCGGCGGCGGTCGATTCGGCGGCGCGGTGGACGGCCTCGGCATCGGTGACATCCAGCGCGATGGTATGCGCCGCGCCGGATGCCGCCAGGGCGGCCTCGTCCATGTCCCAGACGCTGACCGTGGCGCCCTCTGCGGTCAGGCGGCTGGCGACCCCGGCGCCGATACCGGATGCGCCGCCGGTGACGATGGCTGTGCGTCCTGCGAATTGCTGTGTCATGAGTGCCCCCCGTCCGGTTAAACGCCAGTGAAGGATGAAGGGCGGCTGCCGGCAAGATGGGTGCGGGAGGTCGTGCTGCTCAAGATTCTAGCTTTGTGATTTCTTCAGCCGTTTCGCCGAGGACTCCGAAATGATTGCCCCTTGCGCGGACGCGGCCCGGGCGCCTGAAGCGCCCCGGCCAGCCGGAGGCGCAGTCCCACCCGAGGCATTCAACAATACTGGGTAATCCGCCGGTTGATCCCTGCATACCGGGTTACACCTTGCTGCGCGCCCCAACCCCGGCTGCCGGGTATTGAATCCCGACATCCGGCCACTTCCTCGGCCGCAAAGGCCCCGGGTGCATGCCGTCCCGCCAGCCGGCGAGATCGCCGCGGGCACGCGGACCCCCGGCCATGATCCGAATCGACACCGCTCTGTTGACGCGGCCGAGGCCGGGCGGCGAAACGGCGCGGCCTCGGCCGTTCGACGCGGGCCGCGTTCGCGCTCAGAAAGGCGCTGGACGATGACGATTAGCCGACGAGCCGGCGTGGCCCAGTCCGGGTGGCGGCGCCGGGCCAAGGTGGTCGAGGTCCACGGGCGGTCAGCGTCACCCGAGCCTGACCCTCGGGGATGCATCAGCGATTGGCAACCGGGCGATCACTCCTAGGAGCAACAGACCGCCGAGCCGCGTGACATTCACCGGTCGCGGACTGATCATATGTTCTCTAGACCCGACACATCTTCAGTGGACGGGATCATTTCATTAAGGGCTAAACGCTCATACGTTGCCAGATGTATCGGCCGCATAAGGATCCCCTTCCTTGGCGGCATAAAATAGCAGGAATAGCTTCTCGGCGGCTCGCCGCCCAGTGTTGACCTGTCACTAATTACGAATGAGATCACCACGCATGCCGCAATACTGCCTGGTTGGCGGCTTACACATTCCGCCAACTTAAGTAGATCGACCTTGTATCGGTCATTTAACTTTCTGTCATTAGTATATTTGTTACGGCCCTTGACACTAATCCAATATCCGATGCCGCTCCGTTCGGCGTAAAGGTCCGCTCCTGGATGATTGGCACGCAGCGATTGGTTCAAGTTTCTTACATTTATGAAACCGTTGGCGCGTAACTGCGCTTCGGCCAGCTTCTCAGCAAGGATGCCAAGGCGGCGAAGGCGCTCGGGTTCTGAGTATTTCGATACCATCATAATAACCTGCGCATAACCGGCGCCCTCACGTAACAGACGTCCCGATGATAGGCAAACGAAATCAGCGTAACTGTTCGCCTCCTCCTGCAAAATCCTGCTTGACACGGTCACGGTCGGGTCGCCCACCGGGGAGGGGTGAACCGCGCAGCACTCTCTTCTCGCTGTCCCACGACGACTGATCGCCCTGACCCTGGCGCAGCACGCGCAGATCAAGGCACAGACCCGGCAGACCAGCAGTTCGACTGCACGTATTGCTGAACTGGAAGCCAGGTTGCAGGTAGTGCCCGCCACGGCCCGTGAGACCGTGTTAAAACGCGGAATTCAATCAGCCGCTACGCCATGGGCGCGACGATGACCGCCCCACGGCAGCAGTTGGACCCCTCAATCGACCTCCGGCAGAATCTCCGTCTTTACCGCCAGCACCTCGCCCATCCACGCCGCGTTAATCGTGTGATCGTCGCGCGGACGCCCGGACTCCGGATGCAGCAGCACCGTCAGCCCCTGCCGGTTCAGCATCACGAACGGCACCACCTGGGCGAACAACTCCGGCGGAAACGTAAACAGATACATCGCCCGCACATGCGGCCCCACCGGCTCATCCCGCCAGCGTCCCATCTTCACGGGGAACCGCGCCTCCACCCAGTCCCGCAGCGCCGCCGCCCGGTCGCGGCTGTCCGGGTCATAATAAACATGGATATGATACTCCGTGATGCGTCCCGCATCGATCGGCTCCGCCGTCATCACGCATCCTCCTGCAACAACCGCCTTACCTCGCGCTTCGTGACTTTGCCGTAACCGGATTTCGGCAGCTCCGGCCAGACGGCGAAACGCGCCGGCCATTTATACTTCGCCACCCGGCCCTCCAGATGCGCCAGCAACTCGGCCGGAGTCGCCACGGCACCGGGTTCCAGCACCAGGACCGCGACGCCCGCCTCGCCCCATTTCTCGTGCGGGATGCCGACGACGCAGGCTTCCACCACGGCAGGATGCAGCAGCAGCGCTTCCTCGATCTCGCGCGGATAGACGTTCGATCCGCCGGAGATATACATGTCGGAGGCGCGGCCGGTGATGTAGACGAACCCGCGCTCATCCACGTGCCCCAAATCGCCGGTGTGGAACCAGCCGAACAGGGTGGCCTTCGCGGTCGCCTCCGGATTGTCGTGGTAGCCGGCGAACACCCCGGGACCGCGCACGCAGATTTCCCCCGTAACGCCCGGCGCCAGATGCTGCCCGGCATCGTCCAGGATCGCGATCTCCATGCCGACGCGGGGAAAGCCGCAGCTTCCGACCGGCATCTTGGCGTCGTCCTCGCTGTGCAGCGCGGCCGGCAGGACGGTGATGTTGCCGGTCACCTCGCCCATGCCGAAATACTGCACCAGCACCTTGCCCAGCTTTTGCAGCGCATGCACCTGGTCCGCCCGGTACATCGGCGCGCCGGCATAGATGACGTGCCGCAGGGAACTGTGGTCGTAACGGTTCACCGATTCATGCCGCGTCAGCATCGTCAGGATCGTCGGCACGGTGAACATGTTGGTCACCCGGTGCTGTTCCACCAGCCGCCACGCCTCCTCGCAGTCCAGCTTCTCGCCTGACAGCAAAATCGTCGGCGCGCCGCGCGCCACCTGAGGCAACGCATGCACCCCGGCGCCGTGCGACAACGGAGCGACCACCAGAGACGCATCGTTTTCCGTCGTGCCCGGCATCAGGTCGCACAGATGATTGCAGACGACATACTGCATCTGCCCGTGCGTCAGCACGCCCGCCTTCGGCCGCCCGGTCGTTCCTGACGTCTAAAAGAACCACGCCGGATGGTCCCGGTCCACGTCGGCCGGGCGCAGCACCGGATCACCCGCCGCCGTGGCGAAATCCTCCCAGCCCTCGCCGATGGAAATCTCCAGCCGGCAGGCCGGATTCTCCGCCTTCGCCGCCGCCGCGTGCTCCGGAAAAGCCGCCTCGAAGATATGCACCGCGGCGCCGGAGGACGCCGCCAGATAGGCAACTTCCGGCGGAGTCAGCCGGAAATTCGTCGGCACCCAGACACCGCCGATCATCCAGGTGGCGAACATTGTTTCGAGGACAGAATTGCAGTTGCGGGCGTGCAGCAGCACCCGGTCGCCGTGCCGCACGCCATGCGCCGCCAATGCCCCCGCCGCGGACTGCACCCGGTCGCGAAACGACGCCCAGGTCCAGATGGTGTCGCGCCAGATGATCGCCGGACGGTCGGGAAACCGCCTCGCGGTCTGCAGCAGCAGCGACGCCAGGTTGCTGGTCGGGATCAGTGCAGCGGCTCCAGGATCGAGACGTAGTTGGCCACCGCCGCGCCTCCCATGTTGAACACGCCGCCGCTATCCGCCTTCGGCAACTGCATCCCCGGCGGCGCCTGACCGGTGAGTTGCATCGCCGCCAGCGCGTGCATCGACACGCCGGTCGCCCCGATCGGATGGCCCTTCGCCTTCAATCCGCCGGAGGGATTTATCGGCAGGCGCCCGTCCTTCGCCGTCCAGCCTTCCAGCACCGCGCGCGCCCCCTGCCCCGGCGCAGTCAAACCCATGGCTTCGTATTCCAGCAGTTCCGCAATGGTGAAGCAGTCATGCGATTCGACAAAGGACAGATCTGACAACGAAGTATCCGCCGCGTCCAGCGCCCGCGCCCATGCCACCGCGGCGCCTTCGAACCTGGTAATGTCCCGTTTGCTGATCGGCAGGAAATCATTGACCTGAATCGCGGCCTTGAATCGAACCGCCTTGCCCGCCGACCGCGCGGTGTCCTCGTCCGTCATGACCAGCGCCACCGCGCCATCCGATACCAGGGAACAGTCGGTCCGTTTCAACGGCGCAGCGACATACGGGTTCTTCTCGCTGACAGTGCGGCAAAAGTCGAACCCGAGGTCCCGGCGCATCTGCGCGAACGGATTGTCAACGCCGTTCCTGTGGTTCTTCGCCGCAATCGCCGCCAGCGCGTCCGACTGGTCGCCATAGCGCTGGAAATACGTGTCGGCAATCCGCCCGAACACACCCGCGAAACCCGCCGGGATGTCGGCCTCCTCCCGCCGGTAGCTGGCCTTAAGCAGGATGTCGCCAATATCCGCAGGCGGGGTCGCTGTCATCTTCTCCACGCCGATGACCAGCGCGATCCGCCCGCGCCCGGACAGCAGAAAGTCCCGTGCGCCATGCACCGCCGCCGACCCCGAAGCGCACGCATTTTCCAACCGGGTGATCGGCTTGAAGCGCAGCTCCGGCACATGCTGCAAAAGCAGCGAAGCCGGGAAGTCCTGCGAAGAAAACCCGCCGTTGAACAGGCTGACGAAGCCGGCATCGACTTCCTGCGCCTCGATCCCGGCATCCGCGAGCGCGGCCCCGGCGACGCGGCCGATCAGCGACTCGATATCCGGATCGTCCAGCCTGCCGAACGGCGAGTGCGCCCAGCCAACGATACAGGCCTCGGTCATGCGATTCCTCCTGCGGCGTTTGTTGCCGGGAAGCCTAGCCGATTGAGGTTCGCAAGGCGATGGGGCAGGATGGACACTTACTCGCGGACGAATGGGCCATGCATCGGCTGGTGACGATCGCGCTGCTTTTGGGCGCTTTCCCTGCTCATGCAGCGGATGACGGACTGGCCGCGAGGTGCGCCGTGGTGCGTGACGACGACACCATTCACGGCTATGAGCCGCCGCTGCACGCCGGACTGGTCGGCGCTTTCGAAAAGCTGTTCCCGGGCGCCTCGATCCCGCCGGACGAGCGAACGCTCGAAGCTGGCGCGCATATCCGCTGCATGGACGGGCGGCTGTTCGCCTGCTTCACCGGCGCCAACCTGCCCTGCGGGAAGATGAACACGGTCCGCGACAACCATGGCGCCGAAATGTTCTGCCGGGAAAACCCGGACTCTGACGCAGTGCCAGCCTACGCCACCGGCCACGAAACGATCTACACCTATCGCTGCGTGTCCGGCCGCCCCCGAATCGACGGTACCCTGTTCACCCTCGACCGCCGGGGCTTCGCGGCAGAACTATGGACGCCGCTGAACTGAAAGGCGTTCGGCGCGGACGCGCCGGCGGCCGAATATCGCGATGCCCAGCAGGCCCGTGCCGAGCAAAGCGGCCGAGGCGGGTTCGGGGACACCGACGACGGGAGTGCCGGTGGAGTGGATCGGGTTGACATAGGCAACCGCGTCGTTAGAGGACTCGAAGCCGGTGTTGCCGGAGTCGGAAAACACGACGCTCGTGATGAACCCGGTCAGGTCGAAGACGTTGACATAAGCAAACAGCTCCTGCGAGTCCTGACCTTTGAACTCCGGCGTCGGGTTGCCGCAATACGGATTGTTCGACCCCCACGAACACGTGCCCAGATCGGCGAGCAGGCTGGGCGAGTTGAACTCCGCGATGAGCGTGTTGCCGTCATAAAGCTTGAGGTCGTTAAAGGGATCGAGGGCACTGATCCAGAGGCCGAAATAATTGACCCCGGGGACACCCGTTGCGGACAGCGCGAGTGTGTAGGTGGACACATTGGACGCCCCGACGGCCGGGCCGCCGTAAAGCTCCGGATAGTGCTGGCCGGCTACGCCGCCGAACTGGTTCTGGGCCATACTGACCCATTCGCCGCCGGACCCCGTCGTGGTTCCCGGACCGGCCGCATAGATGCCGGTGAAGGAAACGCCGAGCGGCTGCACGTACGACCCCGGACCCGCGTCGTTGAAAGTCGAGACGAAGGGGCTGGCGCCGGTCCACCCGCTAAAGTTCTCGGTCCCGAAGTCGCATGTGACGGTGTTGGCGCATATGGCCGCGTAATCCGGCGCGGTCTGCCCCGCGGCCGAATATGTGACATCCACCGTATCGGCCAAGGCTGGCGCCGCAGCGCCAAGCGCGACCGCCGCGAGCAATGCGGCGATCCGTCCGGCAATCCTGTCAAGTCCGCCCATGCCAACCACCCTTGCACTGCCATGCGCTGATCGCGCATCAACTGAAACGCAATTAACATGGTTACGTCTCGGCACAAAGCAAAAAATTCGACGCGTATGCCTAGTTTTTAGGATTACGTCTCAAATTATGGCCCCTTCCGCATACCGCCCGCATCGGTTTCAGCCATGCCGCGCCGCAAGCCCGCAACCTGCGCCGTCACCTCCGGGCTTGCCAGGACCCCCACCGCCATCAACGGCCCGGGGGCGGCGGCTTACCGGTCATGCCGTAGTCGTGCGCCGGCAGTCCCGCGACAGCCTTTTCGATCGCGGCGGTGACGCCGGAGCGCATCGCCTGCTGTGCGAGTTGATCGCGAACCGATTCGTAACTCGGGGCGCCCTGCTGCCGCCGCGCCTCGACGCGCACGATGAACCAGGCATTGGCCGCCACCCGGACGGGATAAGCGGTGGTCTGACCGGGCGACAGCGCGAACAGCACCCCGCCGATGGCTGGCGATACCGCATCCAGGCGGACAAAGCCGAGTTCGCCGCCGGCCTTCGCCGAGGCATCCTTGCTTGTGCTGCGGGCCAGGTTTGCGAAGTCGGCGCCCTTGGCAAGCGCTGCCAGCGCATCCTCGGCTTCCTTTTGTGTTGGCGTCATGATCACGCGTGCCTGCACTTCCGCGGCACCAGGCTTGCCGGCGAACTCCCGGTCATAGGCGTCGTGCAGGGACTGTTCGGTCACCGCCGGGCCGAGGGTCCGCCGCAGGTACTCGTTGCCCAGGATCGCATCGACGGAGGCGGCGATGCGCCGCTGCACCGCCGGATCCTTGTCGATACCCATCTCCCTGGCCCGGATCACCATCGCCTGCTGCGCCATCAGGCCCTGGACGGTCGTGTGGTAGATGACATCCAGCGGCGTTCCGCCATCCGTCGCCGGAACATTGCGCAGCGCTTCGCCGACATCGCCGCGGGTGATGGCGTGATCGCCGATCTCGGCGACGACGGTGCCAGGGTTCTTGCTGAACTCGCTGCTGAGCCGCCGGACCGCCGCCAGCACGTCGGCCGCGGCTTCGGCCGTGGTCTGCGGCGGCGATGCCGGGGGCGCCGGGTCGGCCGCGCCTGCTGCAACCGGCACAAGCCCGGCGAGCAGCGTGGCCGTCAGCAGCCGAACCGAGAGGCGGGATTTTCCCGCGGTTGAAGCAACGACGCCGATGTCCATGCTGAATAGTCCTTCAGGCACGCCCTGGGTTTGGTTTTGCGGCAGGTATGACTCCGGCGACGACGTTGCGCAATCGTCATTTTAGCCCCGTCTTTCATGGCCGGCGGCATGGACACGGACGCGCCGGACCGGTATCGGGCAGCGCCTGACCGCCTGGAGAAGACCCGATGTCCGATACCCCGCCCGACCGCCTGTCCAACAACCCCGCCAGCCCGTTCTACGACGAAGCCGTGCTGCGCCGTGGCGTCGGCATCCGGTTCAAGGGTGTCGAGAAAACCAATGTCGAGGAATACTGCGTCAGCGAGGGTTGGGTCCGCATGGCTGTCGGCAAGACGCTCGACCGCCACGGCAACCCGCTGACCCTGAAGGCGCAAGGCACGGTGGAGCCGTATTTCCGGGATGTCGTGGCGGACGCGAAGGGGGACTCAGACGGCGATGATTGAGAGGCTGGATTTGCCGTCCGGCCTGTTGATGGATTTCATGGCGTCCGGTCATTAGGCCCTGATGAGGAATAACCGCTCCGCCGAAGTCGGCGCACCGGCGCCTACGTGTCATGGTCCGCCTGCGCGGACCATGACGGGTGTGGCGCCCGTGCGGCACATGGAGCGGTTATTCTGCTTCATGCCCTTAGGCGGCGCTCAACAACTACCGCTTCGCGGGGCAAGGCCCCCAAAACCGTCATGGCCCTGCCGCGGCTTGTCCGGGGTATCGTCCGGGTCATGACGAAATAGAGTCAGCGGCCTGATTCGCTTATTCCCGGGTGTCGCCTGAAGAGGCAAGACGGTTACTGCGGCGCGCCGGGCGCCCCACCGCCAACGCCGGCGCCGGTATTGCCGCCGGTCGGGTTGAAGCGGCCGATATTGCCCAGAAGCTGCTGCATGAACGACGCCTCGGTTCCCGGCGACGGGGTGGTGCGCGCCACCACGCTGACCGGCAGCGAATCCGCCTTGTCCAGCTTCTGCACCGACTGCAGCACGCCGCCCTGGTCGAAGTTCAGCACCACGACGTTCTGGTCCAGCTCGCCCAGGGTGCGGCCGATGCGCGGCTGGGTGACCTCGCTGATATAGATCCAGGTGTTGTCGTCGAACGTCGCACGCGCGGTGGGCGATCCGATCACCGCGGTGACGTCGGCCTTGGAGGAAACCCCGGGCGTGAGTTCCTTCAGCAAATCGGCGTCCACCTTGTTGCCGCGCATCGTCGGGTGCGGTCCCAGCCAGCTACAGGCCCCCAGCATCAGGCAGCCAATCAGCGTCAGGCGGCGGAGAGTCGGTGGCATGAACAAGGTGCTTATCCCGCTATCTTTGGTTCCCGGCTGGTGCGATCCGCTGCCGGTGCTATCTATGGGGGTGCGTGTCACGGCCGCCCCGGCCGTGTCAATGAGCGCTTGGCATTTTCATCAGAGGCGGCATTGGCCGGTTTCTTTCGCAGACGCCCGCATGAGCGGGCGGGCTTCCAACTCTACGGCGCGGCCGTCGGCGCCGCGCGTGACCCGTGGCTGTACGCCACGCTCGGGGTCCCCGACACGCTGGACGGCCGGTTCGATTCCGTCGGGCTGCATGTGTATCTGGTGATCCGCCGGCTGAACGCGGCCGAACCTCCGGGGCCGGAGCTGGCGCAGGCGGTGTTCGACGCGATGTTCGCCGACATGGACATCAACCTGCGGGAGATGGGCGTCGGCGACATGTCCGTCGGCAAACGCAACCGCGCCATGTGGGAGGCGTTCCACGGCCGATCGGCTGCCTATGCCGCGGCGTGGGACGACGATGCCGCGCTGGCGGCGGCGATCGGCCGGAACATGTGGCGCGGCAACGAACCGCCCGCCGGCTCGCCCGAGGCGCTGGCGCGGCTGGCGCGGTCGCGTGCCCTGGATCTGGCGGAGCAGCCGCTGGATGCGCTGGCGCGCGGAGAGGTCAGGTTTGCACCGGCGGAGGAAGCCGCGCGATGACTCCGGAGTTCTCTCGCCCGCTTGCGTTGGATCGCATCGGCGCGCACGGGCTGGACATGAAGGTGGATGCCAGCGCCGCCGAGTGCGCCGCCCTGGCGATCCGGATGAAGCTGCCGGCGGTGCATGCGGTGTTCTGCACGTTCCACCTGATCCGTGAGGGCCGCGACACGGTGCTGGCGCGCGGTCATCTTAAGGCGCGGGTCACGCAGACCTGCGTGGTCAGCCTGGACGCGTTCGAGGCGGACGTCGATGAGGTGTTCCAGGTCCGCTTCGTCCCCTCGGGCGAGGAGAGCGACGACGTAGATCCGGAATCCGATGACGAGATTCCGTATGAGGGCAATCTGATCGATCTGGGGGAGGCGGCGGCCGAACAGCTCGGGCTGGCACTTGACCCGTATCCGCGCAAGCCGGGCGCGGCGATAGCCGAGCCGGAAGCGGAGGCGACGCCGCATCCCTTCGCTGCGCTGTCGGGGCTGCGGCGGCTGAACTGACGGCGGGCACCGGCTTCGGCAGGGCAGCTACGGCATCGGCAGCGTCGGGCGCCGCTTCCGGATGTCGCTGATGATGCCCGCTGGCAAACCCGGGGCCGGAACCACCGGACGCCGCCCCGGCGCCGCAGATCCGCCACCGGCTCTGGAACAGTCCTGCACCAGCCCGGACTGAGGTAGCTAAACACTCCGGCCGTCTCGTCGCTGCGGGATGTGGGACAGTATGCCGGGGCGGTCAAGCGGGACATTGCTGCGAGTCGGTGCCAAGGCGGTGAGGGGAGAACCGAGTAACGTTCACCGCGATATACTCAACGGACCGACTTCGCCGCCGGCGTTCGCAGGCCGCGGTCAGACGGCAATCGACGGCCCCCAAGGGCTGTGACGGCTGCTGCGGTATCATCATGCCGGGCTATGCGCCGGCTCAACAAGCTCGATTGCGACGACGTCCGGTGCGGGTCCGAACGCATTGAAGAAAGTATGCGGGACAATACTCGCCCATCCGCCGTGGCGAAGATGCGAGCAGATGCCGAGAAATCTTCGAGAGCGACTCCTATACCACTGGAACCCCAAACGCCTTATGGGGAATGCGCACGCGGAACGCGAGAATGACGCAAGGTATCGTTTTTCCCCTCGCCGCCGGCACAGATGTTCGAGCACATTCAGCCGCCGGCTATCGGGCAGTTGCATTTTTGCCCATGGGTGCCCTTGCATCGAAGACGATAGCCGAAGCCTATCGAGCGGAAGTCAGCGTCGATTGCAGTGTTTCCGGGGATCATAACCTGCCCGAATAGGATCTGGCGCTGCACTCGTTCAAATCGGATAGACGTCTGGATAGAATCTGACACATGGTGCCACCCTCGATTCTTCGCGAGGCGCGGAAATCCGACAATTCCGGCGGACTCATCCGTCTGATTTTATCGACCGGCGAGTTCGAGCCGTTGAAAAAAAGCGGCGGTGCTTGCAGCACCGCCGCAGGAGTTCGTGGAGGAAACGTAGAAGAAAGCAGTACGCGATAGCGCGCCTGCAAAAACAGTTTGCAACGCATGGAAGCAGCAAGCAAGCGAATAATCCGGGATTCTCCAGGACACGTTAATACGCCGTCCGTCGGTCCGTCCTTGTCTGTTGTCAGTCCGTCACGCCATGGGTGTCGGCCGCTGACAAAGCTCGCCTCACGCGACCCGGTCGTCGGGGATCGGCAAGCGAAGTCAGTGCGCGACGGAGTAATCGGCGGCGTGGCCTGGTGCAACTGTACCGTATCGGCTGACCACACGATAAGTTGCGCTCCGTGAATTCAGAGCTTTCTTGTCAGTAAATGACTCGAGGTGGAAATTCATCTCGGCCTCGCGACTCAGCGGACCGTTCAAGATGTCGATGCATTTTTTCTGCCACGTCCGGGCATTTGACATTGATATGACTAACAAGGTGCGCAGCTCAGCCTCTGAAAGTGGACCCAGGTACCGTCCCGTACTGGCAAGGAACAGAAAAATGCCGCAGCAAATTATATACATCCGATGGTCGATGCGGGCTTGAGGCCCGCCGCGCCGGCTTTCAGCGGCGGAACGCTGATTTGCAAATGTGTTCATGACCCGGTCAAGATCAAGATTGAAGGGTCGATCGCTTATGATCACGCCTGCGGATGCACCAAATGCCGGAAACCGGCGGGTGCGGACTTCTCGGTGGTGGCAGTTGTTTCGAAGGAACATCTGCAAATTGCCCAAAACGAGGGCAAGCTGTACATCGTGGATCCGTCGGCTGCCATCCGACGCCACGCATGCAAGGGCTGTGGGGTTCACCTTTACGGCCGCATAGAGAACAAAAATCATCCCTTCCAGGGCTTTGATCTCATCCATCCGGCACTCTTTCAGGAAACCGGTTGGCCACCGCCCGAATTCGCTGCTTTCGTTTCATCCGTTATCGAATCGGGGCGGGAATCCGGCATCGGCTGAAGGAGTTGGCCCTGGAACCTTACGACTGTCTCTCGCCGCCGCTGATGGATGCGATCGCCACCCACGTTGCCAAGGTGTCCGGGGCACTCAGGAACTGAGCCTTCACCGGCCGGCCGCCCGATCGAGACCCACCGGCCGGCATGCGCCTAGTACAGCGTTTCCAAGGACCGACTCGTATCACGCTGCCTCGCCGATCTTGTAGGTCCAGGTATGGATGACCGGTTCGCTGTTGACGTCATCAAGGTATGCCAT